>JAEEGF012296697.1_pt1 | contig 44643 bp, 34 predicted proteins | sample 9134171 | NCBI WGS metagenome assembly JAEEGF01 (sample SAMN16246542, study PRJNA631951) | gut metagenome | biome: gut microbiome; feature: rumen; material: AP-attached | host: Bos | place: Iran: Karaj | collected 2018-10 | reverse complement strand
GGACCTTGTCAACACACTGAACTCTGGTAAGATGCCAGCTCCTACCCGTATCGTGCAGGAAGAAGTGGTTGGTCCGTCACTGGGTGCACAGTCTATCCAGCAGGGTATCATCTCATTCATCGTAGCTTTTGTGCTGCTGATGATTTACATGATCATGCTTTATGGATTCATTCCTGGTATCCTTTCCGATATCGCCCTGTTGTTCAACCTGTTCTTCACGCTGGGTATCCTTACCTCGTTCCAGGCTGCTCTGACAATGCCTGGTATCGCCGGTATCGTCTTGACACTGGGTACGGCTGTGGATGCTAACGTGCTGATCTATGAGCGTATTAAGGAAGAACTGAAGAAAGGCCTCTCTGTGAAGGAGTCACTTAGCAAGGGTTACTCTAATGCTTTCAGTGCTATCTTCGACTCTAACTTCACATCTCTGATCACAGGTGTCATCCTGCTCTACTTTGGTACAGGTCCTGTTAAGGGCTTCGCTACCACTTGGATTATCGGTATCCTCGTCAGCTTCTTCACTGCTGTGTTCATGACCCGTCTGGTTTATGATTACATGTTGAGCAAAGACAAGTGGACCAACCTGACCTTCGTAACAGGCTATTCAAAGAACCTCATGCAGAATGCCAAATACAACTTCATGGGTATGTATAAGAAGACCTTTACCTTCTGGGGTGTTGTTGCTGTACTGTTCTGCATCTGCTTTGCCATTCGCGGCCTGAGCCAGAGCATCGACTTCACGGGTGGTCGTAACTATGTGGTGACCCTCGACAAGGAGACTCACGTAGAGGATGTACGTACCGCATTGGCTGGTGCTTTCATCAATACGATGGGCGAGAATCAGGGTAAGGAGGCTAACACAAGCGTCATTGCTCTTGGTACCGACGGTAAGACTGTACGTATCTCTACCAACTGGGATATCGAGTCTAACAATCCTGAGGTTGACGATCAGGCAGAGACCATCCTGTTCAATACCCTGAAGAAGGCAAGCCTCGTCAGCCAGGAGAATGTTGACGCTTTCAAGAATCCTGATGTTCGTGAAGGTGGTTCTATCATTTCTTCTGCTAAAGTAGGTCCTTCTGTGGCTAAAGATATTACTTATGGTGCTATCATCAGTGTCATCATCGCTCTGATTGCAATCTTCCTGTACATCCTGCTCCGTTTCCGCAACGTGGCTTTCTCTACAGGTGCAACTATCGCTCTGACGCTCGATGCTCTGTTTGTAATCGGCATGTACTCTGCACTCTGGGGTATCGTTCCTATGTCACTTGAGATCGACCAGACCTTCATCGGTGCTATTCTGACTGTGATCGGTTATTCTATCAACGATAAGGTGGTGGTATTCGACCGTATCCGCGAGAATATCGGTCTCTATGGCAAACGTGATCGTCAACAGCTGTTCAACGACTCACTGAACCAGACACTGGCTCGTACTATCAACACCTCTGTAACGACCTTGATCGTATTGCTCGCTATCTTCATCCTTGGTGGCGACTCTATCCGCTCATTCTCGTTCGCTATGATTCTCGGTGTTGTATTCGGAACCCTGTCTTCAATCTTCATCGCTGCTCCTGTGGCTTACCTGACACTGGGTCGCACGATCAAGGAAGAAGGTGAGATTCCCACACCAGAAAAGAAGTAATCACACCTTATTATAATAATAAGTAGCAAATAGGCTGCATTGGCGCAAAAACTGATGCAGCCTATTTTTCACTCAAAACGAAATGACTCCTGATATGCTGAGCACGATTATCACCTCTGCGCCGATTTATGTTTGCAGCATCCTCTCGATACTGCTTGGTTTAAGCCTTACTATCAAATGGGACAGGGCGCGCTTTAGGCTCCTGATGTTTATGATAACTGCCACCATGTTCTATATAGGCCATTTCGCTTTCTACAACCATACAATATCAATCGTTCCCATTACGGACACGCTCTACTGTTTCAGTTACCCTGCCCTCTTTCCGCTCATCCTGATCTATATTGAGGCGCTGGTACTTAAAGAGCCCAACTACAAACGTGGGCTGCTTTATCTTCTGCCTGCCTTCGCATGTGGCATCAGCGCCGGACTCATCTATGCCACGATGAGCGATGAGGAATTTTCAGAATTCATCGGCTATCATTACTATTTCCAGAACTACAATAGTATATCAGGATCAGCCTGGTGGTTAGTCTTTATACACAGAGCTTTCAGGATTATCATCGCTATGGAGATCCCTCTTGTGCTCTATTTTGGCTGGAAATACATCAACGAATATAACGGGATGGTGGAGAACTACTACTCTAACACTGAGGATAAGGTTGTAACCTTCATCAAGCCTTTGATGATTGCTTTTGTAGCAACATTAACAGCATCTTTTATCAGTAATTTCTTAAACCGCAACTATTTCACAGGATCCATCTGGCTTTTGGCCATTCCCGCACTGTTGTTCTCATCCATGATCTTGTTATTCGGCTTTGTAGGTCTCACGCAGAACATCTATACACAAGAGATTGTGGAAGAAAGTGCGATGACGGATGAAGAAGAACCTGAACAGGAAATCATTCCACTGACTCCGGAAAAGGAGCATATCATGGCTGCAGAGATACGTAAGCTGATGGATGAAAAGCGTCTCTTCCTGCAGCCTAACCTGAAGATCAACGATCTGGCAAGTATGCTGAACACCAATCGCAATTACATCTATCACGCTATCAACGGTGAAATAGGATTATCCTTCTCTGATTATATCAACCAGAAACGCATCGAGCATGCTATCAATCTAATAAATCATAATCCCAATATGCTCTTGACGGATGTGGCCAGCAAGTCGGGGTTCTCGTCACCAAGTTCTTTCTATCGTAACTTCAAAACTATTACCGGCTGTTCACCCAGCGATTACCAAAAAAAGCAGGATGCGAACAATCACTGCCAGCATCCTGCATAAAAACTTGTGAGAGATATAAAATTGTCTTAATCTAGTTTTTTATCAAAACTATTATATGACAGGTGCAAAATTAAGCATTATCCGGTAAATTGGCCGTGCAATTTCACAAAATTATCGTTCAAATTCGCAAAACCCACCAAAAATAGGCCTTTTTGGAACAAATACACAAGTACCCCGACCGAGAATCGAACTCGGAACTAAGCTTTAGGAGAGCCTTGTTATATCCATTTAACTATCAGGGCGTGTGGTTTTCGGATGCAAAGATAAACTATTTTTTGCTTTTATCCAAACTAATAGACGACTTTTTGTTGGCTGCATATACAATAATTCGAGATAGGATAGTTTGTACAAGAGTAACAATTATTTCGTTTAATGTTTCAAGCCTATTTTTTTATCTCAAAATCACAACGACAATTCCGGCTTTTTTTATAAATTTGCGAAAGTATTATCAACTAAAAACTTTGCTTATATGAGAAAACTTTTGTTCATGTTGCCATTATTGGCATTATTTGGCTGCTCTGCGCCTGAAGTACAAAACCCCATTCTGACTATTGAGGGAGGAAAGATTCAAGGAGTTCTGACAGAAACCCCAGGAGTATATGCTTATAAAGGAATTCCCTATGCGGCTGCTCCGATTGGTGATCTACGATGGAAAGAGCCTCAGCCCGTAGTGGCCTGGGATAGCATCCGTGTTTGCGATAAGTTCGGTCATCCTGGCTATCAGGCCGTTCACTATCCTGGTTTTTATGCATCTGAATGGGGTTACGGCGACGAGGCACCCTATAGTGAAGACTGTCTATATCTGAATGTCTATACGAAAGCACCTGGGGTGACAGACAAGAAACTGCCAGTAGCCCTATGGATTCATGGTGGCGGTTATCGCGAAGGCTGGGGCACAGAGCCCGAGTTTGACGGTCAGGAATGGGCCTCAAAGGATGTGGTACTCGTTACCATCAACTATCGTCTTGGCATCTTCGGCTTCATGCCTTATCCAGAACTCTCTGCAGAGAGTCCTCACGGTGTATCCGGAAACTATGGCATCTTAGACCAGATTCAGTCACTGAAGTGGATCAAACAGAATATCGCCCAGTTTGGTGGCGATCCTGATAATGTGACTATCTTTGGCCAAAGTGCTGGAGCCGGAAGTGTACGTACTATCTGCGAATCTCCTTTGGCTCGTGGTCTGTTCCACAAGGCTATCATCATGAGCGGTGGCGGCATCAACGTCCCTGCTAAAGATGGTGAGGAGGCTAAGCCGGCTACACCTGTGAACAAGTTCTTCACCTATAATCCCACACTGAAAGAAGCTGAGGCAGAAACCAAGAAAGTGATGGACTGGGCAGGATTGACAGACTTGAAGAAACTACGTGCTGCTTCAACAGAGATACTATACACCGTAGGTACCTTATATAATATGGTAAACAAGACGGACGTGTTCCTGATGCAGCGCCCCATCATCGATGGTTACGTATCACTGAAGAACTTTGACGAGGCTACTCGGGAAGGAAGCATCGCCGATGTGCCATACATGATCGGTTATACCCTTAACGATATGGGCTCTATGGGTCCTGGTATCGCTGAGTTCTGTAAGGTTCGCCAGGAGAAAGGCGGTAAGGCCTGGGCTTATGAGTTTGCGCGTCCATTGCCCGACGATGGGAAGCATCCTGAGATTACTGATCGTCTGAAAGGTGCCTTCCACTCCAGCGATCTTTGGTTCGTCTTCAAGAGTCTGAAGCATTGTTGGCGCCCTTGGACCCAAGGCGACTGGGATCTCGCAGAGAAAATGATCACTGCATGGACCAACTTTGCCAAATACAGCGATCCAAACGGAAATGACGGCAAAGGTCTCGGCTGGGAAGCATGTACTGCCGAAAAACCCCAGTTCATGCTCTTTAAGTTGGATGATAAAGACGCTGAAGCCTCTGAGATGGGTGAGCCCATCATCCCAGAGCCCATCAAGTTCGACATGCCGAATCCGGCTAAATAATTCACACTATATTACAGATTTATGAAAAGATTACTGATGTTACCGCTTCTGTTACTTGGTCTCATATCAGTCCAGGCGCAGAACCCGTATCTACCTCTCTGGGAGCACCTGCCCGATGGTGAACCCCGTGTGTTTGAAGATCCTGACAATCCAGGAAAGTATCGTGCCTATATCATTGGCTCTCACGATGTGACGTTCACCGCCTATTGCGGTCCAGACATCCGAATGTGGTCGGCACCCGTTGAAGACCTGAGTCAATGGCGCGACGAAGGACCGATCTTCTCTTGGTATGTCGATGGCCAGTGGGACACCATGTTTGCCCCCGATCTTGTAGAGGTGAAGGATAAAGCGACAGGCAAGAAGACCTACTATCTCTATCCCCATTCCCGTGGTTGGCAACGTGTGCCGATGGTTTGTAAGAGTGATCGTCCTAACGGACCTTTCACTCCCATCAACCTCACAGAGGATGGACGCAAGTGCCTGCCAGGCTCACTCATCGATTTCGATCCCTCCGTGTTTATTGAGAATATCACCAACAAGAAGGATCCAGACTATGCCAAGGGCTTCCGTGCTTACGTCTTCTATGGTTTCCAACACTCAACGGCTTGCGAGCTCGACCAGAATACGATGTACTCCAAGCGCGAGGGAACAGAACTCATCGACCCCTTTATCCCTGCCAGCAGTGCCGATGGCCGTCTGTTCGACAAGGAAGGTTCGGAATATAAAGCGCTCTACCAAGGTCAGACCCCCCTCGATTTTAACTTCTTCGAAGCATCATCGATCCGTCAGGTAGGAAATAAATATGTGATGGTGTTCTCTGGTTATTCGGGTAAGGAATACGGTCTTGGCAACACCAACTCCGCTCTGCGCTATGCCTTCGGCGACTCACCTTTAGGTCCGTGGCGATCGGGTGGTGTATTGGTTGACTCACGTGGTGTGGTACTCGATGAAGACGGTTCCCACCTCATAACCACCAATGCTGCCCACAATACTCACGGCTCACTACAGGAGATCAATGGTCAGTGGTACGTGTTCTATCACCGTCCTCCACGCGGCTTCGGCTTTGCCCGTCAGGCAATGGTTGCTCCAGTGAAGATTACATGGGACAAGAAGCCCGTGGCCAAGGGAGGTGTTGTGAAGATTACGGGTTATGACCCATTCGTTAAAGATAACGAGTGGACAGCTGTTGCCAAAGACGGCAACGCCTATACAGGCGCAGAGGTTACCTCTGAAGGATTCCAGATCTTTGGTCTGCCCCCCTATCAGTATTACTCTGCAGGTATCGCCTGCTTTATGACTGGAGGCACCAACAGCAACGAGTGGATGCAAGACAACCACGATGTATGGAACAACTCGATGGATCTCGCAGGGATCACCAACAAGGGAATCATTGGTTTCAAGTACTTCGGATTTGGTGGACTCGGGGCAGCCAGCAAAGGCCTTAAGCCATTTGCAGGCATACAGAAAGGCGATGGTGCCATGCTGAACCTGAACCTTACCTCAGGCGGACATGGGGCATTCAAGATCCATGTATTGCTCGATGATCCCTGGAAGGGCAAGGAGATTGCCGTATTCGATATCCCTGGCGATGCACCAAAGGCTGCGATGATGTATCAGACGGCAGTGCCTAATGTGGAAGGCTTGACAGGCAAACATGCCATCTATCTCGTGGCGGAGGGACCAAAGGTCAAGGCGCCTGAGCGTCCACGTTGGGGCGGTCCGCGTGGTCCTCAGCGTCCACAAGGTCTGTTTGATCTTCACGGCATAGGATTCTCAAAGGCTGGAGAAAATTTCGAGGCTCCTCAGGTGCCTCAGGTAACCATCTCTATCGATGGTCAGGCCCTGGTGATTCCGAAAAACCCGATTTGGTTCACAAACCTCAACGGATATGCAGAGGCCAACCACTATCAGGTATATGGCAAACTCTGCGATAAGCACAATGAGATCAAGGCTTCTTCAACCGTCCCTGGTGTGAAGTTCGAAATCTCTAAAATCGTAGAAGGCCGCGCAACGGTCAAGGCTACCTACAACGGGAAAACAAAGGTATTCCTGATCAACTAAAAAAAGAATCTCCCTCAGGGTTGCTGAGGGAGATTCTTTTATCATAAGACTTGCTTGATTCTTTGTAAAGCCTCCTGGAGACGACTTCTTGGGCAGGCGATATTCACACGGATATAGCCCTCACCCGACTCCAGGCCATACATCGAGCCTGGATTTATCCACACTTTTGCCTCTTTGACTAGTCGATCACACAGTGCTTTCGAGGTGACTCCCATCGCAGAGATGTCTATCCAGGGAAGATAGGTTCCTTCGAGACGGCAGACCTTCCACTGAGGGATGTTTTTTTCGATGAAATCGCATAAAAACCGATAGTTTTCCCATAGATAGAGGTTCAGTTCATCTATCCAATCCTCACTCTCGTTATAGGCAGCGATCAATGCCACAGGACCAAAAGGATTCACATCGCACACCTCATTAATGTTAATAGCGCGATCGATACGACGGCGCCATTCCGACTGTGAGCAGATGATATTAGCCACCTGAAGTCCTGCGATATTAAACGACTTAGAAGGTGAGTTGAGAATCACACTGTTCCGACGGCAGTCTTCGCTGACAGCCGCAAAAGGCTGGAATGTATGTCCAGGCATCATAAGTTCGCAATGAATCTCATCGCTCACGACCTTCACGCCATACTTCATACAAATCTCATTCATACGAGACAGCTCGTCTGCAGTCCACACACGTCCACAGGGATTATGAGGATTACACAGCAGGAAAACAGTGGTCTTCTCATCGGCACACTTGGCCTCAAAATCATCCCAATCTACTTCAAAAGTGTCCCCTACCCGCTTCAGCGCTGTTTCCAGCACTTCGCAGCCATTATTACGGACTGAAGAGAAAAAACAGTTATAGTCGGGCGAGAGTATCATCACTTTCTCGCCAGGCATGGTCAGCGCCTTGATGGCTACCGACATCGCAGGCACAACGCCTGTGGTATAAAGGATCTCTTCACGATGAATCCGCCAATGATGACGACGATGGAACCACGAGATGACTGCTAGATAATAGTCTTCTTCCACCACCGTATAGCCAAACACCCCATGGGCTGCACGCTTCATAACGGCATCCATAATAGCGGGAGCAGCCTTAAAGTCCATATCTGCTACCCAAAGCGGGATGATACCATCCGAAGAATCCACCGCCTCAGGTCTTTCATCCCACTTCACGCAGCCTGTGCCGCGTCGTTCAATCAACTCGTCAAAATCGTATTTCATCCTCTTATCTCTATCACACAGTTATTGGGCTGACGCACGTTTTCATCGATGGTGATACTACCGATGGAATCGGCAATAATATGTCCGCTCGTCGGGTTCTTGATGTTCTCGATATGGCCCTTGATATCAGCCTCAACAGTAGAATACTCAAACATACGATCGCACATCGGATCGATGGTGCAGTTCTCAATCACCAGGTTCTGCGTATAGCAGAGCAACTGCTCTCCTGCCAGATGGCAGTTCACGAGACGCACGTTCTTCGAGTGCCAGGCCAGATACTCACCATCGAGCACAGAGTCATAGATGATCACATTCTCGCACTCCCAGAAAGAGTCCTTCGTCAGTATCTTGGCGTTATGCACTTCAACATTCTTGCAGTATTGGAACACATACTTCGAGTCGCTCTCCAGTCCGTCAACATAGATGTTCTGCGAGAACATAAAGGGATAAGTGCCGCCATGCAACTTCACATTCTTCAGTTTCAGTCCATCGACTTTCCAGAAGGTTTCATCGGCATCGGTAATCTCCACGTTCTCCAGTTCCAGGTTCTTCATCTCACGGAAAAACTTCGGACCGTCGATGCGCGAGTTCTTCATGACCATATCATTGGTGTACCAGATGGCTGAGCGCGAACCTAGTGCAAAATAGCAGTTCTCGATATAGGCACCATCGACGTGCCACCAAGGGTATTTACCATAGAATTTGCAATCGTAAGCTTCCATGTTCTGGCACTGTTTGATGCCAGACTCACCATCAGTGATCGTTACATTCTCTAGTCTCAAGTCGTGTTGGGCAAATAGAGGACGCTCGCCTCCGAATTTCTTGTCTTTTATTACTTCCATTGTCTTGTTTAATAATTCGGTTGCAAAAATACAAAGAAAAATCCGTAATCTGGATACCCAAACTACGGATTATATTACCAATTTAAGTGTTTTTATTATTTCAGGGCCAGCAAACGGTCGCTGATCATTTCCAAAGACTCCATGCAGAGTAGGCTGTTGACGAGATACATATCATTCTTGGCCTCGTTCATCTTGAAAGTCTTCACAGATGTTACACTGGGGGCAATCTCGCGATAAAGCGTCACTTCTGAGGGTACATCATAGGTCTGGCGCTCGGCATCCCACCTGCTGGTCTCCACATTGTAACCATTCTTATAATATCTATAGGTGTGTCGGAAGTCGTTCACCCAAGTCTGTTTCTCTGCATCCCAACGGACAACCTCGCGTGTAGCCAGACGTCCCTGATCGTCATAATCATAGCGATATTCCATCTTGGCACACATCTGATTGTCAGACTTCTGCTCATAGACCTCGATCTTGTGGATAACGCCGTCTTCCAGGTCTGAGTTATACAAATAAGGTGCATTCACGTCGTTAGCGGCGTTGAAATACATCGTTAAAACGGTGGCGATAGTGATAATTGATTCCATAACTCTTTGCTTTTAAATTAAACGTTTTGCCTGTTAGACGCTGCAAAGGTACGATTAACTACAAAAAAAGAATGTTATTTGAATGTTATCTTTAGGTTAATTCGTCGAATGACGGTTAAGAAATCATAAAAACCATTCGTCCTCATGCAATATTTTCCCTCTTCCAATATTATATTAATAGAATGAATTAAATTTGTAACGTAAAAATCAAGGTGTTATGAAAAAGAACAGAGTTTTATGGCAGAGCCTCATACTTGTGCTGGCTGCGGCTTTCAGCAGCTGTGGCGACAAAGAGTCAGCTGATACTATACCCCACTCGCTGTATGCCATTGCCCGCCAAAGCGCCAGTGCCCCACTGCAGTACAAGGCCGAAATGCCTGTGTTCTCACTCAACGATATCAGGAGTTTCAATACAAAAACAGGTGAGATTATCTTCAATGATCTCACTTTCGACAAACACCTTTTCTACGATAGTAGCTGCCAGTATAGCGTCTATTTCTACGATGAACACGGTCTGCTATTCGATGCCCGTGCCGTATCCTGGCTATCCAGCGTAGGCTATTTCGACCAGCTGACATTCCAATGCGCTTTCTACGGACCCGACGACCAATTGCAGACTACGAATAATCGCTTCTATCTTCAATACGGCTATCCTGGAATTGTCGAAGGCGATGAGACCGTAAAAGAATTAATGAAGAAAAATGCCGCTGGAATGGAGCGCTTTACCAACATACTCCGTCAGGCTGGCAAGCTCATAGAATAGATTTGCTGTTTAATTCTACCAATAGAACATAAATATGACTGATAGTCAAGCGTTTACATATCATTTTGCCACTATTTTACCCCTAATAATTCTCTACTAAACCTCTACTATATCTCTACTAAAATCCTACTTTCATCCCACCATATTAGAGCTAGATAGGGGGTGCGCAAAGATGATGCCGCCTACTGGCAAGTATTAATTAAGGTGCTTGCAGAACAATTCTCTAGAGAATTTTCGAGTCCCATAGGGTGGGAGCAATTGCAGGCTTAGTCCTCACCACAAAATTCTCTAGAGAATTTCGAATCAAGACTTAGTCTAAAAACTTGAAAGGAGGTAGAAAAAAAACTGCGAGGTAGGGTTCTGGCAGAATGGTAATAGAGTTTATGTAGAGGATTTGTAGAGGGTTAGTAGAGGTTTGGTAGAGGTTTAGTAGAAGTAAAATAGGATTAAGATTTGTTCTAATTATTTAATGTTCAAATAGATAGCCATACTTTAGTAGGATTAAAATGGATAATATTCATCAGAAACAAAAAAAATTTTGAACTATATGACTGATGCTTCGATAATAATTTTCCGCTTTTTCTACAGAAAGGCGGATTTTTTGTACCTTTGCAGCAAATTAAACTAACAAATCGGTATCGAAGGGGTTGGGAAACCAGACTTTCGATTGTCTTATAGATAAAAATCAACAAATGTCAAAGAGAGACGAACAGATAGAGGTGCTCTACAACCAACATTACACCGACCTGTTGCGCAGAGCCTGCATCCTGCTCCACGACGAGGAGGACGCCCGCGATGCCGTAGGCGACGTGATAGCCAGGCTGATGGCAACAGACATCCTGCCCCACGAGGAGAAGTTGCTTGCCTACGTCAGGAGTTGTGTGCGCTTTGAGTGTCTGAACCGTCTGAAACGGATGAAGTTGCAGGAACGCATGCGACGGGCATTGCCCCTCGACGACGAAGCTATCGACGCACATAGCGAGGAAGAAGAGGAGCAATACCGTGAATACCAACAGTTCATCCAGACAGAACTGACACCACAGACGCGCCGCGTATTCCAGATGCACTATCAAGGGAAACTGAAATATCGTGAGATAGCAGCGCAAGTGGGCATCAGCGAGGCCGCCGTCTATAAACATCTCTCACAGGCAATCACAAAACTTAAAAACCGATTTAAGGCATGAACAAAGACAAGATGAAACAGCTCTTGGAGATGCAAGAACATCCTGAGCGCTATACGGAAGAAGAGATCCGTCGGCTGATGACTGACGAAGAGTGCCGCCTGATGTACGAGCAGATGATACGGGCGACAGATGCGATGTTCTTTGAAGAAAAGAAACAGGTAAAGACAGGAAAATGGAAGATAGCTGCCGTATTCATCGGCTTTCTGATGCTCTCAGGCATCGCCTACGCCACAATCAGCCATTTCATCGCGACTGACGAGAAGCCTAAGACGGCTATTACGGAGCGTAAGCTTGATGTCGAGAAGGTAAAGGGAACCGCTGGTATCGAGATGACGCCCACAGAGAATGCACCCGTTGTATTCAACAATGTGGAACTTCACCAGATTATGAAATATGTGGCCGACGGCTATGATGTCAAGGTCGAATTCAAGAACGAGACGGCAGGCACTCTCCGCTTCTATCTGCAATGGGAGGCCGACGACACCCTTCAGGAGATTATCGACAAGATCAATCATTTCGAGAAAGTGCATCTGACACTCCATGAAGAAACCATTATCATCGAATAGGCCATGAAACACATCACCATGCTATTAGTGTGCCTCGTCGCCATGAGCACGAAGGCGCAAAGGCTGACGCACGACTTCCAAGGCGCATCGCTCAGCGAAGCCCTTATCTGGATAGATCAGGCTCAGGACGACTATAAACTCAACTTTATCTTCGATGAATTGGAGGATTTTACCGTTTCCACCCGTCTGGAAAACGTATCTGTTCGCGACGCCGTCCGCCAGGTTTGCGGATTCTATCCCATGCACCTGACCTTCGACCATCAGGAAATCTATATAGAATGTACCCAGAAAGAGGACACGAAGGTAATCGGACGCGTGGTCGATGAAAACGGTCATTCCATCGAGTTCGCCAATATCTCATTGTATGGCGCTGCCGACCTCAATAGCAGCGACAGGAATCCCACATTCATCAATGGCGGTGTCAGCAATGAGAACGGCGACTTCGTGATTCCCTGCAAAGCCCGGCAGATGATTCTGAAGGTATCGTATATCGGCTATAAGACCGTCACTCGCAACATCAGCGTGGGGCATATCGGCACCATTACCCTCCAACCAGAGACCTATATGGTGAAAGGTGTAGAGATTAAGGGCGAGATTCCACAATACAAAGCAGCTCAAGGCGGTCTGACAGTTGATGTGCAGCACTCTATCCTACATGATATAGGCACAGCCGACGATCTGCTGCCGATGATTCCGATGATTCAGGGTAGCAATGGGAAGTTTGAGGTATTGGCCAAAGGTGAGCCTGATATCTATATTAACAATAAGAAGGTGCGTGATCCGAGCGAACTGAAGCAACTGAAGTCGGCAGATATCAAGAGCGTCGATGTCATCACTTCTCCTGGCGCCCAATACAATGCCGAGGTGAATGCCGTCATCCGCATCAAAACACTGAAGACACAAGGCGACGGACTAAGTCTGATGGTAACCAGCGATACATGGAAGAACAACAAGTGGAATAACTATAACGACCTGACACTGAAATATCGGACTGGCGGATTGGAGACATCTGCTAACATAGCGCTCGACAACGGGCACTACAGTGTTGACCAAGACCTTGAGCAGGAGTTGCATATCAAGAAAGACCTGTTTGATGTCCATGCAGGTCTGCCCGTCAGGAGTAATTGGACAGAACTGAAATACAAGGCAGGACTGAGTTACGACTTCAATACCGACCATTCCATCGGTCTGAGCTTCTCATCGCAGAAGATAATCCATAATAAGTTCAAGTCGGACATGAAGCAGAACTATCTCAAGAATGGCGCCTTCTATGGCGACGTCGTGCTGAAGACAGATATCGATGAACTCGACAAACCAGTATGGGAACTGAACACATACTATATCGGAAAGGCAGGAAAACTGGACATCGACCTGAATGCAACGATATTACAGCGAAAAACGGAGGGTCATCTCAACCAACAGGAATATAGTCAAGAACTGGGTGATCGTAACATCACGACCCTCAACCAAGAAGACCGCAAGATGATGGCAGGCAAGCTGGTATTGGCATATCCTGTTTGGAAAGGTGTGCTGACTGGCGGGTCGGAGGTGACGAGCACGAAGAGTTATGGTCGTAACTTCAACCAAGAAGGCATCATACCTGAGACTGATAACGAGATGGAAGAGAAGAACATAGCAGGCTTCGCAGAATATGAGTTTCAGTTAGGACAGTGGCGCCTGAATGCAGGACTTCGCTTTGAGCATGTCAAGGCGGATTACTACTCGTTTGGCGAACGGCAGCAAGAGCCCAGCCGTACCTATAACGACTGGTTCCCCAACTTGTCTGCTAGGTGGCAGAAAGACAAGTGGAGTGCACAACTGAACTACAGCAAGCGTATCACTCGTCCGCCCTACCGCATGCTGGAATCCATGATCGTCTATGACAGTCGTATGTTCTATGAGGGAGGAAATCCGCTGTTGCGCCCATCAGTACGCCAGAGCATCGACCTTAATCTGACCTATTCGTGGCTGACGTTCGTCGCAGGCTTCACTCGTGAAAACGACCTGTTTACGCACATTGGCAGAGTCTATGATGAAGAGAAGGAGATTGCTATCTTCCAGCCCGTCAACTTCGACCATCAGGATCGTGTCTATGCTACCCTCGTCGCCTCACCCAAACTTGGCTTCTGGCAGCCTAACATCACGCTGCACTACTATCAGCAGATGTTCGATGCAGAAGCATACGGTGCACCCAAGAAACTGAACAAGCCCGAATTCAGTTTCGACCTGAAGAACTGGTTCATCATTAATCCAACGACGAAAGCATTGGTGCATACCAACTATTCAGGCAGCAACCATTGGGCATTCATGTATCGTGGTAGCAACTTCGCCGTGAATGCCCGTCTGCAGAAGTCGTTCTTCAAGGAACGGCTGTCGTGTACACTCTATGCCAACGACATCTTCCGGACGTCCAAGACAAAGATGACAACTTACTATGCCATCGGATTGACAGACCAAGATGTGTACAGTTATACACAGTGTGTCGGACTCACACTGAGCTACAATTTCAACGTCTCGCATTCAAAATATAAGGGTTCTGGTGCGGGTAACGAGGAGAAGAGCAGACTATAACGGAATTCATCACTCTTTGCCCGAAAAGTTTTGCGGTTTTGAGAAAAAACACTAACTTTGCGGGCAATTATGTCGAAGAACAAATATAAATATGTGTCTGTGGCGGCAATGGTAGCCGTGATGCTGCTGTTGGGCATCTATATGTGGATGACCTACAGTTCGACAGTGCGCGACATTTCAGAGCGTGCTGGCAACCAACTACCTTGGGCCATGTTCTACGAGAGTTACCACAGGGCAGATATCGTATCGAAAGGCGACACGCTCAGTCTGCCAGAACTGCGTGGCGACCTCTCCTTGGTATCATCAGTAGAAGGCATAAACGATGTGCTGAGCCGCCGCTATCACTCAGAGGTCTCGCTCGACACCCTGGCACTATATATGGACAGTCTGCTCAGCGTGGTCGGGCTGAACCGTGATTTCACGCTCCTGGAAGTCGATGAAATGGGGAGAATCCTCAGACGCAGCAATAATCAGGAGACATCGACAGCCCTCAAGACGCGGGTGTTCAGTACACGTCGTGACCAATCTAAAGGTATTCAGTTGGCGCTCAACAATCCCTACCCAGAACTCGCCCGACGACTGAGTCCGCTCTTTGCCGCCAGCGCCATCATCCTGATTCTCTTTGGTGCTATTTTGATTCGACTGCTGCGCTATCTCGACGAACAGAAACAGATGGCCGATCTGCGGAACGACTTTTCGTATGCGATGGTTCACGACATGAAGTCGCCCCTATCGAGTATCATCATGGGAGCCCGTTTCCTGCACAGCGGAAAGGTCGATGACAAACCACAGATTAAGGAGAAATACTATTCCATCATCGAGAGTGAGGCAGAACATCTGCTGGCACTCGTCAACAAACTGCTGACCATCTCGAAGTTGGAGAACAAGAAACTGATACTGAACAAGCAGATTGTCAGCCTGGAACCCATCATCGACGATTTAGTAGAGAAAGCCAAGACCAAAACTGAGAAAAAACTCCATTTCACCGTAGATTTGCTGAAACATCATGTGCTGGCAGACGAGCAGTATCTGACGGAAGCCATCTCAAATCTGATTGACAACGCCATCAAATACTCAAAGGACGAAATAGAAATCAGCATCACCACACAAGAGAACGACAAATACGTGTTGCTGAAAGTGCACGACAACGGTATCGGCATCTCAAAGGAGGACCAGCTCATCATCTTCGACAAGTTCGGGCGAGCCGCCATCCATGAGCAAAACCGTAAAGGCGGAGTCTCAGGATTCGGACTCGGGCTGAACTATGTAGATCAGGTAATGCAGGCACATGGCGGAAAAGTAACCGTACAGAGTGAGAAAGACCAATATTCAGAATTCACCTTATATATACCTAAGAACGTATGATAAATCTATTGCTTGTAGAAGACGACGAATCGTTAGCCTATATCGAGAAGACGGGCCTGGAAGATATTATCGGTGGTTACAAGGTCACGACTGCCACCAATGGAAAAGAGGGATTGAAAGCCTGGGAGGAAACACAGCCCGACGTGATTATCTCAGATATCGACATGCACGTCATGAACGGTTTCGAGATGGTGGAACGCATCCGCGAAACAGACCAAGACGTCATCATCATCTTCACCTCGGCCCTCACCTCGCCCAACGACGTGAAGGCTGGTTATCGTCTGGGCATCAACAATTACGTGAAAAAACCATTCGTGCCTGAAGAACTTGATGCTCATATCCAAGCTTTGATGAAGATGCGTGGCGGTGCCAAGACACAGAAAGAGACCAATCACTATAAACTGGGGAAATACACGCTCGATGCCGATCATGCCACACTGCGTAACGATGAAACCGGCATTTCGCAGACGATTACCCAGCGCGAAGCACAAATCCTGCAACTGCTGGCTGAGAATAAGAATAACGTCGTCAGACGGGAAGCGATACTCAGCCGTTTCTGGAATACCGAGGATGACTATTTCGCCTCACGCTCACTTGATGTGTTTGTCAACAAACTGCGTAAGCTGTTGGCAGACGAGCCAAAGATTACACTCAAGACGGTACGCGGCATTGGGCTCCAGTTGCTCGTTGAATGTGGATAAAAGTTCCCTTTATCGCAGATTCCATCGAAGTCCGACCTGCAGGTTGAAGTTCGTGGGCTTATCCTTGAAGAAATTCTGAACACGACTGCCGTTGTCGAAATAATATTTCACACCAGGCTCGACGTAGATACCCAATTGTGGTATCACGTCGTACTCGACACCCAGACCACCCTTAAGTGAGAACTGCCAACGGTCACGACTGATCTCTTGCGTCAAGCCTTCCATTTCCTGCCTCGACTTGATATTATAGTCAGCCGCTATGCCTGCTACACCATAGACCTTCAGTCCCTTATAGCCCCAGAACTGATACTGGGCATTCAGCGGCACACCAAGATAGTAGAGTGTCTGTTCCGTCGTCATCGGATAGCCTCCCATGACAGCAACAAAATCAGAGCGCAGACGCGTATAGACAAGACCTGTAGCCAATGAAACTTTCGATGAAATGGGGATATTTACAGATAATCCGAACGAAATAGGCTGATAGTGTTTCTGCCGCTCCTCATAGTTTGCCAGATAAATGCGCTCACCAACTTCGCGTGCCATAGCCACGCTCATCAGGTCGTGTTGGTAGTTGTAATTGGCAGCCATCTGCGGACTCATCATCACCCCATTAGAACTCATCTCATTTCCAAAACCGTTTTGAGCATATAGTCCAAAGCTTATCTGCTCATTACGCTTTCTGGCATCTACCGATAAGATCGTCTCACCATCGTCATTCAGCGACTGCTTCTTATTATGGGCAGTCTCAAACGGTTTCTCTTCACGTTCATCAGGCTTCTGCGGCTGAGGAGACTCCGGAGCCGATTCCACTGAGGCCTCCTGCTGTCCAACAGGTTCTTCTTGAGACGTTGGTTGCTGAAAGGCCTCCACATACAGATTATTGCTGGAAGTGACAGGTCTCGATGTCTGTGTGGCCACCATATCCTGCGATTCCATCGACACATCTTCTTGCGACGTCATCGTTGTCTCTTCCTGTTTTGTCTCCATGATACCGTTTGAAGCCACCTGTTTAGATTCTTTCATCTCCACCTCATTGCTGATGCTCCACAACAGATAGCCGCTACAGGTTACCATGCCCACAAATGCCGCTGCCACAGCCACATACTTTGCCCAGATAGAAACAAGACGAGGCTTTTTTACAGGCTGCGGCACATCTGACTGTGGCAGCCTTGCCTCGATCTGGGCCCACATGTCGGCAGGAGCAGACTCTTGATAGTCTGCCAGCTTGTCGCGTAACTGTTTTACCCAATCTTCTTTCATATCTTTCTTGAATTTAAATACTTTGTTATCATCTCTGCCAAGAGCCGCTTGGCATGGTAGAACTGTGAGGCAGATGAGCTCTCTTTGATGCCGAGCCTGAGGGCTATTTCCTTGTGTGACAGTTGCTCAAAGACGTAAAGGTTCAATACAAGTCTGTATCCCGCAGGCAGATGGCTAATCATCCCGTTAAGTACATCGGGTGGCACCCCTTCTATATCCGGCAACTCCTCATCTACCAACTGAGGGATCTCGTCTGTAAAGGTGTACAGTTCATGCTTTTTTACCCAGTTAATAGACTGATTACTGACAATTCTGGTGATCCAAGCCCTCAACGAACCCTCACCACGATATTCAAACCTATGGATGGAGGTCAGAATACTCACAAAGCTATCTTGCACCACATCTTTTGCCGCCTCACGATCTGGAATATACCTAAGTGCTGTAGCCATAATATATCCCGAAAAGCGGTCGTACAAGCGATGCATTGCCTGCCTGTCTCCTTTATGTATCGCCTCAAGAAGCTGTTGTTCTGTCTCCACAGGTCTGAGTGCCTCCTATTTCTTTCTCCCGGTGGTCTGGAAGGTCATATTGATGGGTGTGGGAAATGTCCTGTCCCAATACTCGTTTGTGGCGTGGTTTGTCATGACAAACCGATAGACAGGTGCGGCTCCAGACCACATATCCTTCAACGTGTCATACATCACCGATGTGAACCTGTTTGAGGTACTCTCCTCATTTTCGATGTATATTAGGAATGAATAGTCTTCACCATTCAGCTCAAACCACACCTGCGGGGCCCAGGTCGAATTCTGCAGATAGGCATTGTTTACAGAGTAGCCGACAACATCAACCCCCAATTTCCAGTCTGACTCTCCACTCAAATAGCTGATTTCTGTCGGCTCCACCTTCTTACCTACTAAATTCAGGAAATAACCCATAGGGAAATGACTGATACGCATAGAGCTTGGAGTGTCACCTACATAAAGTGTTGCCGTATCTATTTCTTGCCTATCGACGACCCACGACAAACTGTAAGTACCCTTAGAAAGGCGACCATAATTAGACTCATCTTGGCCGATCTTGTATTCAGACGAAGCAACACTTTGCGATTTTGGCGAATCAGCATCTGGATTAGTCGAACACGACATCAACAGCCCGAGGCCTATGAACATATAAAACAGTTTTCTCATATATTACTCACCACGATAGGTTCCAAGAAAGAAGATGACACCCGAACTTGCCTCCTGAATGACATAGACAAACGGACGGTTTGCATGGAAATCAACATTCAAGGGCTTTTCACTAATCCTCGGAGCGATAGCACTTTCAAACTCCATTGCTACAGTAACGGCAGAGGCTTTCGTTCCTTCCTCATCAACCTCGATGGCTGCCTTCTGTTTCATCAGTCCCACATAGAGGTCTTGCTTAAAGTTGCTGCAGATATTGGGGAACTCTGCTAAATCAGGCGTAAACATAGTAGGGGCACCCATCGCAGAGAGTGGCTCAACAAGATCAGTCTCAAAGGTTGTCTTGAAACGTGGCATCTCGATATCAACAATAGGACTCCATCCGTTGTATCTGAGTTGTTGCCATGACTCAGCGTTAAGAGTGGCTATAACATCATCGACAGTTTTACCCTCGCGAGGCAGCAGCACCTTCATACTCCACTTATCACCACTTCCGTAGGGCAGGTTCAGCATCGTGCAGACATCATTCTCACTATATTGTGCAAGTGCCTTACGATGCATCATGGGTAGTGACTGAGTCTGTCCACCCTCTGTGGTAAACGTCTTGTACCTCGTATCCGCTGGATCAAACTTTTCTGCCCAGGTAGCTTTGAAGTAGATAGCGTTCATCAGCAGGAGCAAGGCATTGGTTTTGAGTTCCGATTCTTTCAGAATCTCTGGTATCATGCCATGTGTCTTGTCATAACACCAGCCATTGACCTCCGCCAGCGTCTCGGTTTTCTGACTAAAGTCAAGATTCGTGATTTCTGCCCGATAGTAGTCTTGCATATCACGTACATATGGCGGCTCAAAGCCCACATGACGATAATCATTACCAATGACGATGTTGGCAATCTCGAGCGTCACGGAAGGATCCGTCTTTGGCGCCTCATCTATCAGTTTCTTGCAGAAATCATTAACCGCTTGCGTCTTGCCTTCTCCAAAACCAACGACAGAGGAAATCTCCTTGGCTGTATTTCCAGCGGCTCCATCATTGAGCATCCCTAGTACATAGGTCACACTGATAGGAGAGACAATGCTACTCTTCTTTCCCTCTGGCATCTGACTAATCGCACGGAAGAGATTGAAAGAGAAATCGGTACTCTTTCCAACAAATGTCCGCTGCTCCTGAGTCAATACTATCGAGCGCGTCTCGGGCAACATGTCAATAACCATCTCAGGGTCTTTACCAGCTCTGTTGGGGTCTTCAGGGGAGCCATCACTGCAACTCATGAGTGCAGCAAGGACAGGGATCATCAATAAGAATAACTTCTTCATCTTTTCTTTTGTCTAATTGGTTCATCTACCTACTAAACTCCAAAAGATGAAAATCTTGCATCGAAGTCATCCATTTTAAATTTCTTTAACGGTCATAAGTGGCCACTAGATGATGAAGCATCGTAGTACTCTCACCACAAGAACCTGTATGCTGGATGGCAATACCGCCATAGGAATTAGGCATAATGTCGGCAGCAAGATCAACGACATGGGGTAACTGACTGCCTTCAGGCTGAGGCGTCTTGGTCTCTACGTGCGCTGTCAGTCGTTTACCTTCCACTTGTAACTGAATGGTACAACCAGTGCGATAACAGGTCGATGAAATGGGGTTAGTAAGGGGTTTTATCTGTCCGTCTTGATATTCTATAAGGTAGAAATCCACTGCCCTTGCCGACTTCGTAGTACGGATGATACGCAGGCCATAGCCTGTCAACGTAATAGGATCAAATTTCAGACAGACATCCATATACTGTCCCGTGGCAGAACCGAAGCCCTGTCCTGCCGTCTTGGTGGGGTCAACTTCAAGCGTCAGTGCCATATCATGATAAGTACCTTGCAACGGCATATACATCAGACGAGCGCCACGCTGTGCCTGGAGGAGTCCTTTACCGACTGCCCCATTAAAGCCCTCACCATACTCCCACATCGGCTTGTTCGGATCAAAGGACCATTGAAATTCTGCCGTATCAGCAGGCTTATAGCCATCTACCGTCCAGTAGCCAGGCAACAATTCTTTCTGCCACTGACAAGGGAAATCGTGAAAGTCAGTTTCCACTACGCTCAGTGGAGAAAAATTAAGATTGCTCACATGCTTAGCCCTCTTAGCCTCACCATAATCACTGCGGTTACTTTTGGGCCGTATCTCAGCCGTCATCACATGACCTTTGTCCGCTGCTGTCAGACGATAAGTACGCTGAGGCATTCCGTGACTGACACTGACAGGGATATCATCGCGATACCAAGTGATGGAAGACTCATCTCGAAGGCTGTCGAGCTGGAGATCATAATCAAGCTTCAACGTGGTAAAGCCAGAAATACTGGGGGCAGTCCTCAGTACCGGTGGGGGCAATTGCGCAGGATAGACTTTCACCATACATACAGCGCAGGCCTGACCCGCAAAAGCCATCACAGGGATTTCACAAACGTCATCAATCAAGTCACACGCCAAACTCACGACAACAGAATCACCCTGAGCCGCACTCACAGCAGCAACCAGATGATAAGGAGGACGAATCACCCACTGAATCTTCTGCCCATCAGCGAATGCCTGCAAGTGAAGCGTATCTTTCCCAACCACTTGCATCTCAGCCTCATGACGGCTGATCCATACATAAGGAGGAACAGTTTGCTTTTTGGCGTTGAAATCGGACAAAATGATGGTATTCTCTATCTGCTGATGACCGATGACATAAGGTTTCCCATTCAGTGTGAAATCCTGCTGATAACAACGAAGCCACTTCTGCGGATAGGGTGTCCAACCAATATAGAGACTATCTGATGGCGCATGATAGCGACAGTTAATCAGGGTTACAGGACCACCCTGCTTACAGAAGTACATCTCCCGATTATCACTTTTTACGTTGAAATCACAGTCAATAAACAAAGCCCCCTTACCGAATGTGCTCCAGAAGGGTTTCTGCCCATACAGATCCACTTCGCAGTGCCGATAAACCGCCGTGCCATTAAGTGCGTCATCGGTACATTCGAAATGACAGTTTTCATAGTACGAATAATCCGCACCATTGAGCGGATTAAGATTCAGACGACTGATGAAACGGACATTTTTAGCTCGCAGAGACTGTCCATGAACATACCCGACATGCGCTTGCGTGATACTCTCACTCCGTTTCTTACGGGAAAGAGCAGGATCGAGCGGATAGTCAAGGTCCACATTGCAGAAGTTACCCAACGTCATGTTTTCTACCGTCAGCTCGTCACACCAAAAATCGAACATGGTGAAATTACCGACAGCCCCCTCCATCTGTCCACGTTGTGAGGCAAACACTGTGTTCCGAGGATCCTTGTCAAGACCGATAAAATGGAGTTTTTTCGCCTTGACAACCATCCCAAATGGCTCACGTCCATCTGCACCGACTACGACCTTTGGTGTATCAGGATGATCCACCCAATACACACCTGGTGCTACATATAGTGTCGTCTCATCGGTAAAATGGGCAACAGCCTCCTGCAGGGTACGAAAAGCATAACGTGATTTTGAGGATGCTTCAAGCCGACTATCCAACAGCAGATGATGTTTATCCAAGGACTGCGAAAAAGCACTGACACTGAAAAACATCAGCACCACTGAAACACAAATTTTCATAGGCAACGTGGATTTTTAGTCTTTCTTCTCCTTATAGATGACCTTATTGGCACCACTCGTAATCTTCAAGGCCTCAGGATGCTCCTTAATGAAAGAATCGATGTGGCGCACACGCTTGTCTTCCAAGATTTCATCGATAGAAATCAAGATACCCGTCTCTTCGACATCACCAAAACCATAGTTGATAGCCGTACCAAAGAGTTTCATCGTTGGCGAAAGACTCATATAAGCATTGACAAGTGGCGGGATATTATAGCCGAGTTTCCGGATCTCGGTATTCAGGATCTTATAGTCTTTCTTGAAATCATCCTCATAGAAAATCTTGGCCAATTCAGTAAAGTCGGTTTCGATTTTCAACGGTTTCATCGGGATAATCAGCTTTTCCTTATCGTCGAAATGCTTTTTCAGGAAATAGAGAATCATGTCTCGTCCCTTACGGATATAGGAAGGATACATCGTCATTTTGCCAAAGAAATAGCGGACATTAGGTTTGATTACCGTCAGTGCACCCAGTCCATCCCACAGATTATCCAGAGCAAAGAGGCTCTTGGCTCCCATACGGGAACTCTGATAAGGAAGTGACACGAAAGAACGACCTAATTCAATCGTATAAGGCATATACTCTTTCAGAAACTTCTCAGAAAAATGGAACATGTGGCTGGTAGCCAGTTTGGGCTGGCCCTTGTCGTCCATCTCCCAACTTGTGCCCTCAAGATAGCGGTAGCCACCAATGATCTCTTCAGCCTCAGGATTCCATACAATCAGCTGCTTGTAACAATTCTCACAGGTATCGAACTCGTCGATATCCATGTCCTTGCCTGTACCACCACCTGCCTCACGAAAGACTACTTCACGAAGTCGTCCAATCTCTTTCATGACATTTGGTGCATTATGAGCCGTTATGACATAAATCTCATTATGACTTTTATTAGTCATACGAAGTTGGAGTTCTGGAGTCAATTCTCTCTTGAGAACTTCTTTGGCGATTGGCTGGATGATTTCCTGTTCCATCTGTTCGGTTATTTGAATATTGGGTAATGATTAATTTACAATGTTATTTATAAAGCATACACTTTATCTCTGACGAACTGAGCCCATTCTACAGGGCTTTTGCTTTTATCAAATGTCTGCCAAGGGATAGGTTTACCAACTCTGATTTCAAATGACTTATGTACATTTTTATACATCTCATCGACCAAGAACAACATGGCCAAATTGAAAGGCAGATATTTATCACTAAAGTTGGCTAACCTATAGAAGAATGCCGAATTTTGTCCACTAAAATGAATGGGCACCACATCACGCTGGTACTCCACACTCTTCGAGATAAAAGTTTTCTTCCAAGGAATATCGGCAATAACACCATGATGCTTGCGAGAACAAATACCCGCTGGGAACATCAGCATGTGCTGGTCGCTATTGAAACCAGCTTCTACCATCGCCGGAAAATTTCGGCTCTGACTTCCAGTCTTGTTAATTGGAATGCAAAGCGGTGCAAGTCCTGGAAGATTCATCAGCAAATCGTTAACCAGATAACGGAAGTTGCCGTTATAGTGACGCCCGATAATTGCACCAAGTGCCACGCCGTCTTCTCCCCCTAAGGGATGATTGCTAACGAATGTGTATAATCGTCCATCGTTCGGATCTGGCAGGTTCTCTTTTCCTACAATTTTTAAGGTCATATCAAGATAACGGACACACTCCTCCAACCATTCAACACCGATCTTCTCGCGGCTTTCCCACAAAAAAGCATTCACTTGATCTTGGTGAGCAATGCGCTTCAGCCAATTCACCAGAAAGGCTGGCACAAACTTTGCCTTTGCGCCCAGTTTCCCTTTCAGGATTTCATCAATGTCAATTGTTTTCTCCGTGACTATGGCCATTTCTCTTGATATAAACACTAACAAGTTGCAAAAATAGCACATTTCTTTCAAAACTGAGCAAGAATTAAAGAAAAAAGTTTGTTTTTAAATGTATTTTATACACAAAAAGGGGGCAAATCAATAAAATAAAGTTAAAATTAAAAAAAAGTGGGGAAATGTGGTGTGAAGTGGGGAAAAATTCCTATCTTTGTAACCGAAATCTATTAAAGATGTACATATGCGTTTTTTAGGGAACATAGAAGCCAAGACTGACGCAAAGGGAAGAGCCTTCCTACCTGCCGTTTTCCGCAAGGTGTTACAAGCATCTGGCGAGGAAAACCTTGTGCTGCGCAAGGATGTCTTCCAAAAATGTCTGGTGCTTTATCCCGAAAGCGTATGGAATGCGCGTCTTGATTTGCTGAAGAACCAATTACGGCCCTGGAAACAAGCCCACCAACAGATGTTCCGGCAATTCGTGTCAGAAGCAGAAGTGGTAAGTCTTGACGGGAACGGCCGTTTTCTCATCTCCAAGCGTCTCCAGAAAATTGCCGAGATAGATCAGGACATCCAATTCATTGGCATGGATGACACGATAGAAATCTGGTCGCCACAAAATCTGGAACAGACACTTAGGTCTGAAGAGGAATTCGGAGAAGAATTCGAACGTATAATGAACACTGACGATGCTTTATGATAACGAATACTGAGACATATCACATTCCAGTACTCCTTCAGGAGAGCATCGACGGGCTTGATATCAAGCCCGACGGTGTTTATGTTGACGTTACCTTTGGAGGCGGCGGACACAGCAAGGAGATACTGCGCCGCCTTGGTCCTAATGGCCATCTATACAGTTTCGATCAAGATGAGGATGCAGAAAACAACATCCTCAATGACAACAGGTTTACCTTTGTCAGAAGCAATTTCAGGTATTTGCGGAACTGGATGAGATACTATGGTGAAGAGCAGATCGACGGACTATTAGCAGACCTTGGCGTCTCAAGCCATCATTTCGACGATGAGACAAGAGGTTTCTCTTTCCGTTTCGATGCTCCACTCGACATGAGAATGAACAAACGATCAGGGACGACTGCGGCGGAAATTATCAAAAACTACGACGAAGAGCAACTGGCAGATGTCCTGTATCTCTATGGAGAGTTAAAGAATGCACGGAAAATCGCCTCGGCTATTACAAAAGCCAGGGTTGGGAAGGACATCATGACGACTGGCGACCTCATTCAGGCTATAGAGAAACTGATCCCACGTGAACGCGAAAAGAAGGAACTGGCGAAAGTATTCCAAGCCCTGCGTATAGAAGTGAACCACGAGATGGAGGCGCTCAAGGATATGCTTAATGGGGCTAAAGAAGTGCTCTGCGAAGGCGGGAGACTCTCCGTCATTACCTACCACTCTTTGGAAGACCGTATTGTAAAAAACATCATGAAAACGGGTAATGCGGAAGGCAAGGTAAAGCAAGACTTCTTTGGACGGACAGAAGCTCCTTTCAGGCAGATAAACGGTAAGGTTATCATACCAAGTGACCAAGAGCAAGAACAAAACCCGCGAAGCCGAAGCGCGAAATTAAGAATTGCAGAGAAAATTTAGAGTATGGCAAAGAAAGACGACAATATAGAATTGGAGATACAGGAAACGATCCAGGAACCTGTGGCCGTAGAAAAAACTGCTGCCAAAGAATCAGATGAAGAAAATCGTCTGAAGGAAGAAACTGCAGAAATGAAGGAACAAGCCAAGAAAACAATCCAATTAATCAAGGAGAAAGCCAGTGAAGAAGACCCTAAGCTGACCCCGGCGCTGACACTCCGTACGATTCTTGGTGGTGATTTCTTAACAGCAGATATGGTTCGCCGCCAAATATGGCTATTCATACTGATGGTGGTATTTTGTGTCGCCTACGTCGCTATCCGATATCAGTGTCAGCAAGACCTACTGGCAATTGACAAACTGGAAAAAGAACTTCTCGACGCTAAATACAAGGCTCTGACGAGTTCGAGCACATTAACAGAGAAATGCCGCGAGAGCCATGTTCTCGATGCATTAAAACAGAACAAGGACAGTTTGCTTCATGTAGCAGATCAGCCACCTTATATAATAAATATACCCGAATAAAGAGACGGAATGAGCAAATTCAAGAGCGATAAAGTAATGCCCCGCTACTTCGCAATCGCAGTAGTCATGACATTGATAGGTTTTGCTGTAGTTGGCAAGGCTATGTACATTATGACTGCCAAGAAAAGCTATTGGACACAAGTGGCAGACCGTCTGAAACGAGACAGCGTCAGTGTGAAGCCCAATCGAGGTAACATTCTAAGCTGCGATGGGCAGTTGATGGCCAGTAGTATTCCCCAATACAAAATCTACATGGACTTCCAGGCTGGGGCTGATGATTCTATTGGTGTACGTAAGCGCGACTCTATTTGGGCAGAAAAGATTGACAGTATTGCTTATGAACTGAACCAGATATTCCCAAGTAGATCTTTCGAAGATTTCAGAGATTACCTGATGGCAGGGAAAAGGAAAGTCACCAAAAACGGCAAGACAGGCGCTCGCCATTGGCCTATCTGGCCGCGGCGTATTGACTATAATACGTTCTGTGAGGTTCGTAAGTTACCTATCTTCAGAGAACCGATATATAAAGGGGGATTCCACTGGGAAGAGTTTAACTCCCGCAACCATCCGTTCGGCACGCTCGCTCAACGAACCGTGGGCTCCATGTTCGGTGCGAAAGATAGTGCCAAGAATGGTCTCGAGTTATCTTTTGACTCCATTTTGAGGGGCACTAATGGCTTGATGCATCGCCGTAAAGTGCTGAATAAATATATGGACATTCCTGTGCAAACTCCAATTGATGGATATGACATCGTAACAACCATCGATGTAGGCATGCAAGATTTGGCTGAACGTGCGCTGATAGACGAATTAAAAGATCCACAAGTAAATGGCGAGATGGGTGTTGCCATTCTGATGGAAGTAAAGACAGGAGACATTAAAGCCATTGTCAACATGACACGTGGAGCTGATGGAGAATACCATGAGATGGTGAATAATGCCATCAGTTACCGATGCGAACCTGGCTCTGTATTTAAGGTGGCTTCATTTCTGGTGGCTCTTGACGACGGTGTGATTCCCCGCGACACCAACTTCGTTATCCATACAGGTAGCGGTGTGATGGAGATGCATGGTCGTCCAATGAAAGATCACAACTGGCGTCGCGGTGGCTATCAGGACATCAACGTTGCACGTGCCCTTGAGGTCAGTTCAAACATCGGTGTCAGTTATGTCATCGACAAATTCTACGGCTCGAATCCCACGAAATATGTACAGGGCCTCTATCGTGTAGGTATCCACGAAGATCTGAAGTTGCCGCTGGTAGGTTATCATCCACCCTATATCCGTATGCCGGATACGAAGACCACCGATCGTGCGAAATACTGGAGTAAAACCACCCTGCCCTGGATGAGTATCGGCTATGAGACCCAGATTGCGCCCATCAATACTGTTACTTTCTATAATGCCATCGCCAATAATGGAAAGATGATGCAACCAAGATTCGTTAAACAACTGATGAAAGATGGACAGGTTGTCAAAGAGTTTGAACCTGTGGTATTGAAAAATCGAATAGCCAAGCCCCAAACCATCAAGATGATGCAGACCATTCTGGAGCATGTAGTCAGTCAGGGTCTTGGCCGTAAGGCAGGCTCGAAATCATTCAAGGTGGCTGGTAAGACAGGTACAGCCCAGGTCGCCGACCAATATGGCAGCTATCACTCCGGCACGACCCGTTATTGGCTAAGCTTTGCCGGTTTCTTCCCTGCCGACGATCCACGATACACCTGCATCGTCTGCATCAAGAAGTCAGGTCTTCCTGCCTCTGGTGGTGGTATGAGCGGTGTCGTTTTCCATCATATTGCAGAAGGTGTCATGGCACAGAATCTGAAGCGTAGTGTTGAAGATGCCCGTGATACCACTTCTATTCTTGTCCCTGACGTGAAGAATGGCAATATCCTGGCAGCAAACGACGTGTTGCAAGGTTTAGGAATAAAGGCTAACCACGATTGGGGCGGGTCGTATGTGGAAGGGAATCCTGTGTGGGGCATCGCAAGAAAAGACCGTGACAATGTAACATTGACACACGTGAAGTCAGGTAAGAACATTGTGCCCAATGTTATCGACATGGGAGCTAGCGATGCTGTCTTTTTATTGGAAAGCCGCGGTATTAAAGCCCGTTTGAAAGGAAGGGGTAAAGTAAAATCGCAAAGTATCCATGCAGGTGGAGAAGCAAAACAAGGTATGATTTGTGAATTGATATTAGAATAATAAGATATGAAGCTGAATGAACTACTGAAGAATGTCGAAGTGCTGAACATCCTTGGCAGCGACGAAATTGAAATCACTGGTGTCAACATCGATTCCAGACGTATTGAACCAGGACATCTTTTCATTGCCATCCCGGGTACCCAGACCGATGGCCATAAGTTTATTCCCAAAGCCATTGAGCTTGGGGCGACAGCTGTTTTGTGCGAATATTTCCCCAATAAGCGCGAGCCTGGAGTGACATACATCGCAGTAGAATCAACTGAAGATGAGGTTGGAAAAGTAGCCACAGCCTTCTATGGCGATCCATCCAGGAAACTGAAGTTGGTAGGTGTTACAGGTACAAACGGGAAAACGACCATTGCCACCTTATTATATAATATGTTCCGCAAGTTTGGCCACAAATGTGGTTTGTTATCTACGGTCTGCAATTATATTGAGGAGGAAACTATTCCTGCCGACCATACGACACCCGATCCTATCGAGCTCAATCATTTGTTGGCAAAGATGGTAGATGCAGGCTGTGAGTATGCCTTTATGGAATGTAGCAGTCATGCGATTGCACAAAAGCGTATCGGTGGACTGAGATTTACAGGAGGCATATTTACCAATCTCACTCGTGACCATCTAGACTATCACGGGACATTCGAGAATTATCGTGATGCCAAGAAGGCTTTCTTCGATGGACTGGACAAAGAAGCTTTTGCAGTTATTAATTCAGATGACAAGAACGGAGCCGTGATGGTTCAGAATTGTAAGGCACAAATCAAGACTTACTCGACTCGTTCGATGGCTGATTTTATGGCAAAGATTATCGAGTGTCATTTTGAAGGTATGTATCTGGACATCAACGGCAAGGAAGTAGGTGTACAATTCATCGGGAAATTCAATGTCAGCAATCTGCTGGCTGTCTATGGCGCAGCTGTCATGTTAGGCAAGACACCAGAAGATATTCTCGTCGTTCTTAGTACACTGAAGAGTGTTAACGGCCGATTGGAGCCACTTCGTTCGCCGAATGGATATACGGCTATTGTCGATTATGCTCACACGCCGGATGCACTCGAGAACGTTCTAAATGCAATTCGAGAAGTACTTGACGGGAAGGGGAAAGTAATAACCGTCTGTGGAGCTGGCGGCAATCGTGACAAAGGGAAACGCCCACTCATGGCACAAGAGGCTGTGAAACAAAGCGACCGCGTAATTATCACCAGTGACAATCCCCGTTTCGAAGAACCCCAGGACATCATCAACGATATGCTCGCTGGGTTAGACAGCAAACAGATGAAAAAAGTCATCAGTATTGTCGATCGACGTGAAGCCATTCGTACGGCATGTATGATGGCTGAGAAGGGCGATGTGATTCTTATTGCAGGAAAAGGACATGAAGATTATCAGGAGATACAAGGTGTCAAGCACCATTTCGATGATAAAGAGGTCGTTAGAGAGATTTTCAACAATTAACAAACAAAGAATATGCTATATTACCTGTTTAGATTTCTCGACCAGTACAATATTCCTGGATCACATATGTGGTCCTATATTTCGTTTCGAGCCCTATTGACTCTAATACTTTCACTGATTATCTCAGCATGGTTCGGAGAACGGTTCATCAAATGGATGAAACGTAAGAAAATCTTTGAAACAGAGCGCGATCCCAGCATCGATCCTTTTGGTGTAGAGAAAAAGGGTGTACCAACAATGGGGGGTGTCATCATCATTGTCAGTATGCTTGTGCCCGTATTGTTGTTAGGTCGAATCCGTAACACCTACCTGATTCTGATGATTATCACAACGGTATGGCTGGGGTTCCTAGGGTTCATGGATGACTACATTAAAATCTTCCGCCATAACAAAGACGGACTGAAAGGGAAATATAAGATTATTGGACAAGTCAGTATCGGTTTCATCGTAGGACTGACGCTTTGGTTAAGCCCAGATGTTGTCGTTCGTGAGAATGTGAATATCCAGCAACAGAATCAAGAGGTTATAGTGAAACACAAAAAAGAAGCGGTGAAATCGCTACAAACCACAATACCGTTTATTAAGAATCACAACCTCAATTACTCAGACATGATGGCTTTCTGCGGTAAGTATAAGGTTGCTGCAGGATGGATGCTCTTCGTATTCATAACTATCTTCGTCGTTACAGGTATCTCTAATGGCGCAAACCTAAATGACGGAATGGATGGTATGTGTGCAGGCAACTCAGCCATCATTGGTGTGGCGTTAGGAATTCTGGCATATGTCTCGTCACACATCGGATACGCATCATATTTCGATATCATGTATATCCCCCATTCAGAGGAACTCGTTGTATTCCTCTGCGCCTTCGTAGGTGCAATGATTGGATTCCTTTGGTACAACGCCTTCCCTGCCCAAATATTTATGGGCGATACAGGCTCACTTACCATTGGTGGTATTATAGGAGTTTGCGCCGTCATTATCCATAAAGAATTGCTATTACCGATTCTATGTGGTATTTTTTTCATAGAAAACCTCAGTGTGATCATACAGACACAATGGTTCAAGATCCAGAAACGGAAGGGTAAACGAGTACGCGTTTTCCGTGCTACACCCATCCACGACACATTCAGGAAACTTGACTCCCAACTCGATGCCACAAGTACATATATTCTAAAAGGCTGGCCTCGGCGTCCGTTCCATGAATCTAAAATCACCATCCGCTTCTGGATTACTTCAATTATCCTTGCAGCACTAACAATCATAACATTAAAGATGAGATAGACAATGAAAAGAATCGTTATATTAGGAGCAGGAGAAAGCGGTGCTGGTGCCGCTGTACTCGCCAAAAAGGAGGGTTTCGACGTATTTGTATCAGATATGTCGAAAATTGCCGATAAATACAAGAAAATGATGGACGACCACCACATTGAGTGGGAGGAAGGGCATCATACTGAAGAAAAAATACTTAATGCGGATGAAATAGTCAAAAGTCCCGGCATACCTGAGACAGCACCTATGGTAAAAAAGGCCATCGAGAAAGGCATCCATATCATCAGCGAAATTGAGTTCGCTGGACGATACACAAACTCAAAGATGATATGCATCACCGGCTCAAATGGAAAGACGACAACGACATCGTTGATCTATCATATTTTCAAAGAAGCAGGCTATGATGTAGGATTAGCCGGTAATATCGGTAATTCACTTGCCCTCCAGGTTGCAGAAGATCCACATGCCTACTATATCATTGAGCTCAGTTCTTTCCAATTGGACAATATGTATGACTTCCGAGCCAACATTGCGATTTTGCTGAATATTACACCTGATCATCTTGACCGATATAACTTTGAGATGCAGAACTATGTAGATGCTAAAATGCGCATTATCCAGAACCAGACACCACAGGATGCCTTTATCTATTGGGCCGATGATCCAATCATCAAACGTGAATTGGAGAAATATGATATTAAAGCCATCCAGTACCCTTTTGCAGAGTTGAAAGAGAAAGGAGTCATTGGTTATATTGAAGAGGGACAGTACAAAATTGAGAAGCCTCAACCTTTCAATATGGAACAGGAGAGTCTTAGCCTCACTGGCAAGCATAATATCTACAACTCCCTCGCCGCAGGCATCGCATCGGATGTTGCAGGCATTAAAAATGAGGAAATCCGCAAGAGTCTTTGTGACTTCCCCGGAGTAGAACATCGTCTAGAAAAAGTCTGCATGGTACGAGGTGTACAATATATCAACGATTCCAAGGCAACTAACGTTGACGCATGCTGGTATGCTCTGGAGGCCATGAAGACAAAAGTGATTCTCATCATTGGCGGCAAAGACAAGGGTAATGATTATGATCCCATCAAACCGCTCGTCAAGGAAAAATGCTCTGGTCTTGTCTATCTCGGAGCAGACAACCAGAAATTGCACGACAACTTCGACAATATGGGCATCCCTGTGCGCGACACCCACTCCATGAAAGAATGTATGCAGGCCTGCTACGAGATGGCAAAGCCAGGAGAAACGGTGCTGTTAAGTCCGTGTTGCGCCTCGTTCGACCTGTTCAAGAACATGGAAGACCGTGGAGAGCAGTTCAAAGAATTGGCAAGAAGTCTTTAGACAAAGTTCGTGCCGAATTAGAAGAATAGTATGAATAAGAAAATTGGCAATCTTTTCAAAGGAGACAAGGTCATCTGGATGGTGTTTTTCTTCCTCTGTATGATCAGTATCGTTGAAGTTTTCTCAGCTTCAAGTAACCTGACATACAAGAGCCAGAATTACGTCGGTCCAATAGCCTTCCATGCTGTGACGATTTTTATCGGTGCGGCTATGGCTGTGATCACCTTAAATATACCATGTCGTTATTTTAAGTTGATGACACCATTCCTGCTTATCATCACAGGCATTACCCTTCTATGGGTGCTCGTTGGTGGAGAATCCATCAACGGTGCCAACCGTGTTATATCCCTTCCTGGAGGTATCACTTTCCAACCATCAGAGATTGCCAAAGGAACTATGGTGCTGATTACAGCTCAGATACTCAGTGCTATGCAACGTGAGGACGGAGCTGACAAAAAAGCATTCAAATATATCCTGTGCATCTTAATTCCTACAGCAATTCTCATCGGCATTGAGAACCTTTCTACAGCGGCCTTGCTCTTTGCTGTTATCTTCCTGATGATGTTCATTGGACGCATTCCTATGGCCCAGATGGCTAAATTGGTAGCTGCTGTTGCTGTCCTCGCCGCCCTCTTTTTAACATTAGTTTTCACCCTAGGTAGTATAGGAGAAGAAAACGAAGGTAAAAAACAAACTATAGAGGCCGTAAATAACGACGGCAGTACTGACACGAAGGTTATCAAAGGCGGTGGTGTCTTCCACAGATTCGTTACATGGCGTAACCGCATTGTCAAACATCTCGACAAGAAAGACATATCACCTGATGAATATGATCTGGATAAAGATGCACAGGTAGCCCATGCCAATATTGCCATTGTTTCAAGTAATATCATAGGCAAAGGACCGGGACAATCGGTGGAACGAGACTTCTTATCACAAGCGTTTTCTGATTTCATCTTTGCTATCGTCATCGAAGAACTTGGAATCATTGGAGCTGCGTTCGTGGTGCTCCTATACATCGTATTACTTTATCGCACTGCCCGTATTGCCAGCCAATGCGAAAACAATTTCCCTGCATTCCTTGTCATGGGCTTAGCCCTATTATTAGTTATTCAGGCATCCTTTAACATGTTGGTGGCCGTAGGTATTGCTCCCGTAACAGGACAGCCACTTCCACTGATCAGCAAAGGTGGCACATCAACCATTATAAACTGCGCATACATCGGGGTGATATTAAGCGTAAGCCGCTCTGCAAAAAAAAGAGAGACAAAATTGGCGAAAAAAGAAATATAATTTGTAATTTTGCACGCAACATTCATTAAAAGGCATATGAGCAAAGAGTTGAGGGTTATCATTAGCGGAGGAGGAACAGGCGGACACATTTTTCCGGCTGTATCCATTGCGAACGCAGTCAAAGCACTGCGTCCTGATGCAAAGATCCTATTTGTAGGCGCATTAGGACGTATGGAAATGCAACGTGTGCCTGCTGCTGGCTATGAGATCAAAGGTCTGCCTATCTGTGGATTTGACCGGAAAAACCTGCTGAAAAATATCAAAGTGCTATATAAGATCTGGAAAAGCCAGCGTATGGCCAAACAGATTATCAAGGACTTCCAGCCACAAGTTGCCGTTGGTGTAGGCGGCTATGCCAGTGGCCCTACATTGAACAAAGCAGCAGCTATGGGAATCCCTTGTCTGATTCAGGAACAGAACTCATATGCTGGTGTAACCAATAAATTGTTGGCAAAGAAAGCAAAAAAGATCTGTGTAGCTTACGAAGGAATGGAGCGTTTCTTCCCAGCTGAGAAAATTATTCTCACTGGAAATCCTGTACGCCAGGCGTTACTTGACAAAAAGATCTCACATGAAGAGGCTGTCAAGAACCAAGGACTTAATCCTGACAAGAAGACCATCCTCTTAGTTGGTGGAAGCCTGGGAGCCAGAACCATTAATGAAAGTATGCTTCAGCATCTCGACCTCATTAAGACATCAGATGTTCAGTTTATCTGGCAAACGGGCAAGTACTATAGTGCAGAAATTGCAGAACGTCTTAAGGGTGAAAACATTCCGAATCTAAAAGTTACCGACTTTATCACTGACATGGGTGAAGCCTACAAGGCCGCCGATCTCGTTATTAGTCGTGCCGGAGCCAGCAGCATTTCTGAGTTCTGCCTTATCGGCAAACCAGTTATTCTTGTTCCAAGTCCCAATGTCGCTGAGGATCATCAAACCAAGAATGCATTAGCACTATCCACGCGCGATGCTGCTATCTATGTAAAAGACTCTGAAGCGCCGGCAACCTTATTAGAGTTGGCCATCAAGACTGTTAATGACGAGGCAAAACTGAAATCACTGAGTGAAAATGTTTTGAAACTAGCCCTCCCCGATTCTGCCGAAATTATCGCTAAAGAGGTCATTAAACTTGCAGAAGGAAAATAAAAAAATGATGATGGAATTAAAAGATATCAAAGCTGTATATTTCGTAGGTGCTGGTGGCATTGGCATGAGTGCTATCGCCCGGTATTTCCTAAAAAAAGGAATTGTGGTAGCAGGCTATGACAAGACCCCTTCCGATCTGACACGCCATCTGGAGAAGGAAGGAATGCTCATCCATTATGAAGAAGACGTTGAGCAGATTCCTGCTCCTTGTAAGAAGCAGAATGAGTGTTTAGTCATCTATACCCCAGCTATCCCGGCAGAACACAAAGAGCTCATATTCTTCCGTGAGAATCATTTTGAAATTCAGAAACGCGCCCAAGTACTCGGTACACTGACCCAGGCTCATAAGGGTCTTTGCGTTGCCGGAACCCACGGAAAGACTACCACCTCTACCATGTGTGCCCATATTATGCATCTGAGCCACCTGGATTGCAATGCATTTTTAGGTGGTATCTCGAAGAATTATGGAACCAACTACATTCTATCCAACTCTGATTATGTAGTGATTGAAGCTGATGAGTTTGACCGTTCATTCCACTGGTTGCGCCCATGGATGAGTGTCATCACATCAACGGATCCAGACCATCTGGACATCTATGGGACAAAAGAGGCCTATCTTGAGAGTTTCCGACATTACAGTGAGCTGATCCAGCCAGGAGGTGCTCTTATCATCCACAGGGATTTAGAGATGAAAGAACATTTACAGGATGGTGTTCAGCGCTACGACTATAGCCTGGACAAAGGAGACTTCCATGCAGAAAACATCCTTATTGACAATGGAGAAATTACCTTCGACTTCATTTCGCCCATCGAGTGTGTGAAAGACATACAACTTGGGCAGCCAATTCCCATCAACATTGAGAATGGCATTGCGGCTATGGCTATGGCTCAGCTTAATGGTTGCACCGCAGAGGAGCTGAAACATGGCATGCAGACCTATGGAGGAGTAGATCGGCGTTTTGACTTTAAAATCAAGACCGATAATTTGGTGTTCCTAAGCGACTATGCTCACCATCCGAAAGAGATCTACCAAAGTGCACGTAGTATCCGTGAGCTCTATAAGGATAAACACATTACGGCTATTTTCCAGCCACACCTCTATACCCGCACTCGCGACTTTTATAAGGATTTTGCAGATGCTTTGAGCTTGCTCGACGAGGTGGTTCTCACAGAGATCTATCCTGCACGTGAACGTCCTATCGAGGGTGTGACCTCTAAACTCATTTATGACAACCTGAAACAAGGTGTCAAGAAACAGATTATTAATAAAGATGAGGTGCTTGACTTTGTCAAGTCACACAAGTTTGAAGTGCTTATAGTACTGGGAGCTGGTGACCTTGATAATCAAGTACCACAGATTGCAGAAATATTAAACAACAAGAAATAAGATTAGCATCGTGTCCATCAATTGGAGAAAATCCGTCTTTGTAGCATGCGACATTATCATCGCCGCCTATTTGCTACTGGCTGTCACCGCGTTTAACAAACCCGATGTGACTGCCACGAACTGCTCTGAGGTTACAATTAACATCGAGCAGAATGCTATCGACGGATTCATGAATGCAGAGGAAATCAAGAAAGCCCTCACAAAAGAGAAAGCCTATCCCCTGTCGTTACTAATGGAAGAAATTAATCCACGAAAGATAGAGGAAACGCTGGAGAAGAACCCGTTTGTAGAGAAAGCAGAATGTTATAAGACACAGAGTGGTCATGTATGCATTAATGTGAAACAGCGAATACCTGTAGTCAGAGTCATGGCAGACAATAATGAGAGCTATTATGTAGATACTCATGGAAGTATGATGCCCGAAAGCCGTTATGTCACCAACCTGATTATTGCTACAGGCGCCATCACTCGTAAGTATGCCCAGACCACACTGACGCGTATAGCCAGCCACATCCTCCAAGATCCTTTCTGGAAGAATCAGATTGTACAGATAAACATTCTTGCAGATGGGTCGGTGGAAGTTGTTCCACGTGTGGGTGACCATATCATTTATCTCGGGCCTCCATACGATATTGCCAAAAAACTGGAACGTACACGAAAGTTCTACTTATATGGTCTAAATAAAGCAGGCTGGAACAAATACAACTATATTAGTGTTGAGTTTAGTAACCAGATCATATGTAAGAAAAATAAAAGAAAAAACAAATATATATAAGAGATGGCAGCAAAGGAATTTATTGTAGCAATTGAACTCGGTTCGTCAAAAGTAACCGGTATCGCGGGACAAAAGAATCTCGATGGAAGTATTCAGGTTCTTGCCGTTGTAAAGGAAGAATCTTCTGCTTTTATCCGCAAAGGAGTGGTCTATAATATCGACAAGACCGCTCAATGCCTTACCAGCATCATCAAGAAGCTGGAAACCCAACTGAAGACTGAAATCAGACAGGTGTATGTCGGTGTTGGCGGACAATCTATCCGCAGCATCAGAAATATCATTGGAAAAGATCTGCCTAATGAGAGCATCGTTACACAAGAAATGGTAATCGAATTAATGGATGCCAACCGGAGCATGACCTATCAAGATCAGGAAATATTAGATGCTGCTGTACAAGAATATAAGGTTGGCTCACAACTTCAGATTGACCCTGTCGGCATTCAGGCTACCAAACTTGAAGGCAATTTCCTGAACATCCTTGAAAGGAAAGCCTTCTATAAGAATCTGAATAAATGTTTTGAAACGGCCGGCATTAATGTGGCAGAGATGTATCTCGCTCCATTGGCTTTGGCAGACAGCGTTCTGACAGAAGCAGAAAAACGTTCTGGTTGTGCTCTTGTTGACCTCGGTGCCGATACCACGACTGTATCTGTCTATTCCAAAAATATCCTTCGCCATCTCGCTGTCATCCCCCTCGGTGGAAATAACATCACCAAGGATATTGCTACCCTGCAGATGGAAGAAAGCGATGCAGAACGGATGAAACTAAAATACGCTGCCGCCTATACCGACAATAATGACATCGATAACGATTTGAAATACCCCATCGACACAGAACGCCAGATAGAGAGTCGCAAATTCATTGAAATCGTTGAAGGACGTTTAGAAGAAATCATTGAAAACGTCTGGTACCAGATTCCTTCAGAGTACTACGACAAACTTTTAGGAGGCATCATTCTGACTGGTGGCGGTTCAAACTTGAAAAATATCGAAAAGGCATTCTCAAACCACACACATGTCGATAAGATTCGCATCGCAAAATTTGTGACTCAGACCATATCTTCCACCAATGAAAGTATCAAGGCCCATGATGGTATGATGAACACTGTCCTTGGTCTATTGGCAAAAGGTGATATCAACTGTGCCGGTGGTGCTGTAGATCCCAATGGAGATCTCTTCAGCCCACAGAAACCAACATCTGCCCAGTCTGTAGTCGACATGAGACCTGCCCGCCAGGTTGGAGAGATTCCTGCTGGAGTCGTTCTCACTGAAGCAGAAAAAAAGGCTGCGGAAGCAGGTAAGAAGGCTGCTGAGGAAGAGAAGCGCCGCCTGGAGGAAGAAGAGCAACGGCTCAAACGCGAGGAAGAGCTTCGGGAGAAGGCAGAACAAGAACGTATCCGTAAGGAAAACAGTTTCTGGAACAAGGCCATCAAAGGTCTTAAGAACTTTGGAAAGACCATCATAGAAGAGGAATAAGATTAGTTTTAGTTGACGATTAAAGATTAAGATTTATGGATAATAATAACATACAGATTCTGGACTTCGGAGCACCGGAGAAGGAACATAGCATCATCAAAGTAATAGGTGTCGGCGGTGGTGGCGGTAATGCTGTCAATCACATGTATCGCGAGGGGATCCATGATGTTACGTTCGTACTATGTAATACGGATAATCAAGCATTAAATGATTCTCCCGTGCCTGTTCATTTGCAACTCGGCAAGGAGGGCCTCGGTGCCGGCAACAAACCAGAAAAAGCCCGTCAGGCTGCAGAAGAAAGTCTTGACGATATCAAGAATATGCTTAGCGATGGCACCAAAATGGCATTTATTACAGCTGGCATGGGCGGTGGAACAGGAACTGGAGCAGCTCCAGTCATCGCACGCGTTAGCAAAGAACTTGGTATTCTGACAGTTGGTATAGTTACCATCCCTTTCCGTTTTGAAGGTGACCGCAAGATTGATCAGGCCCTTGATGGCGTAGAGGAAATGCAGAAACATGTTGATGCCCTTCTCGTTATCAATAACGAGCGCTTGCGTGAAATATATCCAGAACTATCTGTACTTGATGCTTTCGGTAAGGCAGACGACACACTCAGTGTGGCTGCCAAATCAATTGCAGAGATTATCACCGTTCATGGACTTATCAACCTCGACTTTAACGATGTGAAGACCGTCTTGAAGGATGGAGGCGTGGCTATTATGTCAACTGGTTATGGCGAAGGTGAAGGGCGTGTGAAGAAAGCTATTGAAGACGCTTTGCACTCACCACTGCTCAATGATAATGACATCTTCAACTCCAAGAAGATCCTACTATCTATTTCCTTCGCCGGCTCAAAGGATGGGCAACAGTCACTCATGATGGAGGAGATGAACGACGTCAACGACTTTATGGCGAAATTCGGTAACGACTTTGAGATTAAATGGGGCCTCGCTACCGATCTTGAACTTGGAAAGAAGGTGAAGGTAACAATCCTTGCTACTGGATTTGGAATCGAGAGCATTGATGGTATGGGCAGTCATCTTAAGAAACAAAGTCAGGAAGATCTCAATCGTATAGCAGCAGAACAGGAGAGAGCAGCAGAACGTCAGGATCGACGTAACCGCTACTATGGTGGTGAAGGTGGCACTAAGCGCTACAAGCGCCGTCCGAACATTTACCTGTTCCGTCCCGAGGATCTGGATAACGACGATGTCATCTCTGCGGTAGAATCCACACCTACATATAAACGTACGCGAGAGATCCTTGAGAGCATCAATAGCCAGGCAAATGGAGATATCTATACGGAAGCAGACAATTCGACTGCTGAAACCAAGGATTCTTTTCAAGGAACAATCCGATTCGATTAATTAGGCGAATAACTCCTGAAGAACAACCACCGACTTCATTTCTGGGAAATCCGGCAAATGAAGTCGGTAGTATTTTAATGCGACATCTAAAAACCGATTACGTTCATGATGCGACATCCTGAAAAGATGCATCGTTGGATAGTCCATCCTCATCAATAATTGTACCTTCTCAGCCTCTTGTGGCTCCAGAAAGTCACGATGGACTGGTGGCATCTTGCAAAATACACTCTCTCTAAGATCAAAATAATCACCTGAAACATAATCATCGAGATTGGGATAAAATCCAAGGAAACGAATCAGGCGCATCAAGAAAACCAGATGAAAGTTGGCAAAGCGATCTTCTTGTGCATCCAACCACTGAATACTGTTCACAACATAATCGAACAGATGTTCATTTTGCTGTTCAGATCGTAAGGCATAATAAAGGAACTCAGAAATAAAGAGAGAGATTGACAATTTGAATGGTTCGAATGGAATACTTGAGAAGGGCTGTAACAGCCTCACATCCGAAAATTTCTGCAACTGAACTTTGGGTCGAATATCAACTTCTATATCCAATAGTGAGAGAGGCTGGAAAAACTGTTTCTTCACTTTCGAGTTTGAGGTCCTGGGAATATTCACGATAAACGACAGATGCCCCTGACTTCTGGCGAACAAATCCACGATAAGTCGCGATTCACCATACTTAAGAGAATGAAGTACAATTGCCTGAGTTTTCGTCAACATACGCTGCAAAATTAAACAATTATAACCGAAAAATGAAAATTATTAGCCTAAAATTACATTTTTTGCTTAGAAAATTTGCCCAATTGGAAAAATTGCAGTAATTTTGCACCCGCTTTTAGCATCGATGGTCCCTTCGTCTATCGGTTAGGACGAGAGATTTTCATTCTCTAAAGAGGAGTTCGACTCTCCTAGGGACTACCTCATTAAATCCGCCATCTGCACAGCCAGTGCTACTGAGTCACATCGGAAACGGTGGCGGAGGGTTTCTGAAAAGGAATCCGCCCAGGGCAGTCGTTTAGACATAAGACCCATAAGCTTTAAATTAACATCAAAATTAAAATTAAAAAATGGCAAATCACAAATCATCAGTGAAGCGTATCCGTCAGGACAAGAAAAAGGCACTTCACAACCACTACTACGCAAAGACAATGCGTAATGCAGTACGCAAGCTCCGTGCAATGGAGAACAAGGAAGAGGCTGTTGCTCTCTATCCGAAAGTACAGAAGATGCTTGACAAGTTGGCAAAGACCAACATCATCCACAAGAACAAGGCTGCAAACCTGAAGTCAAGTCTCGCACTGCACATTAATAAGCTGGGATAATCATAGATTCAGACTAGCATACGCGGGTCATTTGCAAAAAGCAAGTGACCCGTTTGTTTTTTGTAGTTTTTTAGCAGATAAACATAGTTTATCTGACTTTTTTTTTGTACCTTTGCATCCAAATTGTAAAAACAAGGAAATGACAGAAGAACAACAGAACCAAGAACAGAACTATTCCGCGAGCAATATTCAGGTGCTCGAGGGATTGGAAGCCGTACGTAAACGCCCTGCAATGTACATCGGTGACATTAGCGAGAAGGGACTACACCATCTGGTTAACGAGACTGTCGATAACTCTATTGACGAAGCGATGGCCGGTTATTGTACGCATATTGAAGTAACAATCAATGAAGATAACTCCATTACTGTACAGGACAATGGACGCGGTATTCCCGTAGATGAACATGAGAAGATGCACAAGAGTGCCCTCGAGGTCGTCATGACAGTGCTCCATGCTGGTGGAAAGTTCGACAAGGGATCGTATAAGGTGTCTGGCGGTCTGCACGGTGTGGGTGTCAGTTGTGTGAACGCTCTCTCTACCCACATGATGTCACAAGTCTATCGTAACGGCCATATTTATCAGCAAGAATATGAGAAAGGTAAGCCACTCTACGACGTGAAGATTGTGGGCGATACGGATAGGACGGGTACACGCCAGCAATTCTGGCCTGATGGCAGTATCTTCACAACGACGGAATACAAGTATGACACTATTGCCAAGCGTATGCGCGAATTGGCTTATCTGAATGCCGGTATCACCATCACCCTCACCGACTTACGTCCTGATGAGGAAGGCAACCTGAAGCAGCCCGAGGTGTTCCACGCCAAGGACGGTCTCAAGGAGTTCGTACGCTACGTGGATCGTCACCGCACCCATCTTTTCGACGATGTCATCTACCTGAAGACAGAGAAGCAGGGCACACCTATCGAAGTGGCTGTGATGTACAACACCGACTATTCAGAGAATATCCACTCTTACGTCAATAATATCAACACCATCGAGGGTGGCACCCACCTCATGGGCTTCCGAGCAGCTCTTACCCGTACTTTGAAGGCATACGCCGATGCCGATCCTCAGATTTCCAAGCAGATCGAGAAGGCCAAGATTGAGATTGCTGGTGAAGACTTCCGCGAGGGTTTGACAGCTGTTATCTCTATCAAGGTAGCAGAACCTCAGTTCGAAGGTCAGACCAAGACCAAGCTAGGAAACTCTGAGGTGGCTGGTGCAGTTCAGCAGGCCGTAGGCGAGGCACTGAGCAACTATCTAGAGGAGCATCCGAAAGAGGCAAAGCTCATCTGCGACAAAGTGGTACTCGCTGCCACAGCCCGTATCGCAGCCCGTAAGGCTCGTGAGAGCGTACAGCGCAAGAACCCAATGACGGGTGGCGGACTGCCTGGCAAACTTGCAGACTGTTCAAATAAGGATCCCCAGCAGTGTGAGATTTTCCTTGTCGAGGGTGACTCCGCAGGCGGTTCTGCTAAATCTGGTCGCGACCGTCACTTCCAGGCTATTCTTCCTTTGCGTGGTAAGATTCTGAACGTTGAGAAAGTTCAGTGGCATCGCGTGTTTGAGTCAGAGTCAGTCATGAATATCATTCAAAGTATTGGTGTACGCTTTGGCGTAGAGGGCGAAGGCGATCGTGAGGCCAACATTGACAAGTTGCGATACAATAAGATTATCATCATGACCGATGCCGACGTCGATGGTTCTCACATCGACACACTAATCATGACACTCTTCTACCGCTTCATGCCGCAGGTGATTCAGGGCGGACACCTCTACATCGCTACCCCACCGCTCTATAAGTGTACCTACAAGAAGTATTCAGAATACTGCTATACAGAACAGCAGCGTCAGGCATTTATTGATAAATATGTAGCTGGTAACGGTGAAGACAAAGCTCTGCACACGCAGCGCTACAAAGGTCTTGGTGAGATGAACCCCGAACAGCTTTGGGAGACTACCATGAATCCTGAGAACCGTCTGCTTAAGCAAGTCTCCATCGAGAATGCTGCAGAGGCTGATGAAATTTTCTCCATGCTGATGGGTGACGACGTAGAACCTCGCCGCGAATTCATTGAGAAGAACGCGACCTACGCCAATATCGACGCGTAACGACATCATCATTAATAATTCAAATACTTTTCATTCCCCACCCGTTCAGGTTCGTCCTGTTCGGGTGGATTTTTGTGTATTTAATAACTTTTATGAAATAATCCCCATGCGGGCATTTGCAAGTTTCGATATTAATTTTTATCTTTGCGGAAAAATAGATTGTTATGAAAATATTAGCTATTAATCCGGGCATGATCTCAACCAAGGTGGGGATTTTTGAAGACGAAAAGCTGCTGATGCACGCCACGTTGAACCACCCGTTCGAAGAACTGTGTCGCTATCCGTTCATCATGGACGAATTCGACTACCGCAAGGAAAAGATTCTGGAGGAAATACATCGCCAAGGCTACACTATGGACTTCGATGTGGTTGTAGGTCGCGGCGGTCTGGTAAAACCTATCGAAAGCGGTGTATATGAACTGAATGACAAGGTGATTGAAGACACCCGGAATCCCCGTTTGCACCATGCTTGCAACCTGGGGTCGCTAATAGCACTGAGCATAGCCCGCCAGATTAAAGGATGCCGAGCCTTCACCGTCGATCCTGGCGTTGTGGACGAACTCGACGACGTAGCCCGCATCACAGGTCTGCCCGAGATGCCTCATCAGACCATCTGGCATGCC
>JAEEGF010216274.1_pt1 | contig 44691 bp, 30 predicted proteins | sample 9134171 | NCBI WGS metagenome assembly JAEEGF01 (sample SAMN16246542, study PRJNA631951) | gut metagenome | biome: gut microbiome; feature: rumen; material: AP-attached | host: Bos | place: Iran: Karaj | collected 2018-10 | reverse complement strand
AATGTAGCGGAGAACTTCAGGCTGATATACTTCCAGTGCATCAACAAGAGACATAACCTTTCCCTTTGAAGAAGACATTTTTCCAGGAACACCCTTAAGCTTAACAAAGTCGTATTTCATTGTTACAGGAGCATCCCAGTTATAGATCTTCTTTGAAACAAGTTTAGCTGTATCATAAGAACCGCCTGGAGAAATATGATCCTTTCCGCCCGGCTCAAATACAACCTTTTCTTCATTCCATCTCATAGGCCAGTCAACGCGCCAGCCTAACTTAAATTCACTTGATGTACGGAGGTCACCCTTTTCTTCATGACCACAGCTTGTACATTTGTAGCTTACACCGTATTCACCATCATAATCAGTGATTTCTGTTGTATCTTTGTTACACTTGCAGCAGAATGCAGCTACAGGCCAGTATACATCCTCTGGCTTCATTTTGTGTTCATCATCACGGTAATAGTTAAGGCATTCCTTAATTACATCACGGTTCTGCAGGGCCTTTTTCATACCTTCAGCATAGCGGTGATCTCTGTAGCGGGAAGCCTGATAAAGGAATTCAGGATGAATGCCTACGCGAGGGAGCTGAGACTCAATATCAACCTCGTGGTGGCGGGCATAATTTTCATTGCGGTCAAAAGTATCTGGTACCATTGTAATAGGATAGCGTAAGTATTTTTCCAGAACTTCAGGTTTCGGCATATTACCTGGAACCTTGCGGAAAACATCATAATCATCCCAGGAATAGATGAAGCGTACATTTTTGCCTCTTGAACGAAGGGCACGCACAATTAAATCAACTGTAATAATTTCACGGAAGTTACCGATGTGAACTGTTCCACTAGGTGTAATACCGCTGGCACATGTGTAGGAATCAAGATCACCCTTTTCCTTGATGATTCTTGCAGCCTGCTGGTCAGCCCAGTGACAGAGTTCTTTAGAATTGTTCTGATTTTCATTACTCATAGTAAGAGTGATTTTATAAAAAAATTAAGATATAAACAAGAAGAATGTGGGCAGAAGAGGCCTATTTCTAAGGGATAAGCCCCTTTTTTCCTTTTATTCGTAGAGAGGATAGTTTTCAAAGCCCGCATCTTTAAGTTTAAGGGACATATTTCCCTGGGCATTTTCGCTTACTACAACAATATAGTAAGTCGTACCTGAAGACCTGGTTTCCGTGTACCAGTGGGCATCATAAAATCCTTTTTTCTTTGCTTTTTCAACAAGAGCATCCGCATTAGCCTTTTCCTTAAAAAGTCCAAGCTGAAGGTATTTTGCTTTTTCTCCTGAAGGAGAAGTTGAATTTGATGATGAAGAAGAGGATTCCTGAATGGCAAGTTTAGCTGAATCTGCATAAGAATGTTCTGCGTGAGGCATAAAGAACCAGAATGGAGAAATCATCAGTTCTGCCTGGCCGGAAGCAATTCTGTATTCAGGACTTGTGCCGTATGAAGCTTTCAGTGCTTTTTTATATTCATCTGAATCTGTTAAATACCAGAGAGTAAAAAGCAGCTGGGGACGAACAGATTTCATGGAATCCATTTTTACGTATGCCTTGAGAATTTCCTGAGAGTCCTTTGTTTCTTCCAGATTTGAAGCCTTGCAGAGAGCTGTCCATACCTGATAAAGGGAAACTTTTGCAGAAACAAGGCTGTTTTCTGAAGAGGATATTGAACTGGAAAGATAAGCTCCGGCCGTCTGATAATCACCTGCATTTAAACTTGCAGCAACAGCGGCAAAAACTAAATCTTCTGTGGAAACCTTCTGCATGTTCCTTGCATCTCCGGCTCCAATTCCGGCTGCACTTGCAAAGGATTTGGAAGCCTCAGCATACTGTCCCATATGCTCCTGTAAAGTTCCCAGATAATAAAGGATTGAACGCCTGTCTGCTTCTGAAGCCATTGAAGAGCTTTTTGCTTTAATAAAATTGATTGTTTCTTCTACAGAATCTTCATTCAGGGCAAGATTTTTTAATTCTTCAGCAGTGTACTTTGTCTGAGAAAAGGCTCCTGCACTTAATGCCAGAAACAAAATAAAAAAAGATATAGTTTTCTTCATAAGAAGTCTCTTATCCCTTGTAGTCAGGATCTGAAGAGGTTGGAATCTGTGTGGAGATATTTTTCTCTTTCCCCTTTCTGCCTGCCTTTTTAAGAGAATCGGATTTTGACTCAGCATTTCTTGTTCTTGCAATCAGGCTGCTGAACAAAGCCACTACAACTCCGGCTATAAATGAAATGAGAATGGTTACAACAACAGGCACATCTTTAAATGTGTTAAAGAGCCATACATCACACTTATTGGTCAAGTTAAATCCGGTAAAACAAGCCACAAGCACCATTAATATTATTGTAAAAATCAGTCTGACTGGCATTTTATTCTCCACTACAATACTTTATCGGAAAAAAAGACTCTGTACTTAAGCCCACCCTGTTTTCTTCATAAAAAAAAGGTCCTTCACAAAAGAAGAACCTCTTAAAGCTATTCTACCAGCTGACCCCGGAAAGTATTTCCGTTTACACCGGTAATCTTTACATTAACAAAATGTCCGATTAAGCTTTTTCTGGCAACAAAGGCAACTCTTTCGTTCTGCTCTGTCTTTCCAAGAAGTTCATCCTTATTGTCCCTGCTGATAATGTCAGCCAGAACAGTAACAGTTTTTCCTACTCTCTTTGACAGAACTTCCTTTGTAATTTCCAGCTGCATGTCAATAATTTTCTGCAGGCGTTCTTTCTTTACTTCCATAGGGATTTGATCTTCCCACTTTGCTGCAGGAGTTCCTTCCCGGGGATTATAATAGTACATGAATGCAGACTGATATTTTACTTCCTTCATAAGGGAAACAACTTCTTCAAAATCCTCTTCACTTTCTCCAGGGAAGCCCAGCATTATATCTGTTGTAAGGGAAACCTCTTCAACCCGGGACTTAAGTTTGTTAACCAGAGTAAGATATTCTTCCCTTGTATATTTTCTGTTCATCCGCTTAAGGACTTTTGAAGAGCCGTGCTGAACTGCAATATGAAGGCCCCTGCAGATGTGGCGATCCCTTGCAATCAAATCAACTAATTCATCAGAAAAATCATTTGGATTTGAAGATTCAAACCTGATCCACTTAATTGAAGATTTTGTGGCATCAAGATGAGCTGAAATTTTTTCCAGGAGCCCAGGGAAATTAAGATTATTTTCGCCTTTGTAAGAATTAACGTTCTGCCCCAGAAGGGTAATTTCCTTAACGCCTCTCTGGGAAAGAATATCAATTTCATGAAGAATTTCACTCAGAGGCCGGCTTACTTCCCTTCCCCTTACATAAGGAACAATGCAGTATGTACAGAAATTATTACAGCCGTGCATAATTGGAACGAATGTTGAAAAGGCCCCTTCTTCATATGAAGTTTCGGCAAAAGAATAAACAGGAGCTTCTTCAATCTTAACAGGCATTTTTTTATCTTCTACAGCGGAAATAATTGTACCAAAATTGTTTTTTGCATAAGTTCCCACTACATAATCTACACAAGGCCAGTCTTTCTGAAGGGAAAGCAAAAGTCTTTCAGCCATACAGCCCATTACAACAAGGGTAAGAGGCTTTGGACCAAACTGACTTGCATAATCTGCAGCCAGTTTCATTTCATCACTTTTAACCTTAGCGTCTTTTTCGCACATGCGGACCTTTTTTAATCCTGTAAAAAATCCCAGCCTTCCAAAAATTCGGGTCTCCGCACTGGCACGAACAGAACAGGTATTAATTACAACAAGGTCTGCTACCTGACAGTTATCTGCTTTAGTCCAGCCACGACTGATAAAAAGCTGCTCTACTGATGCACTTTCTGCAATATTCATCTCACAGCCATAAGTTTCAAAAAAATAAGTCATTTGTTCTCCAAATCCTGGTTATATGAAGTAAAGGCATAGGCATTATGATTATGAATGCTTTCTTCAGTTTCAGCCTCTACTGTAAAATATTTAAACGGTTTATCAACATTGAACTTTTTTAATCCAAGATAAACTTCCCTTACCACGTCTTCAACAAAGCGGGGGTTATCGTAAGCGTGTTCCGTAACAAACTTTTCATCCTGTCTTTTCAAAACAGTATAAAGTGGAGTTGAAGCACAGTCTTCTATAAGTTTAATCACGTCTTCAATCCAGAAAAAATCAGAATAAAGAAGTTTTACTTTTACGCTGCCCCTCTGATTGTGTGCTCCATATTCACTGATTGCCTTGGAACAGGGACATAAAGTTGCAACAGGGACAGTAATTGTAACATAAAACTTTTTTTCAGTCCTGCTTACTTCTCCTTCATAGGAACAGGTATATTCCATAATTCCTTCACTTTCAGTCACAGGGGAAAGTTTTGAAATGAAATAAGGAAACTGAATTGAACCATAAGCTTTTTCCGCATCCAGTACGCTTCTTATTTCCTCCAGCATCTCAAGGAAGTGAAGCATTGTAATATCCTTATGATATTTATGGAAAACCTGAATAAATCTGGACATGTGGGTTCCCTTAAAATTATGGGGAAGATTTACAAAGAGATTTACAAGAGCATTTGTATTCTGACTTTTATTTTTTTTATCCAGAACAGTTACAGGATATTTGACATTTTTTACTCCAACTTTTTCCAGAGGCACTTCTCTTGTATCAGGACTATTCTGTACGTCAATCATTTCATTCACCAGATTACTTATTCCTTCTTCATACTGAAAGGCCGTTTTGTCTTTCTGCAGCTTCCAGTGTATTGTAAATGAGCATGGCTATTGTCATAGGACCAACTCCTTTTGGCACCGGAGTAATATATGAAGCCACTTCCTTAACGTTTTCAAAATCTACGTCACCAACCAGGCGGAAACCTGATTTTTTTGTAGAATCCGGAATTCTGTTTACGCCTACATCAATAACTACAGCCCCTTCCTTTACCATGTCTGCTGTAAGGGTACCAGGATGACCGGAAGCTACAATTACAATGTCTGCCTGTTTTGTGATTTCAGGAAGATTTTTTGTGCCGGTATGACACATTGTAACTGTTGAATTGTATTCTTTTCTTGAGAGAAGAATTGATACTGGTTTTCCTACAATATTACTTCTGCCGATTACAACTGTCCTGCTTCCATCAGTTTTAATGTTCATCTGTTTAAGCAGCACGCAGATTCCGTGAGGAGTACATGGCAGGAAGGATTTTTCTCCAAGAAGAAGTTTTCCTGCATTTACAGGATGAAATCCGTCAACATCTTTTTCAGGAGAAATTGCATTAATTACCTTCTGCTCATTTATGTGCTCTGGCAGGGGAAGCTGAACTAAAATTCCGTGAACCGACTTGTCAGCATTAAGGTCACTGATTATGGACAAAAGTTTTTCTTCGCTGGTATCTTCCGGAAGAATCAGGCTTCTGTCTTCCATTCCCGCTGCTGCAAGGGCATTTCTTTTACCAGTCACATAGGAAACGCTGGCAGGATTTTCTCCTACAAGAATTACGGCCAGACAGGGAGTTATTCCTTTTTCCTTAAGAAGTGCAACTTTTCTGGCAACATCAGCCTTAACATCCTCTGCAATCTGTTTTCCATCGATTATGACAGCGCTCATTTGTAACCTTCCTTACCATACGGAGTTTTATAAGTGTTCTAAAATACTGCGGAATTGCAGGCAAATGTCTGCAAAACGGGGCGGGTTATACGGTATGAAATCATTTCTTATGTTGAATTTCAGGCCTAAAAACAGTAGTATCTTAGAAAATCTAAAGTTGAAATGGTTTCAAAAGCAATGGATTTCTGAAACCTGCTCAATTATATAAAAAATGTGCATTAATATCCACAGAATAGTAAAATTAATGTACTAGCGAGGAATTTATGAAACGCCTTTTAACAGCCGTGTGTTTTTCACTTATGTGCTTAACTCCTGTTCTTGCTCAAGATTCTGAAACAGATCAGATTGAATACCTTCAGTCAGAAGAAACTGAAGAACCAGTATTTGAAAAGAGAAACTTTTTTAAAACAAAGGCCGGAGATCAAATTATCAGAATCTCCCTGGACGGAACAATACCTCTGAATTTTCCAAGTATTACTACCCTCTTTACAGAAGACAAAAAACTTGCAGGTGGCGGCTCAGGTTATATCGGCTACCATTATTTCATAACAGACCAGCTGGCAGTTGGCGGAAACCTGGGATTTGGTTTTAATGCCACAATCGGTGAACATATGTTCCACTACGCACCTCTCATTGCAACTGTTACCTATCAGCCAAGTTACAAAAGATTTGAATTTCCACTTTCAATGGGAATCGGACTGGCATGGGAAGCATACAATGGTTATACCTATTTCCCAGGTCTGGTTATAAAACCTTCAGCCGGTGTTCACTTCAGGGCTCTGGAAAGCTGGTCCTTCGGAGTTGACCTGTCATATATGCTCATGCCTCAGTTTGCAAAGCTTTACGGTACAGGAAGCAGCAATTTTGCAGGTCAATGGCTGGAATTTGATATTACAGCACGTTATTACTTCTAACACAAAGGTATATATATGAAAAAAAGCATTTTTATTCTTCCATTAGCATTTTCTGCAGCACTCAGCCTTACTTCATGTCACGATAATATTTTTGAAATGATTTCTCAGGAAGTTCCTCTTGAAACCTACCAGATTGACGGAAACATCTCTGCAATGACTGCAGGAGGAGATTCTTCTCAGGAATATCTTTTTGTAACAAACGGAAAACTTTACAGAAGAGACATTACTGCTGCATCCGGCAGTGACATTACATCAACAGACAATTCCAGCAGCTGGAACAAAAACTGGGAACGTATTTTTGATCCTTCTACAGATTCCCTTACAGATGCTTCAGGAAATTCTTATCAGCCTGATAAAGTTATCTATGTAGCAGCAGATACTTCTTACCTTTACATGATGACAACAACATGGACACCAAGTTTAACCAGCTACAATGTTGAAGGAGACCGCAGACTCTGGGTAAGTTCAGACTGGGGAGATTCATTTCAGGAATTGGATTTATCTTCAATGTATAATTCAGACTTTGAAGATTTAATAGATGATAATCCTTCTTCATATTATAATCAGAAGCCATCCGTACTTGCCCTGGACTTGATTTTCGCAAACAATACAGATCATAACAATGCAGACCAGAGAAGAGCCTACATCCGCATGAATTACCACTATGACTCAAATACAAAATCTGAAAGCAATGCTGGTTACTACCCGGGTCAGGTTTATCGCTTAAACGGTACTTCAACTCCATCAGCAGTCAGCTCAAACGGAGCAGTTACCTCAAGCAATACCTACATTAACTCTACAGCTGTTAGCTGCTGTTACTACAATGGAGAAGATTACTTCTCACCATATTATGCATTTACAGCAAATGATGATTACATCTATTTCAGCAAGAATAATAAATACATTTACTATGCTGACGGATGGGACGATACAAATAAATGCTTTACTAACGGCGGTACAGAAGTTACAACAAGCTACTGCTCAAGTACACCGGGCATTTCTATTATTTACGCCCTTGGAGTATGTAATGATTATCTTATTGCAGGAACTGTTTCCGGTGCCTTCCAGGTTGCACTTTCAACAGCATCTGTTCCTGCAAGTTCAACTACATCTTCTAAAGTAAACCTTACATCAATCTTTACTTCAACTTTCCAGGTAAATCCGATTTTTGTATACAATTCATCCCTGTCAATTTACAACACTGATATATGGGCTGCTGCAAAAATCCGCGGATCAATTTCTTCTTCAACCCACGGCGTATTTGACGAAGTAGGCCTTTACGCTTACTATCCGGGCCGTTCTACCTGGAATGCAGACGGTACTGCAGACGAAACATCTGAAGGAAACTGATTTGGCTGATTTATTTGAATCATCCATATCGAAAGAAAATGAACCTCTTGCTGCCCGGATGCGCCCAAGAAATCTGGACGAATATATCGGGCAGGATCACATAGTTGGAAAAGGACGTCTCCTGCGCAGAGCCATTCAGGCCGATCAGCTGACGTCCGTTATTTTTTATGGTCCCCCGGGAACAGGTAAAACTACCCTTGCAAGAGTAATTGCAAATTCCACAAATTCAAATTTCATTACACTAAATGCCGTTCTTACAGGAGTTGCTGATATCAGACAGGCAATTTCACAGGCAGAAGATCAAAGAAAACTCTATCAGAGAAAAACAATTCTTTTTGTAGATGAAGTTCACCGCTGGAATAAAAGTCAGCAGGATGCCCTTCTCCCCTGGGTAGAAAACGGAACTATTATTTTAATCGGGGCAACTACTGAAAATCCTTTCTTTGAAGTAAACAAAGCTCTTGTAAGCAGAAGTCGTGTTTTTCAGTTAAAGCAGCTTACCAGTAAAGATTTAATGCAGGTGGCAAACCAGGCCCTTACAGATGTAGAAAGAGGATACGGCCACTGGAAAGTTGAGTTTGAAGAAGGGGCCCTTGAGCATCTGGTAGAAACTGCAAATGGAGATGCCCGTTCTCTTTTGAATGCCCTGCAGCTGGCAGTAGAAACCACACCTCCAGTCTGGCAGCCTTACTACGCCCAACCTCAGCCGGAATGGGGCAGCACAATCTACATTACAAAAGAAGCCGCAGAAGAATCAATTCAAAAAAAAGTTGTTCTTTACGACAAAGACGGAGACTATCATTACGACATCATATCAGCCTTCATAAAAAGTCTTAGGGGAAGAGATCCTGATGCGGCCTGTTACTGGCTTGCAAGAATGGTGAAGGCCGGTGAAGATCCCCACTTTATTTTTCGCAGAATGCTGATTTCTGCCTGCGAAGATACGGGTCTGGCTGACCCAATGGCAATTTCAGTTGTAGAAAGTTGTGCTCAGGCCTTTGACCGGGTTGGTCTTCCTGAAGGCAGATACTTTTTAACTCATGCGGCCCTTTATCTTTCTACAGCGCCTAAATCGAATTCATCCATGGCATTTTTTGACGCACTCAGTTCCGTTGAAAAAGAAGATGCTGATGTTCCAAATCATTTAAGGGATGCAAGCAGAGATGCAGAAGGATTTGGTCACGGAAAAGGCTACCTTTATCCACATGCCTACAGAGATCACTGGGTTGCCCAGCAGTACCTTCCGGATCAACTGGTAGGAAAGATTTTCTACAATCCAAGCCGCCAGGGATACGAAGATAGAATTCGTGAGGAAGTTCTTTCCAGAAGAGAACTGCAGATTGCAGCAATTCTTAACAAGGAAGAAGGCAGTTCTATTCCAGATGATTTTGAAATGATGAAAGCCAGCGGCCACTTTGCAGGTTTTGAAAAAATGGAAGAAAACCTTACCTTTACTCAAAAAAATGCCCGCAAGGAAGAAGCCCTGGACCTGGCAGAAAAACATTACCGCTCAAGGCTTGATTCCAATAAAGCGGAAATTCTTATGCATATAAGGGACAATCTGCTTTCAATAGCTGATCTTAAACGCCATCACAGAAGCCTTATCTGGAATGCAGACGACGGACTACTCTTGTTTGAAGTGACCCGCCGTACCCCGGAAGGACTTACGATGGGAGCCTGCCGTTACAGTAAGGGAATTGAACTTCTAAATCAATATGCGGTTAATCTTGAAGATATAGACAAACCTCTTCTATCACCAGTTCAGGGGGAAGAAATCTTCAGTATTGAAAATTTTAGAAATACCCTTCTTTCCTTTGGAAATGTTCTTCTGGACAGAATCTTTTTTAAGGACGCATTTGCAAAAAAAGAAGATATGATTCAGTTGAGCAGGAGCCTTAAATCTGCATTTACCAGAATTGAAAAAACTTCAAAGGATATTGCATTCAGTGAAAACGAAGAACTGAATAAAAATAAGGAAGCAATTTTTGCTGAAGGCGCCAGTGGAGTTTTCAGTCAGAGAATTCCTAAAAAAGGCAGCCGCTTAAAAAATCTTATTGAAGAGCAAATTTTTAACTTTAAAATCCCGGATGATTTCTGGAAAGAGAATCTTACAAAAATGGAAGCTGCTGAAAATGATTTTTATGAAGACAGCAGCAATTCTCTGTTTACCTGGGACGAAGAAGATTTTAAAAAGACTTTTTCAAATGAAGGATTTACAGTTCTTGCGAGAACAGAGATTCTTACTGAAAAAAGAAGAATTACAAATCAGGACCTGGAAAAATGGTTCTCAGAAGAATCTGCTTATGGAAAAAAAATGATTTCAGCTTTAGGTCAGGAGAATCTTAATAAAATAAAAGCTTTTCTCTGTGAGGAATGTCCTAAAAGATTGTTTCAATGGAAAAGCCTTTACCTTTTTGCCCAGATTACCCTTCCCCATGAGCAATAAATTAAACTTATACTGTTAATTTTTATGAATTCAGTGTAAAATATAAAAATCTAAATTGAAAATTAATTAATAGGAGTAAAATATGAATTTTATTTTCTTAGGCCCACCAGGAGCAGGAAAGGGAACTCTTGCAGCACAGGTCGCAGAGGAATATGGTATTCCACAGATTTCAACAGGCGACATTTTCCGCGAAAACATCAAGAATCAGACTGAACTTGGAAAAAAAGTTAAGGCAATTATGGATGCCGGCGGACTTGTAAGCGATGATGTTGTTCTTGAAATTGTTGAAGACAGACTTAAGAAAGACGACTGCAAAAATGGATTTATTCTGGACGGATTCCCACGTACAATTCCACAGGCAGAAGCTTTTGAAAAACTGGGAATTGATGTTAAGGTTGTAAACTTTGAAGTTGATGATGAACTGATTATTGCCCGCCTTTCAAACCGTCGTGTTTGTAAGGAATGTAAGGCAAATTACAACGTTAAGTTCCTTCCTCCAAAGGTTGAAGGCAAATGTGACAAGTGTGGTGGAGAACTGTTCACTCGTGAAGATGACAAGCTGGAATCTATCACACATCGTCTTGAAGTTTACAGAAAGGAAACAGAACCTCTTATTTCTTTCTACCGCAACCTGAATAAAATGACAGACATTGATTCTGCCAGAGATTCAAGTCTTGTACTTGTTGATTTCAAGAAACTTTTCCCAAAGAATTAATCTGAAAATCAGCAGTTTTTAATTAACCGGCGTTTCGTCACTGCATATGCATACGAAGCGCTATTTTTTTAATCCTTGAGAAAGACAAAGCGTATAAGAATTGAATTTTATATGCATTTATGCTAGAGTAAACTAATATGGCTAAACCAAAGACAGAATTTTCTGTTAATCAGAAAGTTGTATACCCAAGTCAGGGTGTAGGAAAAATCACAGAGATTTTTAAGAAAGACTTCAATGGTAATGAAGTATATTACTACAAGATTTACCTGGAAGTTTCAGACATGGTTGTTATGGTACCAGTTGATAATTCAAGCCAGCTGGGAATCCGTTCAATTGTTTCCGCAGACAAGGCTAGAAAGGCTCTTGATATGATCACTGAAGATTTTGAGCCGCCAACATCAGACTGGAAGCTCCGTTATCAGATGAATCTGGACCTTCTTAAAAGTGGTACAATTGAAGATATAGCTTCAATCGTAAGAAGCCTTTACCAGCGTTCTAAAGTAAAAGAACTTCCTATTCTCGAAAGAAAATTATTTGACAGTGCAAAAAAACTTTTAATAGACGAATTTTCTGAAGCTCTGGGTATCTCTGAAAAAGAAACAGAAGCTATGCTCCACGCAAAACTGGAACCAATCGGTCAGAAAATTGAAAAGAAATCACCAGTATTTGAAGACGAAGATGAAGATGAGGACGACTTTGGCGACGAACTTGACGCTGACGAAAAGGACACTTCTTCAGATGACGAAACAGATGGTGACGATGATGATGATGACGATGAAGATTAATTGTCGTTAATAAAAGATGACAGATAAAGCTTCAATTAATCAGTATCAGACAAAAGCCCTTATTATTACTGCTGCAGGTTCTTCTACAAGAATGGGCAGCGGTATAAAAAAGGAATTTATAAGTCTTGGTGGATTTGAAAGTGTACTTTCTAAAGCAGCCAAGGCTTTTTTGCTTTCGGAAAAATTTGATTATCTTGTAATTACCTGTTCAAAGGGGTTGTGCAAAAAAACAAGTCAGGTTTTGCTTGCTGACCCTCAGGTTCTTTCTCTGATTCAGGCTCAGGGCCCTGATTTTCACATTGATTTTATTGAAGGGGCAGAAAGCCGCCAGAAATCAATTTACAATGCCCTGCTTTTTTTAAATAAGGAATTTCAGCTTAACCATATAGATAATACTAAGGCCATGGTGCTTATTCACGATGGAGCCAGACCTTTTGTAAGTCCAGATATTATCACCCAGGTAGTTTTTACTGTTGATGAATATGGTGCAGCCTGCCCGGGAATAAAAGTAACCGATACTCAAAAAAAGATTTCTAATGATTCAACAATTTCCGAACATTTAATTCGTTCTCAACTTTGTGCTGTGCAAACTCCCCAGGGCTTTGTTTTTTCTGAAATCTTTTTATGCCACCAGAGAGCTGATGAAATCCGGCAGAAGGAAAATAAAGAGTTTACTGACGATACAGAAATTTATGATTCCTTTCCTGAGTTTACTGGAGGAAAAAAAGTGCATATAACTGAAGGTAGTATTTCCAATAAAAAAATAACTTATCCTTCTGATTTAGATTTTTTAAAACAGAAGGAAAACAGAGTTGGTCTGGGAAAAGATACCCATAAGCTTGTGGAAGGAAGAAAATTTCTTTTAGGTGGAGTATATATTCCTTATGATAAAGGAGAAGAAGCTCATTCTGATGGGGATGTTCTTCTTCATGCCATTACAGATGCACTTCTGGGAGCTGCAGGGCTTGGAGATATTGGCTCCTACTTTCCACCGGAAGATAATAAGTGGAAAGATGCTTCATCAATCAGTCTGCTTCAAAAATGCTGGAGTGATGTAAAAGCGGCCGGCTGGTCTCTGGTAAATCTTGACTGCGTTGTAGAATGCGAAAAACCTAAACTTCTTCCCTACCGGCAGGAAATTATTTCTTCTGTTGCTTCAATACTTGAAGTTAAATCAGACAAAATATTCGTAAAAGGAAAAACTGGTGAAAAACTTGACGCTGTAGGTCAGGGACTAGCCGTTAAAGCAGATGTAATTTGTATGCTGGAAAGATAATCCTGATTTACAGTGAAAAATCTCCATCACACAAATAATAGTAAAGCAGTTCCACAACATAAGTTACATCCCGGATATCACAAACCTCATATGAGTGAACATATCTCATTGGTATTTGAATTCCTCCACTCTTAATTCCCCCGTTTAAAGTTTGCATGAAACTTGCATCAGTGGCTCCTGCTGCATAAGCTTCAATCTGATAAGGAATATTATGAGTTTTAGCAACTCTTTTCATTTCAGCCACAATAGATTTATCTGAAATTATTCCTGCCATACCTCGACTAAGTTTATCCATGACTTTTATGCTGGCACCTTTACCAAGTACATTTATCTGTTCACTTCTTCCTGACATTGGAATATCAGTAGATAAACTCATATCAAGGGCGATTGCATAATCTGGCTTAATATTTGTTGCAGCAACTATTGCTCCTCTTGCACCAATTTCCTCCTGCACAGAAAAAAGTGCATATAAATCAGGATAACAATCATCACTTTTTTCAAGAAGCTTTAATACTTCCAGGAGTACAAAAACCAGAGCCCGGTCATCTAAGGCTTTTCCGCCTATTCTGTTTTTTCCAAGAAAAATTGTAGGGTAACAAAGGGAAACTGGATTACCCACTTCAATACCAAGTTCTTCAATTTCAGAGAGATTCTCTACACCTACATCAATAAAAAATTCATGAATTGATTCGGGGATATTTTTACAGCCTTCAGGTCTTCCTGGATGAATTGAATTAACAATTCCAGGTACAAAACCTTTATCAGTTTTTATAAGAACCTTTTTTCCAAAGAACTGCTGCATGGCAAATCCGCCTAAAGTCTCAATCCAGATAAAACCATTCTCATCTATACTTCTAATTATAAGTCCAATTTCATCCATATGTGAACTTACAAGCACTTTACCTTTCTTATTTCCTTTTTTATGAACAATTAAATTTCCCAGAACATCAGTCTGGATTTGTACATTATATGAAGAGATTTTACTTTTAATTAAAGTAGCAACATCTTCTTCAAATCCAGACGGCCCGAACGCTTCGCACAATGCAGGAATTTCATTTCTAAAATCTTTTTCGATTTCTTTTTTATCAATTAACATATTATACCTCACTAAAATCTTCTCTGTTGGGTGTATTAATCTATTTTTATTTTTGGAATACTATTAAGAAGCATTCTGGTATATTCTTCTTTTGGATTATTAAAAACTTCATCACTATTACCTTGTTCAATTATTTTTCCATTTTTCATTACCAGGATTCTGTCAGCCATATATTTTACAACTCCCAGATCATGAGAAATAAAAATATAAGAAATATTAAGCTTTTTTTGTAAATCTTTCAGAAGGTTGATAATTTTAGCTTGCACCGAAACATCAAGGGCTGAAACTGGTTCATCACATATAATTATTTCAGGTCTTAAAACTACAGCTCTTGCAATTCCAATTCTTTGTCTCTGCCCCCCGGAAAATTCATGGGGATATCTACTTGCAAATGATAAATCCAGATTAACAAGTTCCATAACCTCTTTGACAATTTTATTTCTTTCCTTCTTATTTTTATAAGATTTGGAAATATCTAGAGGTTCTGCAATTATTTCTTCTACTGTCATTCTTGGATTTAATGAACTATATGGATCTTGAAATATTATTTTGATATTTCTCCTCTCCTTTTTTAAATCCCTTTTATTCAGATTTGTAAAATTTTTTCCATTTAGTAGAATTTCCCCAGAAGTAGGTTCTATTATTCTCAGAAGAGATTTCATTGCAGTTGTTTTTCCACAACCACTTTCTCCAACAAGTGCAAGAGTTTCTCCTCTATGCAATTCAAAACTAATATCATCAACAGCCTTTTTGATTTCTCTTTTTTTGAACAAGCCGCTTTTATAACTGTAATATTTTTTTAAATTTTTCACTTCAAGAATTGTTTCTGACATAAGTAATTCCTATTTATTCAAAGGCTTAAAACATTTCACTTTTTGAGTTCCTACATTGATTAATTCAGGTTTACACATAAAGCATTTTTCTTCAGCATACTTACATCGGTCTGCAAATATGCAACCTGCAGGAAGTTTTTCAGGTGAAGGAACAATTCCGGGAATTGTTTCCAGATAATCAACATGTTTATCTATATTCGGAATTGCTTTTTGCAGCGCACTGGTATACGGATGCAAGGGATTAAGAAAAATATCTTTCTTTTTTCCATACTCTACAAGGCTCCCAGCATAAAATACTGCAATATTGTCAGACATCTCTGATATTACAGCCATATCATGACTGATAAAAAGTACAGTTGTTCCATTTTCCCTTTGTAATTTTTTTATCAGCTGTAAAATTTGTGCCTGTATTGTAACATCAATTGCAGTTGTAGGTTCATCACAAATCAGAAGTTTTGGTTTACAAACAAGAGCAGCAGCAATCATTATTCTCTGCCTCATTCCTCCTGACAATTTACCGGGAACTTGTCTGTATATAACTTCAGGATCTTTTATTCCAACCTGCTCTATCATTTCCAGGGTTATTCGTTTTGCTTCACTTCGTTTTATTTTATTATGTGCAAGAATACATTCTTCAATTTGAATTCCACATGGCATAAGGGGATTTAAACTTGTCATTGGCTCCTGAAAAATCATTGAGATTCTGCTTCCACGAATTTGTTGAAATTGCTTTTGTGAAAATCCTTCAATGTATGTTCCATCAAAATAAATTGTACCGGTATTTATTTTTCCATGGCTGGGAATTAGTCCCATCAATACAGAAGCAAGCATACTTTTACCGCATCCACTTTCGCCAACGATTCCTAAGACCTGGCCTTCTTTTACTTCAAGGGATATATTGTTCAAAACAGGAATTTTATTTTTTTCCTTTTCAAGAGATACAGATAGATTTTTTATTTCAAGGATATTTTCTTTTTTGTCATTCATATTTCACCTGACTAAAATACATTACCGAAGTTTAGGGTCTAAAATATCTCGCAGTCCATCTCCTAAAATATTAAATGAAATAACAATCATAATAATACATAAGCCGGGAAAGAGACTGTAATAAGTATTTGTTCTTATAAACACTTGTGCTCCTGCTATCATACTTCCCCAACTGGCTGTTGGACTTGGAACCCCAAGACCAAGATAACTCAAACTTGCTTCAGTTAAAATTGCTTCAGGAATTCCAATGGTTGCAGAAATTATTATCATAGGGATACAATTTGGAAGAAGATGTTTCATAATAATTCTTAAATCTGATCCACCATCAATTTTACAGCTTTGAACATATTCCTGATTTTTAAATTGCAAGGCAGTTCCTCTAACCAGACGGGCTGTTCCTGTCCAGGATAATAATCCTAAAGAAACATAAAGATTTAATAGTCCGGAACCAAGAGCATACATAAGAGCCATCGCCATTAAAAGAAATGGTATACTGGAAAAGACCTGAATAAAAAATGAAATTACAGTATCTGCTTTTTTATAAAATGCAGCACAGATTCCTAATATAGTTCCTATAATGCAGGATATAATCTGAGAAATTACTCCAACACTTAAAGAAATTCTACAGCCATAAATACAGCGGGTAAAAATATCTCTTCCAAATTCATCCGTACCAAACCAGTGCTCTTTTCCAGGCTCAAGCAGTCTTTGAGACAGTATCTGCTTATCCGGATCAAATTTGGTTATGAATGGAGCAAAGATTGCTGACAAAGAAAAAACTATAATTACTGTAAAAGACAAAATTACAGGTATATCCTTTATCAGTAATTGTAAAGATTTTTTATAGAATGCATGCTTCATTATAGTTCCCTCGAATCAGTCAATTGAACATTTGGATTAATCAAGGCATAAAGGATATCCACAATAAAATAGATAATTACACAAACAGCTGCAATATAAATTACAGTTCCCTGAACAAGTGGAATATCACGCCTGTTAATTGCATCAATAAGAAGTTTTCCAATTCCCGGAATATTGAAAACGTTTTCTGTAATCATTGAACCTGTCAACAAACTTCCTATTTCTGTACCACTGATCGTAATAATCGGTATAAGTGCATTTCTCAATATATGTACAAGAATAATCCGGATTCTTTTTATTCCTTTGGAATAAGCAGTTTTAATATAATCCTGTCCTAAAACTTCAAGAACACTTGTTCTTGTTATTCTGGAGATGGATGCAGAATATCTTGTTCCAAGTGCCAGACAAGGAAGAATATATCCTAAAGGAGATGTTACACCTGATACTGGCAGTAAATGAAATTTCAATGCAAGATATATTTGCAGCAAAATTGCCACCCAGAATGAAGGCATTGAAATTCCAAAGATTGATAATGTCATCAACAATCTGTCAATAAAACGTCCATGGAAAAGTGCAGCTATCATTCCAAATGTAACTCCAAGAATAACAGCAATTAAATATGTCCACATTGTGATTATGGCAGTATAATGAAATGCCTGACCAATCAATTCAATAACTGGTCTTTTCTGAAAATAACTGTTTCCTAAATTTCCCTGTAACAAAGAAATCAACCAGTTGAAATATTGAACTCTTGCAGGTACATCAAGCCCAAGATCTTTTTTTACTTTTGCAATATTCTGTGCATCTGCAAATTCTCCAAGCATAGCAGCAACCGGATCACCTGGAATAACTGACAGAATTATAAAAGTTAATAATGTAATACATAAAAGGATTCCGATTGCAAGCAGAATCCTTTTAAGAATATATCTGATCATTCTATTTTGAAGTATCAATATCTACATTCCAGAAATGATAAATCAGGTTGCCTACTTTATAATTTAACACTTTTGGATTTGCAATGAACTGGCTCTGAGGATAATAAAGTGGAATTGCAGCATAATCTTCGAAAGACAACAGACTATCAGCAGTTTTGTAAAGTTCTGCTCGTTCTTTTTCATTTGTACTTTTTCTTGCATCATCAAGAGCTTTATCGAATGCAGGATTATCATAGAAAACACCCTGGCCTACAGAATTAACAGAATAGAAATAATTATATAACTGGAAATCCCCATCAGGATAAAGTGCATTCCAGATCATATCTGTAAATGGAATTTTTCCGGTTGTACGGTTAGAGTTCCATGTTGCATTATCTACTGTAGTAAGAACAAGCTGAATTCCAACTTCCTTCAAGTAACCCTGAATTGCTTCATATACTGCAGCAGAACTTTGTCTTACTTCTGCATTAATTCTTATTTCTTTATCATAGCCTGCATCTTTTAAAATCTGACGGGCTTTCTCAGGATTAAATTCATAAACAGAAAGAGTCTCATCATGACCAGGAATATTATTATTCAAAAATGATGTTGCAGGAATTCCAGCACCATTGAGCACAGTATTAATTAATTCTTCACGATTGATTGCCAGGGAAATTGCCTTGCGGACATTAATATCTTTAATGTATTCACTTTTTTGATTTAAGGAAATAAATGCAGTTCCAAGTGGATGATATGATTTTATCTGATCTTTATATAAAGTCTTATACTGTTGTAGCAGAGCTGCACTTAAATCGCACAAATCGATATCACCATTTTCAAAAGCAATAAGTTTAGTCTGATCACTGCTAAAGAAAATGATATCGATTTCATCAAGATTTACATTACCACCATGATAGTTTGTATTTTTTTCAAGAACAACTTTTGTTACATCATCATTTTCCACAATTTTATATGGACCAGTTCCAATTAAATTTGTACCAGTACCCCATTTTTCTCCAGCCTCTTCGCAGGCTTTTTTGGGAAAAATATCAGCATAAGATGTACCAATGTTTTTTACAAAAGGGGCAAATGCATATTCCAGTGTAATTGTAAAATGATAATCATCAATTACAGTAAAACCTTCAAGAGTTTCACTTTTTCCTGCAAGCATTTCCTTAGCACCCTTTATCATGGAAAAATAAGAAGTACTTCTTGCAGCAGTCTCAGGCTTAAACATTCTTTCAAATGTAAAGCGAACGTCTTCACTTGTAAGTTCTGTTCCATCTGTAAAATATACGCCTTTCTTTAATTCAAAAGAGTACACAGTTCCATCTGCTGAAACTTCAGGGAATTTTGTAATAAGAACTGGCTCTTCAATATTGTCATCATCAAATCTGAGCAGGCTCTCTGTTACTTCATCTGCAATTGAAGCAGAAAGTGAAGATGTTGAACGCTGCATATCATATCCGCTACCTGAATTTGCCTGACCAAATCTCAAAACTTTTTTTTCAGAATTTGAGTTTTCCTTGTCCTTTGTTAAAGTATTTCTTCCACAGCTCACTAAAGAAACTGTCAATAATAAAAAAATTGAAAATGTTTTTAATTGTTTTTTCATAAATTAACTCCTTATAAAATGTTTTTTGCCGGGTGAGGATTATAATAAGAAGAAAAAAAAATTTTGTATAATATTTCTTTTTTATAGGAGTTATAAATAAAAAATATAATTCATAAAAAAAGGGCCTGCTTCATTTTTGAAACAGACCCTTCTATTTTTAATTCGAATTATTTTCCAAGTTCAAGAATAAGTTCAACTTCTGAAATTGTCAGTTTCTGAGCCTTGGCAATTTCTTCTACAGTCCAGCCCTTACGCTTAAGGGAAATAACAGCTTCACGCTTAGATGGTGAGGTTGCATCTGCAGCTGAAGAAGATGAAGTCTTAGTCTTGCTACCTTCATTCTTAACGAGGCCGCGAAGGATTCTAAGCTGTTCGTCAGCATTGTTAGAAAGCTTGGTAAGTCTTTGTTCAGTATCATTAATGCTCTTCTTTGAAGCATTAACTTCATCGATTCTCTTTTCAGTTTCGTCAATCAGGTGCTGCAAAGATGCAATCTTATCTACAGCATCATTGATTCTGCCGGAACTCTTAAGAAGTGTATCGATATTGTGCTGAACTGTTGAAATTTCTTTTGGCATTGAAGTAACCTGGCGTGAACAGTCCTTTACTTTCTGTTCCAGATCTTTAACGCTTTCAAAAGTCTTATCAACATCAATTGCTACTCTATCAATTGTTTCGCCCTTCTTTTCAATTCTGTCATACTGAGCCTGAACGCTTGCAAGATTTTCCTGGAAGTTTCTTACAGTAATCTGAATGTTAGTAAGGTCATCATTAGCTGCAGTGAGTTCTGCAATCTTACCGTCCATTGTACTGCTTAAGGCAACCAGCTTGTTGAAATCCTGCTGCATTGTATCAATCTTAGCCTTATCACCGTAGAAAGTATTAAGCTTATGTGTAACATCATCATTCATTTCTTCAAGGTTCTTTATCTGATTTGAAAGATCCCTGATCTTATCCTGATAAGTACCAAGCTCGGAGATTTCCTGCTTAAGCTTACCAATTGATTCATCCAGCTGATTCTTAAGGATATCAGCCTTTTCAAATACATTTGTCTGCTGAACAAACTTGGCAATCTTCTTTGAGATTTCATTAAGTTCAGATTCAATATCCTTTGTATCATCCTGGAATTTATCCAGCATGTTGTGGTAAATCTTTTTATCTCCGTCAGAAGTTTCCTTAAACTCTTTCTTAAGTGCCTTAATTTCTTTTTCAATTTCAGCACTCTGATTGTCAACATACTTCTGAGTATTTGCAATCATTTCGTTATAAGTCTTCTGCAAATCTTCCAGAACTTCTGATGAACGGGTTTCATAAGTTTCAACTGCATTCATAGCTTTCTGAGTCATTGCATTTACTTCTGTAAGAACATTGTCCTTTGCATCATCTGAAGCTGCTGTAAGTGAAGCAATGTTCTTCTTTGTAGAATCAACAAATTCTACATATACAGCATTGAACTGCTTTTTGCTGTTTTCCAGATCTTCATTTACCTGGTTCTTGAAATCTTCAACCTGAGAAATTGTTTCTTCCAGACGATTACTGTTTTCTCTAAGTCTGTCTTCAAAATCCTGCTGGAAGGTTGCAAGGCTGACATCAATTTCGTTGGCTTTCTGTTCAAGCTCTGCCTTAACATTTTCATTGTAAGCTTCTGTTTCTGCCTGAAGATCATCCTGAGCCTGCTTTGTTGTATTTGCAAGTTCAATACGATACTGCTCAATGAAATCCTTAAGCTTTGCATTTACGTTGTTAATCTGATCCTGAATTGTATTCTGTCCTGCCTGAACTGCAGCACGGAACTTTTCTTCCTGATCAATTGTCTTTGCCTGAACTTCTGCAATACGATTCTTTAAATCAGCCGCATACTGAACTTCAAGGTCACGGCGGTTCTGTTCATATGTATCTGTAAAGCGTGAAATTCTATCATCAAATTCTGTCTGCCATCTTGAAAGTGAAGCAGTCAAATCGTCTTCACGGGCCTTAAGTCCTTCAGCAAATGTATCTTCAAACACCTTAAGTTTTTCACTTACTGCACCGTAAGCTTCCTGCTTAAGCTGATCCAGATTCTGTTCAACTGCACCTAAATCAGCCTGGAGCTGCTCACCCTTGTCACGAAGTTCTGTTTCAAATTCATCCTGTCTCTTTGTAAGGTTATCAGTGTAAAGATCAAAGTCTGAACTGACCTTCTTCTGAGCCTGTTCCATAATTTTGCGGAGTGTGTTTTCAAGATTTTCTACATCACTTCCTGCAGAATCAAGGCGGCGGAGACGGTACTCCATTTCCTTCTTATATGTTTCAAGCTGCTTATCCAGACCTGAAAGGAACTTTGCTTCCTTGGCATCATAATCAGCAGAAATATCCCTCATTGACTTTGCAAGGCTTAAATCAAACTGAGCCAGCTGTTCTTTCATTGAAGTTGAGAATGAATTGAGCTTTTCAGAAGAAGCCTTTGTTTCTTCTTCAATGCGTTCTGCAGTTGCTGATGTCTTTGTAATTGATTCTTCAACTGATTCCCTGATTTCATTTGCCTTGTTTTCAATTTCTGCAAGAGTATCCGTTACCTGCTGCTGAATTGAGTTTACATGGCGCTGAACATCACTCTTGTATTTTTCAAGGTGAGAGGTTGAAAGTGATGTGTACTTTTCATATGCCTGAACCTGTTCCTGCTCAGCCTTTGCCATTGTCTGGGCAAAAATTGATTCATAGCGGTTTGTAAGTTCGCTTTCCTGCTGGTCAGCACGGTCCATTGCATTGTTATAGATTGTGGCAAAACGATTCTTAAGTTCAATTTCGTTTTCGTCAATTTTTTCACTTGTAGAGTTAACGAAATTTTCAAAACGTTCTGTAAGATTAGCTTCGTGTTCTTCAGCCTTCTGTTCAGCTGCTTCATACATGCTTTCAAAACGTTCCCTGACTTCCTGGGTCTGTTCATCAGCTTTTTCAAGAGCTTCCTGGTATACGGTATCAAAGTAGTTCTTAAGTTCAGCAGACTTTGTAGTAATATCAGTCTTAAGAGCTTCAAGACGATTGATGTTATCTGCAGTTTCTGAGTTAAGGTCTGCGGCAGTCTGCTTTGTTTCTGAATAAGACTGATCAATATAAGTTCTTACTTCATCAAAGCGGTCACGGGCTTCTGAATCGATTACAGAAGTTCTTTCATTGAGAGCTTCATCAAGGCGATTAACTTCACTGTCAATCTTATCGTCCATAGCTGATGTTTTTTCTGCCAGGTCTGAAGCAAGGTTGTCCACATTACTTTCCAGAGTTGAGTATACGTCTTCTACTCTTGTATTAATATGGCGTTCAAGTTCATTTACCCTTTCATCAAGCTGAGCATTAAGGGTTGCTGTTCTTTCCTCAATATCCTGAGTGTAAGATTCAGTTGAACCCTTGTACTGTTCAATTGCTTCCTGAGTTTCCCTTTCAACTCTGTCTGTAACTTCCTGGAGTCTTGATTCCATTTCATTCTGTAAACCGTCCAGGCGGGTTGTAAGGTCATTGCTGATTTCAGAAGTGCGGCTTGCAATTGCAGCAGAATTTCTGGCAAGTTCAGTATTCAGTTCATCACTTCTGTTAATGAGCATAGCCTGAAGGGTATCAACTCTGTCCTGGAATTCCTGAGAAAGTTCTGTTGCCTTCTGGTTAAAGTCACTCTGAAGATTTGAAGTTGTTTCATCAAAAGCAGTATTCAGTTCATCAGTCTTTGTCTTGAAATTGTAATCAAGGCTTGATGTTGTTTCATTGAAAGTATCTTCCAGTGAAGAGCTTCTTGTCTTTAAGAGACCTTCAAGTTCGTCCAGGCGCTGTGTGCTTTCAGATTCAATTGAATCAGCCTGACCAGTCAATTTATTTTCAAGTTCGGTGAGACGGTTATCAAGAGAATATTCAAGGGCTTCTGAGCGTTCTGCAAGAGCCTGAGAGAAAGCATCTGCCTTTTCACGGAAATCATCATCAAGGGCCTGACCTCTTTCTTCCAGCTGATTAGAGAACTTTGCATCGCTTTCATCAATTGCCTGCTGAATATTTGCAATTTTTCTGAGAATAAGGGCATTAAGCTGTTCTGTCTGGGCTGAAAGTTCGGTTTTCAGTTCAGAGTTGCGCTCTTCTGCCTTTGCAATAAGATTATTATAGGCTTCATCATCCAGAGTTTCTGCACGAACGGCAGCATCATCCAGGGCATCCCTGAGCTGATTCTGAATGCTGGTAATAAGTTCGTTGCTTTTCTGAATTGCATCATTTGTAGAATCATCGATTTCCTGAGCACGGTCTTCGTAGCGGTCAAGTAAATCTGTTCCAATAGCCTTAAGCTGCTCTGTATTTTTAACGGCAAATTCCTTTGTAACTTCAGGAATTTTCTTTTCAATATAATCAACAGTTTTCTGCTGTGCATCAAGACGATTATTTAACTTATCAACAATATCAGCCTCTGCCCTTACCTTCTGAAGGTTCTTTTCAACGGCCTGAGACATTTCCATAAGTTCTTTGATTGCACCATCGTAAGAAGAAATCTTGTCATCCAGAGCATTGACTCTTTCAATAGGCTGATCCAGAGTTCCCACAAGCTTCTGGAATTCCTCGTGCTGCTGCTGAAGGCGCTTTACTGCGGCAACAGCCTGAATCTGTTTTGTTTCAAGAGAGCTTTCAAGTACATTCAGCTTATCTGCTTCCTTCTTGAAATACTCGTCAAAATCAGCCTGACGTTTGTCAGCATACTTTTTAATTTTTTCCATCTGGCTTTCGTTTTTATCAACGAAATGCAAGGTGATAGCTGCAACTAATGCTACAGCTGCAAGTACGATAGCAATGATTTCCATTTTAAATCCCACCCAATTTTAATGTTATATATAACTCTTTTATTGTAGCACAATTCTCCGCAATTGGCGATAGTTACCAAAAGAAAAATCCGATGGAGGATAAGGCCTGTTAAAAAGCTTTCTGAATCCCTTAAGCTTAAATGCAGACTTCATTCCGGCTTTTTTTGATCCCCCTACATCGAAAGTTTTACTGTTTCCCACATACAGAATCTGCCAGGGTTCCAGCCCCAGTTCCTGAGCAAGGCGCAGATAAGGTACAGTGGAAGGTTTTAAAACTCCACATCTTTCTGTTCCCAGAACCAGGTCACAGATTTTTGTCATTCCCCACACATCCTCCTTCTGTTCAGGAGGAAAATCAGAAAGAATGGCAACCTTCAGTCCGCTGGATTTTATTTCATAGATAACCTTAAGGGCATCCGCATAAGGTTCTACGCTGGTATAATATTTCACCAGTCCCTTGTAGCAGATATCTTCAATCATTCTGCCTGCTTCTTCTGGAGATACATGCATTTTTTCTGCCAGAAGCTGAGACTGTTCATTATAGAAGGATTTTGCAGGATCCTTTTCCTGAGAAGAATCCAGCCGGGTAAGAGATGCTGCACGTCTATGAAGCTCTTTTCTGACTTTACCAAAATTGATAAAGAATTTTAAATTTTTTAAATAGTAAGGCCAAACCTTAAGATAGAACCGATGTGTCGGATAAATGGTTCCATCAATATCAAAGGCAACTGCCCGAATTCCTTCCACCATAGCATGAATTATAATGTGGAAAATTTGTAATGTCTATGCTAAAAGTAAAAAGGCCATTTTTTTAACTAAATATTGGAGATTTTTAACAAAAAAAGCCCCGGAAAATAAGCTTCCGGAGCCTTGTAGATTAGTTTTTCTGAATTGTATAGTTCATAACAGCAGTTCCGCTTTCCCCTTCCGTAAAAAGCCAGGACTGAATCTGACCTGCAATTTCACTTTGAACGGCAGGAGGCAGGGCTGCACCCGGACTAAAAGTAATGCTGGACAGGGTTACTGTTCCTGCAGCGGTTATTCCAAAACGGATTGTTACAGTAACAGTTGAAGCAATCATTTCGGCTGCTTCCTTAGACAGGGTTATACTCGGACTGGAAGGATATTTAAGTGCACGGAATTTTCCGTTTACATTAAAGCCGCTTCCCTTATTTGCTGCATGATCAAAATTGATTGTAGAAGCAGTATCACCAGTATATCTGGTGTCCACTTTTTTGCTGGTCTTTATTTCTTCAAGAGCCTGGCTTGTTGCTTCTGAAGAATGCTGCCCCCCCTTCTGAGACTGAGAAGAAAGAACATGGGATTTCTGATTGTCGGAGCTGGAAGAAGCAGCGGTTCCTTCAAAAGATGAAGCGGAAGAATTAACCTTTGCCTTTTCACTGGTAGAATAATTCTTTTCATTTTCATTTTCCATTTCATCCCAGATATCCTGAGCAGTTTTTTTTGTTTTAGTTGACTGTGCCTTATTTTCTGAAGGATTCTTATTTTGTATAACTTCAGTCTTCTGGTCCGGAGCAGGATTTACTGCGGACTCAGGCTTTACATTTTCAATTCCTTTTTCTGAAGAAGATGGACTGGTCTGAAGAGGCTGAGACTGCTTTGAATCCTCCTGAACAGAATCAATTTGAGAAGGAGCTACAGCAGGAGCACTTTCTTCCATATTATTTACCGGAATATTGTCAGAGGCAGAATCTTCTGCAGAAGAACCGGTAGATTGTGCAAGGGAAGAATCTTCAGCAATTTTTTCTAAAGGATTGTCAGAATCTACAGGAGCAACTTCTTTTTCCTGCGAGGCTTTTTCACCCTGTACAGTTGAAACTTCTTCAACAACAGGAGTTGAAGCCAGATCAATTGTAATCTCATTATAGACAACATGAGGCTTTACATGGATAAAAGCCATGAGCGTAAAAAAGAGGAGCGTAAAAACTATTGTTACTGCCAGAGCCACCAGGTTGCCCTGCTGATTTACCGTTAATTTCATTTTTTATCACTTCTCTTTTTTTCTTGAACTGGTTCTTAAACTTACAGAAGAGAAACCATTTTTTCTCAGGGCATCAAAAATCTGTACAAGGGTACCATTTGTCACTTCGCTGTCAGCATTTATTGTGATTGGAAAATCCAGGCGGCTCCTTCCACCAATATCCAGGGCAGCAAGCATGGCATCAATGGTTTCGAATGTAGTTTCCTTATCGTTAAGGTACATTGTACCGTCAACTTCAACAGTAATTATTGCTCCAGTAGCGTCCCTGCTGGTTGCAGTAACACTCTGGGGCAGCTTAACATTAATTCCAGGAAGAGATGCAAATGTTGTAGAAACCAGAAAGAATAGAATCAGCTGAAAAATTACATCCAGCATTGGAGACATGTCAATTCCGGGAGTCTGGTGATTTTTTCTGTTTACTCTCATAAATTAAACTCCATACAAATACTTAAGGGAAAGTTAACAGTCTTTTCCTTTTACAGTGAGCATAATTTTAGTTGTAAAATCTTCCATCTGGTTAATGCGGTGCTTTACCATATTATTGAACACATTGTGAAAAACGAGGGAAGGAATTGAAACTGTAAGACCGCCCACAGTTGTTACAAGAGCTTCTGCAATTGCATTAGCCAGGGCAGTAGGATCCCCCATTGTTCCGCCGCCTCCTAAAACTCCAAAGGCACGAATATTTCCGGTTACTGTTCCAAGAAGCCCAAGCATAGTTGCAATGTTAGCAATAGTTCCTAAAGCTGCAAGAAAATGTTCATATTTTGTAAGGGCCTGGTCCATTTCAACCTGAACCACTTCCTTAAGGTCTGCTTCTTCCAGACGCCTTCCTCTCACTACACGACGGGCAACATCTGAAAGAGGAGTTCCTGCACTAATACAGTCAGCTTCAGCCGCATTGTAATCTGCTTTAGCAAGATCTTCTGAAACTTTGCTGATAAGGTCTTTATCTCTTTTACCAGTTTTGCTGAAGTAATAAAGTCTTTCTACTATAATATACACTGCAAAAAGTCCGCAGGCAATAATTGGAATCATCAGGACTCCACCGCTTTTTAATGTTTCAAACATAAATAACCTCTTAACGTTTTAATTAAAGTCTATTTTTAGGCCGCCACTTTCATCAGAAATAAAATTTCAAAAGAAGTGCTGCACTTCCGGCACTGATATTATATTCAGAACCGTAGTAATATCTTTGACCCCCGGTAACCAGTTTGATTACATCATTCAGTTCCAGGGCAATTCTCATAGACTTTGTCATCCTATAATAAGCACTTAAATTAACAAAAGGTAACAAATCCTGAGAGTTTGCGGCAAAAGCTTCCCTCACTTCGATTTTTGCACCCCAGAGGCCTGAATCAGGATTTACGTCCAGGGCAGCCCCAACAGAGAACTGATAATCATTTGAAGGAACATAGAACCAGTGGGATTTCCAGTCAACTGAAATATCAAACATACTCCAGGCAAAAGTTCCACTTAATTCTGTATCAAGGAGAGTTCTTTCAGTCTGTGTAAATTCGTAAACATTATTTGCATTTGCAGCTGAATAATCAGCAGACCATACACCGTTTCCGAAAGCAGTCTGCATAAAGAGCACCTTAGCATCCATTGTAAAAATTTGGGCAACAGGAATTTCTGCAGAAAGCTGACCATACCAGTCAGACTGATCCGTTGCCAGCTCATACATTTTGGCGTAGGAATAATCTTTTTCAAGCTGAGAGAAAAGATACAGTTCTGATTTAAGTCCACCTTCTACAGTAAATCTCAAAGGAACTGAAGCATAGCTGACAGGCCACTGACCGGAAAAGGCAAGATGGAAAGGCACAAGGAAATTTGCATTTGAACCTATTGTATTTCCAACTACAAAATTAAAGGCTGCATCAATTCCCATAATATCATTATTCCAGGCAAAATCTCCTCCGAAAGTTCCACGATGAATTGACAGAAGGCAGGAAGGATCATTTGCTGAAGTAAAGAGATGCTGGAAATTATAGCCCCCTCCAAGTCCCAGGGAAACTGTAGAATTTGACCAGGCGGCCCTTAAATAAGGACTTTCGTAAATAGTTGAAGCTTCTGCTTCCTGTGGAATATAAGAAAGACCTTCATCCTTTATGCCTGAATAACGGCTGTACCAGATTAAATCATTTGAAAGGAAAAGTCCGAATCCCAGAGGAAAAGTCCATTCAACCGTATCAAATGTAGAAATTGTCTGATTTGAAATATCGTAAAAGGCATCAGACTTTTGCTGCAGACCAATATCACTGGAAGAAAAGGCTCCCTGAATATTTATGTCCGTATTTTTTCCGGAAATCTGCTTCTTACCATCAAAGTTTGTGGAATTTGTAAAATATCCCTGAGAGGCTGTTTTAAGACCATAGCCGTTATTTGTAAGGTGAGAAAAATTCAGTGTAAAGGGATTGGAAAGACTGTCCTTGTATAACTGAAAAGCGCCTGTAAAAAAGCCAGGAAATCCTCCGCCCAGATGACCTTCTGCATAGACCTCTTTTTCTGCACCCCCCTTTCCAGGTGAAGAAAGTTCATCCCCTACAGAAGATGAATTTGAATCCGGAAGTTCAGGGAGAACTTCTTTTGCATCAAGAGTCTGGGGATTCAGGTTAGAAAAATCAGGATTTGCTTCATCAGCAACATTAACCTGATCTCCTTCTACTGTAGTAGTAACGTCAGGTAAAACAACCTGTCCCTTAGCAGATTCCTGAGCAGGGGCAGCAAATGGAACTGCTAATGAGATTACGCTTATGGCAGCAAATATTTTTGTTCTTTTCATTTATTTCCTCCGTAAATAAAGGCCTCATCAGGCGGAATAAAATCACCTCAAATCAGTTTTTAATAATTATCTCGGCTGATTTTGTATATGAACTGTCAGGATAAAGTTCCAGCAGTGTTTCGTAGGTTGTTTTTGCATCCTGGTAAAAGTTACCGGCATCGAAAGCTTCAACAGCACCGTAAAGTGACTGGGCTGCAGATTCTCCAAGACCTGCCATTCTGCAGAACCGGGCTCTTTCAAGATAGTAGGCAGCGGCTTCTTTCTGCTGACCGTTCTGGCGGGCATTCTGTGCAAGAATGAGGGCTGTTCTGGCCGCATACTGACTTTCACTTTCCAGATTCTGACTCTGAGTCTGAACAGCGTACAGTTCTCTGGCAAGAGCAAGACCTCTGGCTTGAGTTCCAACAGATTTCCACAAAGCTTCTGCAAGTTCCGTACCCTTAACACGTCCTGCTGAAGTTTTCTTTCCACCAAGTTTTTCGTAGGAAGACTGAAGGGCATAAAGATCTGCATCTTCACCGGCGGCAAGATGTGTTAAAGTTTCTACCTGTTCTTTATTAATTTCTTTTTCCTGGGAATCAGAATATTCTTCTACAATCTGACGGGCCAGTGCCAGGGCAGAATCATAATCCCCGCTTTCCTTGTAAAGAAGGATAAGATTTTTCTTTGCCGTATAGCGGTAAGTGCTTTCCGGATAAGATTCAAGGAAAACCATATACTGCATTATGGCCTTATTTGCCTGAGCTGAACGGGCATAAGAATCAGCCAGGTAGAAAGAAGCCCCGTCCTGATATTTTCCATTTTTTATTTTTTCAAGATAAAGCTGATAGCGGGAAACTGCCTCACTGTATTTTTGAGCAGAATAATATATTTCACCCCGCCTGTAAGCAGCATCATCTGCAAGGGGGCTGTTAGGGAAAGAATTCATAATCTCCATATATTTTCCATCTGCCACATCCAGCTTTCCTGTTCTGGCATAAATGTTTCCCATTTCAAAACGAACAGTTACCCCAAAGGAATCATTTCTTGAGGAAGAAGGTTCAAGAAGTTTAAGTGCCTGATCATATTTTTTTTCTTCCGAATAAATCAGGGCAAGTAAAATTACAGAGCTCTGAAACTGGCTGTCGTTTTTCTGACAGGCATAAGCTTTCTCTGCCATTGCTTCCCCCTGAGCATAATTTCCCAGGGCAAGGGCTGACTGTGCACCATTGATGTAAGCATTAAAAACAAGAGAATTGTCCGGATACTTTTCAGTAAAAGCAGTAAAGGAATTCAAAGCACTCTGATTTTGCTGCAGTCTGTACTGGGCATAAGCTGCATAATAAAGGGAATAAGGATTTGTTTTTTTCTGATTATACTGAATAAGGTAACGCTCTGCATTTTTCCAGTCCTTTCTCTTAATTGAAGAAAGACCTGCAATGTAAGAACTGTCCAGGCTGTTAATTTCTTCTGCAACTTTGAATGCTGAAGAATAATAGCCGCATCTGTAAAGAAGAACTGCATAATCATACATGTTTTCTTTTTTCAGAAGATTTTTCTTAAGTGCGCTTTCATAAATCAGCAGGGCATCATTCAAATGATTTGTCTCAGCAAGAATACGGGCATAAAGCATCTGTGTCTGATACAGGGAATCGCTTTCTCCTCTTGAAAAAGACATATTCTGTTTAGAAAGAAGTTTCTGTGCTTCATTTACAGAATTGTTTTTGTAAAGAGAAAGGGCGTAATAATATACCACTTCCTTTTTTTGAGCAGGACTTAAAACTCCTTCCCCTTTTTCCACTGCAATTTTTCCATAATCGCAGGCAATGGCATATTCCTGCTGAAGGGCATACCATTTTGTAAATGCTGCACAATATGGAATATAGTACTGGCTTTTTTCATTAACAGAATACTTTTCTGAATAGTCGTTTAAAATAGAAACAGCATCTTTTTGACCTGCAATTTCTGCCCGGTAAAGGCCTGTAACTGCAAGAAAATTAAAGTTACCTTCCTTTTCTCCATTGTCAAAATAAGACAAGGCCTTCTGATTTGCCCCGGCATTAAAAGAATCAATTCCAAGACGGGTCCAGACTTCTGCCAGAAGTTCAGGGTACTGTACAAGATTTTCCCGGGCACTTGAAAGAACGGCTCCCGGCTCTTCCCCAACCTGCTGCTGATGATCAGAAGCAACATTATATGCTTTTTTTAAGGCCTGGGATGCCAGAACAGAATCCGCATCATTTAAAACCTGAATGTAAATTTCATAAGCCTTTCTGAATTCACCAGTTGATTCGTATGCCTGACCAAGATAGAGGGTAAGGAGGTCAAAATTATTCTTTGAAAAATTTTCTTTTGCTCCTGCCGCCAGCAGTTTCTGGTAAAGATCAATCTGTCCGCGGGGATTTCCTGATTTAATATAGGCATCGCTTAAATGAAGGGAAACCTCTTCGTATTCTGAATGAGTAAAATTCCTTCCGTTAAAAATAATATAATCGTAAGGCTTTATGGAAGAAGCAAAATCTCCCCTTTTATAATAAAGCTCTCCTGAACGATAATAAGCAAGATTTACTAAACGCACACTTCTTCTGTCACTGGCAGAAGGAGTAACATCGATTGCAGCAAGATAACTGCCCTGGGCCTCATCAAATGCCTCTTTTGCTTCATAGGCCCTGCCCTGCCAGTAAGAGGCCGCTGTTTTTGCCTCAGCATCCCTGGCACCGGTACGGAGAGCTTCTGCAGCAGATTCAAGTGCCTCATCGTAACGGCCAAGCCTGTACTGAGCTTCGCCCTTATATGCATAAGCCTTTGCCAGATAAATTGAATGGGGAAACAGGGTCTGCATTTTTACCGCACACTGAATTACAGTTGGATAAGCAGCACCTTTATATGCCTGTGTCAGTTCTGCATAAAGAGAAACATCGCTGCTTTGAGCAAACAATGCAATATTTACAGTCAGACATAAGGCCAGAGAAATAAGCCTCTTTTTCATCTAAAACTCCTGAAAAAAATGTTAGAGATTCCTTGTATAATCAGATTAAAGACTAAAAATTTTCCAGAGGATAAAAATCCTCACTGGTCTTTATGCGAACAAGATTTACAAAAGAATTTCTGTATTTTGATATAAATCCGTCTAAAGTCATCTCCTGACCGGCTTCAAAAACCAGACAGTCAAAATGACCATTGTCATCAAAATAAGGGAAAAAAGCCACCTGATTATTAAAAACAAATTCCTCAGGTTTTGTAACAGAATATTCTTTTATTGCACCAAAATATGCGTAGCCAGGTTCAATGACCGCCTGAATGTAGAGGATGGATTTCAAAAGCTGAACCTTGTATCCAGTATCTTTTATGTAAGGGGAAACTTTCGTAAAATGATTGTAATTTACATCAATTCCGGAATCTTCATATTTAACCTGTTTCCTGTTTCTTACATTCCATGCCTGGAGGGCCAGGTTACGGGTCCAGTTAAGGGAAAAGGCAATATCGTACTGCTGATTTTTTATGCCGGTTTTTCCAAGAGGATTATATTCAACTGTAGGATTGTAAAGAGAGTCTGCGGTGGTATAAGAGCCGGTATATGGAAAAATAAGCCCGTCTGCTATCCACTTAATAAATCCGGCAGAATCTACCTGAAGAATGCCAGCTTTTTCTGCGGAATAAGGCTCCAGATCTTCATTCAGAAGAATGTAGGGCTTGTCATTACTGCGGTTACAAAGAACCCCGTCTTCGTTGTAGTAACCTTTGTCCAGAATCTGAATCTTTGGAAGATATTTTCGCACAGTGTAGGCAGTCTGTAAAAGTTCCCTGTACTGACCAGGAATAACCTGCACCTTGTACCAGGGAATGGATTTGTTTGTCCAGTTTTGAATTTCCTGAAAAGATGAAGTATAGAGGCGCTGAAAAGGCACACCCACAGGAGTATGTTTTACTACATAATTATTGTAAACAATCAAATCGGCAAAAGTTTTATTTGCAGCAGCAGTAAATTCAAGGTAAACCTGACTGTCTGCATTAAAGTACCAGTGGAGTTTTTCAGGCTGTCCAGTCTGCCCGTTGCGGAACAAAATCCAGGAACCGGCAGCTCCCGGACTGTAAACCTGTTCCAGGCGGCTCTCCTTTATCTGATCATTCTGATATTCAACTTCTATTTGAGAAGCAGGAATTACCAGAACAAGAAGATAATTATCCTGTTCCTGAAAGCTCACCTGAAAGGACTGATTTACAGCGTTTTTGTAAATCTCATTGTCCTTTGTACGAACCATGTCCACTGGTGCTTCAAACCAGTTTTCTATGAGATTCTTCCTTATTTCTGCAGAATCGGGAATTCCGTAGGAATTATAGGAAGCGGAAGCAGCTATTACTGTGAAAAAGGCAGCTATTGCCCCAAAAAGTGATTTTTTTAACAACGCTGTCTTTTTCATCATACTATTTCTGTCCTCCAGTACCTGTCTTTATAGTTACATTATCGGCAGAATTTTCACTGTCATCTAAAAAAACTGATGCGCCTTCTGCAAGACGGATTTCAGGTTTAAGAACCTTTCCATCAGGCTGATGAATCATTCCGTCACTACCCTCGTCCGGATGTTTACCAACTGGAGCAGATGACATAAGCAGCTTAAGGCGGTTAACCTGATTTACTTCTGAAGAACCAGGGTCATAGTCTACAGCTGAAATATTTGCCTTTGGATAGCGGCGGCGCAATTCCTTAATCATACCCTTTCCTGTTACGTGATTTGGCAGACAGGCAAAAGGCTGAACACAGGCAATATTTGTTACACCGGCGTTAATCAATTCAACCATTTCGGCAGTAAGGAACCAGCCTTCGCCCATAATGTTACCAGTCTGAACAATATCGTCTACACCGTCCATAAGTTCATATATTGACTTTGGAGCTTCAAAACGGCGGCTCTTTGCAAGGAGACGGCTGGAATATCTTCTTCCCCTTTCAGTAATTCTAATAAGGAGACGGGATATTCTTTCTGTTTTTTTAGAGAAGGCCAGCTGCTGATGACGGAAAATTCCTCCTGCGAAAGAATACATGAAGAAGTCAATGAATCCAGGAACAACAGCTTCAGCCCCTTCCTTTTCAATCAAATCAACAATGTGATTGTTTGCAGTTGGATGGAACTTTACAAGAATTTCTCCAACTACGCCAACTCTAGGCTTTTTAACAGGGAGAAGTTCAAGACTGTCAAATTCCCGGACAATCTTTCTCAGCATCTTATGATACTTAGCCTTGTTCAGGCTTTCCATGCACTTTTCAGCTTCAGTAGTCAGCTTAAGGTAAAGGGCATTTGCTGAACCAGGAACTGCTTCGTAAGGACGGGTTCTGTAGAGACACTGCATGAGCACATCAGCAATAAAGAATCCTCTTACCAGGCGGAGAATCAGACCCAGGGAATATTTAAATCCAGGATTCTTTTCCAGACCGCCCATATTCATTGAAATTACAGGAACCTTTTCAAGACCTGCATCAACAAGAGCACGGCGGATAAATCCAATATAGTTTGTAGCACGACAGCCGCCACCAGTCTGGGAAATCAGACAGCTGGTATGATCCAGATCATATTTACCACTTTGAAGGGCTCTGATCATCTGACCTGCAATCAAAATTGAAGGGAAGCAGGCGTCGTTATTTACATATTTAAGACCTGTATCAATTGCTTTTGGATCATCTGAATCCATAACAACCATTCTGTATCCTGCACACTCAAAAGCCTTTTTCATATATCTGAAGTGAATAGGGCTGAGCTGAGGACAAAGGATTGTATGGGTATACTTCATTTCCTTTTCAAAAATCTTTCTGTGATATGCAGCAGACTTTACGGCAGGTTTCTTTCCAGAACGCTCACGAGCCCTTACAGCCGCAATCAGTGATCTGATACGAATACGGATTGCACCTAAGTTAGAACCTTCATCAATCTTAATGAGGGTATACATTCTTCCCTTTGAACGGAGAATTTCATCAACCTGGTCAGAAGTAACTGCATCAATACCGCAGCCGAAAGAAGTAAGCTGAACCAGTTCAAGATCCGGCATACCTGCAACAAAGGATGCGGCACGATAAAGCCTGTTATGGTAAGTCCACTGGTCTACAACTCTCAGAGGACGCTCAATTTGACCGAAGTGGGCAACAGAATCTTCAGTGAAAACAGCAAGACCCAGACCATGAATCAGTTCCGGAATACCATGGTTGATTTCCGGATCAAGGTGATATGGACGACCTGCAAGAACAATACCTGTTGCTCCCCTGCGGATAACCTCTTCAAGAGCCTCTTCACCCTTTTCACGGATATCCTGATGATATTTTTCTTCCTCAGCCCAGGCTGCTTCTACAGCATCATTAACTCTTTCATTTGTAAGAGTCTTAAAGTGAGGAGAAAGAACTTCATACAATCTTTCTGCAAGACGCTTTTTATCATAAATTGGAAGGAAAGGATTCAGGAAGAGAATTGATTCATCCTGACGAAGAGCTTCCACATTGTTTCTGAGAACTTCCGGATAACTTGTTACAATAGGACAGTTGTAATGGTTTCCGGCATTTGCATCTTCCTTGCTTTCATAAGGAGCACACGGATAGAAGATGAATTTACAGCCTGAATTAATCAGGGACTGCATGTGACCGTGAGAAATTTTTCCCGGATAGCAAACTGATTCAGATGGAATTGTTTCAAGCCCCTTTTCGTAAACGCTTCTGCTTGAACGTGGAGAAAGACGAACCCTGAATCCCAGTTTTGTAAAGAAAGTAAACCAGAGAGGATAGTTTTCATACATGTTAAGAACACGTGGAAGTCCAACATCTCCCATAGTTGCTTCTTCTGGTCTTAGAGGAACGTAATGGAAAAGTCTCTTGTATTTCCAGTCAAAGAGGTTAGGCAGATCTTTTGAATCTTCAGCAGCTCCAGTCAGTTTAGATGAATCCTTGTTAGATGCATCCACAACTTTTGCCTTAGGAGTATCCAGTTCAGCTCCTCTTTCACAGCGGTTACCTGTAATAAAGGTACGGGCAGCTGCATTTCCATCACCATCCCCTGTAGTGAATGTATTAATTGTAAGAAGACAGTTATTTGAACATTTGCCGCAGCGTCTCAAATCCAGGGAAACCTTAAAGGATTCCAGCTGTTCAAGACTGGCAATGTGTGATTTTACAAATTTTGGAGTCTGATCAGGATCATCCGGCTTTGGTCTGCGTAAATCTTCCCACTGATCAAGAGCAATAAGGGCTGAACCGTAAGCGCCCATCAATCCTGCAACATCAGGACGATAAACCTGAACTCCGGAGATTTTTTCAAAAGCGCGGAGAACGGCATCGTTATTAAAGGTACCTCCCTGAACAACAACTTTTGAGCCTACATCCTTGGAATTTCTAAGTTTTATTACCTTAAAAAGGGCATTCTTGATTACGGAATAAGAAAGTCCGGCTGAAATATCAGCAACTTCAGCACCTTCCTTCTGAGCCTGCTTTACTCTACTGTTCATAAATACAGTACAGCGGGTTCCAAGGTCCACAGGATTTTTTGCCATCAGGGCAATCTTTGAGAATTCCTGAACATTCATTCCCATTGTGTGGGCAAACTGATCCAGGAAAGAACCACAACCGGCAGAGCAGGCTTCGTTAAGCTGAATGGACTGAATTGCACCATCCTTCATACGGAGGCACTTCATATCCTGACCTCCAATATCAAGAAGGAATTCAACTCCCGGAACAAAGAAATCTGCAGCCCTGAAGTGGGTAATTGTTTCTACTTCTCCCGCATCAACATTAAGGGCGGCCTGGAAAAGAGCTTCCCCATAACCGGTAGAAACTGAGCGGGCAATATAAACATCCTTTGGAAGAATTCTGTACAGGTCCTTTAAAACCCTTACTGCCAGATCAACAGGATTACCTGCATTTACATCGTAGAAGCGCCAGAGAATACGGCCTTCTGTATCAATAAGAACGGCTTTTGTTGTAGTTGAACCTGCATCCAGTCCCAGGAAAACAGGTCCCTTTGTGGAATTCAAATCACCGGTTTTTGCTTTCTGAGAAGCATGGCGGCTGGTAAATTCATCCAGCTCTGCCTGATCCTTAAAGAGAGGTTCAAGGCGCTGAACTTCCTGCATTTCGGCCCCAACAAGATGCTTGAGGTTTTCACGGAATTCCCTGATGGTAGAAAATTTCTTCTGACCTGCATTAGGTGAATTAGGATTAATCAGTTTAAGTTCCCTTTCAGCAGAATAAGCTGCACCGCTTGCTACGAAGAGCTGGCTGTTGTCAGGAACAATTGCTTCATCATCAGCAAGTTTAAGTGTAACAATAAAACGCTGTCTGAGCTGATCAAGGAAGTGAAGAGGTCCTCCCAGGAAAGCAACATGTCCCCGGATAGGTTTTCCACAGGCAAGTCCGGAAATTGTCTGACTTACCACTGCCTGAAAAATAGATGCGGCAATATCTTCACGGCGGGCACCTTCATTAATCAAAGGCTGAACGTCTGTCTTGGCAAAAACACCACAGCGGGCCGCAATAGGATAAATTGTAGTTGCACCCCGGGCCAGTTCATTAAGACCTGAAGCATCTGTTTCCAGAAGGGCAGCCATCTGATCAATAAAGGCTCCTGTACCACCGGCACAAGTACCGTTCATGCGCTGTTCTACTCCACCCTGGAAATATGTAATCTTTGCATCCTCACCACCAAGTTCAATTACTACATCAGTCTGAGGAATGATTTTTTTAACGGCTGTTGTAGCAGCAACAACTTCCTGAATAAAAGGAATGTTAAGCCACTGAGAAACAGAAAGTCCCCCAGAACCAGTAACCTTTACGGAAATAGTCTGCTGGTCCCCCTGTGGAAATTTAGATTCCACTTCATCAAAAGCTTTGTTTACTACCTGAATGATTGTATTACGGATATCGGCACGGTGGCGTTCGTAAGCCCCGTATAAAAGTTCATCATTATGGCCAAGAATCACTACTTTTACAGTAGTTGAGCCAACATCAATTCCCATACGGATTGGCTTTGTAAGTCCCTGAACAGAATTGATTTTTGCGCTTGAATTTTCCTCTGTAACCATCTTAAAATTTCCTGCTAAAACTAAAATATATATAAAGATACAAAATAATCTCTTAAAAAGGAAACTATTTCCTCATTCTGTATAGTGTATATTTTATATAGAAGAATTTCAATCTACCGGAAAACTGAACGGCGGTAGATATCAGGAAGTAGACCGGCAAAAGGGCCCGGCATGGAGAAATCTGATATGTGAGAATTAGAGAGAATTTCCTGTTTTGTCAGTAACAATGAACAAGCTTCTGACGGCCTAGTGTTCAGGAATAGACCGCTCCAGCTGCCTCAGATTTACCGGCAGGGCAGCATCTGAATTTTCATCCACATTCTGCTGCTTTTCCGAATCTTCGATTTCAGGAACTTCTGCATCATAAGCCTCCTCTTCTTCAGAAGCTTCCGGCAAATTCAAAAAAAGAAGCTGGTCATTAAGCTGAACCGGTTTGTTTTCAAATGCAGGTGAACTGCCTGCTGAACGAATGGAAGATACGTCATTTTTATCAGCAACATAATAAGATCCCGGAATAAAAAAGAGTCTGCCCTTTTCCTTTACAAGATCTCCTACGCTGACAATTTCTTCATTTCGTAAAATAGCGGCACTTCCGGAAAAAGAACTTTTGTCTGGAGCAGCAAAGATTTCTATTTTTCCAGGATTGTCACTGTTAATTACAAATCCATCTTTACGGCACAAAGTCATCATATAGTTACTGTAGGAATTTATCTGGGACTGAAGATCTTTTTCTTTTCCAATGTGACGCTGAATTTCTGTCATGGAAGCTTCAGCAAAATTATTCCCTGCCCTGATGGAAAGTCTGGACAAAGTTCTTGCATAAAGAGGAAGATCTTTTTTGTGCTCCACATCAATTGCCCTGGATAAAGTTGCTCCCACGGCCTGAATTCTTTCATATTCATCCCTGAGGTTCTGGAATGCTTTTTTGAATTCTTCACTGGCGTCATCCGGAAGGGATGAGGACAATCTTGTTGCAAGAAAGTTTTCTGTTTTTGCATCAACCTTAGTATTTTCTACAATACGGCGGCTGCTTTTTTCTTTAATTTCAGGATCCAGTCTGTCAATTTGAGCTTTATATTTATCAGTAATTTCTGAAATTGCCTGCTGCTGACGCTGAAGGTCGCTCTGCTGAATTGCAGATATCTGCTCCTGAATCTGAGACAGTTCACTTTCATAATTACTCTTAATCTGATTTTCCTGCATTTCTTTAAGAGTCTGGCTGGTCTGCAGTGAAGCTGACTGTTCATAGCGGCGGTAAGCATCTGCATTATTTTTCTGAAAGCTTTCAAATTTTTCCTTAGCCGCAAGAAGTTTTTCCTGCTGAGCATTTACTCTCTGCTGATAATCATTGTTTATAGAATCTAAAGCAGCATGATAGGTTTCTTCAATTTCTTCTTTCTGCCGGGCAATTTTTTCTTCATCCTCAAGCCCCATCTGCTCAAGAACAAATAAATCAGCTTCATAATTTCTTTCAAGATTTTCTTTTACCTTATCCCATTCTGTATAAAGGGCATCAAGAATTTTCTGCTGATTTTCATAGTTGGCCTTAGCATCATTAATTTCCATAAGAAGAGACTGAAGATTCAAATCCTCGAAGACACTTACATCAACTTCAATGTGGTCATTCTGATATTTTACTACGTGAAAGATTCCAGTTGCAGTAACAAGTATTAATCCGATTGTTATGAGCAGAGGCCTCCACATTTTACGCCAGAAATAAGATACATTGTTTTTTCTGGTCTTTGGAAACTCTTCTTCAACTTTATATTTATTTCCTGCAAAAACTTTATCGACCTTAAAATTAGCAAGGAGTTCATCAACAAAAGCATCCTGTTTGTCCAGATGAATCATTTTTCTTTCATTGTCCATACTCCCCTCCATCCTGCAGGTGCCGAACTGCTGCGGCCCATTCTTTCAAGGAAAACTTCAGCCAGTTCCAGTTTTGATTTTTTCATTTCAACTTTAGCTTCTTTCCACTTACCCTTGTAATAAAGGTCCAGGCCCTTTTCAAAACATTCCAATCCTTCTGAAACATTTTCGTACTTCCATTCAGAGTAAACGCATTCTTTATCCACAGGCAGGAATATTTTTACAGTTTCCGTTTTTCCTTTTACAGTAACAGTATCAATTTCGTAGAAGACAAATCTCTTTCTTGCATTCAAATCTTTCTGCACTTCTTTTCTGATGTAATCGCTGATAATGACAGGCACTTTATAAATGCGGGTTAATCCTTCCAGGCGGGAAGCAGAATTTACATTGTCACCAATTACAGTATTTGCAAGACGATTGCCGGAACCAATATTTCCATAGAAAACATTTCCACCATCAATTCCCACACCAACATCAAACATAACCGCATCAAAAACTTTTCTTTCGCTTTCAGTAACCGGACGGGTCTCCTTTATTTCTTCAAAGCGGGCAGAAATTTTATTTCTCAGTTCTGCAGTTATGGCTGTAATTTCCCAGGCAGAGTTCAGGGCATTAAGGGATTTATTTTCCTTCACAGATTCGTCAATACCGTAACTGGCAAGAATTGCATCTCCAATAATTGAACCAATAATTCCCTTGTTGGAAGAAATTTTTTCAATTACAGATTTGTAGTGTACGTTAAGGATTTTAATAATATCATCTTCCAGAACTTCTGTTCTTGCAGTGAAACTTTTAATGTCAGAGAAAAGGATTGTAAGTTCCTTTGGTTTTCCATCCAGAAGAATGGTATGTTTTTTGTAAGCTTCATTTGCAACGTTTTCAGGAACAAACTTCTGGAAAATCATAAGCAGGTCCTGAGTTGTTGAATAAAGTTCATTAAAGTTTGCAGCCAGGTAAGTAATGTCATCATTTGGTGACTGAGAAATATCGATTACCGGTTTATCATCGGAAGAAGCGTCAATACTTGTCCGGTTTTTATCATGAATCTGATGAATGGCCCTTGTGTAGCGCTGAATATTTTCAAGAAGATGAGAAAAAATAAAAGTGCCCGTAGCCATGGAAACTATTGTCAGAACAATGATAATTACAGAAATTACAATAAAGTTTTTCAAAAGGGAACGCTGGGTATCAAGAGTCATTTCTGCCCGGATAATAAAACAGTCCCAGTCCTTCTGATATTTATAAACCCCAAAATATGACAGGCCCTCAGGAGACTTAAATGACAGTGAAGGAGAAATTTCTTTTGTAAGTGACCAGCACATCTGATCCAGGGCCTCCTGATCAGTAAAATACATCCAGTCCTCTTTTATTTTATCTCCACCGGCAAAAAATATAATGCTTCCATCCCTTCTAACTCCCAGGGCAACACTGTGCTGATCTGACAAAAGTGATTTACCGGCCTGATTGAGCATGTCCAGAGAGGATTTTCTGTCATTTTTATAACTCATAATCTGGAACTGGTTTCCAGCATTTACATAAAGCTCATTCAACTGGTCTGCTATAACCTGATTTGTAAGCCTGATGATTTGATTCTGGGACAGAAAAAGATTAATGATATTGGTAGCAAAACAGGTTACCAAAAACAAGAGAATAAACACAAAGAGAATTTTTCTTCTGATCGGAACAATAGGTGTCTGACCTACATAATTTGTACGTGGCAACTTTTTAGTCATACTGGTAAATCTCTAATAAACTCTACCCCGATATTAAAGCAATTGCATTTATTTTACAACAACTATATTCTATTATTCTATGAAAATTGACAACGAAAATCAAAATAAAACAGTTGAAAATCCAGAAAATGGGAATAAAAAAGGCCATTCCCTGGTTTCTAAAGGATTTACACTTTCACTTTTAACACTGGCTTCAAGAGTTCTGGGGCTTATCCGTGAAATGACAAAGGCAAAGTTTCTTGGAACTGGTCATCTGGGAGATGCTTTCGGAATTGCCTTTCAGATTCCAAACTTTTTCAGACGGCTTTTTGCAGAAAACTCTGTTTCAGTAGCCTTTATTCCTACTTTCAAAGATTATCTGGAAGATTCAAATGATGAAGAAGGTAAAAAACGAACCCAGGAATTTGTAGCTTCCACATTCACCCTGGTAACATTCCTTACAGTTCTTCTGGTTACAATAGGAATGATTTTTGCGCCACTGATTCTTAAAATCTTCTTTAAGGATGAAGCAGCCGCCTCTGGTTCTGAAGCAGTAATTCTTACAAGAATCATGTTCCCTTATCTTGTAGTGATTTCAATTGCAGCCCTTCTCCAGGGAATTCTTAACGGACTGAAGATTTTTTCAATTTCAGGATTTACACCAATCCTTTTTAACTCTATTGTGATTATTTTTACCTATCTTTTTCACAACAAGATGGGCAATCCTGCAAGGGCAATGGCTGTTGGCGTTATTACCGGCGGCACTGTTCAAATGTTATTTCAGCTTCCTTTTGTGTTTAAGAACAACTGGAAAATTTATTTTGTTTCCTTAAAAAAAGCATTTACAAATCCAGGTACAAGAAATGTGCTCCGCCTGATTGGGCCAACCGTAATTGGAATGGCAGCCTATCAGCTTAACGATATAATTTCTTCAGCCCTGGCTACAAGAGCAGGTGTTGGCATTTATTCAAGCCTCAGCTACTCACTCCGCTTACAGGAACTTATTCTGGGAATCTGTGCAGTAACAATCGGAACCGTAATTCTTCCGGATTTAACAGGACTGGCAAAGCACCAGGAATGGGATAATTTTTCCAATTTACTTTTGCAGTCAGTTAAAATCATGACCTTTATTTCCATTCCAATCACTTTTTATTCACTGATTTATGGAGAAAACATTATTACTCTGGTTTACGGAACTGGACGCTTTGACGAAAATTCCATACGCACAACAACTCAAGTTTTTACAGCTCACATTATTGGACTTTATTTTATCGCCATTAACCGTATTGTTTCACAGTCCTTCTATGCCCAGCAGGATTCAAAAAGACCGGCTGTTGCAGGTTTAGTAAACTGTACTACAAATATTTTACTGGCCTGGCTTTTTGTATTCCTTTCACAAAAATTCAATCTTAACCTTGAAGGACCAGGAATTGCTTTTGCCCTCACACTGGCATCTGCTGTAAACACAATCCTTCTTTTTATTTTCCTTGGAAGCAAGAAGCACTTCAATATGAAGAAAATTGCAGGAGGAACACTTGCCTACACTCTTAAGATGATAATCTTTTCCGTAATTGCGAGTGTACCAGTTTACTTTATGAGAAATCCACTTCTTAAAGTTTTTGAAGGACACAACCGCTTTATTTCACACGGCCTGCCTGTTGCAATCTCAGCTCTCGTATTTGGAATTGCAGGAGTCCTTCTTATGGTAATAACAAAAGATCCTCTTATTAAAATTGCATTAAATAAAGTCAGAGGGAGAAAATAACTTTTACAAATTATAAAGAGGTAGATGAATGTCTGAGAATTTTAATTTTGATGAAATCTATAGAGCAAGAAGACAAAAAGTTTATTCCTACATGAAGGAAAAACACATAGGTGCCTCAGTTTTTATTGACAGCGAAGACTGCCGTGATAAGGCGGTACGTTATTTAACAGGACATCCCTCAGATGCACTTGTTATTCTTACAGCAGAAGGAAAGTCTTTTCTCGTCCCATGGGATATAAATCTTGCAGAAGAAAAAGCTCACGCAGACACAATAATTCCTTCTGCAAAATTTAACCGCAGCAATATGGAAGCAATAAAGGAAATTCTTAAAAGTTCAGATATGTCTTTTTCAAAAAAGGTAGAACTACCACCTTCCACCAGCTATATCAATTTTGAAAAATACAAATCTGAATTAAAGGATTATTCTTTGTTCTGCAGTGAAAGTTCAACTCATAAAGCTGTCCTTGAAATGCGCTCAGTAAAAGATGACTACGAAATCTGGTGTACAAAAAAGGCCTGTTCAATCACAGATGAAATGACAGGAATTATTGTTGAAAATATAAAGACCGGTCTTTTCAAAAAAGAAAGCGATGTTGCACTTTTTGTAGAAAAATATCTCAGGGAAAAGGGAGCAGAAGGAACAAGTTTTGATACTCTGTGTGCAGGTCCGGACCGCTCCTGGGCAATTCATGCATTTCCAGGTTATACAAATGCAGACTGGGGAACAAAAGGCCTTTCAATTCTGGACTATGGTGTAAGCTGGGAAGGTTATGCAAGCGATTGTACTATTACAATTGCCAGGGATGTAAATAAAGAACAGAAAAAACTCCTTGAACTGGTACAGACAGCTGCAGACCAGTGTCTTAAACTCTACAAGCCGGGCCTTGACATCTGCCAGGCTTCTCTTAAAGCAGACCAGATTTTTGCAGAAGCCGATATGAAAATGCCTCACTCACTGGGTCACGGAACAGGCCTTGATATTCACGAAGAACCTTTTATCCGTGTAAAAACTGAAGCTAAGTTCCAGGCAGGAAATATTGTTACCCTTGAACCGGGTCTCTACGTTCAGGGACTTGGTGGCTGTCGTCTTGAAAACGATATTCTGATTACAGCGCAGGGAAACGAGGTTCTTACAAATTCAAAAATCTATTACCTATAATAAAAGTTTCTTTAAATTAATATGGGCGCATCCCGTCGGTTGCTTTTGCAACCTTTGGGTCGGGCTTTCCGCACTTCCGCTGACGCTTCATTCAACGCAAGTTTCACTTGCGTCGAACGCCTTCGGCGGTGCTACAATCCCTTGCGCTATTATTCGAAGCACTACTTGTCTATGAACAAGGCAGGAGGTTTTACAGCAGTC
>JAEEGF011164314.1_pt1 | contig 44757 bp, 41 predicted proteins | sample 9134171 | NCBI WGS metagenome assembly JAEEGF01 (sample SAMN16246542, study PRJNA631951) | gut metagenome | biome: gut microbiome; feature: rumen; material: AP-attached | host: Bos | place: Iran: Karaj | collected 2018-10 | reverse complement strand
CGCCGCCAGATGCATCTCGACGAAGCGCTCGACAGCATCAACTACCGCAAATACGACGAAGCCGCCTGCAGCTGCCATCTGGAAACCGATCCCAAAGTGGCTGCCGGAACGGACGACCGGGTCCGCGTCCTGGTCGAAGACCCTCACTTCATCCTCACCAGCCTGTCGCTTACCGCGCCCGCCAAGGTTCCGATGGAAGATTTCAAGAGTTGTGTCGTGCTGCAGTGCCTGTCCGGATCGATGAATGTGGAAACCGACGGCGCAACCTTCCCGCTCGCAGCCGGCGAGACGATGCTCCTCCCCGCTTCGCTTGAAGACGTGATGCTTATCCCCGACGCCTGCGGCGTCCACCTCCTGCAAGCCCATCTCCCCCAACCTCCCAAAGACGATGTCTACGACGGCCCCGAACCGAAAGCGTAGCCGGAAGGGGCGTTCTTGGCATTGATATCGATAAAGTATTGATTTTCTCGATATTGATAATACTACGAAAAGCTGCTGGAACAATCTTGTTTTTGTTGTTTTTACTCATTTTTTTTCAACTAAGGAAAAAAATGTGTAACTTTCGCGCTTAAATGAAGTTATACTTCATATCAGGTGATTTCGGGGCACTTCGCACGATGTGAATCCGACGGCGGAGCCTTACCTATTATATTATATAATTATTGGCCTACGGCAATAAGCGAAAACAAATAAACAACAATAGACCTATGAAGAAACTTACTTCAATTATCGCGTTCCTGCTTTTGGGGGCTGCAACATTGTCGGCACAGAATGCCTTCGTGGGCGGAAAAACCGCCTGGACAATTGCTCTGCAAGGCGGCCCGATGTACTCGATCAATGAAAACGGTTTTTCCTATCGGGACCACGGAAAAGGTATCAATCTTTTTACCTTCCAAGGTTCAGCCGCAGTCGGCTATGAGTTTACAAGCGCCCTTGGCGTCCGCCTCTCTGTCGGTTATGGTAAGAATCCTGCAGCAGCCAACTCCCTTAACTCAGGTGGCGGATTCTATCCCTATTCCTTTAGGAGTGTCAATGCTTTCGTTGACGGAACGCTCGACCTGAACGGCAATTACGGCATTCAGCAAACGTTCCGCCCCCGATTCTATCTTGGCGTTGGACTAGGTCATACTTTCCACTTCACCGATTCTGGACACCCTTGGCAGGAAGCATATATTACTAAGAAGAACACTGTCTTCGGTTTCAGGGGCGGTTTCATCGGCGAATTCGATCTTACGGACAGTTTCGGCCTCTTTGGTGACCTCGGATTAGAGGCATACAATGACAAGTACAATGGACTCGAGCCGACTAAGCAAGACCAATCCTATTTCAAAGGATATGGCGGTTTCCCGTTTGACCTCCGTTTCACGCTCTCGTTTGGCATCATCTTCCGTTTTAACGACTAATCCTATACTGCCATGAAATATTGCAAGTTTTGCGTTATCCTGTTGGCGGCATTTTGCTGCTGCACCGTTTTCGCACAGGAGAAAAAATATGAAAACAAGTGGTTCGGTGGGGCCGGCGGCGGTATGAACTTCGGTACCGACGGTTTCAACCGCAGCATCCGTGAAATTTCGCACCTTGGCGCTGGTACCGCCATTGACGCATGGGTTGGGAAGCGGTTCAACGACCAATTCGGTCTTGCCGTCGGCTATCAAGGCCTGAACATTTCCAATCGTTATGTTGAGTATTCAGGACATCCGTTCCATTATATCCACGCCGACGGTATGTTCATGGGAAGCCGCTACATCATGCCTTATATCCACGCCGGTTATGTGAAGATTGACAAAGGTTCCCCGGCCGCCGGTGTCGGCGTGAAAGTGCCCATCCCGATCAGCAATGTCGTGAGCATTGTTCCTGACTTTAAGGTAACAGCATTCGCCGACCGTGCATTTTCGGGACATAAGGGTGTTGCTGCCAACTTGAGTGCCACGATCGGCATCGCCATCAACTTGGCACGGCCGCACAAGAAGAAAGTGGTTGAGCCCATCTACGTCGCACCTGAACCTCAACCGGCGCCTGAGCCGGTCATCGTACCCGAACCGGAACCGCAGCCGGCACCGGAGCCGGATACGCTTGTCCAGATTTCCGAGGAATTCACTGCTAAGATTGCTGGTATTACCCTCTTCGACTTCGACAAGTTCAACATCCGGCCTGAAGCATTCCCTGTACTCGACGAGATTGCCCAGTGGCTGATCGACAACCCGGAGCGCTCCGCGCTGATCGAGGGTTACACAGACGACCGCGGTACGGATGCCTACAACATGGTCCTGTCGCAACGTCGTGCCGACTCCGTACTCAATTACCTGGTTGACAAGGGCGTCGGGAAGGAACGTCTGGAAGCGATCGGACACGGCAAGGGCAAGTTCACCGAAGGTGACACCCTGTCCGAAGTGCGCCAGCAGAACCGCCGCGTGGTAATCACGCTGAAATAATACAAGGCCTTATCTGTAAAAGCCGCGCGGTACCCTTTTCCCATAGGGCGACCGCGTGGTTTTTGCTTTTATTACTTTAGCCCAACCACCTTTCTCTTTGTTTTATGACAATCGCAATTATCATTGCCGGAGGATCCGGATCCCGCATGGGACAAAGCATCCCCAAACAATTCATAACGATTCACGACAAGCCCGTTTTGATTTACACCCTGGAAGGATTTCAACGTCATCCTATGATTAATGCCATTGAAGTTGTCTGCATCGATGGTTGGCAAAAAGTCGTTTGGGCTTATGCTCGACAATTCAACATCAATAAACTCCAGTGGATTGTCACTGGGGGCAGTAGTGGTCAGGAATCCATTCGGAATGGCGTCTTTAATCTTGAAGGAAAATGCGGAGATGACGATATCATTATCATTCACGACGGCATACGCCCATTAGTCGATGCCTTTGTCCTTACGGACGTTATAGAAACAGCCCAAAAAAAAGGGAATGCCGTCACATCAATGCCTTACAATGAGCAGATTTTCATCGTTAATGAAACGGATTCATCCACAACTAACAAGTACATCCCTCGAGAAACATTGCGTCGGGTTGCTACTCCTCAGGCCTATACGTTTAACAAACTAGATTGGGCCTATCATATGGCTTTCGAAAAAGGAATCGGAATCTACGGTTCTTCCTATACAAATACTATGATGGTTGAATTAGGTGAAACCTTGCACTTTGCCGCTGGGTCTGACAAGAACATTAAACTTACTACCCAAGACGACTTGGAACTTTTTAAGGGATATCTTGAAAGAAGTCGACAATAACTTACACGGCGCAATGTCAAAGGGTATTAGGATTTCGGTTGCTTTGTGTACATACAACGGTGAGAAGTATCTGCCATTCCAACTTGATTCTATTCTCAATCAATCACGTCCTGCTGACGAAATCATCATCGTCGATGATGGCAGTTCCGATGACACACTCCTCATCATAAAAGAATACGCCAGCAGGACAAGCATAATAAAGTACTATGTGAATGAGCAGAATCTGGGTTACGTACAGAATTTCTCTCTAGCTATATCTAAGACAACCTGCGATTATGTGGCGCTGGCTGATCAGGATGACATCTGGACAGAAGATCATCTTGAAATATTATTGAATCATATCGGGAATAAAGCTGTATGCGTAGGGGATTCTATCATGATTGATGCGTTCGGGAAGGAAACAGGAGAAAGGTTCAGCGCCTTAAAACAGAATTACTACATCCCTGAAAACGATGTCCTTAAAGCATATCGTATCATTTATAATTATAACCCATACCAAGGAGCTTCTATGTTGATTGATCGGAGATGGGTCGATAGTTTTCTCCCCATTCCAGCGACAGCCGGTTACCATGATACCTATTTAGCAGCATGTTCCTGCCTTACAAAAGGACTCGCCGTTATTCCAGATATCATTACGAGATATAGAATGCACGAAGGACAGGTGACCTCTCTATGGAAGGTAACTATTTTTAATGAGATCAAACATAGACGACATTTTATCTGCTTCCCCAGTAAACCTATTATTATTTCCAGCCTACTTAAAAACTCACCGATTCTGTCACCGGAAGCATCATCATTCGTAAATGAATTCAATCTCATACAGGAATTGGACCGGCAAAGAATGCGTTTAAAGATCCTTAAGATAAAGAACAGTCATTATAAAGAGATTTATTCGTGTTTCTCTTACAAGTACATTGTGCTGCGTTCCCTCCACTTTTTGTTGTCATTATAATTTGCTTTCAGATGAAACTGTTAACAAAACACCCCATATATCAGGAGGATTTGAGCACGATTGCAATGTCGTTATTCCTTCCATGGCATACATTACAGGGAAGTTCTCTCTTTATTTCCGGTGCCACAGGGATGATCGGGAGTTGCCTCATAGATTCCATTATGTTACTGAATCGGAACTCTGGTTTGCAGTGCAAATTATTCGCGCTCTCAAGGAATCTAACGAAAGCACTGTCCCGATTTGCAGAATGGTCAGACTCTCCTTACCTACATATTATTGAAGGGGATGTCAATAATCCCATTTCTTTCCCAGACAATGTGACTTGCGATTATGTCTTGCATTTGGCCAGCAATACCCACCCGGTCGCATATGCTACCGATCCTATCGGGACAATTACGACAAACATTATCGGCACGCAGAACATGCTGGACTTGGCCGTTCGGACTTCAGCCAAACGTTTTTTGTTTGCTTCCTCAAATGAAATTTATGGGGAAAACCGCGGCGACCAAGAGCTATTTGACGAATCGTACCTCGGGTATATCGATTGTAATACCCTTCGAGCAGGCTACCCGGAAAGCAAGCGGTGCGGTGAAGCTCTCTGCCAGGCTTATCGGAAACAAAAGGGACTCGACGTTGTTATTGCCCGGCTGACGCGTTCTTTTGGCCCAACCCTTCAACCTTCCGATACAAAAGCCATGTCCCAGTTCCTACGGAATGGTATTCAAACACAAGACATCGTCCTAAAAAGTGAAGGGGAACAGTATTATTCTTATACATATGCAGCGGATGCTGTTACCGGACTGCTCACCGTTTTGCTTAAAGGAAAAGATGGACAAGCTTACAACGTTGCCGACAACACACATTGTGATATTCGTTTGAAAGACTTAGCGGCACTGATAGCATCTGCTTCTGGCACTCACGTTGTTTTTGACATTCCCAATGCCATCGAATCGGCCGGATTTAGTAAAGCCACGAAATCACGGCTGGACGGGTCCAAACTCCGTGGACTTGGTTGGACTATCCAATTCCCGTTGGTAGATGCTGTGGAACGGACTTTAACAGTATTGAAAGATCTTGAAAGAGACTGAGAACCGTATCAGGGAAATAACAGAACCTTATTATTATCGGTTCTTCTTGATTCCTCAGGCGAAACGCCGGCAAAAAAGGCATATCGATGCGATACGCAAAAAAGGAAGGGCCACAATTGTTTTTCTGGTATCGTCCTTACCGATGTGGCGGTTTCAAACGCTGTTCGACCGCCTGTCCACAGACAAACGCTTCGATTGCCATATTGCAATCTTCCCTTTTTCGACCTTTAGTCCAACCCAACAAGAAACCGCTTTACAACAACTCCGTTCTTATTTCCAAGATAGGAGCATTCCGTTATTGGATCTATCCTGTTATCCATCCCCCGGCCAGGTATTACGCACGGATCTTGATCCCGATATCCTCTTTTATCCTCAACCTTACAATCAGCTTTACGGAAACGACTTAGACAATCCTTTTTTTGCTGACAGATTAATCTGCTACATACCCTACGCCATGCTGACCGCCAGCGAGCCCTGGGCTTATAAATGCCATCTGAATAATGTCGCCTGGCGTTTGTTCTTCCCATCAGAAGCAAGCAAAAAAGAAGCTTCAGCAGTGTTATACAATCGCGGTAATAATATACACGTTGTCGGCGAGCCAATGGCGGATCTCTTTGGACATCCAATAACTCATACTGCTTGGAAGCCTCAAGATAAACAGAAAAAAAAGGTAATTTGGGCACCCCATTTTTCTCTCCCTACGGACGGCTTTCTACATCGGGACTCCTTCTCCTGGTTGAGTAGTTTCATGTTGGATATGGCCAAGCATTATCGTGACCAGATTCAATTTGCATTCAAGCCCCATCCCAGGCTGCTCTCCATTTTATATGATATGCCAGACTGGGGCAAAGACAAAGCTGATGATTATTATGCCCAATGGGCCGATGGGATCAATACCCAGTTAAATACCGGTGATTATGTCGACCTGTTCAAGGAATCCGACGCCATGGTTCACGACAGCAGCTCTTTCACGGTCGAATATCATTTCACCGGAAAGCCCGTTCTTTTTATGACTACTGACCTGAATGCCGTAACCAGTATCTTGAATGTTTTTGGCAAAGAGGCTGTCATGGCACATTATCAAGGATCTTGTCCTGAAGACATCACTTCGTTTCTTGAGGATGTCGTTCTTGGCGGGAACGACCCGATGAAAGAGAAACGAAACCTGTTTTACCGTCAGTTCCTTTCTCTACCCGGGAGTAACAGTTTCTCCGAGAACATTTATCAAGAACTTGTATCTTCCATTTGGAAATAATGCTGGCAATCCTCCTACTCCTTTTCTTTATTTGTTTATGGGGTATCCGATTTACAAAGATGAACCCCGATTACATCTCATTGGACGGAACAAAGGCTATCAAAGGTGTATTTGCCATCATCATACTCTGTTCTCACATGGGAGGGTATCTCTCACTATCTAACTCTTTCTCTGATAAATCATATCTCTGGATAATGGGGTATTTAGGACAAACCATGGTCGCCCCTTATTTTTTTTATTCCGGATACGGAATCTATCATTCCTTTCAACATAAGCCCGACTATGTTTATGGTTTTTTCAGAAAAAGGGTGCTGAAGACACTGGTCCACTTCGACTTGGCCATTCTGTTATTCATCCTCGTTCAAGTTTTCTTCGCAATCCACTATCCTCTTCGTAACTACTTCTTGTGCTGGATTGGATGGGAATCCGTCGGCAACTCCAACTGGTTCATTTTTGTTATTCTTGCTTTGTATGTCATCTCTCTTTTCGGGTTGCTGGCAGAAAAAAAGAGTAAACATATGTTATTGCCTGTTATGATAGTCCTTTCCATTATTTTGTGGGTTGCTCTGCGGTTCATCGCACACAAAGAAAACTGGTGGGTTGATACAATTGCTGCGTTTCCGCTCGGCATGTGCTTCCGGTCACTACAAGACTATTTAGAAAAACGGTTCAGATTCAATCAGACAGGACATTGGTTCGTCTCATTCATCCTTATCCTATTCTTATTCATCAGTTGGCATCATATAAAAGGAATAGACGTTTTTGGCATTAGCAGTTGCCTATTTTGTCTTGTTATTACGTTTGCCGCTATGAAAGTTCGTATTGGTAATCCCGTCCTTGCGTGGCTTGGTGAAAATGCTTTTGCCATCTATATCCTCCAGCGCCTTCCCATGATTATCCTTTCCTATTATGGCGTAAATCAATCACCCGCTATATTCATTCCAACCTCAATTATTATTACTCTCCTGCTTGCCGGAGCATTCACCCTTCTTACAAATCGACTAGATCGTCAACTATTCCATGCCTGACGACCTCAAACAAAAAACAGTTACCGGAGTTTCCTGGAGTTTCGTCGAGCAGATTCTTGCCCGGGGAGTCAACTTTGTTATTGGTATTATCCTGGCTCGCCTCCTTAGTCCTACTGACTACGGACTAGTTGGTATGTTGGGGATTTTCATGGCCATTTCACAACTATTCATCGACGGCGGACTTGCCGGTGCTTTGATCCGAACGAAGTCTCCCAGTGATAGGGACTACTCTACTGTCTATCTTATTAACCTGACGCTCAGTATCGTCTTTTACATCCTGCTCTTTGTCATTGCGCCACTTGTCGCCCGGTATTACGGCCAGCCCATACTGAAAAGCATGCTAAGGGTTATTGCACTTGTCTTGGTAATAGGCTCTCTCTCATCCATTCAAGGAATATTGTTAACAATCCGTGTTGACTTTAAAACAAAAACCTACATCTCCATTCTTTCTTCAGTCATTTCTGGGGTGCTTGGTATTATTTGCGCATACAAAGGGTTGGGCGTTTGGGCGCTGGTCACTCAAACGCTCGCCGCTTCTATCGTCTGCACAATCGCCACACTTGCATTTGTTAGATGGATGCCCCGACTTATCTTTTCAAAAGAATCATTCAAGCGGCTTTTTTCCTACAGTTCAAAAATGCTGGCTGCCTCCACAATCAGCGTAATCTACGATAATGTGTATCCCTTGGTCATCGGCAAGAGGTTTTCGGCAGCAGATGTTGGACAATACACACGGGCAGGTCAATTCCCTGGCATTACGAACGGGACTATTACCGGAGCACTTAATCGCGTTGCGTTCCCTGTACTTAGTCAAATTCAGGATGATGATGAGCGCTTGTTGCGTGTCTATGAGAAATACATCCAGCTAGCCTGCTTCCTGATTTTTCCCGCTCTTATGGGTCTGTGCGGCTGCGCTAAACCGCTTATATCTTTTCTACTGACTGACAAGTGGCTGGATTGCGTCCCGCTGATGCAGATAATATGCTTCGGTTTATTGACAAATGCCATGACAACAATCAATTTGAACCTCCTCTATGTCAAGGGTCGTTCCGACTTGGTGCTGAAATTGGAAATCATCAAGAAAAGCATTGCCTTTGCGATTCTTTTTATCACTATGTTTTTCAACATAAAAGTGATGTGCATCGGTCAGGCCGTATATGGATTAATTGCGCTCTATTTAAACACTCACTACACTAAAAAGATTTTAGGGTACGGTTTTAAACCACAAATTAAATCTATAACTCCATACTTTCTTATTTCTCTGATTATATTAGTAGAGGCATCCCTCTCATCATACCTGATTCCAATTACACTTGTCTCCTTAATCGTTTCTTTGACCATTTGTCCGCTCACTTACTGGTTAATCGCCAAAACCACACGTTTATACGCTTATCAAGAAACATGCGAATTACTATTTAACTTCTTTAATAAAAAAGTGTGTAAATGAACCCACCAAAAGTATCCGTCATCGTCGCAGCCTTCAATGCCGAAAAGTATTTGGAGCGGTGCTTGGACAGTATCGCGTCACAGACCATGACTGACTTTGAAGTGATTATTGTTGACGATGGAAGTACTGACAATACAGGTGTAATTGCTGATTCCTTTACCCAAAAGGATAACAGATTTTCAGTTATCCATAAAGTAAATGGCGGGGTTGCATCTGCTCGGCAATCTGGTATTGAACGCGCTACCGGTTTATATTCCATCCACGTCGATTCAGATGACTGGATAGATCCCAAGATGCTGGAAGAACTAACTGGTTTTGCTGAAAAAGAAGGATCAGATATGGTAATTTGTGACTTTTGGGAGATATATTCAAACAACAAACAGTATAATCAGCAGAGACCTGACCCCATTGATAGTATTTCAATCATGGGGCAGTCTTTCAATATTCTCTCTGGGTCTTTATGCAATAAGTTGATCCGTCATCAACTTTACCGAAGTTGCGATATTTCATTTGATAGTGAAATTGGATTTGAAGAAGACAGATTGGTTTGTTTAAAATTGCTGGCGAACAACATTTCTGTATCGTATTTACACAAAGCATTTTATCATTACGACCATACACAGAATTCATCTTCAACCAGCAAAACCGGATACTCTCCGGAATCTAGTCTTTTAATACTTAAAAAGATTAAGAATTATTGTGACTTATCCCCCATTCAATCTTACTATGATCGTGCAATCTTTTGTCTTGCCTATAAATCGCTATTTACCCCTAGATTTCCGAATAATCGCTACATCCAGTTATTCAAGGAATTTCTTCCAAATATCCGCAGGGCATCTGGTTTCCCTCTTTACGAGAGGTTATTTATATATCTAAGGTTTTTACATATCCGATTACCTTTTCGGTTCGGAAAGCGTATTTATCAACTATTGAAGTCTTCTTCCTAGCTATTATTATATGCCAGCTGTTTCCATCATTGTTGCCACCTACAATGCAGATAATTATCTGGAGCGTTGCTTGAACAGTATCGCGTTACAGACTATGACTGACTTCGAGGTGATTGTTATAGACGATGGAAGTACTGACAATACTGGTATGATTGCCGACTCCTTCGCCAAAAAAGATAATAGATTTTCAATTATTCATAAAGTAAATGGCGGAGTTGCGTCTGCACGGCAAGCCGGAATCGATAATGCAACTGGTGATTATATCATTCATGTCGATTCAGATGACTGGGTAGAACCCAATATGCTTGAAGAATTGGTTGAATGCGCAGAAAAAGAAAATGCCGACATGGTCATCTGTGACTACTATGAGATTAATAAAGACGGGGAACAGTATAACTGCCAGAGACCGTATCCTTTGGACAGGTTGTCTATTTGGGGGCAAATGATGAACACCCTGGCAGGATCGCTTTGGAATAAACTTGTTAAAAGAACTTGTTATACAGAATATCATATTACATTTACAAAGGGCATTAATCTTGAAGAAGACAAATTAATCTGTTTGAAAATCCTTTCTAAAGACATATCTGTAACTTATTTAAACAGGGCATATTATCACTACGACCATACGCAAAACATAAACTCCACCAGCATTACTAACTACTCTCCCAAATCACGGCTCGCCATCTTAGAACAGATTGATGATTATTGTGATATTACACCTATCCAATCCTATTTTGACCAAGCTGTTTTCTATATTGCATACCAAGCCCTTTACGCCCCAAAATGTCTTTGTCCAGACTACGTTGGATTATTTAAGGATCATTTGCCCTCTATCCATCGATCTTCAGGTTTTCCTCTTCGAACAAAACTATTAGTTCTTTTGAGGATGCATCATATCCGTTTACCACTTCTTTTCTTCAAGAGAGCGATTAGCCGCTTGAAAGCATGATTCCGAAAGTAATCCACTATTGCTGGCTCAGTAATGATCCTCTACCGACTGAAGTACAGGAATGTATCAAGTCTTGGAAAAAGTTTATGCCTGATTGGACCATCAAGCATTGGGGGATGGATGAATTTGACGTGCAGTCCGTCCCATTTGTCGCCGAGGCAGTAGCCGCCAGAAAATGGGCTTTCGCAGCCGACTATATTCGAATCTATGCACTCTATTCAGAAGGCGGCGTGTATCTAGACTCTGATGTACTTGTTCGCAAAAAAATGGATTTCGTCTTGGAAAACCGGGCCTTCTCAGCGGTGGAATTCTTTCCGCAACTGGCGGAAGTAGCCCTGAATGATGGTCTGATTGACATGGATGGGAACAAATTGCAGCCTGACGCCAAAATACACGGCATCCAGATCCAGGCCGCTATTCTCGGGGCAGAAAAAGGACACCCGTTCTTCAAGAAGTGCTTGGACTTTTACAATAGCCAGCACTTTACTACTGGACTTGACGGTATTCCCCGTGAAGATCAGATTAGCCCGATCATCCTGGCTAGCCTCGCCGAAGAATTCGGATTCAGGTACATAGATCGAGAACAGGATCTGGCTGAAGGATTCAAACTATACACTTCAACACTCTTCTGCTCCCAACCTTACCTGATGAAGCCTGAAGCTGTTGCTGTCCATTGCTGTAATGCATCATGGCGAATTCCTCATAATGCAGTCGGACATTTGATCGCCAATTGTAAAGTTTATTGCAAACAGTTTCTCCATCATTTGGGTCTGCGAAGAGAAAAGGCAATAGACATAATTCGATGACACAGGCCTGGCTCATCATTGCGCACAATGAATTCGAAATCCTTCAGCGGCTAGTATCAGCGCTGGACGATGACCGATGTGACTTTTTTATCCACATCGATAAAAAAGTCAAGCATTTACCAATTATAGCCACTCAAAAAAGCCGCGTATTCATGCTGAAGGACCGCCTGGACGTCCGATGGGGAGATTATTCTCAGATTGCTTGTGAACTACTACTGCTCAACACGGCCTATAGAGAGCAACACTATTCGCGGTACCATATTATTTCCGGAACCCACATACCATTACAGTCCAATGATACGCTATATTCCTTTTTCGATAGCTATAGGAATTGTGAACTGATGCATTTTTGGGAAAAAGATGAACGCGATATCGGCAACAAGTTTCAACGGTATAATTTCTTTGTCAGAGGTTTCACTCATCGCTCCGCCACAGTTAGGATACTAGCTCAATCTGGTTGGTCCTTTGCTCATTTCGTACAGAAGAGAATGGTGATCAAACGCTTTCCAAACGAGAATTTTTACAAAACGGACAACTGGCTCAGTCTGACTGACGCCGCTGTGAGGTATCTCATTGACAAGGAGACAATTATCCGCAAGAAATACCGGTTTTCATACTGTGGGGACGAATACTTTGTCGCAACGGAATTAATGAAACAGCCTGACGTCTTTACGATTGTTGATACAAGCAGGTTACTTGAAGTAGAATTCATACAGTTCAACCCCAAGGTCTATACGATGGCCGACTATGCTTCTCTGGCCCAATCAGACTGTTTGTTCGCCAGAAAATTCAGTTCAGATCATATGGATGTGGTCAATCTAATCCTTGAAAATCGTCGATAATGAGTTTTGTTTTGTCCTTTGTCAAAAGTATTGCGTGGAGATGCTCTAAAGGGCAAATCATACACTTTAGATATCGGAAAGCGAAAAAAGACCGCTATGGTATTACAAATGTTTTATCTTCCTTACAAACCATTGATTACATCATTCAAAATCACTGCTCAGTGGCAAGATTCGGAGACGGTGAATTTCAGATGATAGAACATGGTCTCAGCGGTGGCGACCCCGCGAGTTTCCCAGTAGATACCTTTCAACCTTTTGACAAAAAGCTAGCTGCCCGATTAAATGATGTTCTGTTGAACCCCAAAAACAACCTATTGGTATGTATTCCTTATCCTATGCTTCATTCTGAAGTTTACTCCAAAAACGAGAAGGTGTTTTTTGAACGGGAATGGCTCTTCAGGAGAGACTTGATGAATGAGGTATTTCATCGTCATTCTATCTTGGGTGACAGCACTTTTACAAGATTTTATCTGCATAGGAAAGATATTCAGGATTTCGATGGTTATATTAAAAAGCTAAAAGGAATTTGGGAAAACCGCCAGATTATACTCGTTGAAGGAGAAAAAAGCCGGCTTGGTGTTGGAAATGACTTGTTTGACAATGCAACAGGGGTTTCCAGAATCCTCTGCCCCGCCACTAACGCTTTCCACATCTATGATCAACTTTTGTCATTTATTGAACATTTAGGAAAGGATTTGTTATTTTTACTAGCCCTCGGGCATACGGCTACCGTATTAGCTTCCGATCTGGCAGAGAGGGGCTACCAAGCCATTGATATAGGACATATCGATATTGAATATGAATGGTATCGAATGAAAGCCGGAAAAAAAATCCCAGTTCCCGGCAAATATGTCAACGAGGTTGCAAAAGGGAGGATCGTTAACGATTCTTTGTCAGACCAAACCTATGAAAATCAGATTATCGCCAAGATTGGAACAGAATAACTCCCACTTCAATTATGACGCTCAAAGAAACTATCCTTGAATGGCTCATCAGGCCCGAGAAATACTATATCCGTAAATATCTCCGTTATTTACGGAAAGAAGAGCATTTCTTGTTTTCCTCACCCAACAAATTATTGGCTTTCTGGTATAAGGCAAAGAAAAACCGACTTGGCGTCCGCCTAGGTTTCATCATAAGCGCGGGTTGTTTCGCCGAAGGACTCCTAATTGAACACTATGGGTCCATTATCGTCAATCCGAAATCCCGTATCGGACGTAACTGTAAGATACATGGGAATTGCTGTATCGGCAGTACTGGAGGATACCCGGACGACTCCCCCACTATCGGCGATAATGTGGATATCGGGCAAAACGCACAGATTCTGGGTGGTATCCATATTGCCGACGGTGTCAAGATCGGTGCCGGCGCCGTTGTGGTAAAAGATGTTATTGAACCCGGGGTCACCGTTGTCGGAATACCCGGAAAAGTATTGAAACAATGATTCCAAAAATCATTCATTATTGCTGGCTGAGCAACGACAAGAAGCCCGAATCCATTCGAAGGTGCATCGACTCCTGGCGAAAGTATCTTCCTGATTTTGAATTGAGACTATGGGATATCAACAGTTTTGATTATAATGCCATCTCCTTTACCAGGGAAGCGCTCGCCGCAAAAAAATGGGCATTCGTCTCAGACTATATCCGACTGTTTGCCTTATACAATTATGGTGGAGTCTATCTTGACTCAGATGTCCAGTGCTTTGGAGATATTGACGATTTGCTTGCCAACCGGTTTTTCACTGGTTTAGAAATGCGGGACAAAGAACATACGGACATTTACATTGAAGCCGCAATCATAGGGGCGGAGGCCCACCACCCATTTATCAAGAAGGCTCTGGACCATTATTCAAACCGATCCTTCCTGATGGGAGATGGCAGTATGGATTTGACTCCTATTCCGACAGTTCTGTCCCAGATGATGGACAACCAGTATCATTGGATAAGAAAAGATGAAATGACCCGTCTTGCCGATGGCATTACCATTTATCCCACCGATATCATTGCCAACTCCAACTGCCCAAGGAAAAAGTCCGTAAAGCTATACCATCTCAATAATCGGTCGTGGATTCCAACCACCAGAAGAGCGCGAATCCTTCGTTATTTGAAAAGCACTGCTAAGAGGATTTTGCATCGGTAATCATGAATACGCTCACTTCATATCTGCATAGGATTACTCAAAAGCATAATCCTGATGGAATCGACTATGAAGAACTCGTCCCTCATTTTCCGGAAACGAAGGGCATTCCAGACAGTCTGTACCAGATTTGTCTTAGAGGCAAAGGAGAGCGTTCTGAATCAATTATAGGTAGCCTTCCAAAAGGATTTCAATCCAATATCCGTTCTTTAACAGACAATAATCCAACATGGTCTTATCATTTGATTGGAGATAAAGAAGCGGACGATTTCATTCTTTCCAATTATGGAGAAACCATTTACTCCTATTATAATAGAATAGACCGTCAATACGGCGCAGCAAAAGCCGACTTTCTCAGATACCTCATTCTCTATACCAAGGGCGGTGTCTATCTGGACTTGAAATCGTCCATCGGAGTCAAATTGAATGACGTTATTACCGCGGATGACAAATACCTGGTCTTTTATTGGGATTCTAACCCTGATGGCCAGAAACACTGTTTGATTCCTGATAATATCCCTTATGGGGAGTACCTGACTGGAATAATGGCATCCGCCTCCGGACAACTCTTCTCCAGGATGGTTATTATTCAAATGTTACGTGAGATAGATAATTATTCTCCTTATGCCGCCGGGGTAGGTTGGACAGGCGTTCAAAATGTAACAGGTCCGACCATGTACACAAAGACGATCTATCAGACGATTCTGGACAACCCTCAAGTATCTTTCCGGTATGTCGGATTAAGTACATTCGATTATCATGTTTCCTTTTTCAAGGACTATATCCCTGGAGAATATCATAAACAAGTCGCCATCAATGATTATCGTCAGTCTGTCAGACCTGTCGTCATGAACAAGAGCGGATTGATCCAAGGTATCAACACTTTATATCTCAAATTGTTGGGGATGCACCATCATTCCTCGACCAGGTAATGAAGGAAGGCATGACTCCAGAAGAGAGGAAACGATTGGATGTCCGACAATCCACGTTGATAACAACGATGCGATTCCCGCTCATCGTTTTGGTTTTGTACGAACACTCCGTAGGTGCTTATATGGGCATAAGCACAACTTATGGCGTCGTGTCAGAAATGATTTCGCATCACCTTTGCCCGCTTGCCGTTTGTTGGTTCTTTTTCCTTTCCGGCTACCTGTTCTTTTTGAACACAGGGGACGGTAATGGCTTCTCGATTCAATGGTTCTTCAAAAAATGGAAACGACGTATCTGGACCATATTAATCCCCTACCTTATCTGGAATTTGATACAAGTCATAGCTATAATACTGAAGAATTATGGATTCTCCCTCATCGGAATACCGATTGATTCCGATGAACTGAGTGTCGTCAAACAGGGCGTCCTCTATTGGTTTATTACCGGTCCTGCTGACTTTCCATTGTGGTTTCTTCGCGATATTATGGTGATGAGTTTGATTTCTCCATTTCTATATCCATTGTATAAAAGAATCCCATGGATTTCACTCTTATTACTGATACTAATATATTTGAATCCATGGTCATTCCAATTCTTATCCACTAGAGCCGTCTTTTACTTCAGCATTGGGGCTTGGATGAGCATCAACCGGTATTCTTTCCTTTTCATGGGCAGAAGAATAAAGATATCTGCAGCCATTATTTCCGTCTTTTTATTATTACTGGCCACTGCTTCCATAGAAAAACCTTGGCATGAATGGCTTCGCTATGTCTTTTACCCTTTTGGAATGATCACGTTTATGAACATTTGCGATTGGTTGATCAACAAAGAGCAACGAAAAGAGCGGCTCATTAGACTCTCCGCACCTGTTTTCTTCATTTATGCAGCTCACGAAATATACATCCTTGGTTGGACAAAAGGTCTTTTCGTCAGAATCTTTGGTGAAGGAGTTGTTGGCATTTGGATTAAGTTTATATTTGTACCAATTGTAGTGCTTTGCATATGCCTCGCATTATTCTGGTTGCTCAACCATATCATGCCGAAGATACTCGCCTTCTGCTGCGGAGGCAGGACGATAAAAAATGATATGAAACTGTGACGCTTTTAGCCATCGCTTTCACGCCCAATTACATCGTTCCGGCAGCCACGATGCTTCGGTCGTTGCTCGATGCTTCGACCGGAGCGTTTGAGGTGATATGCCTGGTAACGGATCCCATTCCGGAACGGATGCAAGAAAAACTGGTCCGGCTGGGAGAAGGCCGGCTCTCGTTCAGGTATCTGCCATTGAAAGGCCGGCTGGAAGGCATCTATACCGACCCGCGATACACAGAAGCCGCCTCTTTCAGGCTGCTGCTCCCGGAATTGCTGCCGGAATACGACAAGATTCTTTATATCGATTGCGATGTCATCGTCCGGCAGGATGTCGGGAAGCTGTACCACGAAACGGAATTGGGCGACAAGTGGCTTGGTGTCGTATTCGAAGCACCGATCGAACAGCAGGCCGAACGCTTCCGTGCATTGGGTTGCGATCCAAACCGCTACTTCAACTCCGGTTTCCTGTTGATGAATCTCGCACAGATGCGACAGGATCATGTGTCGGAGCAGTTGCTCGAAGCATGCCGGGTACCCTATCTCGAGTTCCCCGACCAGGATTCCCTCAACCAAGTCTGCCAAGGGCACGTGCTCCCGCTCAGTCCGCTCTACAACGGCATCCGCACCTTCTTCATTAAAAAGTATAAACCTGATTTCGTACGCCAATACAGTAGCGAAGATCTTTGGGGCCAGGTCCAGCATGAAGCAACCATCCACTATACGGGGGGTAAACCCTGGAATCTTTTCACGGTAAAATTCGGCGATTGGTGGAGGACCTACGAGTCGCTCCCGGATGAAATCAAGGCAGAATGGATTCCTGAACACAGGGTTTTCCGCATGTGGAAATATTACCGTATCCGCCCCATCGGTCGTTTGGCCGATGCCTTGCGGAGCCTTAAGCAAAACCTTGCATGAAGCACGCCTTCTTGATACTGGCCCATAATGAATTCTGGCTATTGCAAGAGCTGGTTTCTTGTCTCGACGATGCACGTAACGATATCTATGTACATATTGACAAAAAAGTCAAGGAATTGCCGTCCCTGCACACAAACCATGCGGGATTAAAGATGCTGGACAGGCGTATTGACATCCGTTGGGGCGGGCTCAGCATGGTCGAGGCAGAATATGCATTGTTCACAACAGCAGCTGCTAACGGACCCTACCAGTACTATCATCTGCTTTCGGGCGTAGACCTACCGATCAAAAGTCAGGACTATATCCACGGTTTCTTCGACCACCACGACGGAAAAGAATTCATCGGTTACACATTGACCGAGATGACACCCGAACTCATACGCCGAACGCAACGCCGGCATCTGTTCCCCGAGCGGTTCTGCCGGAAACGGAACGCCCTCAGTTATATTCGCGCGGGAGGAATCCGTTTCCAGGAAATCCTGGGTATCAAACGGAATCGTGGCATAGATTTCAAGAAGGGGTCTCAATGGGTGAGCATCACCGAAAAGATGGCGCAGTACTTCCTGTCACACAAAGAATGGGTGTTTAAGGTGTTTCGGGGAACGTTCGTTCCCGATGAATGTGTAATGCAAACACTTGCCTGGATGTCGCCATATCGGGAAAACCTTTACAATACAGCGTCCGACGGCATCGGTTGTATGCGAGCCATTGGCTGGCAGGAAGACCCTCTCACTGGCCAATGGTCGCTTATCGACTGGTCGGCTTCCGATTTCGATACCCTCGCTGTCTCTCCCGCCTTATTTGCCCGGAAGTTCAACAGTCAGGACCCGCAGTTTATCGAAAAGGTCGTATCTTTGTCCCATCATTGAAAAGCCATGAAAGATTTTCAAGCCCTGAAGAAGAATTTGAAAAACATCCCTGCCAACCTGGTACCGGTCAAAGTGGCGTTGCTGGGAGACACAGCGACACAATTTCTGGCCACTGCCCTCAAGGGTACCGGAATTGACCGAGGCTTCCTGCTGGATCTGTTCGAAGCGGAATTCAACCAGATCGAGCGACAATTCATGGACCCCGGCAGTGACCTGCACGCATTCGATCCCGAATACATCGTAGTCTTCCAGTCCACGCACAAATGGTTGGAGAAGCATGCTCTGTGCAGCAACGAGCAGAAAGCCACGCTCGCCGATGAGCGATTGGATTTTGTCCGTTCCATCTGCGGTCTTACCCAGGCAAAAATCATCTACCTGAATTATCCGGAAATCGAAGATACCGTTTTCGGCAGTTATGCTAACCGGGTGCCTTCTTCTTTCACTTGGCAAGTCAGGAAATTCAATTATGAACTGATGCGGATCTCCCAAGAGAATCCGAATCTGTACATTTGTGATCTCGCGGGGCTGCAAAGCAAATTCGGGCGGGACCGTTTCTTTGATGCGGCCGTCTATACGAGTACCGAAATGATCCTGTCTCTCGATGCACTCCCTTATGTCAGCGCCCGCATTCTGGACATCATCTGTTCGCTGAAGGGCAGATTCAAGAAGTGCCTGATCCTCGATTTGGACAACACGCTTTGGGGAGGTGTCGTCGGAGACGACGGACTGGAAGGGATTCAGTTGGGACACGGTTTGGGCATCGGGAAAGTGTTCACGGAATTCCAGATGTGGATCAAGAAACTCAAGGAACGGGGAATCATCATCTGCATCTGCTCTAAAAACGATGAAGACAAAGCCAAGGAACCGTTCGAGAAGCATCCGGACATGGTCCTCCGACTCAGCGACATCGCCGTTTTCATGGCCAATTGGGAAACTAAGGTTGATAACATACGGGCTATCCAGCAGATTCTCAACATCGGCTTCGACTCCATGGTTTTTCTGGACGACAATCCGTTTGAACGGAATATCGTCCGGGAGCACATTCCCGGGATCACAGTTCCGGAACTACCCGAGGATCCGGCGGACTATCTGGAATTCCTATACTCCCTCAACCTATTTGAAACGACTTCGTACAGTGTTACCGACAAAGACCGGACAAAACAGTATCAGATCGAAGCCGAAAGGACCAGCTACGCCAAGACATTTACCAATGAAGGCGAATTTCTCCGTTCCCTGGAGATGGTCTCAAAAGTGGAAGGTTTCACTCCGTTCAATACACCCCGCGTCGCCCAACTATCCCAGCGCAGCAATCAGTTCAATCTTCGCACTGTCCGCTATACGGAAGCAGATATAACGTCCATGTCAAATGACCCTGGTGTAATCCCGGTTACTTTTACCTTGGAGGACAAATTCGGGGACAATGGATTGATTTGTGTCGTCATCCTGAAAAAACTCGACGAGGAATCACTGTTCATAGATACCTGGTTCATGAGCTGCCGTGTATTGAAGCGTGGTATGGAAGAATTTACACTCAACACGGTCGTCTTGAAAGCGCGTGAACATGGATATCGGAGAATTGTGGGAGAATATCTTCCGACTTTGAAGAACGGCATGGTCAAGGACCATTATGACCGCCTTGGGTTCAAGCCTCTTGGTGAAGGACGGTATGAACTGGACGTCAATGATTATCAAAACAAAACTTGCTATATCAAACCCCAATAATCATGGAGAGAAACGAAATCCTGTCCAGAATCCAGGACATTTTCCGGGATGTTCTTGACAATGAAGAGATCGAATTGACCGATGCGACGGTCGCCGACGATATCGAGGAATGGGACTCCCTGAGCCACATCCAACTCATCGTCGCCATTGAGAAAGATTTCCAGATCAAGTTTACCTCAAAGGAAATCCTTTCCTGGAAGAATATCGGAGAATTGGTCGACTGCATTCAAAGCAAATAGATGGTTCCGCTGGTCTTTCATCATATCGGTTACGCCACCGACGACATCGACCGGACGGCCGGAATATTTGAACAGATGGGTTATGGTCGGGAAACAGTCTATACGGATCCCGTGCAGAACACCTATATCTGTTTCCTGACAAAAGCCGGAGCGCCCTCTATTGAGCTGGTTGCACCGGTCGACCAGACCAGTTCCGTAAATAAGATTCTGAAAGCGCGTGGCGTCACCCCTTATCATCTTTGCTACGAAACACCGGACATCGACCAGGCCTTCGAGGAAATGATGGAAGACGGGTTCATCCCTCTTTTCCGGCCGGTCGAGGCAACGGCCTTCAACAATCGCAGAATCTGCTACTTTTTCAAGAAAGAAATCGGTTACCTGGAACTGGCAGAAAGCGAATCATGATCTTCAACTCATTCATCTTCTGGTTATTTTTTGCCGTAGTCCTGATTCCCTACTATACGGTACTGAGAAGGAACGGACAATGGCAGAACGTGTGGCTGCTGCTTGCCTCCTGGTTCTTCTACGGCTATGCCAACTGGAAGATGATTCCGCTGCTGCTGATTGTAACCGGGATATACTATTGGCTCGGTATCCAGATTGAACGGAACGCTGAAACCAATCCCAAACGATCTTCCAGGCTGTCGACGTTGGGTGTCATCCTCGGAATCGGCGTTCTCTTCTATTTCAAGTATCTGGGCTTCCTCGTCGAAGAATTCGCATCGCTGCTTGGCAAGGCGGGTATCTCTTCCAGCATCCCGGCCTTGAAAATCGTGATGCCGGTCGGAATCAGTTTCTTTACCTTCAAGCTGATCAGCTATGCCATAGATATCCGATTGGGCAAGATCCAGGCAGAGAAGAACCTGGTTTCTTTCGGAACCTTCGTGGCTTTCTTTCCCACCATCCTTTCCGGCCCGATCGACCGGCCCGGAGAGTTCATCCCCCAACTGGACAAGAACCGGACAATCGATTACGATGGGGTTGCCGAAGGATTGCGGCGCGTCGTATGGGGCCTGTTCCTGAAGCTCTGTATCGCCGACAGGATCACGGCCTATCCCAATGCCGTCTTCGGGAATGTCACCTATCACAATACGACCTCCATTCTGCTGGCTGCCGTGCTCTACGCCGTCGAGATCTATGCCGATTTCGCCGGCTACTCTGAAATGGCCATCGGCGTAAGCCGGATTCTCGGGCTGAAGGTCAGGGAAAATTTCCGACGGCCCATCTTTGCCCAGAACATCAGTGAGTACTGGACCCGTTGGCACATGTCCCTTACCAGCTGGATTACCGACTACGTGTTCATGCCGCTCAATGTCGCTTTCCGCGACTGGGGGAAATGGGGCCTCTATCTTGCGACCTGCATCAATGTCATTCTAATCGGTATGTGGCATGGCGCAGACTGGACATTCCTGCTGTTCGGTATCTATCACAGCATCTTCCTGGTTTTGATCGCCGCTACTGATAAACGACGCAAATCATTCGAGAAACGGCACAAGTTGAAAGGAAAATGGTACTACAAGACGATTCGCAGGGTTATTACTTTCGTCATTATTGTCTGTGGTCTTGTCATCTTCAGGGCAAACGGCCTCTCCGACCTTGGCGCCATCATTGCCCAATGCGGCAAAGGATTCGGCCCCGTCTTTACGAACGGACTTTTGGAAATCGGTTCGCTCGGGGTATTGTCGACGGCTCTGCTGTTCGTCAAGGAGTGGAAGGATGAGAACAAATGGAACATCCATCTCCTTCATTCGGAAAACACGGCTATCCGTATCCTTTCATCGATCCTGCTTGTTTCCTTTATCATCTTCGCGGGAGAATTGAAAGGGTCATCTTTCATCTATTTCCAGTTTTGACGGCATGAAGGGCAGACAATTTCTATTTCGCATGCTTCTTATCCTGGCCGGTATTCTGGTCCTGGATGTCCTATGCCATTATTCGATGGACCTTGTCCGAAAAAAAGCCCTTCTCGCAAATCCGGACAACTACGAAATGACCTCTTATTATGGCGTAGAAATGGCCTCAGAGGAACTGCTCGTCATCGGTGCATCCACCGCCACCCACCACTACATCCCTTCAATGCTCCAGGACAGCCTCCATCTGTCAGCGCGTAATCTGGGAAAAGACGGTGCGTTCCTCTATTGCCAGATCTGCCAACTCAGCCTGATTCTGGAACGATACACCCCGAAGGTCATCCTTTGGGACATCAATGACGACTGTTTGTCACACAATCAGGATTGGGGGGACTTCATGGAGATAGCGGACTACTGGCCTTATCCGCTGAATGATTTCAGTAAAGCCATCGTCAAAGAAATGGGGCCATCCCAAAGCGTTTCAATGCATTCCTGGCTTTATCGCTACAATTCCAAGCTACCGGAGTACCTCTTTTCCTTCGTATCCGGCAGGAATTCCCAGACAGGCTATGTTCCTTTGCCGGCAGATGCATCATTCGTTGGGGAGAAAAACAAGGTGGATACACCTAAGAACCTTCATCCTTTGAAAGCGCAGTTGTTGGAAAGCGTCCTTTCTCTGTGTCTTGAAAAGGGATGTAAGATCATTTTGGTCACTTCTCCCCGCTATACTGATGATGGGGTTCTGAAAAGCGAACAGTATCAATGTCTTTGCAATATTACTGAACGATTGGGCATTTCCTACCTGAATTACCATGAGGATGCCCGTTTCTTCGATGAGCCGTCCCTTTTCCGGGATGCCGACCATTTGAATGAAAACGGCGCGATATTGTTCACCAGTTGCATCATTCAAGATATTCGGGATTTGCTTTGATAATCAGTGTGATCATACCGGTATTCAATGCGGAGGCGACACTGCCGGATACACTTCGGAGTATCGCCGGGCAGTCGTTCCGCGACTTCGAAGTCATCTTCATAGACGATGCAAGCACTGACGGCTCACCTGCTGTGATGGAACAATTCGCTGTCGAAAGCGGTTTCCCCGTCCAGATTATCCGGCAAACGGAAAACCGGGGCGTAGCCGCAGCTCGCAACTGTGGACTGGATGCGGCAAACGGCGATTGGCTGGCTTTCGTGGATGCCGATGACACGCTGGAACCAACCGCTTTGGAAACAGCGATTTCCGCTATTTCTACTGAAGTGGACATCATCGGCTGGGATTGGACGCTTGGTTTCGAAAAGAACGGACGGTACATGCGGCAGGCCGACTACACGACACCGCTGCAAGCGCTTCAGAACCTGATGGGCGGCACGATGCGATGGAATCTCTGGTTGTTCCTCCTCCGCAGAGAATTGATCGAGGAAAACAACATTCGGTTTATCGACGGCGCCAACATGGCCGAGGACATGCAATTCATGATCAAATCTTTCTGCGCTGCAAACCACACCGTTCAGGTCCACGAAGCGCTATACCGCTACAACGCTTTGAGCAGCAGTTCCATCAGCCGCCAATTCAGCGCTGAACGAAGGGCGGAGATCACGACAAACCTTGAGGAAGCAACTTCTGCTGTTATCCGGTCGCCTTATGCAGAAACCTTGGCGCCATTCATCCAGTATTTGAAACTCTTCCTGAAACTTCCGCTGCTGATCGGCTCTGACAGGAACAACTATCAGCTCTGGTATAATTGGTTTCCGAAGGCTAATGCCTTTGCCACTTCCAACAAGGCACTCCCCTTGCGGACTCGTCTGTTGCAGGGCATGGCAGCCCGACGTCTCTGGTGGGGTGTACGGCTCTACTACTATTTGATATACAAATTTGTTTACGGCTTTCTTTTCCGATAACCCATGCGAAAACTCCTGATCGGCATATTGAGCGTCATTGTGGTCGATGCATTTATCTTCGACTTCACACTCCGCATCTTTCCCATTGCCAACTCCAAGATGATTTTGGCCGTTATCGGCGCCATCGCTTATCTTCTCATCGGAATCCGGGACAAGCAACCCCGAATGTCTCTCCGTGTGCTGATCTCAGCCTTTCTGGCTGTTTTGTTCTCACTTTGGTGCTATATTGCTATTACGTTGAATAATAGCAACGAGCGGGAATTCGTGACCTATTACGCATCTTTTGCCACCTGGGTAGGCGGTGCTTTTGGTGTTTACTCTTTATTGAAGGTCATGCACGAGAGGGTGGATTTAATGCTGCTGACCCGTTTACTGGCTATCGTGTGCATTTCCCAATGTATCATTGCCCTGTTGATGCATGATATACCCACCCTGAAATCATTTGTCAATTCCACTATTTTACAGGCTCATGAGCTATATGATAGTATCGGACGACTCTATGGCATTGCTTGTGCCTTGGATCCGGCCGGTATCCGGTTTTCAGCCGTACAAGTTTTGATCGCCCATCAATTGGCCATGGAAGATAGGGTGCGGCAAAACGTGGGACGATCAGCATTTCTCTTTTCATGCTTTCTGATAATCACTGTCATCGGGTCCGTCATCTCAAGGACTACCCTTATCGGAACTGCACTGGGTTTATTCTATATCCTTGTTCGGAATTTATTTGTACAAAAAGGAGGCCTCGTCTCTCGAAGACAGCTGGGTTTATCTCTTCTGCTTATTTCCCTCATAGGAGTCGCTATAGCTATCAGCGTTTTCTTCTATAATACCAGTACAGGTTTTCACGAAAACTTACGTTTCGGTTTTGAAGGATTTTTCAGTTGGGCTGAAACTGGCGAATTCCGCACCGGCTCCACAGACCACTTGCAAACGATGTGGGTCTGGCCGGAAACCCGACGAGGCTGGACCATTGGAGAAGGACGTCTCGGTGTTTTTCAGACTAATTCAGATATCGGTTATTGTAATTACATCTTATACTGCGGTCTCGTTGGCCTGTCTATCTTTTCCATATATTTCTTGTTCAATCACTTTTCCCTTGTCCGAAAATTCCGGCACTTTATTTTTGCAGCCATCCTGCTGACCGCCGTCACTTTTATTGTCTGGGCAAAAGTGATGACCGATATTTTCCTGATTGATGCCCTGCTCTTCTGTATAGACGGAGACTTCGACGCAGAACCCGAGCTGTCAGCATGAAAATCATCTACTGCATCGCATCGGTCCACCATCCGGGCGGGATGGAGCGGGTATTGCTCAACAAACTCCGTTGGTTCGTTCGGCAAGGAGGATACGACCTGACCGTCGTTACCACGGATCAGGGAGGGCTTCCGCCCTTTTATGCGTTTCCGTCGGAAGTCAAGATGATTGACCTGGGCATTGACTACGCTGTCGACAATAGTTGCCCGCCATTGGTTAAGATTATCCGCTACTTCCGAAAGCGCCGGCTCCATCGGAAAAGGCTGACAACCCTGCTGATGAAGGAAAAGGCCGACATTGTCGTATCGCTCTATCCATCTGAATCCTCTTTCATTCCCCGCATCAAGGATGGCAGCAAGAAGGTGCTGGAATTGCATTTCAACAAGTTTTTCCGACGGCAATATAATCGGCATGGCCTGTTTGGCCTGGCCGACCGTTTCCGGACATGGCAGGATGAAAGAATCGTTCGTAGGTTCGACCGTTTCGTTGTCTTAACGCACGAAGACGCCGGATACTGGGGCAGCCTACCCAATATCGAGGTAATTCCCAATGCAGCACCTGAAATCACTCCACGGGCATACAACTCGGACAATCACCGTGTGATTGCCGTTGGACGGCTTGATTACCAGAAAGGATTCGATCGCTTACTGGATGCTTGGGCATATCTTCCCGTGGATCTTCGCGATCATTGGCAACTTGTTATTTTCGGTCAAGGGGAATGGAAAGATAAGCTGACTGCCCAGATTGACCGACTCGATATTGCTTCCTCTGCCCGAATTCTTGCCCCTACGCATCAGATATTTGAAGAATACGCCCAAAGCGCCTTTCTGGTGATGAGCTCCCATTATGAAGGCCTTCCCATGGTCATGTTGGAGGCAATGGGATGTGGACTGCCGGTCATCAGCTTTGACTTTCCATGCGGACCACACGACCTTATAATCGATGGTAATAACGGCCTCCTCGTAAAAGAGGGAGATTGCCTTGGTCTGGCTGCTGCCATGGAACGAATCATGCGCGACAGAGGCCTCAGAACGCGAATGGCGTCGGAAGCAAAAAGAATTACAGAATACTATACTGAAGCAAATGTGATGAAACAATGGACGCAATGCTTTCAAAAACTGACGGCGTGAAACGAGACAATTCATGGCTATATTTGTTGATGATCATCGAGACGGTCATCATCGTCGTCCGACACGCCTCCATGCCCGACTGGTTCGATCAGGGATATCATACGTTCGACCTGATAGGGAAAGGAATCGTTTGGATCACGGAAATCTGCTTCCCTCTGTTCTTCATCCTGTGCGGTTACGTGTTCTTCCGCGGCATAGACAAAAAACCGAAACCCGCCTGGTTTGCGCAACGATACAAGAGCGTGCTGCTCTCTTTGGTAATCCCCTACCTGATTGCCAATATCCTTTCTCTGGCCGTTTATCTCCTGGCCTACAAGTTCGCACCCTCCGCGATATCCGGTTTCATGGGAGACAATTGGAAGGATCCATTGTTCATCTTCTGGAAAGGTCCTGTCAACCTGTCACTCTGGTTCTTGAGGGAACTATTCATTATATGCCTGCTTTCACCCTTGATCTACTTGCTGGTCCGTTATACATGGGGCATCGGCGTCATCGCTGTCGGTTTACTGTGGGGATTCCATCTGGTTCCGGAGCCATTGTTCTGGTTTACGCTTGGCGCAACGCCCGCCATCCTGTGCCTTCATAGCCGTCGTTTTGAGACCTGGATGGCTCGACATCCAGTCCGGATTGCCGCAGACTGCCCCAGATGGTGCTTCTTCATCTATCTGTATCACTATCTCCCGCAGATTGTCATGAAGAAAGTCGGAGTGGCGCTACTGCCTCAGACCAATAGCGCAGGACTCCTTGCCGTATGGATATGCAACGCCTTGATTCTGCTGGTTGGATTGAGTTTGCTGTATTTGCTGCTGCGACGCTTCGCGCCTAAACTGTTATCCATTCTTGCGGGTAGATTGTAACCCCTTTCAAACATGTCGAAAAAACTGCTCCAGATCAATCCCGTCGTCAGACAGGACACTTCTACCGGGAGGATTATGCGCGAACTTGGTGAACTCGCCTTGGCCGCAGGCTGGGACAGTTATATTGCCTATAGCGGAGCCCGCGACGGTGTCCCGACGCATTCTTCAAAACTGCTTCCGACGGGAAACCGGCTTGATCTGCTCTTCCATTTTCTAGCAACACGTCTGTTCGACGCACACGGCCTGGTATCCCGTCGCGCCACGAAAAAACTGATTCAGAAGATCAGTGAAGTTGACCCTGACATCGTACACATCCATAACGTGCACGGCTACTTTCTTAACTATCCGCTGCTGTGCCGCTTCTTGACTGAATTCAACAAGCCGGTCATCTGGACCGTACACGACTGCTGGCTTTTTACCGGACACTGTTATCACTATTCCGCTGCCGGGTGTGACCGCTGGCAGACCGGTTGCCATCACTGTCCGCAAAAACATGCTTTCCCCGCCAGCTACGGATTGGATCGTTCCCGGAAGAATTACCGTGACAAGCGAGTTTCGTTTGCAAGCATCCCTACCTTGACGCTCGTACCCGTCTCTGAATGGATGCGCGGCGAACTCTCCCGCTCGTTCCTGAAAGACCTTCCCAGCCGCGTGATTACCAACGGCATCGATCTGGAGACCTTTCAGCCTCGGCCAGCCACGGACATCCGAGAACGCTATGACATCAAAGGAGAATGCTACTATCTGGCCGTCGCATCGGTCTGGCTTCCAGAAAAAGGCATCGCAGATCTTATCGCCTTGGCCGCCTTTCTCCAAGAAGACGAACAGTTGGTCATGGTCGGACGGATGACGACAAAGCAACGAAAAGCATTGCCCAAAGGAATTGTCACGATTTCCCGAACGGCAGACATCCAAGCTCTGGCTTCGCTTTATTCGGAAGCCACTGCCCTGGTCAATCCCACCTGGCAAGACAATTATCCAACGGTAAACATGGAGTCCATGGCTTGCGGAACACCGGTCGTTACTTACCGGACAGGAGGAAGTGTAGAACAAGTCACGCCAAAGACTGGATTCATTGTCGAACAGGGTAATGTCGAGGAAATGGCACGTGCCCTGCACCGGATCCGGGAATCCGGAGCCGAAAAATGGCAGGATGTCTGCCGGAACCATGCCCGAAAGCATTTTGACAAACAAGCGCGTTTTCAAGACTACATCCGACTCTATGAAGATCTTGCAACTCGGTAAATTCTATCCTGTCCGCGGCGGTGTCGAAAAAGTGGAATGGAGCCTCACAGAGGGACTCTCCGCCCGCGGCGTGGACTGCGACATGCTCTGCGCCAGTGCTGATCAGGCCCGTCAGTTGCTAGTGGTCACGCTCAATGACCATGGCCGAATCTTCGTGGTGCCCTCGCGCCGGAAAATCTACGGAACGATGATTGCGCCTCGAATGATCGGCTGGCTCAGGAAACATGCAGCCGAATACGACATCATCCATATCCACCATCCCGACCCGATGGCGGCGCTGGCCCTGCGGATGAGCGGATTCAAAGGACGGGTCATCCTGCACTGGCACAGCGACATCCTTTCGCAACGCTTCTTCCTTGTTTTTTACAAGCCACTCCAGAACTGGTTGATCCGAAGAGCGGAACGCATCGTGGGCACAACGCCGGTCTATGTGGCGGATTCTCCATACCTGACCAATGTTCAGGACAAGTGTACTTCCGTTCCCATCGGCATCGACCCCTTGCAGCCCGACCCACTGAAAGTGGCTGAACTCCGCAAGCGTTATATTGACCGGAAACTGATTCTGTCTGTCGGCCGGCTGGTTCCTTACAAAGGATACTCATTCTTGATCGACGCCATGTCGCTACTCCCTGCCGATTTCCATCTGGTCATAGGCGGCACTGGTCCGCTTCGGGAGCAACTTGATCAGCAGATCCGGGAAAAGAACCTGCAGGAGCGTATTACGCTGGCCGGTTACATTGATGATGCGGAACTACCCTCCTGGTTCGGAGCCTGTGATTGTTTCGTCCTCACAAGTACCATGAAAACGGAAGCTTTCGGCATCGTTCAAATTGAAGCGATGAGCTGCCACAAGCCCGTAGTAGCTACCCTTATTCCGCATTCCGGTGTAGCCTGGGTCAACGAAGACGGTGTTTCCGGGCGCAATGTCACGCCGGGCCGTCCGGAGGAGTATGCAGCAGCCATTCAAGAAATGACGGCAAATGTCGAAAAATTCGGAGAAAGTGCGTATCTTCGCTATTTGAATTGTTTTACCCGCCGACAGATGATCGACAAAATAATACAACTATATGAAAAACTGTAACCTGATCGGACTGCTCTCCCTGTTGTTGCTTCTGGCCGCCAGTTGCACGACGCCTCGTACGCTGGGGTATCTGCTCGACATGGAATACAACAAGGATTACCCTGCCGCTCCGGCACCGGAACTGAAGATGCAGCCGGAAGACCGGCTGAACATCCAGGTACTTAGTGAGAATCCGCAACTTTCCGCCCCGTTCAACACGTTGCTCACCCTCACGGATCTGGCCAACAATACCGCCCAGCAACCGATTCTCAAGTATACCGTTGACCGGGAAGGCAACATCGATTTTCCCATTCTTGGTCCACTCCATGTCGAGGGCATGACCCTCAAGGAGATTGAGAAATTGATCGCTGGAGAAATCTCCTCGCGGGGTTATATCAAAGATCCCGTTGTTACTGCCAATATTGACAATTTCCAAGTGACTGTCGTCGGAGAGCAGAATACTACTATTATCCCCGCTGAAGGCAGAAGTCTCAATTTACTACAGGCTATTGCACGCTTCGGCGGTACCAAAAGTGAGGAAGTCAATATCAGAGATGTAACGGTCATCCGCACCGAAAACGGAGTCCGGACTGCCTACGCCGTGAATCTTCAGAAAAATGCGCTGTTTGATTCTCCCGTTTTTTACCTGCAGCAGAACGATGTCATCTATCTGAAACACAGAGGTGTACAGATGAACCAGTCGGTCAGGAATTTCTTCTCTTCCTTCAGTGTAATCAGTTCCTTCGTCAGTCTGATTCTTGCCTATCTTGCCTTTACCAAATAGCACCCACACCATGCAAGACACTAAGAAAACCAATTCGAGTATAAATCTTGTCGACCTGTTCCTCTACCTGTTGAGTCACTGGTATTGGTTCTTGCTCTGCGCCATTCTGTGCGTCGGATATTCCTATTGGAAGTACTCCAAGACACCTTTCGTCTACCGTGGCGATGCCACGGTGATCATCAAGGACCCGAGCCGCGCCCAGACTACTGCCAGTATGGTCTCCTACAGCAACATGATCAACCGGGTGGACATGACCAACGAGATCCTGCAGTTACGTTCGAAGCAATTGATGTCCGAAGTCGTGCGTACGCTCGACGCCGACATCAGTTACACGATTCCCATCAAACTGCGCAACGTGGAGCTATACAACCTATCTCCATTCAGGATGAACATCATTCGGGACGAGAATACTCCAGAATATTTTCAGCTGACCGCCACCACACTCGATGCCAAATCCATCCGGGTGCAGCTTTCCGACGGTCGTAGCGCCACTGTCGCACTCGGTGATACCATCCCTGTCTACGGAACCCGAGTCGTCTTCACGCCCACGGCTTATTACAACGGAGAGGGTGCCGGCAAGCAGGTAACCATTACCAAAATACCTGTAGCCAATGCTGCTCAGGCATATCTTTCACGTCTTCAGATCTCTCAAAGCAACGGTACGATCCTCCAACTCTCCATGCAGGATTATTCGGCCCAGCGTGCCTGTGACCTGCTCAATACGTTGGTCGCCAAATACAATGAAGACGCCATCCGCGAGAAGAACCGCATTGCCGTGAACACGGCACAATTCATCAACGAGCGATTGCTCATCATCCAGGAGGAACTCGGCGGCGTGGAAGATGAAATTGCCCGTTTCAAGAGCGCGGAGCGCATCATGGACGTAGACCAGGCCACAAGCCAGTACTTGAGCGAAAACCGCGGTTACAACAATGAGATCGTCAAAGTTGAGACTCAGGTAAAATTGGCAGAGTACCTGCGCGACTACATTACCAACTCCTTTGAATCCTATCAGCCCATTCCGGTCAATACCGGTCTGGAAGACGCCCAGATCAGCAACGAGATTACCCAGTACAACAACCTGATCCTGCAGCGGGAACGGCTGCTTGAAGCTTCCAGCTCCGAAAGCCCGGCTGTTAAGCAAATCGAGGGCACGCTTCTTCCGCTGCGACAGAACATTCTCGGATCGATCAACAACCTGCTCACCTCCTTCAATGTGCGGCGCAACGACCTGTCGAACCTGGAGCGGGAGTCACTCCGCAAATTTACAGCCATGCCGGCCAAGGCGCGGCAACTGCTCTCCATCGAGCGCCAGCAGAAAATCAAGGAGAGCTTGTATCTCTATCTGCTCAACAAACGTGAGGAGAACGCGCTGACACAGGCGATGGTGGACAACAATGCCCGTATGATTGACAGCGCCTCCGGGTCCTATTCACCGATTGCCCCTTCCCGCAATAGGATGTTGCTGATCGGCCTGCTCATCGGTCTGTTGGTCCCCGGTGTAATCCTCTTCATCAAGGCATTTCTTGACAACAAGGTTCGTACAAGAAAAGACTTGGAGGAAGGCACTTTCATTCCATTCCTGGCTGAATTGCCGAACGCGAAGATGAAGAAACCCAAGAAGGGTGAAAAGGAAGATCCGAAACAGACGGCTTATTCGAATTCCAGTCAGAAATCCTTTACGGAAGCCATGCGGCTGATGGTCACCAACCTCGACTTCATGAAGCCGGAGGGATGCAAGAAACCTGTTCTTGCCTCCACCTCATTCAACACCTCGGCTGGAAAGACATTTGTGATGACCAACGTTGCCGCCTGCCTGGCTGATGCCAAGAAGCGGGTTGCCCTGCTCGACCTCGACCTTCGAAAACGCACAATCTCTGGCAAGTTTGGCCTGAAGCACAATACGATCGGATTGAGCAACTACCTCAACGAAGACAGTTTTCAACTCTCTGAGATTATTCATGAAAATGTATTGGACGGCGTGGACTTCATTCCGGCAGGACATATTCCGCCGAACCCTGCAGCCTTGCTGGGCCGCCAGCGTTTCGACAAGTTGATTGACGAACTCCGCCAAAAGTACGACTACATACTGCTTGATGGCGTTCCGTACAACGCCGTGGCAGATATGATGGTCATTCAGCGCCTGGTGGACATGAATCTCTTCATCATCCGCAGCGGCCAGATTGACCGCCGCAACCTGCCTGCACTTGACACACTTTACGAGCAAAAGAAACTCCACAATCCTTGTATCGTGCTCAACGGAACGGATTACAAGGGACTTTACGGATACGGACATGGTTATGGCTATGGCTACGGTTATGGCTATGGCTACGGTTACGGATATGGTGAAGAGAAGAAAGACCGTAAGAAGAGTAAGAAGAGATAGCGGATGGTCATTGCTGTAGATTTCGACGGAACCATCGTCGAGCACAAGTATCCTAAAATCGGTAAAGAACTCCCCTTCGCCATCGACACGCTCCGCCAACTGGCCGATGAAGGGCACAAATTGATTCTGTGGACCTCGCGCGACGGTGAGCTGCTTGAAGAGGCTCTTACTTTCTGCCGTGAACGAGGGTTGGAGTTCTATGCCATCAACAGCAACTATCCTCCTGGTGCACTCTTCTCGACAAAACCCGGCCGTTCCTGCAAGGTGGTGGCGGACCTTTATATTGACGACCGCAATCTCGGCGGGTTGCCTGACTGGGGCACCATCCACGAGATAGTGACCGGCGTACGCGCTGAAAAGCACAAGAAACACCGCGGTCTATTCGGCAGGAAACGCAAATGACGACAGATTTGTTTCTGGCTTTGGTACGAAGCGGCCTCTACGAGAGGCCGCTTGCTGCTGATGCGCTTTCTTTGGCACGTAAGACAAAGCCGGAAGAATGGCAAGCAATTCTGGATGCAGCCCGACGCCAGGCTGTTTTGGGGTTGCTCTATCAAACGCTGTTTCTGCTGCCCTCTGAAATAAAACCTCCTGAACAATTCGTTACCGAATTGATGTCCGACACACTTCGCGCTGTCCGAAGGAACTACGAGATTTCGTCCGTAACCGAGTCTTTGACGAATCGACTCCAATCGGCCGGCTTTTCGCCCATTGTGATGAAGGGAACGTCTGTAGCTTCTTACTATCTGCATCCAGAATTCCGGATATGCGGTGACATAGACCTGTATTTGCCGCCCAATGAGATCAAGCATGCGCACGCTATGTTGGAAGAACGGAGCACCTCGCCCGATGGAAGCCTCCTGGGGCATGTGAAAGGCATCGACATCGACCTGCACGACCGTTATTTCGACCTGCATTGCGCAGCACACAAATTGCCGGCTGTAGGAACACCTGAAGCGACGTTGCTCATGCTATCCGCTCATATTCTCAAACATGCTATAGGACCCGGGGTTGGACTGAGGCAGCTCTGCGATATGGCGATGGCCTGGAAGGCGCTCGGAAAGAGTATCGATGTACCTGAAATTACGCAAATCTTCCACCGCACCGGCACCTGGCGCTGGAACCAGTTGCTGTTCTCCTATCTGGCTGAAAAACTCGAGGTTTCCGACCATCCCTTCATCGGCGAACAAGTATCGCCCAAACCGCTGGAGAAAATTATCTTGGAAGGGGGTAATTTCGGCCACTACGCATCCTCCCGGGGTACAGCACTGAGCGCTAATTCAAGACAGCGCAAACTCAACACATTGAAACGTTTCCTTCGTCGGCTCCCCTTTTCGCTCCGCTACGCACCCAAGGAAACCCTTGCCACGATGGGGAGCCTTTTCCGCGGAAATCTCCGCAATACCTTTTCCTTTACTAAGCCATAGTTTCCAGCCAGGCGCGCGGTACAGAAGCGCGGGCGAAGAGGAAGTCGTGCAAGGAGACCACGACATAGTGTCGCCCCTGGAGTTCCATGATGCTTCCCTCTATACCTTGCAGGGGACCTTTGGTAACGCGAACCTTTTCCCCCAGTTCAAGTGGACGATCCAAAAGACCGCCTTCGTCAGTCGACAAGTCGAAGACTCTTTGGAAATCTTCCATCTCTTTATCAGGAACGACCATCAGATGCCGGGTAGCATGGTCAAAAAGATAGTCGGCCTTTAATCCTCGTTCGTGGATCAGGGCAAGCGCCTCAGCCTTCGTAGCCCGTATGAAGACCAGACAATTGATGACAGGACGTTCGACGGTCCTGCCACGCCAGCCTTTGCTCTTTCGCGTCGGCACAAAAATCTCCACGCCAAGTGAGTCCAATCGGTTACGAACGCCCAGTTCCGCACCGTGGCGCGTCCGCGCCACAAACCATCTGCGTCCGTCCTGCGTGTCCATAGCAAACAGGTTTGCCTGAATCTTAGAATTTCCTTCCGACGACGATACTCAGAAACGTCAATCCCAGAACCTTGAGATCAAACCAAACGGAACGGTTCCGTAGATAGTAAAGGTCAAGGTCAAGGCGTGTGAGCATCTTCTCAAGCGTATCGGTGTAGCCGTTGTACAACGTGGCGTAGCTCGTTACGCCGGGTCGGATCTGGAAAAGATAACGGTAGCGGGGATTGCGTTCCATTATCTGGCCAATATAGAACTGTCGCTCAGGGCGGTAGCCTATAAAAGACATATCCCCGCGAAGCACGTTCCATAGCTGAGGAAGTTCATCCAAATGATGAGCCCGGAGAAATCGTCCGGTACGCGTGAGCCGCGGGTCGTTGTCGCCACTATAAAGCTGCGGACACTCATCCGCCTCCGCGTCCACACGCATAGAGCGGAACTTACAGATGTTGAAAGGACGCCCTTGCCGTCCAATCCGTTCCTGGACATAAAGCACCGGCCCACCGTCCTCCAATTTCACGGCTGCAGCACAAATACCGATCAGCGGCGAAAACAGCAGCAGCAGAATCGCGGAAGCCACCGCATCGAAACTCCGTTTGACAAAACGACCCACCGCATTCATCCCGTCATGCTGCGGATGATCCTCTAATGTGGTCTTTGACTTGCCCCCCTCCGTGCTATCAGGCTCATTCGGGAAAAGGATGGCATCAATACCCCCGAGGCGCCACTGAAGGGAATCTATCTCCTGGGCGTCGCGACAGTAGTACACGACTCTGTCGTCAATAACGCGACCAGACATATTCCGGTCCTGGGTCAGGAGACCCAAGACATTGTAGATACCGCCACGGTCTGCCTCATTCGCCAGCTTCAGCGACAAGGGTCCTGTACCCGCAACCAGAACGTTTTTTTTGCCGACTACAGCATTGACATCTTCGTCGCCTTCCGTCGAGAAAAGTCTCGCCGACAGACGGATATACAGAAGAAAAACGCAACTGAGCAGCAAGTCTGCGAGCAAGAGCGACACCTTTGTCATTGCAGAAGCAATAGGCATAATATGCAGCAAGAGTAACCCAGCCAAAAGGACTTCTTTTACCACGATAGCCAAGACGACGTGTCCCAACAAGCGGATAGTTGCATAGCGCCGAACGAATCGGTAGCTCCCCGTAGCGAAGAAACCCACCAGAGAGGCTCCCAACGAACACCCAATCCAGCGCAGGACGATAGACGTAAACCCCGGCATTGCAGATGTCAGCCAACGAACAAGCAAAAGAGCCAACAATGACGCCATAACAGACAGTATACTGTCTTGCAACAGCACGGTCCGGGAGTCGTTGTATTTCGCCGAGGTAGGCATGACCAGTCGTCTAGTACGAAGTTTCGCGCAAAATTATAAAAAAATCGAGTAATCGCAAAAACCGAACCTATTTTCGCTTTCTTTTACGGTATTCTTCCTCTCGTGTCAATATGCAGTTAGCCAGAGGCTTAACACTTAAGATTTAAAAACGAGGGAGGCTCAAAAAAGCCCCCCTCGATTGATGCAATTGCTTTAATAAGCTAGATTGGTTCGTAAGTCACTTGGATGGAAGTAATACGAGGGAAGTTCGGAGTGCTATAGTTGCTTTGGTAACCATTCGTAAAGGTGACCGCTCCGGTGCTGGATCCGGTCCAAGTCGCTGTACTACTATTATTCCCGTCACGAGTAAAAGTACCAGGCGTTACTGTTACCGGATTGTTACCAAACTCATATCCAGCATAAGTGGCATTGCTATAGGTAACTTTGATCTGCGTGATTTTCAAGCCGGAAACAGGAGTTATCGTGATATTACCACGATTGTTTTGATTATTATTCCGATACCCCATTTGTATATAATTCACATCAGTCGGTCTGTAACCATATTCCCAAATATCCCCATAACCACCATAATCAAGGCCCAAATTCGAAAGACTTATATTAATGTACCCGTCATTCGAAGTAGCATTTCCTGTCCGGTTGTCATTGTACGTAAAGCTATTAACATTAAACGTAGAAGACGAATTCGGCCGACGACGCTGGGTAATGGTTGCCGTAGCTGTAGCAGCCGGATTTGTCATCGTTGCTGTTACGGTAAAGGTCCGCTGACTTGTCGTCGTATTGGCCGGCAGCGTGACCGTCAAAGTAGTAGTGCCCTCGCCGGAAGTAGCGGAGAGGGTTGGATTCGTGCCAGTCGGGCCGGAAACGCTCGCCGTCCAAGCCTTTCCTTCTTCAGCATGGATTGTCACAGTTGCCGTGGTAGCATTAAAGAGGACTGTTTGCGTGTTCGGGGTGATGGAGAACTGGAGTGGCAGCTGAGTGATAGTCACCGTATGAGGCACGCCGGCAGAAGTAACAGTAGCCGTTAAGGTTCTGGGAGTCGTCGTGCTATTATTGGCCGCGAAGCTCATCGTGAAGGATCCGTTACCGGTTTGCGCACTACTCACATTAACGGTAACTCCATCTCCAGCCGTGACAGTCCAGGTCTTCGTCTGGTCGTCCGGATCCATTTCGACCTGAACATCAACGGACGTTACATCAAATGCTACAGTCGCCTGTGTCGGATTGACATAGATACCGTCGTTGAGCAGGTTGACACTCTGAGTTTTAAAGTATTCATTGGCAACATAGATGGTCGTTGCACTGGCCCCCAACATCGTTTCGAACTGCGTCGAAATCGTGTGGTTCGTCGTGTATTCGCTCTCGTTGACAGTACGGATAAAAAAGAACGAATTCGTCGTGCCGTCTGCCAGACTCTTCGCGGTCTTGACCGGCATGGTGATCGCATGGCCATTGCCGTCCTGCTGCGTCGGGTTTAGCGTATGGTTGATGTCTTCGATGTAGATTTCCAGCGGAAACATCGAGGAGGGCAGACCATCCGGAAGCCCGATGTTCAAGACGGTATTGATTCCAGTTCCAGTATCGACTTTCTTGGGAACCAACGACAAAGTCATATCCATCTGCTTCATGACGCGAAGAGTAATGTCGCGATAGAGAGTGGACCTGTCGTCATCTTCCAGTCCGTTATGGGCTATGACCTGAAGGACGGATACAAGATCTTCGTTCGCATCTTGTCCGTTTAACTCAAACTCATAGAAATTATACCCAGTTTCAGAACTTTCAGCCGTTTTGGTGACTGTCGTTCCCTCCTTAAGGGCAAGGCCCTGAGTCTTAATGCTTACGGACACATTGGTATTGTTTACGACTCCGGTGGAAACATCGGGGATATATTGGACCCAGAGTGTTTTCTTACCACCGGAAGTGAAGTTCTTCTCCACATACTCCACAAGAAGACGGGACTCTCCATCAGAGATATCCGTCAGCTTCCGAGCTTCTGTTGACATGGAAACGTTACCGCCGCTATCGCGGTTCATTGCCTCAGCCGGACTCGTGGCACCCCGGTTTCCAACCTTGTGTATCTTGACCTTATAATTGTAGTTGCGGTATATCGGAAAATAGCCTCCAACAGCCTCATCCATCAAGTCGATTCTGTAATAAGTATAATAACTGTCCTCCTGACCATTGGTTGGCTTGAATTTCGCCCGTACCAAGAGGCACGTTGCCTTTTCAGTCCCGGGATGAGTGCGCTCGTACATGAAAAGAGGCGTGCCTGGGGACGTTGTAATAGCCGACTCGGCCGCGGCTGCCGTCGCAGGATAATTATTATCCATCGGTTCGTCCACGAACATAAAACCTTCGTATATCTCATCTCCATTCACCATCCTTCCCGTCGTTTCGTTATAGGTGTAGGCTGCATAGTCATCGACATAAGTGCCTGCCGCCATCGGGGCAACAGAACCCTTTGTAGGAACATTAACCAGCATCCAATGGATATCCTTCAGGTTTTCACTTGCCTGTTGGTCAACACTAAGGGTGACTTGTGCAAAATTTCGGATCAGGATAAGACCCGTGAAAGCATTTGCTGTCGGTGTGTCCGGTTCAAAGTTACCTTGCTCATCCGTCTTCATGATGCCATTTACATCTTTTTTGGGCAGGATACCGTCTTTCAGAATGATGCGAGTCCAGAAAGCGCCCACATTGTCGGAGGTGCTCATCTTCTCCATGATGGAAGCCTCCGTCTCGTCAACGAATTTGATGCTTTCGTCTCCATTGGCGATGATATGCACATGCGCTTCGCCTTCGTACACCGGAAGGAGGACTTTGAATTGATAGGTCGTTCCGTTGGAAGTGGCGTAACTACCCACAGGTTCTGCGAGAGAGTATGCCTGCGGATAGCCGGAGATGCCGAATACCGCAACCTTGATGTAGTCGATTTGTGGATCAGCGGAGCAATTCTTGGCTTTTGTCAGGGCTTGGATTTGCACGGCAGGTATCTCCAACTCCATCGTGACGGCCACCAAACCAGTCTCATTAGCTTTCGGGAGCAGTTGGCTGGGTTCCAACTCCTTTACGCAGGAAACCAAGCCTAGCAAAAGAACAAAAAGAATGTATATTGTCTTTTTCATAATCTCCACTTATTTATTGTCATAGAATCCCTGCCAGGAGGTAAGAGTCTCTTGAACAGGCTCCTCACCCCAATACCAAACATCGTAAATGCAACGCACAGCATGATCACCAGTATCAGTTCCATTAGTAGGGCTGAAATTTCTAGAATTGGAGTCATAATAGCGATGGGATGATGCCCAATAGTCGCCATTGAACATATTTGGAATAAAACCATTATTTGAAAGGGCAACAAGATATGAAATTTCCCCTTCAGTAGGAAGGCGCCAACGGCCAGCCGGATATCCATTTTCCTGATAGGACGCGCAACGCTCCTTAGCGCGATCGTAACTTACTGAGGTTGTTTTTCCATATGATGATGCTATCAAGAAACCAGGAGAAACGACTTTTCTGGAGTCAGTATCTGATAGACTGGCTTTATAATTAGTCACGCTGATATAATCCATTGAACCACCAACTGATTCCCGCGCATCTCCGATTACCAATCCAAGACTCTCATCAAGAATAGTAGGGTGGACTATGATATTATACTGGCTATTATTTGTACCACTACCCGTGACATTGTCGGGATTTGTAATACTACCGATTCTTCTTTGGTTATTATTACCATTTGTCCTATTATTCCAAGCGTAATGAAAGTCATCTGTTTGAGCCGGATCATCATAACTATAGCCATTAACAAAGACAACTCCATTCGACTTTTTGCTCGTCACATACAATGATGGATACTGGGTAATCGTCAAGTGCCTGTCGAAAGAATCGTCCTCGGCCTCCTCCAAATGAAGCGTCACCTTAAAAACATATGGAGCCATATCAAAAGCATTGTTCGGCTGATTGTTTACCGTCTGTCGATTGTCCATTGTGTGGTTGATTCGCAAATAGGAAGCGTTCTGAGGAATAGTAACCCAACTCCTGATTACGTTGTCACCAGCCGTACCTGTAGCAATGCCTTTTTTTGTCCGTAAAGCAGGCGTTGCAACCACTTCATCATCTTGCATAAAGTACTGTGGCGCTGGAGAAGAGCCGGACAAATCCATTTGGTAGATTTCATCTATATACGCGATAACCTTACCTGAAGAAACGAAGGAGATGTCAATTTGATTCACATACATATCATACTCGTTCTTCGGAATATCAAGAGAAATGTAACGTCCCGTTGCAACGCTGGAGGAAATTGGATTCTCGGGAGCAAGCCAATTTTTAACCAAATACTCGCCGGTCAAACCCACTTCTTTGTCGGAACCGATGATGTTGACAGTCACATTGTACTCATAGATGCGGTTGCCCTCGTTTACAGTCGCTCTCGGGATGACAATCTTGTAATAAACCTCTTTCTGTTTGTAGAGGATTTGCTGATCGGTTCCGTAGTTCTTGTAACCATACCAGGGAAGAACCAGTTTGATATACGGCTGGTTGTCGTCACCTTCCTTCATACTGATGGGGTAAGTATAGTAATGAGCCAGCTTTTTATTATCGGAAGTGGTTGTCGTGATGTCATTCATGAAATCATAGGCATACTCGAAGATGTCACGGGAACCGTCGCCCGGCACATTATTGTGAACTTCAGGTTTCGTACAAGTTTTCCAGGAATCTGCAACCAAATCGCGAGTCAGCGGACCGCCCAGCGTGGTGTGCTCGATGGCATTGGACAGATACACGCGGGTCTCTTCGCCGGAAGGTTGCGGAACCCACATGATATTCCCGCTCTCCTTCACCTCCTCATAGTTTTGATAAGTAAAATTCACCGTGACTTTAGAAGCCAGACGCTTGAGGGGAATTTCGTTGTCAGCAGCGTGCAAATCAATTACTTCCTCACCGGTCATGACAAAAAACAGTGCTTCGTCATTAGGTTCCATCTTCCGTGGCCAGCGAAGGCCGAAGTAATTGGTTCCAATCGAACCGCCGTTTTTGAAGAAAGATTCTCCGACCTCTAAACCATGTAACGCTGCCCATGTCTTTGCGTCTTCAGGAATAGTCGTATTAGGCGATTGAACGGCCGCTCCGTACTTATCTACAAAATTCGCCACGGCAAAAACCATCGCCTTGGTGGCACCGTCGGGGAAAATCTTTTCAAGTGCACTATGATCAAGCGTTTCCGTATAAGTTCCTTCAAGCCCGCCAAGATTATGCTCACTGGGTTTATATGTACCTCGGAAAAGATACTCGGCATCGTCGTCCACGGTATCATCCGTATTAAGCGGGAAAAAGAAATAATCGATCTGCTTAATAAGATCTTCGTTGCCCGTTGCCAACCGGTCAGCTTTTGTCATAACCCCACAAGAGAATGAAAGCGAAAAGGTCTGATCTTGGATGGAAGTAGGGGAATCTAACGGTTCCACGCAGGACGCCACGACAAGCATGGCCGCCAAAAAAGCAATATAATGGATGATTCTTTTCATACTTCTTAGCTATTAGGAGGTTGCCGGAATGGTCAGCGCATAGTTTGCACGGACTTCGGAATAGGCGCTGATCCATTCGTCGCTGCCATTAGGTTTGAACCAAATGTTAATCTGTGCCTTGTGCTCGACTCCATCCTGGCCGCTGGCAGCGCGAACTTGAAAATAAACTGTGTCATGGCTTATGTCCTCGCCGGCATTCTGGTTGTGGCGAGACCATGTAGTACCGTTGTATATCCAAATTTCGTACATGTCCTCATCGACCGTCGTCGCGCCATAAGCGGGGATAAGTCCTAATTTATACTTGCCGGACTGGGGATAATTTACTGTAAAATAGCCTTGAGCAGGGAAATAGCCATCATAGAGCGCCCCATTTACAGTCGGCTGATAATACATATAAACGGCATAGTCCTCATCAACTACCGTATTCGTTTCTACACCTCCGACAGTTACCTTCGAGTTCATCCAAGTCACGTTCGACATGTTGATGGAACCAGTCGCCGTGTTAATAGCAGGGATATTGGCTTGATCCCAATCCTGGACAACGAATTTCAACTTGAGCTCCTCCGGGTAGAGCAAAAGATTATAGGAGTTAATCTTACCGGCTTCCCAAACAACATTGGCGGGGAGACTAACGCTCTTCGTTTTCGCGGAACCACCCGCAGGGGTATAGTTGACCGTGATTGTCGCGGCACCCTCTGTAAGCGTCTGAGGCCAGATCATGTAAGGAGTGGCTGTGGCATCATCGCCCTCCAACTTACTTCCATCCAGTACGTCAACGATTTCCTCCGGATCCAGAAGAACCGCGTTGCTGGAACCGCTGAAACCGCCGAAATTGCCAGAGGTAGTAAGCCCCGTAATTGCGGGAACCACCTTGGTCGCGTCTTCGGTAGTCCCGAAAGTAACGGTCGCACTGGCCTTATTGGGCAGTGTGACGGTGACGGAATTCACGGTCAACGCTGCACCGGTGTAGTTCTCCATCGAAATGCGGATGGCAGAAAACAAGTGATCGAAAACCAGAGGAACAGGCTCATTGATAACATGTCCTGCTTTCCAATCAGCTGCCGTTGTGGAAATGATATTGGAATAGAGTATGTCCGTTTGATTCGAATTCCAGGCAAGAACCTTTTCGGAAATAGTCAAGGTCGTTCCATCGAGGTTTCCGCCATTATGGGTATAACCAAAGAGTTTGTGAGAACCGTTTTCCCAATAATAAGTATTGCCTGATTCATACACCCATGCTTCGTCTGGGGGGCTGTATGTAATGACATCCCTGATAAAGGGGTCCGTAGAAGTCCCCATCAAGTCGATAACGGAAAAAGCCTGATCGGTCAGGTTGTCGCTCGTTACCATTGCCTTGGTTACAACGGACTTCGGCGCAAAGCGAATCAGACCACCGTCGGAGGTCACCTCCTCAAATTGGTTACAGGAGACCGCAAGGCCCAGAGCGATAATAATCGTCGTGTATTGAATAATTCTTTTCATATATCGCCTCCTCTCGTTATATGATCACTTGTGTCGGATCGAGTGGCACCCACTCGTTAACGGAAACATCGTAGAAAATGCGCCACGTCGCACCTTTATCTACGGCAATCGCTTTGAACCTGGCCTTGTGGCCTGCCGGGAAAGTAAGCCATTGGAACTCGTTGTTACTGTCCTTTTGCTGCAACTTAAGTGTACGCACTTTGTTCACACCATCAGCCGTGAGATCAAGGGTGATCGATACCTTATCCAAGTCGTTCGGCAGAGCAAAGAGTGTGAAGGTTACCCCCTTGTTCGTATCAATCTTAGTCCCTGAAGGGAATCTCACGGTAAGAGATTTCTCGCACTCCTCGTATCCATCCCAATATGCTTTGTTCGATTCGTCAATAAAATAAATCTGACTATTCTCAATATAAAACAATTTTGGATTCTCGCTTTCTGGATCGCCGCTCCAAAGCCCAGGTGCGTAAATGCAAGTTCCAGTCATGTAGCAATGGTCGCTGTCATTCTCAGTCGACAGTTTAAAACTGTTCAGCGTAATCTCGCCTTCCTTACTCTTGAGGTTGAACTCGAAAGCCGTGAAGGCAGGGTAGAACTTAAGATCCACCTTCGTTCCACTAGTCACGTTCTGTTGCATAGCGAGCAATGGTAATGAAGAGATATCCGGAGAATGGACGCCATCCGTGAGAGAAATAGTCTGATTATTAGGATTAGGAATTACTAGGGTAAAAGCAAGTCCTCCGTTGTTAAACCAGTTGATTCCCGTATTTTTCGGATAAACGCCATAAAATGTTGCATTGCCACTGCTGGCATTCCAATACAATCCACGGCCATCAGGACTCGCCGTCGTTTCATCCTCATTCTCACCCAAAGTATTAGACAAATTCGCCTTACTCTCGTGGCCATCCGTCGTTATATTAGTAAGATAGTAGTCGTCATAGACATAATTGACAGTAGTTTGTCCAGCCCCTGTCTCGCCAATCTCATGCGCTGCACCATCTTGACCGGTAAGATAGTTCGTGTTAGGGCTATATATGCGGATCATGTCATTAGATCCCCATCCAATGATTGCGTACCCGCCATTTTCTCCTGTGTAGGAAGTTTTTGTCGCAACGCTACCTTTGGAAGTTGCAGTGAACTTTACCTTACGGCCTCCTCCATCGGAAATAGGCTCGCAACCTGCCAGCAAAGACAGCATGCCGGTAAGAAAGATAAGGCAGATTACTCGATTTCTCATTGTGCATCCTCCCACTCGTGATTGAATGTATTGCCTGAAGTGTCGTAATTGTAAGGATCGATCTTCTGGCCGACAGACGTAATGTCGTTGTTGTCCACAATCGACCCTGCCAGCAGCGCAACTCCCAAAGAGAGGGCCGTCTGCCGCAGAATCGCAGGAGCCACATATTGTTGTTTTCGTTTCATATTGCAACAAAAATATTACTATCTTTGACAAAATCTCTTCGTAAGAGATACTATACCAGCTGGCAAAGTTATGCTACATTAGTCAAAAAAACAAACTTTTTCGACTTTTTATTAATTTCCCGGAGCCCCTT
>JAEEGF011461734.1_pt1 | contig 44761 bp, 35 predicted proteins | sample 9134171 | NCBI WGS metagenome assembly JAEEGF01 (sample SAMN16246542, study PRJNA631951) | gut metagenome | biome: gut microbiome; feature: rumen; material: AP-attached | host: Bos | place: Iran: Karaj | collected 2018-10 | reverse complement strand
TTCCTTGCATTCCCATACTTCCCTTGCCAACTCTGATAGCAACGTAAAAAATAAATGTTTCACTTCTAAAAATTCAGAAAAATGAAAAAGATCGAGAACAATTTCGCAGTAACAGGTTTCGTAGGTAAGGATGCAGAAATCCGTCAGTTCACAACCGCTTCAGTAGCACGTTTCTCTCTGGCTATCGCCCGTGGTGAGAAGAACGGCGAGGAGAACAACCGCGTATCGGCTTTCATCAACGTGGAAGCATGGCGCAAGAACGAGAACGCCAGCTCATTCGACAAGCTCACAAAGAGCACCATGCTCACGGTGGAGGGTTACTTCAAACCCGAGGAATGGAGCGACCAGGAAGGTGTCAAGCACAACCGCGTCGTGCTGGTAGCCACCAAGTTCTATGAGACTCCTGACAAGGAGGAAACTCCTAAGGAGGAGGAAAAGACATCAAAGAAGAAGGCCAAGTGAGCCTTCTTCTTTCCTTTCTAAGGGCAAAAGCCTGAAGATAGGGAAATGAAAACTCCAAGATTATCATTATTATTCACCATCAATTTTTACAGTTATGATTTACACTCACACCATCGGACGCATCGGCAAGGATTGCCAGGTCATCACAGGAACACACGGGACTTTCATGGCGGTTGACATAGCCGTCGATGATTACTCCAAAGGTCAGAACATCACCACATGGGTTAGGGTACGCAGCAGCAGAGAGAACCACATCCGTTTGTCTGAATACCTCACCAAGGGCAGACTCATACTCGTGGAAGGAACGATCTCCACATCCCAGTGGAAAGACCGTCAGGGCGAGAGCCACACCCAAATCTCTATCAATGCGGACAGTATTGCATTCGTGAACGCTGGGAAGAAAGAAGAGCAGGAGGCAGAGCCGAAGAAGGCCGCGAAGAAAGGGGCTAAGGCAAAGGGTACGTCCCAGCCGCCAACGGATGCTCCTGAGCCGGACGAGAAGGACATGCCATTCTAAGGAAGGAGGACGCCATGAGATACGCAAGGCTTTTGTCTCCCTATCGAGGTTATTGGGATATTCAAGTGGATGTCAACAGCATCATGGGAGGCTACCACGGCTATCAGTACGACTGCATCGTCATAGGCAGCGGAGCAATGATAACATGCTACAGGGACGAGTTTGAGTTTGTAGACTAAAATACCAAGGTAACGGGCAGACCAACCATCTGCCCACAATTCTTTCTATCATGAATATGACCGACAAGAAGAAGGAGCAGATTAAGACTCTCATTGAGAAAATGAAGCAAGAAGGAAAGCCTATTGATTGGGCCACTGCTGTCTTGTGCTAAAACCAGCGAGTTCTGCCTCTATCCGGGGCAGAACTCGTAATCAAGGAACATGGACAGGTCGCTTCACGGCGACCTGCTGCCACTTATACGGTTGTTTCATAAAGTTCCAAAGCCTCTTTCAGCTTGTCATGCATGTAGCTCATGACATTCCTCGGATAAATGATCTTGATGCCAGGGCCATACGACATGAAGACGGAGTACATCTCGAAGTTGATGACCACATCAATCCTGAAGATACAGCTTCCGTCTTCAGCATTCTCCTGTAACAGTCGCTGAGAGCGATGGATTGGTTTGGTCTTGATATACTTGCTTTGCTCGGCATTCGCCCAGAACTTGATCGTTCTCGGTGTATTCTTGATGTTCTTGCTGACGCCAATCACGTCGTCGAAGAAATGCTCAGGATCAAAGTCGGGGTTCTCTTTGAAAGGCACCATAGTGGGTTCCACGCTCTTGATGCGGTCAAGAGCCAGGTTGAAAAGCTTCAAGTCATCAGCCTTGGATCCAAACAGGAACCAGCGGTTACGGAACTCCTTCAGCAGATATGGGCAAAGGATGAACTCCTTCGGCTGCCTCGCATTAAAGGACTGATACATGATGCGTAGCGTCTGCTTATGCGCGATATATTTATATAGAGGATTAAGCAGACGGATTCCCTCCAGATTCGGGACACTGTCGAAATGAATGATGGGCTTGCGGTTGTTACGGCTGATGGCCAGCTTGTCCTGCAGGCGGCTGACTATATCCGACATCTCAGAGAACTGCTCGAAGTCCTCCAGCTGCCGCAGCATGTCCACAGCCTCCTGCATCACATCATAATCATTCTGCGACATGGGCATATTCATGATGGAATAGCCCTGATCCGCATAGCGGTAGTATTTGTGGTCATACACCTCAATGGGGGCGTTATAGCCAAGTTTGTCCGAGCGCATCATCTGGATGTCACCCTGAACAGTCCGTACTGAGACGCCCTTACGGATGCCCTCCATATCATAGAGCGCATCGGAACAAGCATCAACAAGGTCTTCAAGCGTCCACCGGCGGTAGTGGTTGCGAAGACAGTTGTCGATGGTCTTGTAACGTATCAAAGCATTCTTGTTTGCTGGCATAGCGGTATTCTCTTATCTAAACAACTCATTGATTATCATATTTCTGTTCATGATGAATGACAGCATGTCCCTGTAGATATAACAGTCCTCATAATCAGTAGGTATGAGTCGGCCATCATCTATGACCAGGATCTCTGCATCTGGAAAGGATAGAATGACCGGGGAATGTGTGGCAATAATAACCTGTGAGCCAGCAGCCACTGCATCCTTCATCCACACCAGGAAACGCAACTGATTGGTATAGGACAAAGCTGCCTCTGGCTCATCGAAGATGTACAGGCCACGATTTCTGAGCCTGTTCATGACCAGAGAGATGAAGCTCTCCCCGTGAGACTGTTCATGCAGGCTTCTTCCACCATAGCTGCCGAGCATTCTACCGTCTACCCTCTGAAGCCGGTCCACTTCAGAAGCCACATTATAGAAACTCTCGGCACGGAAGAAAAAGGCGTTTCTGTAGCTCAGGTCTGCACGTATGGGTCTCAGATCCTCATACAAACGGGAATGGGTTTCCCATGTACTGAAGTTAAAGTTACGGCTTCCCCCTTCCGGATTAAGCCTGAGGATGGTGGCAATAGCTTCGAGCAAGGTTGACTTCCCGGAACCGTTTTCACCGACAATATATGTCACGCTTCTGTTAAACTCCAACGAAGTCAGATCTCTGACCACAGGAAGTGTGAAGGGATAGTCTTCCGGCTCTTGCGGAATATGCTCATTCCTTACTCCTTTGAGGAAAATATTCTGTCCGTTGATATTCATCTCTCTGTCTTTTTTGCAAAGATAACTATTTTCTACGCAATCTATTTGCGCAGAAGTGAAAAATCACACTTTTTTTGAGGTTTTTCACAAAATAATTTCAGCTACGCAGAAAGACTGCGTAGTATGCGTCTACCTTTGCAATGCGATCCGGAAAAGGATGCGTATGGATACTGAGCTACGAGGCACCACCCATTAATTAAAAGATGTATAACGATTAAAGAAAGAAAAGACAATGGAAGCAAAGATGATCAACAACCGTCCCGTCAAGATATGGACGAGTGACGTCGAGGAGTCTGCCATGCGCCAGATCGAGAACCTGACGACATTGCCCTTCCTTTTCCATCACCTGGCCATCATGCCCGACGTGCATGCCGGCATGGGGATGCCTATCGGTGGTGTGCTGGCCTGCAAGGATGCCGTCATTCCCAACGCCGTGGGCGTGGACATCGGTTGCGGCATGTGTGCAGTCAAGACCAGCTGGAAGGTGGAAGACATCCCTGCGGATGTGCTCCGCAAGCAGATTATGCGTGGCATCCGCAAGCGTATACCTCTCGGCATGGACCACCACAAGGAAGCTCAGGACGAGAGATACCTGCCACAGGGCTATGACATAGACAAGCTGGAAATCGTGAAGCGCCGTAGCCAGTCCATCCTGCATGAGGTAGGCACGCTTGGTGGCGGCAACCACTTCATTGAGTTGCAGAAGGATGAGGAAGGCAGCCTCTGGATCATGATCCACTCAGGCTCGAGAAACCTCGGCAAGCAGGTCGGCGACTATTACAACAAGATTGCCGCTCATCTTAATGAAATATGGCATTCCTCCGTATCTCCCGACATCAGGCTGCCTTTCCTAGCCAGGGGAACCAGGGAGTTTGAGATGTACTGGAAGGAAATGCTCTTCTGCATCGACTTCGCCCTGTGCAACCGCAGGCTTATGATGGAGCGCATCGAGGAGGTTCTTGCAGACTCCCTGAAGGGAATAGAGTTTGAGCCGATGATCAACATCGCCCACAACTATGCAGCCTTTGAGAACCACTTCGGGCAGAATGTCATCGTACACCGCAAGGGTGCCACGTTGGCACGTGAGGGAGTCACCGGCATCATCCCCGGCTCACAGGGTACGGCATCGTACATCGTCGAGGGACTCGGCAACCCTGATTCCTTCTGCTCATGCTCCCACGGGGCCGGTCGCCTGATGTCACGCACGATGGCTATCAAGACGCTGGACATGCGGCAGGAAGTCGACTATTTGGAGGCCAGGGGCATCGTCCATGCCATCCGCTCACAGGAAGACATGCAGGAGGCATCGGGAGCCTACAAGGACATCGAGGAGGTCATTGCAAATGAGCTTGACCTCGTAAAGGTAAAGACCCGGCTGCTTCCCGTGGCAGTGATTAAGGGATAACATATGAAGACGGACCAAGCGGTTCTTACTCCACATGTCAGAGCCCAAACTGTGGGGCGTTAAAAAGAACCGTCATTTCCGTCTTCCTTACATGCGGCGGTTAAGCACCGCAATTGCCATGGAGATGGCCCTAGCGACTGCTTACTCCTAAACAGGTAACTGCTGGTTCGAGTCCAGCCCGCCGCTCAAAGAAAAGGTGCGGTAGCTCAGATGGTAGAGCGATGATTATTGCACTGCGATTACCTTCTTTACAGAATGAACAGCAACAAAAGAACGCGAGTCTCATAAGGCAAAGGGTTTTCGTCTTAAACTGCAAGGTCAAGCAAGCGCATACTTCATCATGTGTCGCCGGTTCGACTCCGGCCCGCACCGCAAGAGAGAGGTCAAGGACGGCTTACTTCCATGACTTTTGCTAAAGAGGCTCCAATAGCCGTTTCAATTACCTCTCTTCATGCTGCGATAGCTCAGTTGGTAGAGCAATAGGTCCTGTCTGTGGTGACATTTCCCGTGAGGGACCAATTACCACATACTTCTTACTTATCGGTCGCAGGTTCGAGTCCTGCTCGCAGCTCCAGGGATTATCAACGAGGTCTAAGAGGGACTTACTCCCATTCGTATGTGGGCATCATGCCCATGTATACCATCCCAGTCTCTCAATTACCTCTTAGTATTAACAAGGTCAAGGCTGACTTACTTCCTAAGACGTTTAGCTAAAGCGGCATCCTATAGTCAGCCAATTACCTTTTAAATTTCAAACGTTATGAACAACAAGACATTGACAAAGGTAGCCCTGCGCTACCGCGCTGTGTTCCTCGACGTCAACCCCGAGGACATCGACATGAAAAGCGAAATTTCTGCTCCGGTGATGGCATTCATCACCCGTCTGAAGGAAAATGGATTCTGTGTGAGTGAGCAGCTGCTCCATGCACTGAATGCCGTTTCTGCCGACCGGCTGGCTGAAATCACCGGGTGCATCAACGACGTGATGGGTGTCAAGCTCAACTGGGCACCGCTCGTGAAGGGATGGAATGTGCCTACAGGTGAAAGCCTTGCCGACCACCTAGTTACATGGATTGCCAACATCTTCGGCAAGGAGGCAGGCTTCAAGGGAACCACGCTGCCCTGCGGACACTTGATTCCCGTAGGAACCTTCCCGTTGGAACGCTACAATGGCTGTCCCTACTGCGGTACGCCATTCGAGACAGCAGACTTTGTCTACAAAGGCCAGGCCAGCAAGCTGAAGGAGCTGCTCCTGTTCACCATTGAAGACATGCAGAGAGTCTTTCAGTCACTCTTGTCTTCGAGCACTCCGCTTGACGGCACCCAGAAGGATTCGTTGGCGCAGCTGCTGCAGGTTTTCCCCCTGCCAGAGAATGCCAACATCATGATGAAAGAGACGGCCATGCTTGTCATCAAGCAGTTGGTTGAGCAAGACAAGGCCGAAGAGGCCACGAAGCTGCTGAAGACACCTACAGACATTCTCCGTTATCTCTGGTACGAAAAGACCGGCTACGTGCAGATTATCGAGCCTAAGACACTCGTTGCCCATGCCCGTAAGCTCTACTATCATATGTGGGGACCGCTTGAAAAGGGTGTTGACGCTGCCAAGGACATGAAGAAAAAGCTGATGCTGAAGTACGACCGAAAGGCCTGCCTGCGTGTGGCAAAGTGGCTGAACGCCATTCCCATGACTGCCAAGCAGGCCGCCGAGAACATGAACCCCAAGCGTGGCATGTGGGTACGCATGATACGGGCGTTACGTCTGGGTGAATACTCCCGGAAGGATGGATTCGGCCATCTGGCAGAGATACTGGACGTTTTCTACAAGCAGGACTACAGCACCTGGCAGGGAAGTGTCGACAAGGCCCGCTCGGCTAACGATGCCGAAAAGACGCTGTCCTTGCTGAAGGAACGCCCGGGACTTTTCGCCCGTTGCCTCTTCGCCTCCATGCTCCGCTTTGGCAGCGACAAGGTCATTGCTGCCTTTGGCGAGGTGGCCGACAGGCTGCCTGCCCGTCTGCTCCTCTCGCTCGGCAATGCGGCAGAGGCCTATTTCGACCCGAAGGCCACGCGTCTGGCCCGCCCCATCACGGGTGTTACCCACAAGATCGAGCCCAACAAGCTGCTGGCCCTCTATGACGGGGAAACCCTCAACTCTATGGTTGAAGCCGTGAACAGTCTTTACAAGGCATCCATGGCAAGGCGTTTCGCAGCCCAGAAGACGGAGGCTAGGACCATCTACATCGACCCTGCTCTATACAACATCCCCGTCAGCGTAGGCGACCGTTCGGCAACCATCCAGGATGCATCCTGCGCGCTGATGGGCACCCGCTTCCCCGTCGAGGGCGATGCCGTGCGCCTGTTCCTCCAGTGGGGTAAGGGCCTGCATGCCCAGCACCTCGACATGGACCTCAGTGCCCGTATAGCCCTTCCCGAAGGAAAGATTGCCGAGTGTGCCTACTACAGTCTGACGTGTGTCGGTGCCAAGCACTCAGGCGACATCCGTTCCATCCCCGAGATGGTAGGAACTGCCGAGTACATTGAGCTGTCGATGCCTGAGCTGGAGAAGGCCGGGGCCACCTACGTCACCTTCACCTGCAACGCATACTCCACCGGTGCCCTGTCGCCCAATCTTGTCGTCGGCTGGATGGACTCTGCCTACCCGATGAAGATTTCCGAGAAGAAGGGCGTTGCCTACGACCCTTCGTGTGTTCAGCACATGGTACGCATCAGCGAGGGCAACCTGTCGAAGGGACTGGTGTTCGGCGTGCTTGACGTTGCAAAGCACGAGATCATCTGGCTGGAGATGCCCTTCACGGCGCAGACCATGCGGGGAGCCGACAGCGCTTCGATAGAGACCCTGCTCCGCAAGCTGGAGGCAAAGCTCTCCGTAGGTGAGTTGGTTGCCATGAAGGCGGAAGCCCAACATCTTGCCCTTGTGGAGAATGCTGACGAGGCCGACGAGGCATACACCTACGAGTGGGCACTCAACCCTGCCGAGGTGACACAGCTACTCTACATGTAGGTTCATGACTTTGCGCAAATCCTTACAGGAGAATATAATAATTAAAGCTCTAATGTGGTAAATAACTGCAAATGCAACAAGAGGGTGTGTCAAAATAGGCACACCCTCGAGGAGCTTATTGTCTTAGTTATTATCTATAATGTAATCTATAAATGTCCTAAGTTCAGATAAAGGATGATGTGGGAAAGAACGGTCATATTCCCTCCTTTCCGAGAGATTCATTCTTATGCCACGAGTGTAGTTCTCATCATAGGGATCTTTCATCCATCCCTCTAAGTCAATACCTTTTACTAATTCCTGCCGCCTTGCGTATTCATAGACAGTAGTATCACGAACACCTGTTGTTCCTCTTTCTTCAAACTGTCCTTTTAGGCAAAGTGCCTTTCCCTTCTTCACAAAATGCATGGTCAGAATGTAGTTCATTCCACTGGGTTCACGACCACTTTTTACGATGCTGAAAACGTATTGTTTTCCATATCTTGTCATGCCCTGGCTTACTTCTATCAATCCTTGGTTATCACCCAGACTATCATGAATACCGTCTATGATGGCTTTTGTGTCATTCATCGGCATGGTCTCTTTCTCTTTGATAGGGTAAGACTGAACAAAACATAGAGCATTCCTGTTTTCTTTGCTGTAAGACAAAGCCCCTTCTGGGTCATCTGGAAGAGAACGCAGAGGTTCATATTTATCAGGCAGCTGCAGAGTAAGGACTTCCTCCGGCTCAGCAATAGGTGAATCCATGCTTAATGCATCCATTAAACGTTTAGCAATGAGCTTTGAACGCTTTACGATTTCTTCCTCACAAAAATCAAAATACTGTTCAATGGCTTTGAAGTAATCCTCACGTATCAGGTCTTTTTGGTCGCTCCATACGCCATAGAATAACGACATAGGTTTACCCATATAGTCCAAATAGTCACCAAGCATCAATTTCCTGCACATTTCCGTAAAGCCTTCGTCACTACGGTACTTATCAAAAGCCTTCTTCCTCTTATTGATGACTTGAAGCATATCTATGTTTCCTTTCCTTGGATTGATAAAAGCAAAATGAATTGCCTGGAGATAGGTATCTATATACCTTTGACTTCTGCGTAGCTTGTCACGGCAAAAAGAGAAGCCTCCTGGCCATACCACATAGTTCCCTACAGTATGACAGAGTCTATAGAAAGCCCATGCTCTGTCCAACAGGTCTGCAGAGGGGCGGAACTCACGCAATCCCTTGAAACTATCACCCAGTGGGAAGCCCAGCAACATTAAATATGTGTTCACGGGAGCAACTTCAAAGTCAAGATGGTCAAGGCCATCGTAAGTCAAGGCAGGCCAGGCGTCTGTGAATGTGAGTGTCATGATGGACTTAAGAATACTCGTTTTCTCAGGTGAGAAAGCATAACCACCACTGTTTCCATATTTCTCATCACCTTCAAGTTCGTTGAAATCAAAAGATGTCAGTTTCATGATGTCGCCGTCCAGCTTGTCTTTGATGAAGTCCTTCACAAGGCTGGTGGCATAGACATCGGTGACCTTCGAGGCCTTTTCCTGCGCTTTCTTTTCATCGTACTTGTCACGTTCCTCCTTACGCGACAACTTATGCTCATTTGTTTTTCGATAGTCACACTCCCCTTTCATCACATTGTTACGGAACTCCTCCTTTTGAAGCTTACGGCAACCCTCACCTCTGCTGTTGATACCGTCGGTGAAGACACATCCGTCGCATATTGTGTTTTTCGGTCCGTCCCACATGAAGTTGTCTAACCCACCGAGAGGTTTGGGCAGGTGGTCACCGGCTGGATCGATGATGAAACCGGACTTGTCTATTAGATATGGCTTGCCGTCTTTTTCTGCATAGAAGAAATCCAGCAAGACTTCATCATGCCATCTAAGACGGTTAAACATAGGTGGGAACAGGATGTCGCCATTCACACTCGCTAAACCTCGCGGATAAAGTGTAGGATGATCTTTGGTTTTGCGAATAGTGTTGCCGATGATGAAGAGTCCCTGTTTTACCTTATAGACATCATTGAACCAGACTCTCAGGACTTCCGTTCCATCTCTGCGGAGGATGTTTTTCTTGCTTCCAATCTCACATTTGTAGTAGCCCTCACCCCATTCCTCAACAAAATTGTACTTGAATTCACTGATATGGTTCCCTTCTGTATCTATAAGTCCACTCATCAGGTTTACATTATTACCAATCTTCTGGCATGCTATGGCGACACCGTCCACGAAATCACCGATAGTGCGATAGTGCAGATCGGGTGAGATATGTATTTTCCCGTTTTTATCTATGGTTCCCATCCAGTAACCATCCTCAATATAGGTATATTCACCCACAGTTCCTAAAGTCCTCATATTATACTCCTTTCATTCTGTTTGACACCCATTCTTCATCTATACACATGCACCCGTTGTCTGCAAAACGATTGTCCAGTTCAAGTGACAGGCACTGCTCAAAGTATCTCTCCATCTGTAATCCGATATGCTTGCCTTCGTCATCTTTACCCAGACAAAAGAAAATGATTTGTCCATACTTGTTTTCCTTATCAGGCTTTGTCATGCCCTGAAAATACAAACGGACCCCCTTTTCTGTCATCGACGAATCCATGTGGTGAGTAATGGTATATTTAAGTTTTTCAACGGCAATGTCATTCAGTTCGTTTTCCATGATAAGAATCTTTTCCTTGAAGTTTAGCAGCCCATACACAGTACGGAAAGTGTATTTCTCCAATCCAAACACTTCTGGTATTTGGAATGGTTCATTCTTTCCGCCTTTATCTGACACATCATGAGAGAAAAAGATCATGAAATGATGCCTCATGTCATGATAGATGGTTCCAAAAGGGATGAAGACTTTGGCACCGCATTTCGGGCAGGTCCAAATGAAAATATCTTCATTGAAGATTTTCTCCTTCAACTCAGGATTCAGGTCAACATTGATGGATGACCAATACTCAAACTCACCTTCACAACTGCATTTCGGGCAGGTAATGCTATCTTTACAAAGCTGTGACATCTTTAATATTTCTTTTTGTGATATTGAATCGGTTTTCAAGTTCATAGATAGCATAAATCCATGGAATCTCTGGGCCGTTATCCTCGTTCTGATACGTTAGGTCGTTCCCGTCAGCATCCTTATACGCATCCCATGCATAGTTAGTCACCTTGCGTTCCATGATTTCATTGCCATGAATGAAAGAGATTTCCTTAACTGGCATCAGCTCGAAAGAGTCTTCTTTGCAGATTGCCCCGATGGTATAGGGGTCGTTGATGTCCACACAGAAATCTGCGCCATCTTCCTGGAGAATCTTCCAAGCTCTGTCACCAACATGTATAGTCAAATGCTCGCCATCTAAAACTGGGAAATGCTGTTCAACCTTATGGGCTGGAGGAAGGCCGTTCTCATCGAAAGAATAGTCAAAGAGACCTAATTTCCCCTTTATGTCCGTGATAGGCTCATCAAACATGTATGCATTACTCAACTGCCAGTGTGTACATTCTTGGGCAGCCCAGGGTGAATCATTATCGTTGTCTGTGTCAAATCCAACCACATCAACATAGCCAATAATGGCTGACAGCGGCATGTCCTCATATTCTGGCATAATGCCGAATAAACGAAGGTTTGCCATGATTGAAAATGTCTCTGGATCGAGGTTCTTTTCATCAAAGTCCCTTGGCACCTTTTTTGAACTGGCATGAATTAGAATACGCCCTGGCACGCCTTTAGGTTGCCAAGTTCTGTTTTCAATGTCTTTGACTCCAGTGCAAATAGCGTAAGCCCATGGCTGTTGAACAGATAAAGCCTTCATGTCAATCTTTTTTTTTTCGTTATCGATTCCAACTGGAGCTTCTGCTGCCATCTGTACAGACTCTGACTGGATGGGAACTTCAGTTGCCGTATGGAACAGTTCACGGCTGCGGATTCCAAAGGCCGTGACATAAAGATACATGGTTGCAAGCACGTTGATAGCTGCATCACATTCCTGTTCTGAAGCCGTAGGTGCTTTATGCGCATTGTCGTTGCGCCAGTCGCGTACCATGCCCAGATACTCGCTGAACTTCTTGTCAGCATCGTCTTCCGAATATTTCAACCGTTTTAGGCATGGAGTCTGGAAAATGCAGTCTGCCAGCGTGGCTTTCATTCCTTCCTGTCCAGGCTTTGTACTGACAATCTCGGTATGATTTTTCAGATAATACACCTTTTTCAGGAACACCTCGAATCGGCTGACAAGGGTATTGAAATGCTGCTTCTTGTCCACAAAGGAAACTTTTGTCGGACTGCAATACAAACGGTTGAACGCATTCTGTATGACATCGTTCGCCCCGTCAATATCATCGGTTGTCTTGGCTGCTACAAGAGCAACCAGGTCATCAGCTATCTGTTCTTTGGCCTTAGGCAACATCCTGAACACAGAGAATTCGCGTTCGATAGTTGGGAGGATTTTCGTCTTAAACCTCTCAGGATTATAAACCGCTTCATCCTGAGCACGGAAGTTGGCATACATCATGCTACCCATTTGTGACATAATGCTATTGTAAAGGTCGTGATTCTGGAACAACCGGCGGAATGCTTCCATCTGGTCACCATAGCACTCCTGGGCTGCCTCGGCAAAAATCTCCGGGAAGATACTCTCAGCAAACTGCTTCGGGTCATTGTTCTTTGCCTGCTTGGTCAGTTTCCTACGTACCTTAGGCTGGTTCAGCTTGTCATAGATGCTCTCAACCAACACACGATCTTCCTTAGTGAAGTTACCTCGGAACATCACGTTCACCTTGTCAATGATGTTAGAGAGCAAATCGCGTTTGTCGTCGGGACCACCACCGGCACCTGGTTTAGGCGTGGTCAATCCGCCCGCATTCTTGTCAAGCTGGATGCTTTGTGTTTCTCCAGCCTCAATACGTGAGTTAACCAGCATCAGTTGCTTATTCAGGTCGATACGCTCATGATGTTTGGTCTTGATGAGTTTCAGGAGCAAGTCGCAGAAAACGTATGTTCGATAGAGGTCACGGTTATAGGTTCGCTCCACCTGTGCCAGATAATTGTAGAAACGCACAAACTGCTTGATTTGTCCGCGAACAGTGTAGAACGTCTCTTCGTCCAGCTGGTTGATACGGTCAGTCACTCCCTTGAATGCGTTCGACAGCTTACCCAGTCGTGTCGGGTCATCCTTCTTCACTGTCTTTACAATATCTTCCACACGCTGTTCATCCAGGTCAGTCCACAAGTTCAGCTCACGGATATTGTCGCGTAAAGTGAAGACCGAATTCAAATCCATAGGCTTGATAAGTTCGGTACCTGTGTAGAACGGTTCAAAACTCTTCTTGATATTTTCGGGGTCATTGACAAAGTCGAGTACGTAGGTATCCACCTTGTCAGGATGGGCACGGTTCAAACGGCTCAATGTCTGTACAGCCTTCACATCACGCAGTTTCTTATCTACAAACATCGTATGCAGCAAGGGTTCATCGAATCCTGTCTGATATTTGTCGGCTACCACCAATACGTTGTAGAGGTCGGAGGCGAAGAAAAGGGGTAGTCCTGCCTCACTAATCTTATAGTCAGGCGTTGAGTTCATGGCTGTTTCGGTGTATTCATGATCTTGATACAGCACCTTGCCGGAGAAAGCTACCAACGGGTGCACATCGTTATAGCCCTGCAACTCACAGTAGGCTTTGATGGCCATAAAGTAGCGTACTGCATGGGCACGGCTTGCTGTCACCACCATGGCCTTTGCCTTACCTTGCATGGCAGGAAGCGTCACCTCTCGGAACTTCTCTACGATAATTGCACACTTCTTGTCAATGACATGCTGGTGGTTGTCATGGAATGCCTTAACAGCCCGTGTAGCAGGTGTCTCTTCATATTCCGGATCCTCACTGATACGCTTGGTTATCTCGTAGCTCACACCATAGGGCGTATAACTTAGCAAAACGTCCTTGATAAATCCTTCCTCAATAGCCTGTAGCATTGAATAGGTGTGGAAAGCCTCATAGCGGCACTTTGTCGGGTCAATGTCCTGATGAGTACAGATGCCGAAAGTACGCAGTGTCTTGGGCTTGGGTGTAGCAGTGAAGGCATAGAACGACAGATTACCGTGCTGTCCCTGTGCCAACAGTGTGTCCATAATCTCGTCGCGCTGCTTCTCCAGTTCCTCTTCAGCAATGTCTTGCATAGCTGCCATCTCGCGCAGGGCCTCGTCGGTGTCGGCCAGTGCAGCTTTCATCTTCTCTGCGGCCTTACCTGTCTGTGAAGAGTGGGCTTCATCCACAATGAGGGCATAGCGTTTTCCTGTATTTTTGTTCACCTCTTTGTAAATGAGTGGGAAACGGTGAAGCGTACAGATGATGATACGTGAATTGTCATCATTGATCAAATCCTTCAGTTTTGTAGATGGGTCACTATCCTTCACAGTCTCTACTGTGCCGTCCACATGGTCGAAACCAAGGATGGTATTCTGTAGTTGAGAGTTCAGCACACGGCGGTCAGTAATGACGAATACACAGTTGAACATCGGCTTCAACTCTTCATTTTGCAATGCTCCCAAGCGATATGCCACCCAAGCGATGGAGTTTGACTTGCCCGATCCTGCCGAATGTTGTATGAGGTAGTTCTTGCCAGAACCATGTTCCGCAGTGTCAGCCAACAGTTTTTCCACCACGTCAAGCTGGTGATAGCGTGGGAAAATGATTTTTACACTTTTCTTCTTCTCCTGTTTTATCGTACCATCTTTTGTCTTGTAAATGCTAATGCGCTCCTCTTCCTGACGAGAAATGTAGCGTTGCAGGATGCAGAGTAGCATGCGGCGGTTGAGCACACGCTCCCACAGGTAGCACGTCGTATACTTTCCTTCCGGAGCTTCGGGGTTGCCTTTGCCACCTACATTACCCGCTCCGTTACTACCTTGGTTGAAAGGCATGAAGAAAGTCTTCTCTCCACGTAGTTCGGTTGCCATGATGGCCTCGTAGAGATCTACGCCAAAATAAGCAAGTATGCGGTGGTTGAACTGGAACAACTCTTCCCTTTGGTCGCGGTCGTTCATCCACTGGTGGCGCGAGTTCTCCACGTTTTGTCCCGTCAACTGGTTCTTCAGTTCGAGGGCCACCACAGGGATGCCGTTCACCGACAGCACCATGTCGATGGTGTTGTGGTTATGAGTGGAGTAAGCAAACTGTCGGGTACACTCCATGATGTTCTGCTGGTAGTGCAGATTCAGTTCCTCGTTGAGCGTACTGGCTGGTTCGAAATAGACCAACTTGAACTTGAAGCCCAGGTCATCGATGCCATTGCGCAGCACCCAAATCAGGCCGCGCTCATGAATCTTGTCCTGCAACACGTTGTAGAGGCGGTCTTCCGTCTGGGCACCGTATTTCTTCTCATACAGTTCCCATTTTTTCGTCTGAGTCAGGCGAAGAAACTTGATCAACGTCTTCAGGTCGATGGCCCGCTCCTTGTCGTAGGTGGCCTGAGAGCCTTTCACATAACCGCCCTCGGTGGTCAGCCAGTGTTCGATATAGGCTTCAAAATCCCGTTCTTTCAAATCGTTGTTGTCCATATCTTGTTTGTTTTTATTCAATGATTGTTTTACCAGTTACGGCTTCGTAGATGACACTCTTCTTATAGTCTTTCAGCTTCTCTATCTTTTGTTGCTTCAAGGCAATCAAACGGTCGATGTCGGCACATTTTTCGTCAAGGTACGAGGCGATGGAGTGCTGCTCGGAGAGAGGGGGGAGAAGTCCGATGAATTTACATATTTTAGATATAGTAATACGTCGTAAAGCAGATCCTGCCATTGATAATTGCATTTGAGCCTGTAAAGAATCTGAATCCAGTAAGTATTTCAGATATTTTGACAAAAGTTTATCTGATGGAGTCAAAATTCCTAATGATGATAAGACCACATAGTCATTGTCATATACAACAGCAGTTCTTCCAACAGTTCCATCTTTTGCTAATAGAACAGCACCCTTTGGGGGTTGACACCCATTTGCGACTAAGGCAGTGAAATCATCAAGTGAAATTTTGGCAGCATTTTCAACATGTATTTTATCGTCATATACGTTACTAACAGTTATATATGGCTTTCCTTCGCCTATTGTATTTGGAGAGAAATGGGAACCATCGGTAATTTTTTTACAAATTCTTTTAACAGGAAGAACTGTCCACCCTTCCGGAATTTCCCCAATCCAATCGATGCCAGATGGGACTAGTTTGGCGTTTGGATTAAGCCCTTTTGTAATGGCCTCGGTAATTATACTCTGCTTATAAGCTTTCAGTTTTTCAATCATCTGCTCTTGTAGTCCAATGAGCATATCTATCTCCCCACACTTTTCGTTGAGGTAGGAAACTATGCGTTGCTGTTCGCGAAAAGGAGGAAGGATAGTATAGATGAAACCAAAATCTTCTTCAGTTAATGAACTTCTTAAATTTTTAGACAGATGTAAAAGACACTTTTCGTCATCCATATATCTTAGAAGATAATCAAAATATGGCGGATAAGCATCTTTCCTGACAAATTTGAATTGACTATACGCTGGACTTGTCAAACCTTCATTTCTGATAAGCCCGACACAACGTGGTGTAACATCTATATCAAATAGGCACATAAGTAAATTGCCAGGATGAACATATTGGTAGCCATCAAAAGTAGTTGGCATTTTCCCACCAGCACTTAAATCCCTTATGATAACTCCATTGGTTGTCAGAGATATAATATCCTCATTATTGTAAGTGAAACAGATTTCCTTTGTCTTTCGCATAATGCGCTTATGCGGAAGAATCTTCCACGTCTCTGGAATCTTACCAATCCATTCTATGCCGCTGTCTTTCATCTGTCTCATGCCTCATCCTCCTTATTCTTTTGTTGTTCCATGAAGAACTGTTTCTGTTGCTCAATCTCACGGCGCAGTTCCTCTTTTGTCGGCATAAAAGTGAGATACTTGGCTGCGAAAAGTTGGTCGCTACCATTCAGTACCGAGTAATGCGCTACATCATTGTCAGTCTCAGCACACAGCAACAGACCGATGGTCGGATTATGTCCTTCTGGCCGTACCAGTTCGTCATACATTCTGACGTACATATCCATTTGTCCCACGTCCTGATGGCTTAGTTTTGTTGTCTTTAAGTCGATGAGGACAAAACAGCGAAGGTGGAAGTTATAGAACACCAAGTCGATATAGTAGTCTTCTTTTTCCGTATGGATATGTTTCTGCCGGTCAACAAAGGCAAAGCCTTTTCCCATCTCCATTAAGAAAGGAATCAGGTGGTCTATGATACTTTGCTCCAATGTGCTTTCTGTGTAGTTGGTGTTATTCTTGAACCCCAAAAACTCTGCAACTATAGGATTCTTCAGATATTCCAGCTTATCCTGGAGCGGAGCAGTTAATTGTCGCATCTCGCTGCTCACCACTTCCTTGTTTTGTGAGCGTATCAGCCGATGATAGTATTGGCTGCTGACGTTGCGCTGCAATGTGCGAGTACTCCACATCTCCGTGGCCGCCTCGTCCTCATACCATGTTCTCCCTTCTTCTGTCAATTCTTGTTGAATGATGCTATAATGAGTCCAAGTAAGGCGTATAGGAGATTTTCCAGTCAGTGATTGGAAAATGTCTTTTTCATTTAGTTCTATAGATTTTCCAGCCAGCGATTGGAAAAAGTCAGGATGATTCTGATAAAAGGACAAGAAGCTATAAAGGTTGCTCTTTTTGAATCCTCTGCCATACTGAGAGGTCAGTTTCTTTGCAAGTTTCTTTATCACCTGCTCACCATATTCAGCCCGCTGGTCTTTCAGTATTTCATGCTGGATGCGCATACCCAACAGCCAGTTGCGTTTGATGAGTGTTTCGTTGACAGCACGATAAGCGGCGGCCTGTCCCTTTTCAATAATCAGACAGGCATCATTGTATAGCCTATCATCAATTTTGGCAACAGTGTTGCCAGAATCTGAACTGGAAAGCTGAGGAGACATGTCTTTATCTTGATTTGGGTAAACTCCGTTTACCGATTCCTGTATTTCGTTCTTCTGATTCATAACGCGGTGGTTTAGTGCAATAGCTTTTCCATCAACTCGCTTTCCTGCTGTTCGAGGGTCTTCAGTTCCTCAAAGATGTCAGCCGATGGCTTCAATGGTGTGTATTTGTAGAACTCTCGGGTGAAGGGAATCTCGTAGCCTATCTTGGTTTTCTTCTCGTCAACAATGAAGTCTGGAGAGTAAGGGGCTACATTCTTTTGCAAATACTCGTTGCGGTCTGTCAGCCAGGGAATAATCTCCGTGTCGTTGAGAGACTTGTCTATAATGGGCTTTCCCTTTTTGTCACATACCACATTACCTTCAGCATCGCGCTCAGGATTCATGATGAACAGCTTGCTGTATTTGAAGTAGTCGTTCTCGCGCACCTTGCTCTCCACCCGAATCTCAGTGCCGTCGGCAGCAGCCCTGGTCTGCACACCATCGGTAAAGTTGTGGTAGGCCTGCATGATGAGCTGGCGGGCCGTCTCAGTAATTTCCACACGCTTATTGCCCAGCGGCTTCCGGCGCTTCTCATAGCACTGACTGGCATCAATGAGTTGCACTTTGCCTCGACGCTCGGTCGACTTGTTGCGGGTAACAACCCAGATATAGGTGGCAATGCCCGTGTTGTAGAACAGATCGTTGGGAAGTTGAACTATAGCCTCCAGCCAATCGTTCTCCAAGAGATAGCCACGGATGTTGCTTTCGCCACTACCTGCATCGCCCTTGAACAGTGGACTGCCATTCTGAATGATGGCCATTCGTCCAATATCTTTCAGTTTTGCTACACCGTTAAGCAGAAACAGCTGCTGACCATCACCGATGGCGGGTAATCCTGGTTCGAAACGTCCGGCCGCGCCTTTCTTATTCTCGGCCTCGACAGCAGCCCTACTGGTTTTCCACTCAATGCCGAAAGGTGGATTGGAAATAATGTAGTCGAACTTATAACCGTCAAACTTATCATCGCCAAGGGTGTCACCTTGCCGCATGTTGTCGGCATTGCCACCCTTGATGAGTGTGTCGGCCTTGGCAATGGCGAAGGTCTGTTCGTTTAATTCCTGACCGTAAGTGGTGATGTCTGCATCGGGATCAATCTCCAAGAGGCGATCGCTCATGCAACCCAACATCTGACTGGTACCCATCGCCATGTCATAAATAGTAGCAGTGATACCTTCGTCCTCCAGTCGCTCTTCATCCTCACCAACAAGTAATTCTGTCATCAGATTGATGATGTCACGAGCGGTGAAGTGTGCTCCGGCATGTTCGTCGTAACTCTCAGAGAACTTTCGCACCAGTTCCTCAAAAATGTAGCCCATATCTACAGAACTCACCTTGTCGGCACCTAGGTAAGCCTTCTCTGTACAAAACTCCTTAATGACAAGATAGAGCAGGCCATTCTCAGCCATTGTCTCTATCTCCTGCTGGAACTTCATGCGGTGAATCACGTCGATGACATTCTCAGAGAAATGGTTCAGGTATGACTCGAAATTCTCACGGATGTTCTCTGGATCACTGAGCAGTGTCTCAAATGTGAAGGGAGAGAGGTTGTAGAACTTCTGACCAGCAGCCTTCTCCAGGAAACCCTGTTTCACGGTGATGCCATCCACGTCAAGTTGCTTGTTCATGTCAAGCACCTTCTGTTTGGTTGGTGCCAATGTGTCCTCGAAGCGTTTTACCACGCACATCGGCAATATCACGTTGCCGTATTCGTGTGGCTTATAAACACCCACCAACTTGTCGGCAATGGCCCAAATCAGGTTGGCTTTTTCCTGTACGTTTACAGCAGTCTGCTGTTGTATATTATCTATGTTCATATCGGTTTTTAGTTATCACTATTTGCATATAAATATGCAAAGATAGTTTTTTTTCTGTAACTAAACGAATTTTAGAGCTGAAATTCACTCATATTGAACAAGTTTGTATCATTCATATAGCGACACTAACTGCATTTGCATTTTTTATGCAAATGCTACAGATTCGGTTAAGCTTCATCTTTCTGCAAAACTTCTTAAAAGTTAAATTATCAATTGTGCTCATACGGTAATCTTCTATAGACTGAAAAAGTACTTCAAAATTATTCAAAATGATTTGAACTGCAAAACATTTTGCACAAAAAGAGGTGATAAAAACCATACTGTAAATAAAATGTGTTTACAGGTAAATGATAACTATTTACATTGCCATCATCACCTGTAACACAATATCAGAGTTGGGAATCTTTATTGTCCCAATCAGTTTCTGTGGTTTTGACGATTCCTGATAGCCATCAAACAGGCTGATAACAGGAGCATCCAAAGCCTTAGCGATTTTCGCAAGTGTATCCAAAGAACATGAACTGCGTTCTTTTACAATTGCATTGACATACTGGCGAGTTACACCCAGCTTATTTGCCAGTTCCTGTTCGCTCATCTTTCTCTTTTTGAGTATTTCTTTTAGTCGTAACATAAGCATAATATTTAAGTTCCGATGCAAAGATACTCTCTTGAAGTGCAGTGATTCTGCACTCCAAGACATAGTAAAAAGAAATTTCGTTTGGATTATTATACCTATTGGAGAAGTGCAACCTATCGGCTATTGGCAGAGTAGTTCAAGCGGAAGGAAACAGCGTCGGCTGTAGGGAAGTCCTTTGGAACAGCCTGTGTTACTTTTCCCGTAGCACACCATTCGGAGCCTCTTAGTAGAAGCGTCTGGAAACCTGCGCATTGCATGGCAGGATTGTCATCCAGGCTCTCTCCACAATGTCCAAGCATGATATGGAAGACTTTTCCCCTACCATATTCTACTGTAAATATAAGCGGTTCTTCACGACCCGAGCCTTTCTGATCGGGAGAAGAATAGGCTGTATAGAGAACATCTTTTATGCCTCCAGGCCCTCTCATCCTGTCGTATAACTCATCCGAAGCGTGTTTCCATTGGGTAGGAAGACCATCGGTTATAGGGTGAGAAATTGATCTGCAATTAAGTACATACTCATGTCTGAAGCCATGGGAGCCACCGATGCCAGGAGAATCGTCAGACTGTAAAGCCCCGTCTTTCCAATAGAAATAAGGACCAGAAGCTTCATTCCTTCCGCCCCAACCGCCAAGAGCAATCATCTCATTGTAAGCCTGCCAGTCTGTGAATGCATTGTCTGCTGCATGGTAAACTACCACGCCGCCACCACCACGTACAAAATCCATAAAAGCCGTGTTCATGGCATCTGACCATTTGTCTCCATTGTAATCCAGAACTACCAGCTTATACTTGCTGAAATCTACTGAGAAATTTAGCATATCTTCTCCATGTTTGGGAGACACCGCCACGTCAAGACTGAAAAGCCCGGAGTTCTCCAATGTCATCTTAATAGCTTGATGGCTCACAGGCCAATTGTGATTGTTTTGCCCTGTGATGATGATCCCATGAATTGTCTCTTGAGCATTAATACATAAAAGGGAAAGAAATAGTGCAGCGCAGGTCAGAAATAAATGCTTAATTGTATTCATACTTATCTGAAAGGTTAGTCCATATTTATTGTACCTAAAGCCTCAATAACCTTTATCCAGTCCGTTTCAGCCTCAAAGCCAAACTTGTCATCTATCCCTACATTGAAATAGAGCTTTACCTCGAAGTTCTGGAAACTTGTGTTTCCAACTTCGGGGTTTTCGTTTGCATAGTCGAAAAGAATGCCCTCTTCGGCAAAATGGCTTCTGTATTCGGCAATGTCCTCATCATAGCAACCGCTCCAGAGAATCAGGCAGACGTCTTCGCGGTTAGTCATCAGTTGCAGGGCTTCCTTTGAATAAGGAAAGTAGTCGTAGGTCTCCTCATTCTCATAAGATGCCCGCAAAATGGTGTCGTGAATATCTACCAACACGTATATCTTTTCCCAATTCTTTTCTTTTTTGCGGTTGAAAGCTATTTCAAATGCCTTTTTTATATCCATAACCCTACAAATACCCAATATGATCTGTTGAATGAATAAAAGGAATATATCTTTTTTCTTATAGACAACCAATAGGTTACTTTTGATATATTTCAGAGAGTTTTTTGACTTTCGCCATAATCCTTTCCCGTAAGGAAGTTGGAGAAAGCACTTCTACATCCGGGCCAAAGGAAAGAAGCAGAGTCTCCAGTTCCCAGTTTGGGCGCACTTCAATGGAAATAATTCTTTCTTCTTCGTCAAGTGTCAACTGGCTTCTATGAAGAGGTTTGGATCTTACATAAGGGAAACGACTCGGACTGAACTTCAATTTCACTGTCTCAACCTTATTGTCCTCATCCTCGGGTATGGTCACACCAACAATGTCATTGAAATAATGCTCGAAATCAATAATATCGTTGCGTTTGTACTTAATGGAAGCAAGGGAAATACTCTCTATTCTGTCAAGAGCCACATTGGTAATAATCTGTCTCTTGTCATTGAGGCCTAACAAGAACCACCTGTTGTTGAATTGTTTCAGATAGTAAGGATGTATATCCCACGAATGGACCTTTTCCTTGTAGTCCTTGTACTCAATATGTACAACCTGTCTGTTGATGATAGCATTGAAGATGGGAGTAAGGTATTTCAAGCCAACGAGTTGATCATTTTGTTCAAAGCCGATCACTGATTTGTCTTCTCCACGTACTGAGAACCGATACCGAAGCTGCATTAAGAGTTCATCCATCCAACCGAAGCCAGCAATACCTTTAAACCTGTCAAGCATGGCTATTGTCTGTTCAAGCTGGACAATCTCCTTCTCGGACAAAGGCTTCTCATCGATGGAAAAGTCTGTGTCCTCGTACCTGTAATAGGTGCGTTTGCCTACACGTATTCTTTTAATACTGACATTATAGCCTTCAGGATCCTCCATGAAGCTGATGTCATCAAACAGCTGCCTTCTGGATATTCCCTTACTACCATCATATTCATAAAGAGCTTTGTTGCAGGCTTCTATCAAGTCCCCAACAAAGTACTGTTTGTAAACATCGCTGAAGCATCTGTCCAAAACATGATATCTTATGATTGCATGTTTATTAGTAGGCATGGCTCTTTTTGATATTTGATTGAAATCGAAGACAAAGATACACATAATTTTTGAATGTTGTACAAAAACGCGAGAAAAACAGCATGGGAGAGATGTACTATTTTATGACATACATTCATCTCTTTAACTTCTGCTCGTCATCAATATCATCATAGTTACCCTTGGAGCCAACTTCCCACTCACGGTTGCCATCCGAAGAGCCACCTCTTTGGTTAACCAGTCTACCAACATTTCTTCCAGCTCCATGGTCATTCATTCTTGGCATTGAATTGGTTCGGGGAACACTGTTCTCCCTAACCTTGGCGAACAACCGTTTGGTATCAAAGCCATATTCTTCCATATTGATGACATTCCTGTTGGCAAAGTCGATGCAGAAGGTATGTCCGTCAGCAATAGCCAACATATAACCATCTTCATGAATCTTCTCCATCAGTTTTTCGTCAGGTGTCTCCGAGAACAACTCCCGAAGTTGACTGATGGTTTTCTGCACTTTAGCATCATCTTTCTGCTCTATGACTATCTTTTCAGGATGGGCGTATTTCCCCATTTTACAGATAACCTGTCTTTCTTGCTCAGTAGAAGGTGTAAATGATTGGAGCCAGGAACGCCGGTCATTTGAACGTAGAACAGCCAACACATGCTCGGAAAGCGTATAAGAGCTGCCTTTGAACAATACACATCCGTTTAAGATCCTGGAATGGAATTGTCTCCTGAGAAGTTTGTTTAGCTCCATAGTGGTCAGCTCATTGTTATCTTCAAGCATGTCGTCTATAAAGGCATCGATCTTGTTAAAACGTTCTTCCTGTGACATGAACTGAAGCAGTTCCTTTAATTTACACACATCACTACCTTTGAATACCGTCTTCGTCTTGTGGTCAACAATCAGGTAGCCTGTTGGCTTGTCTTTTGGACCAATAAACAATAAGCTCACCCCAAACTTATCCTTCATGACATCTTGTAGCTCTTTCCGGCCAGAGGACATGTCACGGTACTTTCTTAATATTGCCCTTAACTGAGCCGTTCTTCTCTTGTCAAGTTCTTCTGTTGATAATCTGGCTTCAACAACGCTTTGGGGTATTCTTTCCTGAACAACCCCACCACGTTTCAGGACCACCTTGTTATTTGCCTTGTAACAGTCATATCCCAGGGTTTCCATGATAGCCATGAATTGAGGAACGGTAGAGAATCTGTAGTTCAGAGCTTCCGTTATAGATGTACTCAGTCGTGCCGACTCGTCAACACCCATGATACGGTTGATGGCTTCTTGTGAGCGAAGTCTTTCATGATGATGATTGATTTTCTTTCCATGAGGATCAACCCGGCTCGTTATGATGTGGATGTGATTGTTGTCCGTGTCATGGTGCGAGTAGATAAGCATAGGCTGCCCAGTCTCGCCATATCCCATTTCTTTCATGTACTGATGGGCGATAGCCACCAGTTCCTCTTTTGTATATTCATGGCCTTTACATGAGATGGCCACATGGAACTGGGGCTTCTTGATTCTCTTGTTAGACGAAGTGTAGTCTGTCAGGAACTTTGTCAATTCCTCACAAGTATAGATGCCAATGTTTCCTATATATCCGAAATTCGTCATTTCCAACAGTTCGGCTTTTCCCTGGGAAACCTTACGCTCATTGTATTCGACTGCATAGAAACTTGCACTTGAAGGTAGAATTGTCGCTATCATATATTATTAATAATGTGTAAAGTTCAATATTTCAAAATTGCAAAATTATATTATAGCAATATTGCAAGTGTCAAATAATATTCTTTTTAAAAATATACTTTTGATATTTTCATATTTTGAAAACATCAACATTGCAATATACTAATAATTCAAATAATGAAGAATGTAATTGTTGAAATAATAAAAATAACAAATAATAAGAAGTTCAACAATTACGAATGAGAGTAGGGCTTAGAGCTTGATCAGCTTTTTAGCAATCTTCGTTTGTTCAGATTTTAGCTTCTCCAGGAACATCAATATGTGCTTTGCCTGTGGGATGATAACATCCTCATAGTATTTCTGGCTCAGCGAATTGCCGATAGCCAGTTCATTCGCACGTTTCATCGCCTGGTTGAAGTTGCCTCCAAGCCAACTCAACTCCTGCTGATACTTCTTATAAAGGTCTGTCATTTCATTTAGGGCCTCTATTCGTTTAACAGTACCAATGTCATTGAACTGTCTGACAGCATCACGTATCATGCCGCTCATCGTTTGATAACCTGACGCTTTCTGCTTAAACAGACTTTCCTCCTCTGGAGAGAGTCTGATCCATAGTCTTTTGTTTCTTTCCATAATATAAAGTTTCATATTTCCGAGTTGCGAGGGAATAACCCAACTTGATAAAGTTGGCAAGTATACTTTTGAAGGAGAAACGGAGTTTTGTCCGCACAAAAGTACAACTTGCTACACATTTTTCCAGACACATTGTTTACCACAATGCAAAGTTAGGAAATCAGACTGAACTTCGTTCATCATTACCTTTATTTTTCTGTTAAATAATCCTTATTTAAAATTTTGTAAATATCTAATTTTCAATATATTAAATTACCAAATATCTAAACATCATAGTTTTGAAAAGTTCGAAATTACAATAGTATAAAGAGTAAAATTTGAATCATTCATTAGTTCAATTCTTGAAAAAGACAAATATGATAATTAGAAAAATATATTTTTGAAAACTTGAATATTTCAAATATTTATTTTTTCAATAATAGATTATACAAAAGATACAAAGTGTACTATTGAAAAATTAAACGAGTGCTACTAATCTCACGACCTGTAGCACTCTGCCTGATACTAAGAATTACTCTTAGTATATGATGTTATTGTTAATACGAACTATGGGGGAGAATGCATGAAAAGTGGACTGCCCACCATGCTACTTCGACGCTCGGCAAAGCGCACACGATCACACAGTGAAACAGCCCACAAAAAGGGCTGTCGCTGTGCTTCGTCGTGTTGAAATTTGCCGATTCCGAAGTAGAAGCACATCTTCCAAGGTCAGGAGTTGACAGCTGTTTTCCTCCGTGACGGTGCAAATTTACAAATTTTCCTTCAATTTTGTTCACAATCACTTGAAAATGTTGCTATATGATTACTTGTTTGGCGGATTACCCTGATCATCCAGAGGCGACAAATGTACCACGTAAGGGATTCCCATCCTGTCATAAGAGTGTGCAGCTCGGTTAAAACAACTGATGTTCACATCGATGTTTTCTTTGAGCAAATCTACCGTGAGACTACTATGGGACCCATTCTCAACGCCCCATCCGTGGGAGATTCCACCGTCTGGACTGATGGAAAGCTCATATTTTCTGTTCCGCAATGAAAAAGTCCTTGTATGCTTTGTGTTTCCGACTTTCAAAGAATAGCTATCTCCAACAATTCTATCCATACACAATCGGAAGAAGTTATCCCTGTTTTCCGGAAAGGAGAATTTTCGGTCAATCTTCAGATTATCATCGTCAAACAGAACCCGGAAATCCTTTCTTGAAAAGTCGATTTCTATTGAGTGGTATTGCAGTTTGAACAGATCTCTTAACCGTCTGATGAACTGTGCCAGAATAAGGCAACCGAGAGGACTGTTCAAGTATCTGTCCTCATAGACTAAATCCACAAGGCCGTCGTTCATAAAAACCTCCTGAATGAAATGCCATTTAGCCGTATGGTATTCCATCAGGAGGTCGAGCAGCTCATCGCTGTACATGTTTTGGACGACGTTGAAACTGAAGGTAAAACCATCCTTGGACATGCTGGTTCTGTTCAGCATTCCAACATCAATCGTCCTATAGACGAGTTTTTCAACGATGTTAACGACTCTCTCTGAGTCATTTTCACCCCATTGTGGACTAACCTGATGAAAGTACTTGGTCATTACTGAAGTGATTCTCTCTTTGTGGACTGGCTTTAACCAGTTTCCGCTCTGTTTCTCGTCCCAGGACTCATTACTGCCAGGATTCACGTTTAAATCTTTGGTCTCCATTTTTAAATAATTTGTTCGCCCCCAATATAACAATCATCATCGATTCTATGTCGATGATTCGTAATTTCTCATAGCTTTTTTCAGTTTTCTGACAATTTCATCCCTCAGTTCGCAATCCGTCAGGATGGTAACTGTATCACCATAGGAAAGAAATTTCTGTGTCAGTTCTTTATTAGGTATTACCCTTATGGAGAATATAGCACCGTCATGTGAGTGGCTTATCAGCACCTGGCTGTGATGTATCGGATCATCAATGAGCAAATCTATATGATTGCGTGACACCTGGAATCTGATAGTTACCGGATTTTTGCCATATTCCCGGTGTATTCCATAGATGTCGCTGAAATAATTGTTCATATCTATATCAATGGGCTTGTATTCTGTGTCAGGATGAAAATTGTATGACTTGATCCTTGCAATTTCAAAAAGTTGTAGAGTATCTGGAGCATCTATACTCACAGCCACCAGATACCATTTTCTGGCAAACTGCTTCATGTAGTATGGATAAATGATCAGCTGTTTAGGTGAAGGGAAGTGTTTGCAATATGTAATCTGAACAGTTCTCTGTTCCATAATGGCAAAGAACAGTCCTTGGAAACATCTTCTGCCAAGCTTGCCTATAGACGTGTCAAATTCAAGGACAGGTTCCTGCCTTCCATTCAAAGGTACATCCATGCTGTTGCAAAGATCCTGAACCCATTTCAGTTCGGGGAATCCTTTGCAACGTGCCAAAAGCTGAAGGGAGTATCTAAGTTCCCTTGTCTGCTTCGCTGTCAGTCCTGTGTCATAGATAGAGAAGTCGGAGTCCTTGTACCTGTATCTGACAATACGGCCATCAATGCTATCCCTAACTTTCTGGACTATAACGTGAAACTCATTGGCCATTTCCGTAATATCCTTTAAAATGGTGTCCTTTGTTCTGACTGGGCGTATTCCACGTTCTTCCAATCGTTCGTTAACTACTTGGAGCATTTCATGAATTGTTACTCCTTCTCTTGTTCTAAGCAAGCCGTCAAGCACTTTGACTCTCAGGCTATAATTCTTGGTATCAGGCATATATATTGATTTAGTCCACATCTACTTTTCCAATTCCAGCTTTGGGAGCAGAAAGACCAGGTCAGCACTTTTATAAGCAATAAATGTGCTGCCAGCATCGGTCGTAAGAACCGATAATCATCAAATTAGAGCAAAGGTAATCCCTTCCAGTGCAGTCATTCTGCACGAAAAGAGAAAAGTTTATAATCGAGCAGAGATACCCTCGGGTTGATAGTCAAATCACCGCCTTGATACACTGATAAAACATCTGAAAATACTTGGATTTTGCCCTGTTATTAGGCATTCTGATATTTGCATATCTCAGTTTATTTTAGTAACTTTGTAAGAAAAACGACCACCCCCGAGTGGGTGATTAGGGTAATTAAAAACAAAAGAGATATGATGATATTTGGTTTCTTTTTTACGCTCGTTTACAGCGTCTGTCGAGGTGTTCTTTTGCTGATCGCCACAATACTGAAAGCATTCGGCAAAGTGTTGATGTTCTTAACCGGAGTCGGCCATCAAAAAACAGATAGTCATCGTAGCTAAAGTACAATGGCTATCTGCTCTTTAATCTTTTAGGACACAGCTCTCGTCAAACTGTTTTTCTATGAACTTCATGGCATTCCCGTAGTTTTTTCTCATCCATTTTAGATCCTGTCTGGATAGTTGCTGAAAACGTTTCTTTATACAGAGTTCTAAGTCCGGCCTCTGTTTTTTGTCTCCAATAAGGCAAAAGCAGGTGGATATAGGAGAAACAGTGTCAATTTCTATTTTCCCGTCCTTCCTGATGAAAATCTTGCCCCACACCTTGCCTCGAATAGAAACGATATTGTTCCCCTTGATATAGATATTCATGGCTTGCTACATAGTTTCAAATTCAACTTTCCCCCCATGGTTTCTCAGTTGTAACTTCAAGTTGAGTGCTTTGTTTAGGTCCGCCAGCTCTTGAAGTTTCATCCTGTTCTCTTGAGAGTTTTCTAAAAGGGTAGCATAAATCAGTCTCTCGACGGTAAAACAACCGTTTACGTCAAAAGCTTTGAACTGCTTCATGCCATCATGCTTGGCATAGACATATAACATTTTATCAAACATAGATTATTGTTTTGTGGAGGGGATTATTTCACCCCTCCGTTTAACCATTAGTGACTGTTGAAGTTACTTACATACTCCTGAACATAAGGACAGTCTATGTCTTTCAAGGCTGTTGGGGTGAAATGCTCATCACGCTCAATACAGACCGTTCCCATTGTTACCTTTTTACCTCCCATATTCACATTGAAGGGTACTGCAATATCTTCCAGTTCCTTCAATGTGAAATAGCCAAGCTCGCCTTCACCGGCACCATTGATGACCAAACCGAAGAACAGGTAGCCGTAATCGGCATCTTCCCTTGCTTCTGTAACATACCATGTCCATGCTCCGAAGGGAAGAAAGAACTTCACCACGGCTTCCGCATTCATACCACGTTCCTCCTGGGAGTAGAGGGGATGGCCATTCAAGACCTTCTTGATTTCTTCATTTACAAGTTTCATATTCAAATCTCCTATTTTTTGATGAAATATTCTATTGCACTATGTACAAGGATAAAGTGTGTCCGTGTCTGCTTACATTGGTCACTCCATGGATTGTAGAAATCGAGCATGAGGCCATCATACAGGTCAGGTAGCTCTTTTTTGATTCTCTTGACAAGACGCTGGTAATTAGCCTTTCTCGCGCCTTTCATCAGTTCGTTCCACCTGTTGATGCCGATGGATGTGCAGTCTGTCTCTAAATACATATTCAGTCTGTTTGTGGCAGATGGTTGGGCTGCCGTTTCCTTGCTTATTATCTTTTTCCCTTTTGTTTAAGCCATTTGGCTCAACTTCGGGATAAGATTTTACATAGCAATGGAAACTGGCTTGAAATAGCAATGGAGACAAGGAATTTGCGAGAAAAGACATGGAATACCCAGATTTCCAATCTGTGGAAGGCTGCCGCGGCTTTTCGCCAGCAAATAGCATGGCGGTACTTGGCACATAGCTACAAGACAGTACCTTTGCGACGGAAAAGTTTGTAACGAAGGTGGATCATTGGCAAATACCATTATCAATACTTGAAAAGAAGTGTCTGGAGGGCCTCTTCTTTTCCCTCAATGTTCAAGGTTTCATAAAGCTTTATTTAATTATTTATTTTACAAGCTTTATTTACATTGGGCGAAAAATCCTTTATTTACGGGGAGTTTGGAAAAGAACTTGCAAGGTTTTGCGCTGAACTTACAAGCTTTTGCGCTACAACTTGCAAGGTTTTGCGCTGAACTTACAAGCTTTTGCGCTACAACTTGCAAGGTTTTGCGCTAAATAGACAACACACCGTCCAAGCGATAATCAATCACAAAACACCATGTGAGAAGACAAAAGTGTTAACGAATTTAACAAGAGGCCGATTTTGGAGGTTTGCAAAGAAAAGGTAACTTTGCATCAAACATCATTGTCGCTTGACAAAAAAGCGTCGATTACGGTCAGTACTGGTTTATGCCAGTGGGTACAACTGCCATAACATGTATGCAGTCCGACTTGTACCACGGACTATTAACGAAGCTTATGCCTAAACGCAGAACAGAAATATATCAACTTATCGATCTTGCTAAGATTCACCATGAGAATGTCAGTTGGAGCAATGTTATCATAAACTCTCCAATCTTCTACAATCTCCTGGAGCGAAGGGCTATGTATTTCCTTTCAGCAGAAGTTAAACACAAGTTCGTAGAAAAAGGGCTAGGTGTTCCAGATAACTGGAAAGAACTGTATTTCTATCTGAAGGATAATGATTTAGGAATCATAGGGGGGAAGAAGAATGTTCCTCGTACATACGAAGTGCTTTGTAGTCTCGGTAAAAAGTTCATCCCGATTGTCAAGACCACGTCAGACGGTAGGATTATGGAGGGTAAGGCCCATTGGGTGGATGCGTTTTTCTACAATCAGGATGAAGACCATTACGTTGTCAGAATCTCACCTGAAATAATGCCTTATCTCATTAACCTTACACAGGATTTTACTTCATTTGACATAGGGACAGCCATGAAACTGAGGTCCAAATACTCTCAGAAAATGTATGAGCTTTGCTGTAAATATGGAGGAGACTTCAGGTATTCGACACCGATAACCAAGACACAGGGGATGGTATTCAAGAAAAGGGTGATACCAATTACACTTAACGACTTTAGGAAAATCTTCAATCTTGAAGAAATAAAAGATACCAGGACCGGTAAAGTGAAGAAAGCCAGTTCCTTCCGGAATTTCAATTCCATAAGGTGCAATATACTTGAACTTGCCCAGAATGAGCTGTTTTGGATGTATCAGAACCAGGCCTCAGACTATTGGTTTGACTTTCAAGCAGGACCTAAAGCCGGCAGGGGAGGGAAAGTACAATCCGTCTTCATCTATATATATTCGAGAACTCATCCCAAGGAGGGTAGCCTGCAGCCATGGCAAGAAGGTGATTTGCCACTTGATCCATATGAGACTGAAAAGCAGGAGCACAGGGAAAAGAGGACTCCTGCCCAGAAACTGCACTCGAATGTCTGGTATGGTCTCGAACATCAGGAGGAAGTGGTTTACAGGCTATTGTCGCGCTATCTGACAAAGAAGGAAGTTGCCTATTACATGATGAAGATTTGTGAGCAGGCAAGAAGATTCAAAGACAGTTATACCCAGGTGATCCAAGTCATTCAGGAGAAAGAAAGTCAGAAGAAATTCATGAATGGCACAAAACAATACAAAAGGAATAACATTATGGATTATGTCTTACGGAAGAATCTTCAGGACTACGGTTGGTCGATTGAGCCGCCAACAAGCAGAAGGGAAAGAAAGAATGAACTATTCCTTTTTAATTCGGAATGAGCAGCTATTCGATGTCTACAACCTTCTCAAAACCCTTTAAATACTGGGTTTTAACATTATTGTTAAAATTCTATAATCATCATTTTGGGTTGCTTGTAGAATAGCAAAAACACCTCTAATTGCAAGTGATTGCAAATAGTAGAAACTATATGAAAGGCAGATTTTGGAATAGTACCGTTATCGGTAAGAGCATGTAAATAGTAGAAACACCTGAAAAAGAGGTAAAAAATGGTGGAAATGGGCTAAAACATGCAGAATCAGTCACTTTTATGGATTTTTAATTGTGGTTAAAAGAGAAGGCGTTTTAACAGTTACAAAATAGGGTTTGAATACACCTTAAAATGTTCCCAAGATGTTCCCCAAATGTTCCCGCAAAAAATCGAAAAGTTTGGGAACATTGGACATGAAAAACGCTAACCCGTTGAGGATTAGCGTTTTAGACGTTCCAAATTTTGGAAATCCGCGGAGAGAGAGGGATTCGAACCCCCGGTGCCTCTCAGCACGCCGGTTTTCAAGACCGGTGTATTCGACCACTCTACCATCTCTCCTTCAGTTTAGAAAAACTGGCTTTGGTCTGAAAGCGGATGCAAAGGTAATGCCTTTTTTCGGCATTACCAAATTTTTCCGCTACTTTTTTTCGATATTGCCGAATATCTATTCTGCCGTGAGCTCAAACACGCGGCTGGCGTAGTCTTTTTCCAACGGAATGTTGAGCCCGGCTTCCATCAGGAGCTTGCCGCTGACTACCTTGCCGTCAAGATAGCAGGGCTTGTCGTTTACCTTCACATTGATTTCCCGGATGCGATAGTTCTTCGTAGCATCGAGTCCGGCCAGGCGTACACGCGGGATAACCATATTATAGAGGTATTTCACACGATGGGCAAAGAGCACCACGCGGTCCTTGGCATCGTTGGTGTAGAGGAACGAGGAAAGGTTCTCATCGTAGGGTGACACCAGGCGATAGAGGTTGCCCAGCTGCACAACGCCGCGAATCTTCTTATAGTCGCTGACGGCACGCTTGGTCTGCTCGCGTTCCTCGGGTGTCATGTTGGCAGGTTGCAACTCGATGCCCAGGCGTCCGCTCATGGCCACATCGGTGCGGTACTTGATGGGTGAGGTGCGGCCCGTGTTCCAATAAGGCGAGTGTGCAATGTGCTGAGCCATGGCATTGGAGGGGAAGAAATAGGAGGTTCCCCACTGGATGAAGACACGCTGGAAGGGGTCGTTGTTGTCGGATGTCCAGAACTCTTCGAAGTAGGGCAACAATCCGTAGTTCACACGACCGCCGCCTGAAGAGCAGTCCTGGATGACCAGCTTGGGATATTTTGCACGGATGCGCTCGAGGGTCTTCAGGAGTCCGCGGTGATATTCAATGTAGATGTGGCTCTGCTTCTGAGCGGGGAGGTAGTTGGAGCCATAGTTCTGGAGGGAGCAGTTGGCGTCCCATTTGATGTAGGCAATGTCGGGATTCTCGGTCATCAGGTTGTCCACAATCTTGAATACGAAGTCCTGCACCTTGGGATTGCACATATCCAGCAGCACCTGCGTGCCTCCGCGTCCCTGCTTCAGGTTGCGGTCTTTTTCCTGCAACACCCAGTCGGGATGCTTCTCATAGAACTCAGAAATGGTGTTGGCGCTCTCGGGCTCAATCCAGATGCCGAAGTGGATGCCCAGCGATTTGGCTTTGTCGACGAGGGGCTTGATGCCACCGGGCAGTTTCTGGCGGTCCACCATCCAGTCGCCCAGAGTACTCTTATCGTCGTTGCGCTGATACTTTTCGCCAAACCATCCGTCGTCCATCACGAAGAGTTCGCCACCCATTTCCTTGATATCTTCCATCATCTGGAACATACCCTTTTCGTTGACGTTGAAGACCACGCCTTCCCACGAGTTGAGCAGGATTTCGCGCGTCTTGTCGCCCTGATGGAGCCAGCCCTCATGACGGGCCCAGCGATGGAAATTACGGCTCACACCGCCCAATCCCTCGTTGCTCATGCAGAGTGCCAGACGTGGTGTGGTGAAGGTCTCACCGGGTTCCAGGATGTATTCGGAGGCCTGCGGAGAGATGCCTGCATAGAAATGGTGCATCTTGTTGAGCGTGGTGTTGATGCGAAGTTCGAAGTTGCCGCTCCAGCAGAGGGCCGCGCCAATCACCTTGCCCGCATTCTCCTGCGGTTTTCCGTCCAATGAAATCATGATCTCCGGCGCATCGAGGTGCGAGTTGCGGTCGCCGTCGGAGTTGCGGATGGTCTTCACGCCTTGCGTGATAGGTTCGGTGGTGGGATAGAACTCTGCGCTCCAATCGCCGTGGAAATGCATCATCCAGGCGTTGCCCTGCGGGAAAGCCAGATGGCCGGAATCGAAGCGTTGCAGACGGATGGCCTTCTTTTCGCGATGCGAAATCTCCGTCCACGTCTCAATAATATCGCACGATGAATATGACTTGTAGAACACCTTTACGGTGACGGGATACTTCTTGTCGGTCATGGTGATGACGGTCACGTTGCCGTTGCCTTCCTGTTTTGTAGCAACATTGTCAACGGTGGGATAGAGCACCAGCTGACCATCGGGGTGAAGCACCTGCAGGGCAGACAACTGAACCATATCCGACTGTCCGAAAACGGGATAGGCGGCGGTGTTGAGGTCGATGCCAGCCTCGGTCAGTTGATTAGCTTCTGCATCGGAAATTCGGTCTCCATAGTAGGATTGTCGCAATTCCTGGCCTTTGTCGGCCTTGATGACCATAGTGGTGTTGGGCGTCTGAATCATCACATTGTCTGCGCCGGCCGAAATGAAACCGAAGAGGGCAGCCGCAAAGAGAAGAGTCTTTTTCATACGTTACTTAGGTTTTTATTGATGTTTGATTTTGCGTGCAAAGATAGTGCTTTTCCCTGAATAGTGCTTGTACTTTATTGCTCTATTTTGGACTATCCCTCCGTCTTCTCCGGTTATTGTATGTGAATGTTCACGTTTTCCTTCTTCACGCCCTTGCAATTATAGAACTCGGCATCCTGCCGGGCAAAGATGGTGATGTCTTTCAGGTCGATGCCGTCGATGGGCTTTTCGGGCAGACCATTGAAAAACATGGCACGTCCGGCACCCTGGCAAACCACATCCTTGATATGAATGTCGCGGAACTCAGGCGTGGTTTCGTCCACGGGCATCGGGTCAATATTGTTCACCTTCTGTCCGCTGGCATTCATCTCGATAACCGACATGCCGCCATAGTAGAGATTGAAGATGATGGCATCGGCCTTGATGTCGGTCATCGACACATTATTAATAAAGATGTTCTCAACCACTCCGCCACGTCCGCGGCAACTCTTGAAGCGCAAGCCCACATCGGTGCCCAGGAACTGGCAGTTCTTCACGAGCACGTTCTTCACGCCACCGCTCATCTCGGAGCCCACCACGAAGCCGCCATGACCGGCAAACACCGTGCATCCGTCGACAATCATATTCTCGGTGGGACGTCCGCGCCTGCGACCGTCGGCATCCTTTCCGCTCTTCACGCAGATGCCGTCGTCACCGGCATCGAACTTGGAATCCACGATGAGCACGTTCTTGCACGACTCCACATCGATGGCATCACCATTCTGGGCAAACGACGGATTACGCGCCAGAATATTGTCGATAATCAAGTTCTCGCACATCAGCGGATGGATGTTCCATGCAGGCGAATTCTGGAAAATCACATCCTTCAGATACACATTCTTACAATTCTGAAGACTGACCATCACCGGACGCAGGAAAGGCTTCATCTGCTCCCATTGCTGGGCGGTGAACTCACCCTTGGGAACATTAAGGTCGGCCAGCTCGGCAGCCTTGGCATAGGCCTCGGAGGGATACCAGAGGTCGGCACGCTTGAAAACACCGCCGTCCTGTGTCATCTGCTTCCATTGGCTGTCGGTCACTTTCTGCTTCTTCAGCGGGCGCCACCAGCGTCCGTTTCCATCGATAACGCCACGCCCCGTGATGGCAATATTCTCGGCACCGAAGGCCGAAAGCGGCGACTGGCAACGATGGGTGTCCAATCCCTCGAACGATGTCTTGATGATGGGATAGAGCGAAAGGTCGGGCGAGAAAAGAATGATGGCCCCCTTCTTCACATACAGGTTGATATTGCTTTTCAATACGATGGGACCCGTGAGCCATACACCCTCGGGAACCGTCAGCCGTCCCCCACCCTTCCGGCTCAGCTCGTCGATGGCCTTTGCGAAAGCCTCGGTGCACAACTTCTGCCCGTCGCCCACGGCCCCGAAGTCCTTCAGGTTCACCTCGTTCTGGGGGAATGTAGGCGTGGTGAAGGCCTGCATCTTAAACGGCAGGTTGTTAAAATATTTTTCATACTTATCCTTGGCCTGGGCACTTACGGCAAGCGAGAATGCAAGAAGCGCCATTGCGAGAATGATAGATTTTTTCATGTTGCTTAGTGTTTAAAAGTTTGTTTTGACGATTTGTTTGCAAATATACGAAAAAAAACGGAAATTGTAACCACCAAAAACATAAATAAATATAAAAGGAGAACCCCGCTACAACAAATGTCGTAAACGGGGTTCATAATGAAAGGAGGAAGTGGTACCTCCAGGAATCGAACCGGGGACACACGGATTTTCAGTCCGATGCTCTACCAACTGAGCTAAGGCACCTTTTCATTATTCCTTCAATCCATTTCTGAATTGCGAGTGCAAAGGTACGCATAAAAAATGAACCCACCAAACTTTTTGAACGATTTTTTTTATTTTCCCTCATTTTTCATTCCGCAACAAGTTATTTCATCGGCCTGCTTCCACATTTTTATATAAGAATATGCGCGATTGTTTTGCGGTTTCCGAAGAATTGCTTATTTTTGCAGCAAACTTACCGGCCACGGAAACGGATACGCCTGCTACCGATGGCCTGACGAACGGACAAATCATTAACTTTCAAAACAACATTATTATGTATAGCGACCCTAAAGAGTGCCTGTATTGCACCAACAACGAAACCCTGCACAATCTGATGATTGAGTTTGCCACCCTGCGTGTATCACGCGCTTTCCTCTTCAAGGAGCAAACCTACCGAGGACGCTGCCTGGTGGCCTACAACGGCCATGTGAACGACCTCAACGAGCTGAGCGACGAGGAGCGTAACGACTTCATGGCCGATGTGGCACAAGTGACGCGTGCCATGCAGAAAGCCTTCAATCCCGAGAAAATCAACTACGGCGCCTATAGCGACAAGCTCTCGCATCTGCATTTCCATCTGGCCCCGAAGTATGTGGACGGTCCCGACTATGGCGGCACTTTCCAGATGAATCCGGGCAAGGTGTATCTCACCGATGCCGAGTATCAGGAAATGATTGAAAAGATTAAGGCCGTGCTTTAAGTCTTCATTTCACAAAACAATCAAAACATATTGAATATGAAGAAGATAAAATATCTGGCAATAGTGGCAATTTCGGCGTTTATCCTTGAAAGCTGCTCCACTAAGCAGTCGGCCATGCGCGACTTGGAGAACTACTCGATTGAGTTGCGCGACAACGCCCAGTACTACACCGTGAGAGACTGGCAGAACGCGGTGGACGACTTCAAGAGCATCCGCCAGCGACTGGCCAAGCACGAGCGTGACTACACCCCCGAGGAGAAGCGCCACATTGGTGAGTTGGAGGGACAATGCGCCAAGTATATGGCCCAGGGTGCCAAGCAGCGGCTCGTAAACGGAGTGCGCAACATCACCAGCGAACTGACCGGCATCATCGAGGGTATCAAGGGTGCATTCTCGTTCTAAAGACAGGACCCTCCCCCCTGCCCCTCCCTATAGGGCGGGGAGTGAATAGCTGATGCTTTTAAGGCTTTTGTACCCACCCACTAAGGTAGGCTGTTGTACTCCCCGCCCCTCAAGGGGAGGGGTTAGGGGTGGGGTCTGTAATGTCGTGTAATCGGCCTGAAACGCTATTTAACTGAATACTGACCCCACCCCTTGCCCCTCCCCTACAGGGGCGGGGAGTTCATTGGCAGGCCATCTAATTTCAAGCCACAATCTCGCGGGCACGGGCCAGAGCGAGGTCGATGTGGTTGCAGATGTTCTCCGTGCCCAATAGCTTCTCGAAACCATTCTTTTTCAGCACAGCCTCAACCTTCGGGTTCACGCCCGAGAGCACTATCTGCACGCCCTCTCTCTGCGACATCAGGCAGAGGTTTTCAAGGTTGTGCAGGCCGGTGGAATCGATGAACGGCACCTTACGCATGCGGATGATGCGCACCTTGGGATTCTTGCCGAAGCGTGTCATCATCTCCTCGGCACGGTTGCCTGCCCCGAAGAAATACGGACCGTTGATTTCGTACACCTCCACACGCTCAGGGATGGTGAGATGCTCCAGGTTGCCGGCTTCCATATCGGCATCCTCGTTGAGGTCAATCTCATCGTAGATGGCACGCACCTCGCTGGTCTCGCTCATGCGTCGCATGAAGAGCAGACAGGCGCAGATGAGTCCTATCTCGATGGCAATGGTCAGGTCGAAGATGATGGTCAGCAGGAACGTCAGGATGAGCACGGTGACGTCGCTCTTAGGGTTCTTCAGCATGGTCAGGAACGAACGCCATCCGCTCATGCCATAGCTCACCACCACAAGCACGCCCGCCAGACAAGCCATCGGGATGTACTGGGCCAGGGGCATCAGGAAGAGGAAGATGAGCAAGAGCACAACGGCATGCACGATGCCGGCCACCGGTGTGCGTCCGCCGTTGTTGATGTTGGTCATGGTGCGGGCAATGGCTCCGGTTGCGGGAATGCCGCCGAAAATGGGCGACACGATGTTGGCCAGCCCCTGCCCTATCAGCTCGGTGTTCGAACGATGATGGTCGCCTATCACACCGTCGGCCACGGTGGCCGAGAGCAGACTCTCTATGGCACCCAGTATGGCGATGGTCATGGCCGGTCCTGCCAGTCCCTTGATGGTCTCCCAAGTAAGGCTCGGCACTTCAGCTCCAGGCAGTTGCGACGAAATGCTGAAGCGGTCGCCAATGGTCTCGATTGTGGTCACGCCGGCATAGTTCTTTAACAGCAGCGCCACGATGGTGACCACGATGATGGCGATGAGCGAGCCGGGAATCTTCTTGTTCAACTTGGGCATCAGCGCGATAATCAGGATGCTGAGAATGCCCATCAGCGTGCTCCACGGGTCGATGTTGCCGATATTGCGAAAGTAGGCAATCCACTTCTCTATGAAGTCGGCAGGCACCGTGTCCATGCTCATGCCCAGCAGGTCCTTTATCTGAGTGGTGAAAATGGTGACGGCAATACCGCTGGTGAAGCCTACCACAATGGGATAGGGAATGTATTTGATGATGGTGCCCAGCCGGAGCACGCCCAGCAGGATGAGAAACACGCCGGCCATGAGCGTGGCAATGGTCAGTCCCTGCATGCCGTACTGCTGGATGATGCCGTAGACGATGATGATGAAGGCGCCCGTGGGACCGCCAATCTGCACCTTCGAGCCACCGAAGGCGGAAATCATGAATCCGGCAACGATGGCCGTGATGATGCCCTTCTCGGGCGACACACCCGAGGCAATGCCGAAGGCAATGGCCAGCGGGAGGGCCACGATGCCCACGATGACACCGGCCATGAGGTCGGCCATAAACGTCTGTTTGTCGTAATGCTTAATAGCCGAAACCATTTTCGGCTTGAATTCAACTGTCTTCATTGTGTAATTGCTATCCTAAATTAACCAGGTGCAAAGATACGCATTTTCCTTCAATCGTGCAAGAACATCGCATAAAGATTTCGGCAGGAACGCAATTTCTTGACTAAGGACAAACGGGCAGACTTTAGCGGCCCTTCAAACAGACTTTAATTGGGAGTCAATTAGACTTTTATTGGGAGTCAAACAGACTTTATTTGGAAGTCAATTAGGCTTTAATTGAAAAAGACCCCCCTCCAACCTCCCCGAGGGGAGGCTTTGAACGCCCTCCCATGCAGGGCCTGGGGTGTTTTGAAACCACCTCATGTAACCCCCAGACAGCATGTTTTCACACCCTAAAGCCCCATTAATCGCCTGAAAATTAAGATTATTTGAGGGATTTGGGGCAAAATAGAGGCCAAATATTTTGCCAATTCAAGAAATTGTTGTAATTTTGCAGCCGATTTTTGAATCCGTGGGGGCTCAGAAAAGTAGTGGCACGGTGCCGCTCGCCTCGCGGAAAAACCCGTTTAAACATACAAATAACAAATGTACGCAATCGTAGAGATTAACGGTCAGCAGTTCAAGGTTGAACAGGGCAAGAAGCTCTTCGTCAACCACATCAAGGACGCTGAAGAAGGTCAGACCGTTGAGTTTGACAAGGTTCTCCTCGTTGACAACGACGGAGCCGTGACGGTAGGTGCACCAACCGTAGAAGGTGCGAAAGTAGTAGCCGAAGTGAAAAACCCGCTCGTGAAGGGTGACAAGGTGATTATCTTCAAGATGAAGCGCCGCAAGGACAGCCGCAAGAAGAACGGTCATCGCCAGCAGTACACTGAGGTAGAAATCAAATCAGTAACCGCTTAAATTTCAGGAGGACTTTAGAATGGCACATAAGAAAGGTGTAGGTAGTTCTAAGAACGGACGCGAGTCAGCTGCTCAGCGACTTGGCGTGAAGATCTGGGGTGGACAGAAAGTTATTGCCGGCAACATCATCGTTCGCCAGCGCGGTACAAAGCACAACCCCGGCACAAACGTAGGCATTGGCAAGGACGATACGCTCTATGCACTTGTTGACGGTGTGGTTAACTTCAAGAAGGGCCGCAACAACAAGAGCACAGTATCAGTAATCCCCGCTGACGCTGAAGCATAAACAGTAAACAACTTATTCCAAACAAACAACAGGAACCTCTGCCCCACCCGGGTGGAGGTTTTCTGCGTTTATAGGCTATTGCTTCCGCCCATTGGAAGCGTTGTCTCCGACCAATGGAAGCATCCTTTCCGACCATTGGAAGCGATGCTTCTGATGAGCAGAAAGGAGTCAACCTTATTCAGGAAAAAACACAGACTTTCCTGATTACAGATGACAGTTATGACAGATGACAGTTATTTTAAATCGAGAGAAAAAAGGAGTATAGAGATTTATTATTATATATATTTATAAATATATATAATAATAACTTTTCTACGCAGATTTTTTTTGCTAATAAAATAAACTGTCATCTGTCATTTGTCATCGGCTGTTCAAACGCGTGCAACAACTATCGCATGCGCGTACATTTTTTTGCATATTATTCTTGCACGGTTCAGAAAGTTTTTGTACCTTTGCATCGTTATAAGAAAACCAAGAATAAACAATATAAAACAATGCTGACATTACAACTCATCAAAGAGCAACGCGACCGCGTGATCAGCGGTCTGAACAAAAAGCACTTTAACGGTGCTGAGGAAGCCATCAATCAGGTGCTGGACATCGACAAGCAGCGCCGCGAATCACAGCAACAGCTGGACGCAAACCTCTCTGAGGCCAAGAAAATGGCCGCCCAGATTGGCGGACTGATGAAGGAAGGAAAGAAAGACGAGGCCAACGCCATCAAGGAGAAGGTTTCGGAAATGAAGGAGACCAACAAGCAGCTGGAAGAGCAGATGAAGAAGGCCGAAGAAGACATGACCGCCCTGCTCTGCACCATCCCCAACATACCCTACGACGAAGTGCCCGAGGGCTCTTGCGCCGAGGACAACCACGTGGTGAAGTCGAACCTGCGCGAATGCCGTGAGGGCGACACCGTGGGCAACTGGGACATGAATCCCAACCTGAACATCGAGAATCCCCTGCCCCACTGGGAACTGGCCAAGAAATACAATCTCATCGACTTCGACCTGGGCGTGAAAATCACCGGTGCAGGATTCCCCGTATATATCGGCTATGGAGCCCGTCTGCAGCGCGCACTCATCAATTTCTTCCTCGACGAGGCCCGCAAGTCTGGCTACACGGAAATCATGCCTCCCACGGTGGTGAATGCCGCTTCGGGCTACGGCACAGGCCAGCTGCCCGACAAGGAGGGTCAGATGTATCATTGCGAGGTAGACGACTTCTATCTCATCCCCACGGCCGAGGTGCCCGTGACGAACATTTACCGCGACGTGATACTCGACGAGAAGGACCTGCCCATCAAGAACTGCGCCTACACCGAGTGCTTCCGCCGCGAGGCTGGCTCGTATGGCAAGGATGTGCGCGGACTGAACCGTCTGCACGAGTTCTCGAAGATTGAGATTGTGCGCATCGACAAGCCAGAGCATTCGAAGCAGAGCCACAAGGAAATGCTGGAGCATGTGGAAGGCCTGCTGAAGAAGCTGGAACTGCCCTACCGCATCCTGCTGCTCTGTGGCGGCGACCAGAGCTTCACCTCGTCTATCTGCTACGACTTCGAGGTATATTCCGAAGCCCAGAAGCGCTGGCTGGAGGTTTCGTCGGTTTCTAATTTCGACACCTACCAGGCCAACCGCCTGAAGTGCCGCTACCGTCCTGAGGGAGCCAAGAAGCCCGAGCTCTGCCACACGCTGAACGGCTCTGCCCTGGCCCTGCCGCGCATCGTGGCCGCCCTGCTGGAGAACAACCAGACAGAGGAAGGCATTCGCATCCCGAAGGCGCTGGTTCCGTATATGGGATGTGACATGATTAAGTGATTATAAATTAGAAAATGAGAGCATTCAGGCATTTCATTCTGCTGGCCGTCATCCTGCTGGGATGCACCATCACCGCCAACGCCCAGATTAAGGTGGTTGACTCTACCACTGGGAACATCGTGATGCTGGCGCAAATCCAGGACGCCAAAGGTCATCTGCTGGGGTTCACCACCAAAGAGGGACTCCTCCCCAATGACGTAAAAGCCGCCGAGGGAATCTCCATCCAGCACATGGCCTACGAGCCTCACGTGCTTTCGGCAGCCGACATCGAATCGAAGACAGTTTTGCTGACGCCCCGCACGTTCAATGTGGACGAGGTGGTGATAAAAGGCGCCAAGCAAGACTACATCTATCTGCGCGGCTACTACAGGAAGTACGGCACGGAAAACTGGCTCGACACGCTGAAGCAGACCTACACGGAAGGCATGCTGGAATATATCGTCAAGAACAGCGACTGGTCGTTAGGCAAAAAGCCGAGAATACTCACCGCCGACGTTTACGAAACCCACACGTATGGCGACTCCATTTGCAAAACCTACCACAAGTTCAACGACGAGGATAAACTCAGCTCAGCCAGCCGTTTCATGCCCAGCATGGACGCCGAACTGCTCATCAACTCAAGCCGCATGGAGAAGCTCGACTTCAGCCTCGACGCCGACACCCTGCAGGGGAAATTCTGGCCTAAAGCCTATTTCGCCAAAAGCGGAAACACCATCAGCGTGGGCGCAGACCAACTTGCCGACAAGGACGACCACAGCATGAGATTCCCGCTGCTGAACACGCTGCTGGGCATCGACATCAAAATCACCGACATGAACGAGAACCAACTCTATCATCAGCGCGAAAAGGGGCAGTACAAGTTCTCGAGCCTGCTGGGCATTTCCGACTGCCGGGCAGCTCTGATAGGAGGGCGCAAGGTGGCCAACCTGTTCAAGAAGAAATACAACGTAGAGGTGTCGAAAAAAGACTATCCCGTGAAAGCCCACTATTATTCCGAAGTGTATTTCACCGAGATGGAATACATCTCCAAGGAGAGAGCCAAGGAATTAAAAAAACAAAAAGGATACGACACAAGCATCAAGAACGATATTCCCGACAACGTTCCGGAACTGTCGGCCGCGACAATCAAACTGAAGGAAACAGTTATCGGGAACGAGAACAAAAAGAATAATAATTAATAATACAAATGAACAAGATTCTCAAGAAAGAACAATTCTCTGAAAAGGTTTTTCTCTTCGAAATTGAGGCACCACTCATCGCCAAGAGCCGCAAGGCCGGCAACTTCGTCATCGTGCGCGTTGACAAGAAGGGTGAGCGCATGCCGCTGACCATCGCCGGTGCCGACATCGAGAAAGGCACCATCACGCTCGTCGTGCAGATGGTAGGTCTGTCAAGTAAGAAGCTCTGCGCCCTGAACGCTGGCGACTATGTGGCCGACGTGGTTGGTCCGTTGGGCAATCCCACACGCATCGAGAACTACGGCACTGTGGTTTGTGCTGGTGGTGGACTGGGCGTGGCTCCCATGCTACCCATCATCCAGGCATTGAAGGCTGCCGGCAACCGTGTGCTCTCCGTGATGGCAGGCCGTTCCAAGGACCTGATTATCCTCGAGGACAAGGTGCGCGAATCATCCGACGAGGTGATTATCATGACCGACGATGGCAGCTACGGCGAAAAAGGCGTGGTAACCGTGGGTATGGAGAAATTCTTCGAGCAGGAACACGTCGACAAGGTGTTTGCCATTGGTCCTCCCATCATGATGAAATTCTCGAACCTCACCGCCCAGAAGCATAACATTCCCTGCGAGGTCAGCCTGAACACTATTATGGTTGACGGTACGGGTATGTGCGGCGCCTGCCGACTGACCATTGGCGGCAAGACGAAGTTCGTATGTATCGACGGTCCTGAGTTCGACGGGGCATTGGTCGACTGGGACGAAATGTTCAAGCGCATGGGAACCTTCAAGCGCGAAGAGCAAGAAGAGCTGGCCCATTATGAGGAGCACCTCGTCAATGCCCCCGTGTCCGAGGCTTCTCCCTCGGCAACCACCGACATCGTAATGGACGAAGACCCCACCAACGACAGCATCGCCGTACTCACCGACCCGAAGGCCGAATGGCGCCAGGAGCTACGCAAGAGCATGAAGCCCAAGGAGCGCATGGCCATCGAGCGCGTAATAATGCCCGAGCTCGACCCCGTCTATCGTGCCACAACCCGAACCGAAGAGGTGAACACAGGTCTCACCAAGGAGCAGGCTCTCACCGAGGCCAAGCGCTGCCTTGACTGCCCCAAGCCTTCGTGCGTGGAGGGTTGCCCCGTAAACGTGAACATCCCCTCGTTCATCAAGAATATCGAGCGTGGTCAGTTCCTGGCAGCTGCCAAGGTGCTGAAAGACACCTCTGCCCTGCCCGCCGTATGCGGCCGTGTTTGTCCTCAGGAGAAGCAATGCGAGAGCAAGTGTATTCATCTGAAAAGTGGCGGTCAGGCCGTTGCCATCGGCTATCTGGAGCGCTTTGCGGCCGACTTCGAGCGCGAGAGTGGCAACATGTCTATCCCCGAGATTGCTCCCTCTAACGGCATCAAGATTGCCGTCGTGGGCTCTGGTCCTTCGGGA
>JAEEGF010171593.1_pt1 | contig 44761 bp, 40 predicted proteins | sample 9134171 | NCBI WGS metagenome assembly JAEEGF01 (sample SAMN16246542, study PRJNA631951) | gut metagenome | biome: gut microbiome; feature: rumen; material: AP-attached | host: Bos | place: Iran: Karaj | collected 2018-10 | reverse complement strand
AGTTTCCATGGAATTCACCTGTCATTATCTCTGTTGTTCCACGTGGAACATTCAATATTTTCCTGCATACTGACTTGGAGTTTCCATGGAATTCACCTACCATTATCTCCGTTGTTCCACGTGGAACATTCAATATTTTTCTTGATACTGACTTGGAGTTCCCATGGAAATTACATGCCAATATCTCCTTTGTTCCACGGAACATTCAATATTTTCCTGTATACTGACTTGGAGTTCCTATGGAATTTACCTGCCATCATTTCCGTTGTTCCACGTGGAACATTCAATTATCGAATAATGACGCACAATATTGCTAATACGTCATAGAGCAATTCTACCAATCTCAGAGGGAACTTATTGTTTTAATTCATATCACCACTTAGTATTCTTTATCAGGGAATATTTATCATTGATAGACGACACTCACTCATCCGCATGAGTGAGTGCTCAATTAAAGTAGGAATGCTGTTAAACGAAGGCAGTATGAGAAGTAAAATATTACATTAATAGTTATAACAACAATAGAAAAAATATTAATGACACGTATACACCCAAAAAATGGCTTTCATATTTAAGCAATATTGCATTATTTTCACCAAGTCGGTATTAGAACACTTCCCCTATCACTAAAATGCAATATAGAGCAAATACGTTGATTTTTTTGTTTAAGGAATAGCTGTTGCTTCAATTATTCTGTGTCACTACCATGTTATCGGATACAGAGAAGAAAGAAGCATCCGGAAATGATTCCTGATACCAAGCAAGCCTGCTATCCCCTAAAAGAGTCAGAAAATACTGAGCACTGCTTCTTGTTGATTTGATCAGATCACACAAAATCTTCTGATTGCGTTCATCCAGTTCCGAAGAAACATCATCTATGAGAAAGACGCAGTTTTTGCCTGTTTTTTTAGCGTAAAGCAATCCTTGAGCAAGATGCATGGATATAACAAGGAGTTTCTGCTGCCCTCTTGACAAAACCTGACTGGCAATAATATCGTTGGCTTTAATTTTTAAATCACACTTATGAGGACCGTAAATGGTATAACCGAAACACATTTCTCTGTCCCGATTTTTTTTCAAAATATTCAGCAGTCCATCTTCACGTTTATAGCCGCAATTCAAAGAAAATTTAAACTTAAATTCCGGGATAAATTTTTCAGTAATCTCCAAAATTTCTCTAGAAAACTCCTCAATGTATAATGTCCTAAGTTCTGAAATTTTATCTGATAATTTAACAAATACAGAATCCCAATATTCAAGACTAATTTCATCTGCTTTATTATGAATTAAGGAGTTTCTTTGCTTTAACACTCTTAAAAAATCACTAAAAATTTTCCCATATTCATCATAACTGTAAAAAACACCCCAATCAATAAAACTTCGTCTAACTGACGGCCCCTCCGTCAGCAGATCAAATGAATCCGGAGAAATAATCTGGACACAAAGATTCTTGGCCATATCGCTGTTTCTGCTGACATTTTTATTATCAAACAAAACTTTTATAGTGCCATCATATTTTCTTTCCAAACCTTCAGAATGTTTTGCATCATCAGAATCTGTTAAAATGGCAAAAATACTAAAGGAGTCATATCCCGTTTTTATAAGGCTTTGATGATTAGAAGAACGAAAAGATTTTGCAAGAGAGAGATAGTAAAGAAATTCAAGAATCGAACTCTTTCCGGCACCGTTATTCCCATAAAAAACGTTAATACCTTTTGTTAAAGGAATATCGATATAATCAAAGTTTCTGAAATATGAAACTTTTACATGGCTGAGATACATGCAGGATACTTGATATTAAACATGGACGTTTGAGAAGACGGAGAGAACTACGCCCCTCCGTCATTTGAGCTTAAAGAACTATTCTGCTTACGACGTAGCATGCCTGACTCACAGGCTCCCCCTCCCCTGCAACAGCTTCAACCTTGGCGCTGTTGCTGTTAGTCGTCATGGAGATTTTAATTTTCTTTGCAGTCATATTCTTACAAATATCAATAAGATAGTCAGCCTTATATGCAAGACTGAAATCATCACCTTCATATTCAGCAATAATATGTTCTACTGCTTCTTCATGCAGACTGTTTTTTGCTTTGATGGTTATTGTTGAATTAACCACAATAAGTTCCACTGCATTATTAAGAGTGTTACAAAGTATCTTTACGCGCTCTAAGGAATTCTTAAAGCTCTCTCGGTCTAACGTAAGAACTCTGTTACAGTTATTGGGAACTATCATCAAAATATTAGGATAATCGCTATCAATAAGACAGCTGATAACAGTAACACCATTGATTTCAGTTCTGAAGCAGGTTCTTCCTACAAACAGCTCAATAACTGAATCCAAAAATGCTTTATCCTTGGAAAACTCATTTAAAAGTCTAATGACTTCACTTACTGTCTTCTTGGGAAGTATGAAGGAACATCTTCCACTGAAGTCTTCAGGAAAAATACAGTCTTCTTCAAGTTCTGCCCTTTGAATATTGGCCCTGTGAGCATCTGATGTATAAATGTCTAAATCTCTCTTCGAACCTCTGTCCTGCCGAATATTGAAACACATTCCCTTTAATGCAACCCGATAGTTTTCCTGAGGAATGGCAAAACTGGTTGTCTTCATCATCTCCAGGAGCGTAGATGCCTTGATCTTCAAGGAATAGGAACTAGCCAGAATCTCAATTTCAGGAAACTGCTCTGCCGGAAGCGTGGACAGGGAAAACTTGTTTCGTTCTGTGCTCAGGGTTATGGACTTTTTATCAGGAGCTTCCTCTATATATATAAAACAGCCCTCAGGAAGACTCTTTATGATAGTTACAAGCTTTTTAGCCTCAACGGTAATAGCCCCCTGCTCTACTTCGCCAAAAAGACCTACTTCGCTAACCAACTCAATTTCCGTGTCTGTGCAGATCATGAACATTTTGTACTCTGCATCTTTTATCGGGCCGGTAGGGTCATTAGGCACTATCTTCATAAGAACATTCTGAGTTATAGGCTCTTTCTGATTAGTCCCCACAGATCCGGAAATCTGCTCCAAAGGCTTAATAAAATTTTCCCTCTGTATCCTGAATTTCATCATATTTACACCACTAATAAATCACTTCTGTCTGTTTCTGTAAGTTACTATTCTGTAAGCTGTAATTTCAAATTTTCATAATCGGTTCTGATTTGATGGTCAGTCTGAATCCATTTTGCCAGTTTATCGCAAGCATGCATAACTGTAGAATGATCGCGATCTCCAAACTGTTTTCCCAAACTGGGATAACTCTGCCCCGTCAGTTCACGAGCCAATGTCATGGCTATCATCCGGGGCCTGGCAATCGGTTTGGAGCGAGACGCAGAATCCATATCCTTTACAGTGATCTTGAAATACTCCGAAACAGTCTCCTTGATATTATCCACAGTAACCATTTTTGCTCTTTGGGCAAGCTCATCCTTCAGGACAAACTTGACCCTATCAACCGTTACTATAGTGTCTGACTTCGGCCCCATAATGGTAGCGCCGATTGTCTTTATATACCCTTCGAGATTCCTGACATTTGTCTGGAATTTTAAAGTCATAAAATCAACACTCTGTCTGTCAAATTTCAATCCCATCTCATCAATTTTTTTCAAAATAATCTTGCGTCTGGTATCAGAATCAGGAGGCTCTACCTTTATGACAACTCCCGAACGAAAACGCGAACTCAGCCGGGAATCAATCTTCTTGATCTCCGAAGGATGAACACTGGCAGCAAAAACAAGCTGTTTGCCGGAAGTGGAAATTTCATTCATTATATTGGTGAATTCTCCGACAAATGCATCGCTGAATCTGTTGTTGAATTCCTGCATGTCATCTATGAGCAAAACATCAAGACTTTTGTAGAGAGCCTTGAACTTGCTGATAAGACCGGTAACTGAATTTTTGCTCTTGCTGTAGTCATCAACAGCCTGAACAAAATCCTGATAAATGCTTATCAGAGGCACATACATCACCTTCTTCTCAGGATAATTAACCTGCAGCGAATTCGCTATGGCAAAAAGGATGTGCGTTTTTCCAAGTCCGGTATCGCCGTAAACAAACAAGGGATTTCTGTCAGAGGTGCCCGGGTGCTCGGCAACCTTTTTTCCGCTGTCGCACAAAGTAGCATTGGTTGGCCCTTCGACGAAATTATCAAAATTTTTGTTTTTCTGAATCAGATGAGCATGATGTCTGAAAAAAGGATTTTCCTTAACTTCTGCAAGAGTAAGCTGTTTTGAAAACCCCATATTCTGAAAGGAATCATCCTGGGAAGGAATAATTCTGCTGTCATACTGCGGTTCAGCCCCGGGATTTCCGGCACCAGCAACGGATGCTGCCGAATTGTCATAATGAGCAGCCAGATCAAGATTCAGACCAAAACGATCCAAAGAACTTATCTCAGAGTCCTGAGAAACTCCTGAAGGAAAGGAGGTCTGAGGCTGAACAAATGTCTGGGACGGACGGGACACAGGCTGCGGATAATCCTGCTTAACCTCATTAAAATGGTACCCTACCCCTGCGTTTGCTTTCTGAGAAACAGAGAGAGAACCTTTCTGAATGCCTGAATCCTGCTTGAACTGAACGCTTTTTTTGTCTCCGAAGTTCATGTTGCTTTGCAGATCTATGACAACCTGGTATTCCCGGCCCAGTGATTCCATCGTTGCAGCCCGTATGGTATCAACATAATTGTTGTTTTCAAGAAAATCCTTTACCAGACGATTGGGGACATAAACAGTAAGAACATTGCGCTGATCTGACACAACGGCCATGGATTTCTTCAGAAACATCCTGAGCTGCATCTTTCTGACACCGTCCAAAGGCACTGTTTCAAGATGCTTTTTTACCTTTTCCCAGGAGGTGGGATCAAAAATAGGCACGGAGACAACCTCAAGCAACCAGAGAAAAACACATGAATCATGGAGTGATGATTTTACATTATGAGCCGGCAGTGATCTAGAATTAATTGTGAATAACTTGAACTGTGATATGGTTTTCAGAATGACGTTCACAGGCTGCGCAAAACTTATTCACAATAGGCAAGAAAACACAAACATCTGATACAAACCGTTAAATTCTAAGACTTTAACAAGAGTTATCAACAAGATATAAACAATCTGTCCACAATGACCATTTCACCAGCAGGCATTGAGTATAAACTGCTGACGCATTCACTCTGAAAACCGGGCAGATCACAGATATTGACGGAAACGACAGAGAACTATATAATCACGCGACTGTTCACTGTTTTGTGAACTTGAACATACTTTAAGTTTTGGTTATTTTTGGGAGATAAGAATAATGAAGCGCACTTTTCAGCCTCACGTATTGAAGCGCAAGCGTGTTCACGGGTTCCGCAGCCGCATGAAGACTGCAGACGGACGCAAGGTACTTGCCCGCCGTCGTGCTAAGGGCCGCGTTCGCCTGACAACTGTTAATGGCTAAAAGAAATTTTTCGAGGGAGTCCAGACTGCTGACTCCTGAAAGTTTCAATTCAGTCTTTAAAGATCCAATTAAAGCAGGATCTCCATCCATCACTGTACTTGCAAAAGAAAATGGTTTGGGTTTCCCGCGCTTGGGTTTAATTGTTCCAAAAAAAGCTCTTAAAAAAGCAGTGTGGCGGAACCGAGTTAAACGGATAGTGCGGGAAAATTTCAGAAATGCCCAGGATAAACTGAGTCCGTTGGATTTCGTGGTAATTGCAAAAGGTCCTGCCCAGAATTTGAGTAACAGGGATTTAGACGAAATCTTAACTAAATTATGGAACGTCATATATCGCCGCTACAAAAAATTGCATGTACCCTTATCAGATCCTACCAAATAGTTCTCAGTCCTGTGATGGGACAGCAATGCCGTTACATCCCAACATGCTCGGAGTACACCAGACAGGCTATTCTAATGTATGGTTTCTGGAAAGGCGTATATTACGGGTTTTGTCGCATTGCGCGATGCAATCCATTCTGCTCCAGCGGTTTCGATCCGGTTTCTTTTCCAAATGAAAAATTATGAGTGCATATGCAGCAACAACGTAACACTGTTCTGATAATGCTGGTTTTATTTACTGTCTTCATGTTTTTTACATGGTCAGGAGACAAGAATGCGGCAATACAGGCAAAAAATCAACCTGAAGTAACAATACAGGCTCCTAAGACCGACAATGTTGTCAAGGTTTCCACAGATCTCTACGATTTGGAAATCGGCTTAGAAAACGGAGATATTCTTAAAGCTGATCTTAAGGATCAGAAACAGGAAATCGACTCTGCGGAAAACTTCCATCTTATGAGAATTTCCGGCAACTTCAAGTATTTTGCTTCAAGCAATCTGGTATCAGCCAAACAGGAAGACCAGAATATCGATCCGACGCAGCAGACGTCCGCTCAGTTTCGCTACATGAATGTTAAGTATTCTGCAGAGAAATCTTCCTACGTCATGAGCAAGCCTCAGGATCTGGACGGCAGAGATATTCAGGAATACTGTTCTGTATACAGAGCCTCCAGAAATCCGGATCAGAAAACCACAAACAAGGATTCGATTAATCCTCCTTCTGACAACAGCAGTCTGGTGGTGACTCTGACAGGAACAACTTCTGACGGCATCAGCGTAAACAAGATATTTGCTTTTGAAAGATGCTCCCATGAAATCCGGGTATCCTTTGAGGTTTCCAATCTGTCCCAGCCTTTAAGAATTGCCCAGATCTCCTCGCTGGAGCAATCGGTTAACGATCCGGATCTTAATTCGGGAATGTTCGGCACTTCCGCATACCGGGGCATGGCATATTCCACATCCGATACCAAATATCAGAAGGAAAGCTTTACCGATATCGGCGAGTTAAAACAGCCTGAAAACGTTCATTCGTCAAAAGGCGGCTGGATCAGCATGATTCAGCATTATTTTGTTGCTGCCTGGATAGGAGCTGAAAATACCTCCAATACCATTTTTTCATATGGAAAGGACGGGGAAGAAACCGCAGTTGTTGGCATTCGTTCTCAGGACATAGCTATTAATCCGGGAGAAAAAGCCACCCTTTCAAATATACTGTGGATGGGACCTAAAGACATTCATGAAATGAAGAAGGTTTCCCCTCATCTGGAACTGACCGTGGATTACGGCTGGCTCTCTTTCCTGTCCATATGGCTGTATTACGCATTAGAGTTCATACATCAGATATTCCCGAACTGGGGTGTTGCCATCATAATACTCACTATTCTGGTACGCTCTCTGATGTATCCGCTCACCAAGAAGCAGTATGTTTCCATGGCCAAAATGCGGATCCTTACTCCAAAAATGAACGAGCTCAAAGAGCTGTATAAGGATGACCGCCAGAAGCTCAGCATGGCCATGATGGAGCTTTATCAGAAAGAAAAGGTTAATCCTTTAGGAGGCTGCCTCCCTATTCTGATTCAGATGCCTATCTTCATAGCGCTGTACTGGACGTTCATGGAATCAACAGAACTCAGACATTCTGCTTTCTGCTTATGGATTCAGGATTTGTCAGCGTACGATCCTTATTTTGTGCTGCCGATTCTTATGGGAGTAACCATGCTGTTGATTCAGAAGATGTCCCCTACTACCATAACAGATCCCATGCAGAAGAAAATAATGATGCTGATGCCGATTATTTTCACCGGACTGTTCTGCACCTTCCCGGCAGGTCTGACTCTGTACTGGCTGGTATCCAACATCTTCACAATAGCCCAGCAGTTCGTTATCTTCAGAGCTCTGGAAAAAAAGGGCTTAAGCATGAAGAATCCGGTTAAATAACAGCTTGATGCCGTAACAAAAAAACAGTAAAACTCAGGGGTAAAATCCTGAGTTTTTTATTATTCGAGGACAAAGCATGTATTACAGCGAGGAAACCATCGCGGCTGTGACCACACCTGCCGGACACGGCGGAGTGGGAATCATCCGAGTTTCAGGACCGAAAGCAGGCGAAGCTGAAAAAATAATCACCGGAAAGCATACAACTCCCCGTTTTGCGTCCTACACCGATTTTCGGGACAGCAGCGGAAATAAGATAGACGAAGGACTGGTTATTTATTTTAGAGAACCGCACAGCTATACCGGTGAGGATGTGGTGGAATTTCAATGTCATGGCGGCCCGGTAGTGCTCAACCGCTTAATGCAGGAAATACTTAAGATCGATAAAGTCAGACTGGCCGATCCGGGAGAATTTACCAAAAGAGCTTTTCTAAACGGGAAAATCGATCTTACTCAGGCTGAAGCCATACAGGATCTTATTAACGCAACCAGCATTCAGGCTGCAAAATCAGCAGTAAATTCTCTTTCAGGCTCCTTCTCCGGGAATATTTACGAACTTTTGAATGCGTTAATAAAAATCAGAACCTACGTAGAAGCAACCATTGATTTTCCTGATGAAAGCATTGATTTTGTCAGCGAAGGAGATGTTCTGAAAGAATTGCAGGTTCTAAAAGATAAGGTTCAGGATATCAGAAACGCTGCAAAACAGGGAATTCTGCTGAACGAAGGAATAAACATTGTCATAGCCGGAAGACCCAATGCCGGGAAATCATCTCTTCTTAATGAACTCCTGGGAGTGGAACGCGCAATAGTAACAGACATTGCCGGCACTACCAGAGATACCATAAGGGAAACCATCAATATTGACGGACTTCCTGTTCATATAACAGACACCGCCGGTCTTCGCAGCAATACCGACAATGCAGTGGAAAAAATTGGCATAAACAGATCATGGAATGAAATTCAAAAGGCCTCGCGAATTCTGTTTTTATTTGATATATCAGGAGATGACAGTCAGGAACAGATAGCTCTTTTTAAAGAAATTATTAAAAATACTGAGAATAAAATTCCATGCACAATATTATTTAACAAAACAGATAAAAATCCTGATTTTAAAATTCCAAAAGAACTGCAAAATAACACATATATAAAAATTTCAGTAAAAGCAAAAACAGGTCTCTTGGAATTAAAAGAACATATCAAACAATTTGCAGGATATGCAAATACTACAGAAGGTATTTTTTCAGCAAGAAGAAGACATTTAAACGCCATGGATAAAGTTCTTAAGGCTTTGAATAATGCAGAATCAAACCTTAACAATAATGCAAATATGGAAATAGCTGCCGAAGACCTTAAAATAGCTCAGAACAGTTTAAATGAAATAACAGGCAAATACACTGCAGACGACCTTCTAAGCAATATATTCAATACATTCTGCGTGGGAAAGTAAAAGTGACAAATGACAAAAGCATAGATATTTTTTGCCAGGTAATTGATAACTATGGGGATGCCGGGGTTACCTACAGACTGGCAAGAATACTCAGTACCAGCGGCTATACTGTAACGCTTTTTATTGATAATTTCGGTATATTAAAAAAACTGAATCCAGACATTGATGACAGCTGTCGCTGCAATAATGAGATGCCACCATATCCTCTGAAACCGGAACAATTTATTGCCAATAATCTCAAAATAAGGTTTTGGATGTCAGATGATGCCGCAGCAGACAAAAAGGACTTTTACAGAGAATTCTGCTACAAACCTGCCAGCGCTGTTATCGAAGCATTTCAATGCCGCCTGCCCGAAGCCATCATCAGGACATTTACAGCCGCCACCATCTGGATCAATCTTGACTATCTGAGCGCCGAAGCATGGATAGAAAGCTGCCATGAACTGCCGTCGCTCCAGAATAACAATGTCAATAAATTCTTCTTTTTCCCGGGATTTACAAATAAAACAGGAGGACTGAATTTTGAAGAATTTATTTATACAAAATCAAAAGAGGAGTCCATATCAAGCGTAGCAAAAATTCTTCATAGCAACGAGGACTTAAATAAATTCTTCAAGGTTCTGATATTTACTTATGAAAACGAATCTCTTATTCATCTAATCAGGGCTATTATAAACATAAAAGGAAAAACGATGCTTTTTCTCCCAGAAGGGAGAAGCACTGAATTCTTAAAAAATGACAGCAATTTCATGAAGCTTCTGGCTGAGAACACCAATATTACAGCAGTATCTTTTAAAATGCTTCCGCAGGAACAATTTAATGATGTGCTGAAAGCCATGGACTTAAACGTAATAAGAGGAGAGGACTCTTTTGCGCAGGCCAATATGACCGGCGTCCCTTTTATCTGGCATATCTACTGTCAGGATGAAGGAGCCCACCTCATAAAACTGAAGGCGTTTACCGACCTGTACACCGCAGATTGCCTTCCTCCCCTGAAAGAGACAATAGAAAAAGCCTTTACGAGTCTGAACGATTCTGAGATAAAGCACGAAAATGAAGACAGCGAGCAAGCAAAGGAGGCATTGTCAAATTTCCGCAATTTTATGATAAAATACCCCGAAATCTGCGCTCTGTCTGCAAAATGGGCAGAAAAGCTTTTTAATATGGGAAATTTAAGTACACATCTGGACAGCTTTATCCAAAAAGCCCAGAACAATCTTAAGGTAAACAAATGAAAATCGCTCAAGAAATCCGCACCGGGAACGTGATTATGGTTGGCAACAACCCGATGGTAGTTCTCAAGACTGAATTCAACAAATCCGGCCGTAATGCCGCTGTAGTAAAAATGAAACTGAAAAACCTTCTCAGCGAAGGCGGCACCGAAACTGTTTTTAAAGCTGACGAAAAGCTTGATGATGTCATTCTGGAACACAAGACCTGCACCTTTTCATACTACGCTGATCCTCTTTATGTGTTCATGGATGAGGAATACAATCAGATTGAAATCGAAAAGGACTTCCTAGGGGATGTAATAAACTACATCGTCGACGGCATGGAAGATGAGTGCACCGTAACCTTTTATAACGGCAAGGCCATTGGCGTGCAATTGCCGATAACCATCGTAAGAGAAGTTGAATACACCGAACCTTCCGTACGCGGCGACACCTCCGGCAAGGTTACCAAGCCGGCCACGCTCAAGGGAACTGGCTTTACCATCAGCGTAGCTGATTTCGTTAAGACCGGTGACAAGATTGAAATTGACACCAGAACCAACGAATTCAAAAAGCGTATCTAACTGATCCAATACGGTAAAACAGTAAAAGAGGAGTAGTACTCCTCTTTTTTTTGACTTGCGACTCTTATTTTCCGGCAATACAGAATCTTTGGCAACGCAGCTGAAACCACAATTGTTAATAATTCTGTGAATAACAATGATGATAGAATGAAAACAACCTGTGCATCCTCAGAGAATTGTTGATAACTATAAAACACATATGGTTGTCAACAACCTGTAAAAAAGATATTAACAATCAGTGGAAAAATGTTGATAACTTATAAACATGTTAACAAGTGATATAGTTACCCACAAAAACGACACTGAAAAGGCACAACGAAAGCACAAATCCTGAAAGGGGTTAAACCATTATAGAATAAAGGTCGGAGGCGGTTATCAACAGCGAAACCCGCACAAGAAAAAGAAGAAAAAGAATCATTAATTAAGAAAAGAAAAAAAGAAAGAAAAAGGCCGCCGCACAAAAAACTTCGGCCGCGGCTGGCACGCTGAAGTCAGCTTAAGACGCCGCAAGTTACCGGGAGCTTAAGCAACACAATGACGTTAAGAGCAAAAAACATTAAAATACCCCAAACTCAAAATCACAGCGCCCGAGCGGAGAACACACAAAATGTTTCATCACCAGAAATTTGACGTCATAGTTGTAGGCGGGGGACATGCCGGAATAGAAGCATGCACTGCCAGCGCCCGCATGGGACTGAAGACACTGTTACTCACGCACAATATAGAAACGCTGGGAGAGATGTCATGCAATCCTGCCTTCGGTGGAATAGGAAAAGGTCATTTAATTAAAGAGATTGATGCTCTTGGCGGTGTAACAGCCACAGCGGTTGATCATGCAGGCATCCAGTTCAGAACTCTTAACTCCAGCAAAGGACCTGCGGTAAGAGCTACAAGAGCGCAAACTGATCGCGTACTGTACAAAATAGAAATCAGGAAGATACTGGAAAACTACCCTAACCTGCACATCTTTCAGCAGCCCTGCACGGGACTCTTGTTTGACGGAAACAAGGTAACGGGAGCGGAAACGGAAGCCGGAATACAAATCAGGGCAAAAACGGTAATTTTGTGTACCGGCACATTCTTAAACGGACTCATACATATAGGTCTGAACCACTACAGCGGAGGCCGGGCCGGAGAACAGGCATCAATAAAGCTTGCTGAGCAGATGCACCGTTACCCTATAAGAATGGGCAGGCTGAAAACCGGAACGCCCTGCCGTATTGATAAAAGAACAGTAAATTTTGAAAAGCTGCAAAAACAGGAACCAGACAAGGACATCCCGGTATTCTCCTTCATGGGAAAAAAAGAAGATCATCCGGAACAAATATGCTGCTACATAGCAAAAACAAATGAAAAAACACATGAAATAATCAGAAACAACCTGGATCGCAGCCCGTTATACGCCGGGGTAATCCATAGCGTGGGGCCGCGTTACTGCCCTTCAATTGAAGATAAGATAATGAGGTACCCTGATAAAAACTCGCATCAGATTTTTATCGAACCGGAAAGCCTCTATACCAACCTGCTATATCCCAACGGAATATCCACCAGCCTGCCGTTTGATGTGCAAACGGAAATGGTTCATTCGATGGAAGGTCTGGAAAATGCTGAATTGGTACGCCCTGCTTATGCCATAGAATATGACTTTTTTGATCCGCGGGATCTTAAAGCTACCATGGAAAGCAAATTCATAGAAAACCTGTTCCTGGCAGGCCAGATTAACGGCACCACCGGATACGAAGAAGCCGCAGCTCAGGGATGCCTTGCCGGAATAAACGCCGGCCTCAGGTGTCAGGGCAAGGAAGGATGGAGCCCGCGAAGAGACCAGGCCTACATCGGCGTGCTCATGGACGACCTTTGCACCCTGGGTACCAACGAGCCCTACAGAATGTTTACCTCAAGAGCCGAATACAGACTGCTGCTCAGGGAAGATAATGCTGACATTCGGCTTACTCCTATTGGCAGATCTCTTGGACTTATAAGCGACGAGAGATGGGCATTTTTTGAGAATAAAATGGAGCAGATAGAAAAAGAAAAAAGCAGACTCAGAGATACATGGGCTTCGCCTAACAACAGCTATGCGGAAAAACTAAATCCGGCGCTGAATTCTCCTCTGGTAAAAGAACAGAATCTGGAAGAGATTCTAAGGCGCCCAGAAATGACTTTTACGAAACTGATGCAGGCCACGGGATTAAAGCCCATTGCCACCACGGAACAGGCTCAGAAGCAAGTGGAAATTCAGGTAAAATATCAGGGTTATATTGAGAACGAGCTTGACGAAATTCAGAAGCAGCTCAGAAATGAGGAAACCTACCTTCCAGCGAATTTTGACTACAGCGGAATTCCCGGACTTTCCACGGAAATCGTAATGAAGCTGAACGATTTTCAGCCGGAAACCATTGGTAAAGCTTCCAGAATTTCCGGAGTAACCCCGGCTGCGATATCAATTCTGCTGATTCATTTAAAAAGAATGGGCCTTCTGGGAGTAAAGGATAATGGATGAACTGAGAGGATTACTCGTCTCCGAGGTCAGAGCCATGAACCTGGAAGCCTGCGTGAACGATGAAAAGATCTCCCAGCTTCTGGCTCTGACTGAGCTTCTCATGAAATGGAACCGTGTTTATAATCTGACATCTATAAAAAAAGGGCCGGACATCATCCTGAAGCATATTGCGGATTCCATTTCCGTTGCTCCGTTCATTACAGGCCAAAACTATGCGGATGCCGGCTCCGGACCGGGATTTCCCGGAATACCGCTGGCTATCCTGTTTCCGGAAAAGAATTTCTACCTGCTGGAAAGTCTGGGCAAGAAAATCAATTTTCAAAGGGAGGTCAAAAGACAGCTTCGGCTTGAAAATATTTTTCCGGAACAGACCAGATGCGAACTTTTTACCCCGCCGGTTACCATCGACGGTGTTATCAGCAGAGCCTTTGCCTCTCTTCCGGATATGCTGGAGCTTTGCAAAAACATTCCAGCTGAAAACGGAGAATTTCTGGCCCTCAAGGGAGAGGTTCCGGAGAATGAACTAAAAGAGCTTTCAAAGGAATTTGAAGTTTTGGATATAATACGCATTCAAGTTAACAAAACACTTGGACAAAGACACTTAATAAGACTGATTAAAAGGAAATAATTAAAAGTGAGTAAAATAATTGCACTGGCAAATCAAAAAGGCGGCGTTGGAAAGACCACCACATGCATAAATCTGGCTGCCTCCCTGGCAACGCAGAAAAAAGTGCTGATTGCCGATATGGATCCGCAGGGAAATGCCACCATGGCCAGCGGGATAAGCAAGTTTGATCTTAAAAAAAGCATATATGATGTGATTATTGACGGAACCCCGGCAAGCGAGGTCATTCTTCATAGCGAAACAGGCGGATATGACATTCTGCCAGGAAATTCTGATTTAACCGCAGCCGGTGTCAGACTGATGAATTTTTTTGCCAGAGAAAACCGGCTTAAAAACGCGCTGGAAGCGATAAGAGACAATTATGATTTTATTTTCATTGACTGTCCTCCGGCATTAAACCTGCTTACTGTAAACGCTCTTTGCGCGGCGGATTCAGTTATAGTTCCCATGCAGTGCGAGTACTTTGCCATGGAAGGTCTGACGGATCTTATGGATACCGTCAGACAGATCAAGGATAACCTGAACCCCCGGCTCAGAATCGAGGGGATTCTGCGCACCATGTTTGACAAAAGAGCAAAACTCGCTTCAGATGTATCTGACAATCTTAAGGAGAACTTTAAAGGCTCTGTTTATCAGACTATCATTCCGCGAAACGTGAGACTGGCCGAATCACCAAGCTACGGTAAACCAGTTTACTATTATGACAAAAGCTCTCTGGGCGCAAGGGCCTATCTGGCGCTGGCCGGCGAGATTCTCAGAATGCAGGATGACGAGGAATCGGAACAGGCTGAACAATAAATTTTGATAATCGGAGGGGATATGGCCGGACTTGGTCGACGCGGTCTTGATGCATTGCTGCAGCATAACGCATCTGCATCATCTAACAGCCTGTCTGATGCTTCAGACGGACTCAGAAACATTGATATTTCCTGTTTGCAAAGAGGGAAGTTTCAGCCCCGGGCAGAAATTGATCCTGATTCAGTTACGGAGCTTGCTGAATCAATAAAATCTCAGGGGATTATTCAGCCCATTGCTGTAAGGTCTCTGGGAACCGGACAGTATGAAATACTGGCCGGTGAAAGAAGATGGCAGGCTGCTAAAATTGCCGGACTCTCTCAGGTGCCCTGCATTGTAAGGAACGTTTCAGACAGAGATGCCATGCTTATAGCGCTGATTGAGAATCTGCAGCGTGAGAACCTTAACCCCATTGAAGAGGCTCAGGGACTGGAAAAGCTTAAGAAAAACCTCTCCTGCACTGATGAGGAACTGGCCAAAACCGTTGGCAAATCCCGTTCTGGGGTTACCAATATCCTGCGTCTCAACGATCTTTCCGAAAAGGTTAAGTCATTTCTGATTAACGGAGATCTCACCGCCGGACATGCAAAGGCTCTTTTGGCTATTTCAGATCCGGAAAAACAGGAATCTACCGCCATTACGGTCATTCAGAAAGAAATGTCAGTGCGAAAAACTGAAGATTTTGTGAAATCCATCATTTCTCCGAAAAAAGAAAAGGCTCCGAAAGAAGACCCTGTTTTTGAGAGTTTTCAGGAAACCGTGTCAAAAAAGCTTGCAGATTACAATGTGAAATGTGTAAGTTCTGGCAAGAACCGTGGAAGATTGATATTAAGTTACTCAAATAATGACGAGCTGCAAAAAATTAAGGATCTTTTGGAGCTCTGATTGTTGATTTTTCAACAAGGATCCAATAAATTTACAAATACATCAAAGCGGTTAAAATAATAGACAGGTTACGCGTATATGAAACAGGTCGGCTCAGTGCCGGAGATGAAGACCCAGATAATACATATCATGGCTTTCTCCTTTTTGGTGCAGCTGAGTGTCTGGCCGGTTATACTCAGAATATGCACCGGAAGTTCCTTTCTGGCGGCTAAGGCTTTTTATTCAGGTTTTCTTGGCGGATGCGCCGTTCTGCTTCCGGAGGTTGCGTATCTATGCATGGCTTCCATAAATCACAGAAAGATCAGCGCTCCGGTGATTTTTGCGGAAATGATGCTTGGCAAGCTTATAAAGCTGGTTCTGTTTGCGGCGCTGGTGTCTTTGTGCCTGAAATTTGTTTCATTAACGTTATTTGTTTTCTTTACTGCTATTGTGGCGGAAGTGTTTGCTCTTTTTGTGGCATTTGTCAGAAAAAGCTGTCGGTGAATCAGGATTTGATCTATGGCTGATGATATACAAAACAATCCCCAGGAGGAACAGCAGGGTTCCCTTTTTACATCTCCGGGGTTTGATACCAAGGAGTATATAACGCACCATTTGAACTTTTTGCAGATTGATCTGAGCACGGGAAATGTTCTTCATAGCAAAAAGGTTGACAGCGTTTACGATTTCAACGAATGTCTTTGCGGCGACGGCATGACAAGCAAATGCATGGCCAGTCCGGCAACAGAGGAGCAGTGCCTGATAAAATTTCATGCCGCTGACTGCAAATATTCGGATCTGGGATCCGGAAAGTGCATTCCCGTTATGGAGCATGGCTCCAAAGAACCTATTTTCAGCCCTACGGTGATAAACGTGGATTCCACGCTGATATCAATTGTCATGGGCTTTGTTTTTCTGGCTCTGTTCGGAGCTGCGGTGCGTCTGTCAGCAAAGAGCAAAATCCCCAATAAATTTCTCTGTGCCATAGAGATGGTGGTGACTTTTGTCAATGACACCGTGGAAAGCATGTTCTCAGTAAAGAATAAACTGATTGCTCCGCTTTCCCTTACTGTTTTCATGTGGGTATTTCTGATGAACCTTCTGGATCTTATTCCGGTGGATCTGATTCCTCAGATTTGCTCATACATCGGAGTCCCGTATCTGCGTCTGGTGCCTTCGGCTGACGTGAACATCACTCTTGCGATGTCGTGCTCCGTATTCCTGCTGATTATTATTTACGGCATAAAGTACAAAGGGATTAAGGGCTTTGTTAAAGACTATACCCGGCATCCTTTCGATTCCGTTTTCATGGTTCCCGTGAACATGTGTCTCGAGATTGTGTCCCTGTTATCAAAGCCCATATCGCTGGGTCTGCGACTCTTCGGGAACATGTACGCCGGCGAAATCATATTCATTTTGATAACAGTGCTGTTTACAGTGCTCATAGGAAGCATCCCTCTCGGAGGAATTCTGGGAGGTGTTGTGGACGTTGTATGGGCGGTGTTCCATATTCTGATTATCACACTGCAGGCTTTCATTTTTATGGTACTTACCATCGTTTATCTGTCATTGGCCAGTACCAAGGATGAGTAATTTTTGACAAAGGAGTTATTTATGGATCTTCAAGCTGTTGCATATCTTTCAGCCGGCATCATGATGGGGCTTGCTGCTATCGGCGGCGCTATCGGCATCGGCATTCTCGGCGGCAAGTTTCTGGAAGGCGCAGCCCGCCAGCCTGACTATCTTAACACCCTGCGCATTAACTTTTTTATCGTAATGGGTCTGGTGGACGCCATTCCTATGATTGGCATCGGTCTGGGACTTTACCTGCTGTTCGCCGTATAGTGGCAAAAGGGGTTGTATTGTGAGTTTCAATATAACTTTTTTGATACAGATGATAGCGTTTTTGGTATTCACTCTCATCTGTATGTTCTGGATTTGGCCGCTTCTGCTGAGCGCTATCACTGAACGTCAGAACGAAATCAAGAAAAGTCTTGATGATGCCGCCAAGGCCAGGCAGAGTGTTGCTCTTGCTCAGGATAATGCCGAGAAGATCATTTCCGAGGCCAAAGAAAAGGCTCAGGAAATTGTTGAACAGGCTGAAAACCAGAGATCCAAGCTGATTGATTCCGCTCAGCAGGAAGCAAAGGCCGAAAAATCCCGGATCGTTAAGTCTGCTGAGGCTGATATTGAAACAGCCCAGAATAAAGCCAGAGAGGAGCTTCGCAAGCAGATTGCCCAGCTGGCCACCGCAGGCGCCGAGCAGATTTTAGGACATAAGCTGGATTCCAAGTCAGACGAGGCATTGATTAACGACGCGCTGAAGAATTTCTGAGGATTTTTATGGCTGATGATTTAACAGTGGCCAGACCTTATGCAAGAGCGGCATTTTCTTATGCCGATGAAAATAATGCTCTTGATTCATGGCTGGGTTACCTTACCGCCCTTGCGGCATTGGTTAAGTATTCTGATATCACTGAAAAAGCTGAGGTTGGCGCCGCTGAGGACACTGTAAAGTATGCTTCGGATATTCTTAAGGAGTTTATGGATGAGAAGCAGGCCAATTTTTTCCGGCTTCTTCTTGAAAATAAAAGACTTAAGCTTGTTCCGCACATTCTTTCCGAGTATCAGAATTATTCCGATGACAAAAACAATTCGCTCAGCGCTGTTGTAACATCAGCGAGACCGCTCTCCGAGGAAGTTCTTGCCTCCATAAGGGAAAAGGTTCAGAAGAAATTCGGCGTGTCCTCGGTCAGGATACAAACAGTAACAGATCCTTCTTTGATGGCTGGTTTTACGGTGAAGGTTAAGGATCAGGTTTTTGATGCCAGCATACGTACACGTCTCAACAGACTGGTTGTTTCGCTTGGTTCGTAAACTAGGGAATATCATATGCAGTTAAATTCAACCGAAATTGTAGATCTTATAAAACAAAGGATCTCTCAATTTTCCGTGTCTGCCGAAAGCAAGGATGAAGGTACCATTGTATCTGTCTCCGATGGCATTGTTCGTATTCACGGTTTAAGCGGTGTAATGTCCGGTGAAATGATTGAAATTCCGGGAAACCGATATGGTCTCGCTCTCAATCTCGAGCGTGATTCCGTGGGGGCGATTGTGCTGGGGCCTTCCGGTGATTTGACCGAGGGAATGAAGGTCAGATGCACTGGCAAGATTCTTCAGGTTCCGGTAGGTTCCGGTCTTCTGGGACGGGTAGTTGACACTCTGGGCAATCCGGTTGACGGCAAGGGCGCGGTAAGCAATGACGGTTTTGCTCCGGTGGACGTTATTGCTCCGGGTGTTATTGCCCGCTATAAGGTGGATCAGCCCATTCAGACAGGTTATAAGTCCGTGGACTCCATGATTCCCATCGGACGAGGCCAGCGCGAGCTTATCATCGGGGATCGCCAGGTGGGCAAAACGGCTCTGGCCATAGACACCATCATCAACCAGAAGAATTACGGCGTTAAATGCATCTATGTTGCCATTGGCCAGAAGGCTTCAACTATAGCTAATGTGGTACGCAAGCTGGAAGAGCATGACGCTCTTAAGAACACCATCGTGGTAGTGGCCTCCGCTTCTGATACCGCAGCGCTGCAGTACATGGCTCCTTATGCCGGCTGCGCCATGGGCGAGTACTTCAGAGATCACGGCGAGGATGCTCTGATTGTTTATGATGATCTTTCCAAGCACGCTGTTGCCTATCGCCAGATTTCACTTTTGCTGCGCCGTCCGCCTGGGCGTGAAGCTTTCCCCGGAGACGTGTTCTATCTCCATTCCCGTCTTCTGGAAAGAGCGTCTCGTGTCAGCGCCGAGTACATTGAATCCATCACTCAGGGAAAAATCAAAGGAAAGACCGGTTCTCTCACAGCCCTGCCCATTATTGAAACCCAGGCGGGAGACGTATCTGCGTTTGTGCCTACCAACGTGATTTCAATTACAGACGGTCAGATCTTCCTGACAACCCAGTCCTTTAATGCCGGTATCAGACCGGCGGTGGATCCTGGTATTTCAGTATCCCGTGTAGGCGGCGCCGCTCAGACCAAGATTATTAAAAAGCTTTCCGGCGGTATCAGAACTGCTCTGGCGCAGTACCGCGAGCTGGCAGCGTTCTCCCAGTTTTCTTCAGATCTTGATGAAGCTACCAGAAAGCAGCTTAATCACGGTGAGAAGGTAACTGAGCTTATGAAGCAGAAGCAATATGCTCCGCTGACCGTAGCGGAACAGGCCCTGCTTCTGTTTGCTGTTGAAAGAGGCTTTCTGGAGGATGTTGAACTGAAGAAGGTGGCCAGCTTTGAGAGTTCTCTTTTGCACTATGCGCAGAATGAGTTTGCGGATCTTATGAAAAGCATCGAAGAGAATCCTGTCTACAACGATGATGTTGTAGGAAAGCTTGCTGATTTGCTCACCAAATTCAAGGAAACTCAGAAATTCTGATATTTCTGCATGAGGAGCGAATATGGCAGGCACCAAGGAAATTCGAACTAAGATCGCCAGTGTAAAGAGCACCCAGAAGATTACCAAAGCCATGCAGATGGTGGCGGCGTCAAAGATGCGGAAGGCCCAGGATAAAATGATCCAAAGCCGTCCGTATGCAGAGACCATGCGGACCCTTATCGGGCACATCGCTCTGGGGCATCTGGAGTACAGGCATCCTTATGCTAAAGCCCGTCCGGTTAAAAATGTCGGATATATCATCGTTTCGACGGATCGCGGACTATGCGGCGGCCTTAACATCAATCTTTTCAAGCTGGTGCTCAATCAGATAAAAAAAGATGATGAAAAAGGCATTAAAAGTTCGATTGCGGTAATCGGCAGCAAGGGGATTGGCTTTTTCAGCCACGTGGGGGTAAAAACTCTGGCTCATGCTTCAGGCATGGGGGACAATCCTTCTGTTGAAAGTCTTATCGGTTCTGTGAGACTGATGCTTAAGGCTTTTGACAACCACGAGATTGACAAGCTTTGTCTGGTTTACAACCGTTTTGTTAATACCATGGTGCAAACACCGATTATCGAACAGCTTCTTCCCATTACCGAGGCCGAGAAAACCACTGTTAAAAGAGACAGCTGGGACTATATCTATGAACCTGATGCAAAGAACATATTGGATCAGATTTTCAAGAGATACATAGAGGCCATGGTATATCAGGGAGTTGTCGAAAATCTGGCATCTGAACAGTCCGCTCGCATGGTGGCCATGAAGGCCGCTACCGAAAACGCTGACGGTCTGGTTTCGGATTTACAGCTTGTTTATAACAAAGCCCGGCAGGCCGGTATTACTCAGGAAATTACTGAAATAGTTTCCGGGGCCGCTGCAGTATAGATAACGTTAATTTTTAGAAGGTACACATGACTGACAATCAGAAAGCCGCACAGGGTGTGGTGGTTCAAATCATCGGTGCTGTAGTGGATGTGGAATTCCCGAATGACAAGGTGCCGAAGGTATATAACGCACTTGAAGTTGAAGGTGAAAAGAAGCTGATACTTGAGGTTCAGCAGCAGATTGGCGGCGGGCTGGTACGCTGCATTACCATGGGCACCTCCGACGGACTGGCGCGCGGAGCTAGGGTTACTGATACCGGAGAGGCTATCAAGATTCCGGTAGGAGAAGAAACTCTGGGACGCATTATGAATGTTCTGGGGGATCCTGTCGATGAGAAGGGCCCTATCGGCGAAAAGGAAAAATGGGTAATACACAGAAGCGCTCCCAGCTATGAGGATCAGTCAAATACCACTGAACTTCTGGAAACCGGAATTAAGGTTATTGACCTTATCTGCCCGTTTGCCAAGGGCGGCAAGGTTGGTCTGTTCGGCGGCGCCGGCGTAGGCAAGACCGTGAACATGATGGAGCTTATAAACAATATTGCCAAGGCTCATTCTGGTCTGTCAGTATTTACCGGCGTGGGCGAGCGTACCAGAGAAGGCAATGACTTCTACTTTGAAATGCAGGAGTCAAAGGTTTTGGACAAGGTATCCATGATCTACGGCCAGATGAACGAGCCGCCGGGGAACCGTCTTCGTGTAGCTCTTACCGGACTTACCGTGGCTGAAAAATTCCGGGATCAGGGACGTGATGTGCTGCTGTTTATAGACAATATTTATCGTTACACCTTGGCAGGCACCGAGGTATCCGCCCTTTTGGGAAGAATGCCTTCCGCCGTAGGCTACCAGCCGACACTGGCTGAAGAAATGGGTATGCTTCAGGAACGAATTGCTTCCACCTCCAAGGGGTCTATTACTTCTGTTCAGGCTGTTTATGTTCCGGCAGACGACCTGACAGACCCCAGCCCGGCCACTACCTTTGCCCATCTGGATGCCACCATCGTTCTTTCCAGACAGATTGCCGCTCTGGGTATTTATCCGGCAGTGGATCCTCTGGATTCAACCTCAAGACAGCTGGATCCTCAGATTGTGGGCAATGAGCATTATGAAGCCGCCCGCGGGGTGCAGAGCGTGCTGCAGCGCTACAAGGAGCTTAAGGACATTATCGCGATTCTCGGCATGGACGAGCTGTCTGAAGATGATAAGCTCACCGTTGCCAGAGCCAGAAAGATCGAAAGATTCCTGTCGCAGCCGTTCAGTGTGGCAGAAGTGTTCACCGGACGCGAGGGCAAGTATGTGCCTTTGAAGGAGACCATCAGAGGTTTCAGGGGAATTATCGATGGCGAGTACGACTCCATCCCGGAACAGGCTTTCTATATGGTAGGTTCCATTGACGAGGTGCTTGAGAACGCCAAGAAGCTTTAAGGACTGACCTATGACAGACAACAGCAAGTCATCTGAAAATAAAGGCCGCAGGGAAATTCATCTCCGGATCGTCAGCGCGGAGAAGAGAATTTTTTCCGGTCAGGTTGCAGGTGTTCATGTAAGAGGAGCCCTTGGTGAGCTTGGCATTCTTCCCGGGCATAGTCCTCTGCTCACCACGATTCCTTCAGGCAATGTTTCCTATACTACTCTTGAAGGAGACAAGAAAATTGTTTTTGTGAGCGGCGGAGTGCTGGAGGTACAGCCTAAGAGTGTGACTATCCTTGCGGATACAGCCATGAGAGGCGAGGATATCGAAGAATCCAAGGCTCTTGAGGCAAAGAGAGAGGCTGAGGAAATGCTTGCCAATGCCACTCCGGACAAGGGATATTCTCAGGCCCTGTCTCAGCTGTCCCGGGCTATCTCCCAGCTGAAAGCCGTAGAATTGTCCAGAAAGGGCAGAATAAAATAAGACTGTTTCAATTTCAGGAAAGGCCGTTCTTTCGAGAGCGGCTTTATTTTTGGTGATTCTTAAAACTGGCCTGATTCAGGGATGAAACAGGCGCGACTGCGGATTTTTAAGCACTGACTAGTACATTTTCGGTGTTTTTATGTATTTTGAAGGATGCTGCTGCTATACTCATTTCCAAAGCAGCGGCAGCGCTGTTTTATTCTGAGCTCATCACAGCCTGTTACGAATCCATTTTACCGGTCTTTTATTCGTCAGGTTTCTTCTGTTTGGGACAGGGAGCAGAATAAAAAAGCTTTTTTCTCATTTATAATGACTGTACCTGTTACAGAACACAAAAAGGATTTACGGCAAACATGTTTGAATCTCTTGAAATAATCGTTCTGGCGGCCGGAAAAGGCTCCAGAATGCATTCGCATTTACCGAAGGTGCTTCATAAAATTGGCGGTAAAACCCTGCTTCAGCATGTTCTAAAGGAAGCTGAAACCCTTAATCCCAAAAAAATTCATGTCGTTTACGGCTTTGGCGGAGACGCTGTTCGTGAAGCTACTCCGGGAGATTACCGCTGGGTGCGTCAGGAGGAGCTTTTGGGAACCGGTCATGCCGTCATGCAGGCTCTCCCTGGCTGTGATGCAGACAGCGGGGTTTTAATTTTGGTTTCCGATATTCCCCTCATAAGAGCCGAAACCATGAAAAGACTGCTAGATGCGGTTCCGGAGCATGGGGTGGGGGTGCTGACTTCCGTGGTGGATAATCCTGAGGGACTGGGAAGAATCATCCGCGCTCCTGACGGTTCTATAACCGGTATTGTTGAAGAAAAGGACTGTTCTGCCGCGGAAAGGCAAATCAATGAAATTAATACCGGCGTAATAGCAGCCGATGTTAACACCCTGAACGTTCTCCTGAAACAGGTAAGAAACAGCAATGCGCAGCAGGAGTATTACCTTACTGATATTATCGGTCTGGCTGTTAAGGATAAGTTCGGAGTTGCCGGATTCCGGGCGGAGGATCCTATGGAATGCGGCGGAATCAACAATAAGATTCAGCTGGCCTGCGCCGAACGGTATTATCAGAAACGCCTTCTGGAGGGGTATATGGCCGCAGGTCTGATAGTGGCAGATCCGGCTCGCGCTGATATCAGAGGCAAGCTTACCTTCGGGCAGAATACCTTTCTGGATGTTAATGTCATCATAGAAGGAGATGTGGTTCTGGGGAATGATGTCATTGTGGGAGCCGGCTCTGTTCTTAAGGACTGCTGCATAAAGGACGGTTCCGTTATCAGTCCCTACACGATCATTGAAGGGTCGGTGATTGGCGAAGGCGCCACTCTCGGGCCTTTTGCCAGATTCCGGCCGGGCTGCGAGCTTATGGAAAACGTTCATGTCGGAAACTTCGTGGAGGTAAAGAAGTCAAAGCTGGGCAAGGGGACAAAATCCGGACATCTTTCCTATCTGGGAGACAGCGATATTGGCGAAAATGTCAATATCGGAGCAGGAACCATTACCTGCAATTATGACGGAGCCAATAAGTGGCAGACAAAAATCGGCAACGACGTTTTCGTGGGATCTGATACGCAGCTGGTAGCTCCGGTTACCGTGGGGGACGGTGTTACTATCGGGGCCGGTACCACGGTGACCAAAAACATTCCGGATAACAATCTGGTGATAACAAGAGCGCCGCTTAGAATGATTCCCGGCTGGAAGCGTCCGGCAAAGATTAAGAAGAAATAAGGAACCAGTTATGTGTGGAATTGTGGGAGCTGTTGCCCAGAGGGATGTATCTCAGATTCTTTTGGAAGGCTTAAGCCGTCTTGAATATCGCGGATATGATTCTGCGGGTATTGCCGTTATTGACCATGGAAATCTGAAAAGAATCCGCACGGCGGGCAAAGTCCGGGAGCTTGCCGAAGAGGTGAATAAAACCGTTCTGCCCGGCGGTACCGGCATAGCGCATACCAGATGGGCCACCCATGGAGCGCCTTCCGTTGCCAATGCTCATCCGCATGTTTCCGGCAATATTGCGGTGGTGCATAACGGTATTATTGAAAACTATCTGGAGATCAAGGAGAGACTTCTCGGAGAGGGATTTTCCTTTGAGTCCGACACGGATACCGAGGTTTTGGTGAAGCTGGCGGATTACTACAGAAGAACGGAAAAGGATTTGCTCTCCGCGGTGAAGGCGGCGGTAAGGGATCTCCGCGGGGCGTATGGCGCGGTATTTATCAGTTCCGATGAACCGGAGCATCTGGTTTTGATAAGAAGCGGCAGCCCGGTGGTCATAGGTGTCGGTCTGGGCGAGAATTTTGTGGCGTCCGATCCGCTGGCTCTGATGCCGGTTACCCATAATTTCATTTATCTGGAGGAAGGCGATATTGCCGACATTTCCAGATTCAGTATTTCTGTCTGGGATGCTGCCGGCAATGCAGTGAAGAGAGAATCCGTGAGCTCTGATGCTTCCTCGGGCGGTGATGCCACCAAGGGAAATTATCATCACTTCATGGAGAAGGAAATCTATGAACAGAGCATTGTCATTCCGCAGTCTCTGGAGGGGCGTATCAGAAACGGGCGCTTTTTGCCGGAGTCTTTCGGAGCCAGAGCCGTAGAACTTTTTAAGGAAACAGAGCATGTAAAGATCGTTGCCTGCGGAACCTCCTTTCATGCCGGTCTTATTGCCAAGTCCTGGATTGAAGAGTTTGCGGGCATTACCGCAGATGCCGAGATTGCTTCAGAGTTCCGCTACCGGAAAAGCGTGACAGAGCCCCGTACTCTGTTTATTACCATTTCCCAGTCCGGAGAAACAGCGGATACGCTGGCGGCCTTGCGCCTGTCCAAACAGCAGGGATATTTGGGTTCGCTGGCCATTTGCAATGTGCCGGAGTCGTCTATTGTGCGGGAATCTGACATGGTGTTTTTCACCAGAGCCGGGAGAGAGATTGGCGTGGCCTCCACCAAGGCTTTTACCACTCAGCTTTTAGCTCTGCTTTTGTTTGCCGGAAGTTTGGCAAAGATTAAAGCGCGCATTGATGCTGAAACGGAATCTGCCATGGTTCAGGCTTTGGAGAAAATTCCTGCGTTTATCAGCGATGTGCTCAGGCAGGATGACATAATCAGAAAATTATCTCTGGATTTTGTGAACAAACGAAATGCCCTTTTTCTGGGGCGCGGAGTTATGTGTCCGGTAGCCATGGAGGGAGCTCTTAAGCTTAAGGAAATAAGCTATATTCATGCCGAGGCTTATGCGGCCGGAGAATTGAAGCATGGCCCCCTGGCTCTCATTGATTCCGAAATGCCGGTAATTGTGGTTGCTCCCCGGAACGACCTTCTGGAAAAGCTGCGTTCCAATATTCAGGAGGTGCGGGCCCGCGGCGGCGTTCTTTATGTGTTTGCTTCTGAGAATTCCGGGTTCCGGGATGAGGAGAATATGAAGATTATTCACCTTCCGGCGGTTCCTGATGTTATTTCTCCGGTTATTTACACGATTCCCCTGCAGCTTCTGGCATATCACGTGGCCATTATCAAGGGAACCGATGTGGATCAGCCCAGAAATCTTGCTAAATCTGTAACAGTGGAGTAACCGGGCGATGCTGACTTTGGGATGTCACCTTTCCATGAGTTCCGGTTACCTGGCCATGGCCAGAGATGCGTTTTCCATCGGGGCTAATACCTTTCAGTTTTTTACCAGAAATCCCCGAGGGGGAAGGGCCAAGCCCGTGGATCCGGATGATATCCGGGCATTTCATGAGTATTGCGTGGAGCACGGAATAAATATCATTCTGGCTCATGCTCCCTATACTATGAATATTTGTTCCGCGGATCCCGGTATCCGGGAATTTGCCAGGAACATGATGGCGGATGATCTCATTAGAATGGAGCATACCCCGGGAAATTACTATAATTTCCACCCCGGCTCTCATGTTCAGCAAGGTGTGGAAATAGGCACCTCTTATATCACGGCAGCTCTTAACGACCTTCTCAGAGAGGAACAGACTACTACCGTTCTTCTGGAAACCATGGCCGGAAAGGGATCTGAAATCGGACGCACCTTTGAAGAAATTGCGGCTATTATCAATGCCGTGGAGCTTAAGGACAAGATGGGGGTCTGTTTGGATACCTGTCATGTCTGGGACGGCGGTTACGATATCTGCAATCGGCTGGATGAGGTTCTGGAGGAGTTTGACAGACATATCGGGCTTTTCCGGCTTAAGGCGATCCACCTCAATGACAGCAAGAATGTTCTGGGGGCTCACAAGGATCGGCATGAATGCATCGGGCGCGGTCATATTGGGCTGGAGGCTCTTATGAGGGTAGTGAATCATCCTGTTTTGAGAAAGCTGCCCTTTTATCTGGAAACGCCGCAGCCGGATCTGAATGGCTATCGTGATGAAATAAGCCTTATCCGAAGCGGTTACTCTGAGGATTGAAAGTTTGGTATTTTGTTCAGATTATTATGTTAAAAGTAAGATACTCTAAATTTTTTATATTACCGGTATTTCTGAGTTCCCTCTTATGGGGAACGACTACGGTTAATGCCGCAGAAGAGAAGGTAAAGGTATGTGCCGTAGCACAGCTTTATGATGCTCTTAAAGCGGTGCAGGATCGCAAATCCGGAGATGTTTCCTTTGATATTGAGGCAGGATCGGCCACGGATCTCTACTCGCGCATTGCCAACAGAGAGCTTTCCTGCGATATGTATATCGGTCATGATCTCCGTTTCCCGCAGAAATACATTCTAGGCGGAATGGCAGATCGCGGAACGCTGCAGCCCATTGGTTCCACCAAACTGGCTCTGTGGTCTGTTACCAGGATTGTTGACAGCATGTGCCGTATCCTGAAAAATGGTACTTATTCGCGTATTGGTGTATCAGATCCCCGTATTCAGCCGTCTGGCTATGCTGTCCTGCAGTCTCTTAAAAACTATGAACTGGACGAAAAGGCGGTGACCGCTAAGTTTATGTATGCGGCTAATGATTTTCAGACCATGAGCTTTGTGATGAACGGGACGGTGATGATGGGATTTGTTCCGTATGTAATGATAAGACAGAACAAAGTGGCTAAAAAAGGCTCATATTGTCTGATTCCGAATTCGTTTCATGAGCCCTTATACTTCTATTCTGTTGTATTCCATAATACAGATCCGGCAAAGAAGCAAAAAGCTCTGGATCTCAGAAATTATTTTGTTTCCCGGGAAGTAAAGAAGATTTTTTCGGAATATGGTGTTGATTAGCATTGATATCCTGGAACAGTCGTATAAAAAGCTTCTTTAAGGATATTTTTTGATAATATAAGGTGGGTAGCATTATGAATTTGGAAATGGACGTTACCGTTAACAGCAAGCACGGCCTTCATGTAAGACCCTGCACGTCTCTGGTAAAGATTTGCATGAGCGATCCGTCTGTGGCTGTCAAAATCAGAAACGTGAGCGAAGATTCCGATTACGTGGACGGTAAGTCAATGATGCAGGTATCTTCCCTGCGCGCCGCCTATGGTCAGGTGCTTCATTTCGTATTCATCGGAGAAAAGCCTCAGGGGCTGGCTGACCGGGTGGAGGATTTCTTTTCCCGGCTTGATTAAGTTTTCAGACTCCCGAAAAAAAAGGAATGTCCGTAATGGCATTCCTTTTCTGTTTCCGCCAGGCGAATATCCCGAGAGCGCGGAATATGGTCAGCACCCATCAGTTGAGATATCAATAACCCTTTTTATGGAGCCGTTCGCATCTTTGTGAGGATTTCCGTAAACAACATAGCACCCTTTTTTGGAAGCTTCATCGATAACGCCGCCGCTGACATTGTATTCAGGGAGTTCAATGTCAGAGGGCCCTATAAGCATATGAACATCCTGTTCTGAAACCTTTTTAACCTTATACTGCCAGTCATGATCCTTGCGATCCGCGGCGTTGTGCTTTCGGTAATCAATGTCCAATGCTCTCAGTATCCCCGATGTCTCCTTCTCGATAGTGGGCGGATTGTTAAGCACGGCCGGATAACCGTAGGAAACCGCAATGCCGTTTGACACATCGCATCTGTCTGATGCAGAGCCGTCAAGACAAAGGTAATGGAGGTCAAGCTCTTGTACGGAATTGTCGGCCGGATATTGTTCTATGCCGGCGATTACCGATTTGCTCAGGGTGATATGCCCGGCGCTCTTTATGGCTGCCATAAGACCGTTCAGTTTTGATATTCTGGCGTCACGCTGGAGATCCATGAATTTGGGAACTGCCACTGCGGCAAGAATGCCCAGAATGACGACGACCACTACCAGTTCTATTAACGTAAAACCCCCGGATTTTATACTGCGCATGGAGCCTCCCAGTCCTTGTAGTATTTGTTTGTAAATGCCTGCTTCGGAGTTCCTACAACCTTGAACCTTGAGAATCGGATTGTATCATTTTCGGCCTTTGGTGTCTGTGAGACAATTCGCATCGGTTCAATTCTCATTGGCGATTCAGGATTCCCGGAGCAGCGACAGGTATGCGGCACGCAGCCTGATAAGCTTTCATTCAGGGGAACACGGACACCGCTTAACTATGTTAGCGGCAGATTATTCCATAAGTTCATTTGAACCATTTCACATATTGCCGTAATGATTGGATTAAGTTTTGAATCTGATTGAAAGAATTTCATAAAAAGATAACTGCCGGGAGTTCAGTGAATATAGAATCATCTCTGATAACAGCTATTGAGATTTTTGCGGGTAGTGACATGAAGACATCAAAATTATTTACAGCCATGGCGGCATTGCTGATTATGGGAAGTTCATGCTGGAACGTTTTTGCCGGAGATAACAGAGTTCCGGTGGCAGTTTCAGCCGATTCCAAGGTTCCTTTGCGCATTTTGACGCGTCCGGGAGCCGTTCTTTACGCTGATGCGGAAGGAACCAAGGTGCTGAAAAGCAATGTTCCGACCTTCTCCTCTTATTTTGTTTACACCAGGCCCAAGGGCGAAGCTGCTGCTTCCGGCGAGGGCTGGTACGAAATAGGCAGTGACGACAGAGGTTCCGTTAAGGGCTGGATGAAGGGCAATGATCTTTTTGAATGGAAGCAAACCATGTGCCTGACCTTCAGTCATCCCGATGGGAGAAGTCCGGTGCTGATGTTTGACGACGAAGATATTCTGAATACCCTTATCGGCATGTCAGAGGATGACAGAACCGCAAAGGTTGACGGTTATTATTCCGAGATTGACCAGGCCGCAGCCGGCAAAAAGAAGCTTTCCAGGGATTTTCCTGTTTTATCTGTGGAACCGAAAATGGCCGTGGATAATGCGGATAATTTTACCCTGATGCCTATTGTGGATTACAAGGTGGTGGAGTTTGAGGGACGCGAATCCCGTCTCCTTGACATTGTGGCGGTAAACAGCACGGAGAAGGATCGCAAGGCATCTGACATTCGGGAAAACAAGGAATATCTGACGGCGTCCAATACCACTTCGGAATCCAAATCCAAAGATCTCAAGGATATGAAGTACGATATTGTCTGGGTTGTGGACACCACTCGCAGCATGGGACCGTACATCGAGAAGGTGCGGGAAATAATGAACCGGGTTTCCGGGGAAATTGCCAAAAACAAGAGCTTTGGCGACAAGGTGGCGTTCGGTGTCTGGGGGTATCGTGATTCTGCCACTATAGAAGGGCTGGAATATGTTACCAACAATTTCACTCCGGAGCTGCAGAACGCTCAGGATTTTGCGGATACCATCGGCAAGGTTAAGGAAACCAAGGTTGATTCCGTTACCTTTGATGAGGATATGTTCTCGGGCGTCAATGATGCGGTGAAAAACACCGCCTGGCGTAACAACACCACCAGAATTATCATCGTGGTGGGCGATGCTCCGGGACATCAGGAGGATCATGAATGGAATATAACCGGACTCAATCAGGAAAACATGCGTCATCTTGCTGATGATAACGGGATTACTCTGTTTGCCATTCACATCAAGCCGAACAAAACAAAGAAGTTTAACAAGATTGCGGCTACCCAGTTTAAGACGCTTTCTCAGAATCCCGGGGTTCCGGATTCTCTTTACTGGGATATCACCGCCTCTGATATGAAGAGCTTTGAGAATGTTGCCGCCATGATTACCGAAAGAACTTTGAACTATCTGGCCAGTGCCGAAAGCTCCTTTACCGGCAAGCAGGTGGATACTGTAAGCATTCTGAAGGATGATGCCCAGAATATTAAAGGTCCGTCTGCCGAGGTCATTAATCAGGCTCTTCATGCGGCAGCTGTTACCTGGCTGGGCAATGAAGCTGACGTAGCTCCGCCCCGGGATATCGAGGCATGGGTTTCAGACAAGGATCTTAAGGACAGCACCAGACAGTCTCTGGAGGTACAGCTTTTGCTGACCAAGGCGCAGCTTGATGCCATATCCACGCTGCTCAAGGAGGTGCTGGTAGCCGGCGAAACCAATCAGGTCAGCGGTGATGACTTCTTTACCTCGCTGCAGGCTGCTTCTGCCGTGGCAGCCCGGGATCCGGATAAGCTGGCCAAGGCCGGCAATATTGCGGAATCGGGACTGGTGCCTGATTTTCTTAAGAATCTTCCCTATAAGAGTCGTCTTATGGAAATGAATAACGAGGTCTGGGAAAGCTGGGGACCGGATGAACAGAATGCCTTTCTGAGCAACCTGGAATCCAAGATAAAGGCCTACGGGGAAATTCATGACAATACCGCAAAGTGGATCTCCCTTAATGAAGGCGATGATGCAGATGATTATGTGGCTCCGATTCCTCTGGATCTGATGCCATGAACAACTGCCTCAGTGTCAGGAATCTCCGTCTCAGCCGTACTAAAAATGATTCCACCTTCACGCTGCTTGTGCCGAAGCTGGATCTTTTTACGGGAAAAACTCTGGCCGTGGTTGGCCAGAGCGGCTGCGGAAAATCTACCCTGACGGATATTCTGGCTCTGGTGCTGAAGCCTGATTCCGCTGAGCGATTCATTATGCGCCGGGGCCAGCGGGAGATCAATCTCTTTACGGCCACCCGCCGGGAGCAGGCTGATATCAGAGGCCGGGATATTGGTTATGTGCTTCAGTCCGGTGGGCTTTTTCCTTTTTTGTCAGTCCGGGAAAATATCATGCTTCCGGGGCGTCTTCTGGGCATGGACAGCAGAACCGTAAGAACCCGGGCTGTGGAACTGGCCCGGGCCATGGGCATTGCCGATCAGCTCAACAAGAAACCGCAATTTCTTTCCGGCGGGCAGCGGCAGAGGGTGGCTATTGCCCGGGCTCTGATTCACAAACCGGGGCTGGTTCTGGCAGACGAGCCCACTGCTGCCGTGGACAGTGTTTCGGCTGAAGATATCTGCAAGCTTCTCAAGGCAACGGTAATTGAAAACGAAGCTTCTCTTTTGATAGTCAGTCATGATCGCAATCTCATGCATAAGTATGCCGATGATGAAGTGACCTTCAAACTTGAGAGAAGCAACGGCATTACATCAACGTTGATACCAGGTAAATGATAATCAGTAATCTGGGATAATTATTCTATGGCAAAAGCACTGACTATTGCAGTTATTTCATGCAAGGATATTCTTCATGAGTGGAGGATGAGTTTTTGCGTGATGTTTGCGGTTACCGCCATTGCAACGCCGCTTCTTATATTTTTCGGACTGAAATCCGGGATAATGGAAACTCTGCGGCTGCGTCTTCTCAGCAATCCGGCCACCATGGAAATTATTTCAGTTAACGAAAACCGTTATGAAGATGGCTGGTTTGACAGCAAAAGAAAAGACCCTTTGGTATCCTTTGTTATCCCGCGCACCAGAAGACTGGCTGCCAGCGCGGAATTTCAGGCATCCGGCGGCAAGCTGAAGAAAACCTTGGATTTGTATCCTACAGCCAAAGGAGATCCTCTGCTGGCTCATTACGGAGTTTCTGTTCCTGATTCCGGCAGCTGTGTGCTGACTCAGGAGGCGGCCCGCAGAATTCAGGCCGACAAGGGAACGAAGGTTATCGTAACAGTATCCCGGGATCAGGGAAAGGTACGGGAAAAACGAGAGCTCACCGTGGCAGGAGTGCTTCCTGATGCCGCAGGAATGGTAGCTGCTGCCTACATCGAAAGAGGCTTTCTGGAACAGATAGAGGGCTTCAAGGACGGATTTGCTGTTCCGGAGCTGGGATGGAAAGGGGCTGACAGCAAGGCCTTCCCGGTAGTTCCGGAGGTGATCCTGGCGACTGACCGCCGGCTGGATTCAGTAAGAGAGGCGATGCTGGTTCAGAATACGGGGTTTGTCAAAATTCAAAATGTATTTGCCCCCGATACTGGTAAAAGGAACGATCTTAAGGATATTCACCCCCTTTTGAGCAGTGATTACTATATTTACAAACTGTCAGCCGTGGGGATGCCGGCCAAAAAGGACGATCTTGCCATACTCTCCGACAAGCTCAGAGGCCGGGGAGATTCCTGGGTGATTCCGGCTAATCCTTATTTGACTTTAGAGGCGGGGGGAAAGGAGTTTAATCTGGGATCCCTGACAGCCTTTCGCAAAACGCTGCCCCGCCCTGCGGAAACGCCTGCCGAGGAGCCGGTATCTGCAAATACTGCAAATGATGCCGATTCTGTAAAAGAAGCCTCGGTGATTCAGGCGGTTCAGGTTCTGCCTGATAATTCTCCGGCAGAATCTTCCGTTCCCTCCGTGTCTCAGGAGGCTGAGCCAGCTGTTTCCGAGTCTTTGTCTTCCGATAAGGCCTCTGATGAAAGCAGGGAAGTTGCTGATGACGAAGAGAATAACGGAGAGAATGAGGCCGATAAGGTCATCGAAAAGGACACTGAGCCCGTGCCTTCCGAGAGCGCTGCCCCGGCCGATGCCCCGTCAGCTGACAGTGATGACAGATCCGATATAAGCCCGGTGGAAAGCTTTTATGATGATTTCGGCAAATCTGCTGATTCCCAGAATGCCGAGGAAGTCGCTGAAGAGGAAGAGGAGCTTTCCGGCAATGACAACGAGCTTCGGATAACCCTCCCCAAATCTTCCCCTGATGGCCAGGAACCGTTATTGTCTGCTGCGTTTGAAGATGCGCCGGATAAGGGGGCAGAACCCGCTTCCGGAGCTCCTTCCGGAATAGCTGTTTATGACGGCAGCTTGTGTTCCGGAGAACAGCGGATGTGCGATTTCGGAAAAGGCAGCGAGGAACGTGTTTTTTATGCCTCTCCTGAAATTGCCCGCCAGCTGTCCGGCAAAAAGCAGCAGGTAAAGGTAAGCTATTTCAATTATGACAAAGCCGAGAAAAACTCAGATCCCCGGGAAAGAGCCATTGAATTTGCCGCTGAATTCCGCCCTCTTCCGGAGCTTGCCGGATCTGATGTCATACTGACCTCTCCGGAGCTTTTGGGACAGCTGGGACTCCTTTCGCAGCGAGAACTGGCAGACGGACTGTCCTCGGACGGAAAAAAGGCCTTCCTCCTTAAAAGACGTGGGTATACAGGATTCAGAATGTACGCTTCCAGTCTGGATGACGTGATACTGCTTCAGGAAAAGCTCACGGAAGAAGGAATAAAGACGGTGAGCAAGGCCGATCGGATTTCAGAAATACTCACTTTGGATCGCTATCTGGCCCTGCTCTTCTGGATGATTGCCGCCGCCTCCATTGCCGGAGCGGCCTGCTGCCTGATAGCCAATGTTTATGCCAATGTGGAAAGAAAGAGAAAGGAACTTGCGATTCTGCGGCTTTTGGGAGTGCACGGAGCTCATTTGTGCGTTTATCCTCTGGTATGCTCTATAATGCTGACCTCAGGCGGCATTATTATCAGCTTCGGAGTTTATGCCGGACTGGCGTATGCTGTTAATGACAGCTTTTCATATCAGCTTCAGGGCAATGAAAAATTCTGCCATCTTGATTATATGCATTTTGCGGCCACGTATCTGATTGCCTTTGGCGTTGCCACGATATCAGGTCTGGTTGCCTCCAGAAAGGTGATGAACATTGATCCGTCGGAATCCCTCCGGGATGAATAATTTTTCAGGGGAAATATAGAATGACTTTATCATTTAAAGGCTCTCGGCGGACGGAAAATAGCCGTTTTTTTGCGAGAGGCAGAAAGCCGGAGCTTTTGACAGCCCTGCTTTCCCCGGTATTAGGCGCGGCCTTTTTGCTGTGCGAAACTGCCGCGGCGGCGGATGACCCGGATACGCTGACTCTGAAGGGGCCTGGCAATACCTCTTTCGTGTTTAAAAAAGTCCGGGTTGAAGGCGGCACCGGACCTCTGGACGGGCAGAGCTTCAAAATGGGCGAGGATTCAGGCTCGGACGGTTATAAAAACCCTCCTACCGCAGTGGTTATCGGAGGAGGCTTTAAGGACAGTCAAAGCCGCTACTACTATATGGGGGCCTACGAGATCACGGCCGGTCAGTATAAAGCGGTAACCGGAGAGGATCTCTCAGAACAGTACAAAAAGGATATCAAAAGGCCTGTTGACGATTATCCTGCCATTGGAATTTCCTGGTTTCAAGCGATGAATTTTATAGACAAGCTTAACCAGTATCTTTACGAACACGAAAGATCCTCTCTTCCGACTGCCAGTGTCTATCCGGGATTTGTCAGGCTGCCAACCGAAGCGGAATGGGAGTTTGCGGCCAGAGGCGGCAATGCCGTGGAAAAAACGGTTTTTGACAACTCATATCCCTATGATGAGAATGAAGAGCTGGCGGCCTATGAATGGTTTTCCGGGCCTTCCTCATCCCATAACAAGATTCAGAAGGTGGGCAAACTTGAGCCCAACCCGCTGGGGCTCTATGATATGCTGGGAAATGTAACGGAAATGACCACCAGCATTTACTATATCGAGTATTATCAGGGGCGCAGCGGAGGTTTTGTCGCAAGAGGCGGGCATTACTATACACCAGAGGAGGATCTGTCGTCCTTTAATCGAACCGAGGAGCCTTTTTATCTGGGGTCTGCTGAAAAGGGGATGAAGCCCAACGTTAAGCAAACCATGGGCTTCAGACTGGTACTGGGAAGCCCGGTGCAGACCGATAACAAAGCTATAGACGAGATCAAAAAAGCCTGGCCCAAGCATCGTCAGGGAGCGGGAGCAAAAATGCCTGCCGCCCTTTCGGTGGCGGATACGGAAACTCAGGAATCCGTGCCGGCAGAAGAGGCTTTGCAGAGATTGGAGTCTATCAGCCAGGCCCTTAAGAAGGCCGGACTTTATGATTCTCTCAAAAAGGAGATATCTGGCACCAGAGGGGCCTTGCAGGATATGGTCAAGATCCGCAGAAAGGCCGATGAGGATTCTGCCAAGGTCTGGGTGAAAATAGCCTGCGAAAGAGGCATGTATCTCTATCAGAATCTGAAGATGCTGCATTTTTTTAAGGAAGAGAATGCCGAGCTTTATAAAACATCTGAAAACATTCAGAAAAGAGCTGAGCAGCATGAGTACAACGTAAAATCCGGAATTGAAAACTACAGCGAGATTATGGGGGAACTCATTAAGCTTCCCAAGGATCTGGTGCTGGAGGGATTTTCTGCTCATAAAAAGAAAATCGAGACTATGCTTAATCTTGAGATGCATTCTCAGGATAAGGAAGCTGAGGCTCGGAGAAAGGATTTAAAGGCGCAGATTGCCAAAATTGAAATTACCAAAAATCACTATCTGAGTTATGAAAAGACCAAGCGTTCCAATAGCTCAGGCTGGAAAAAGGATTATTTGAAATAAGGAGGAAGTATGAGCAGCTTATCAGGAAACGGATTCAGCAAAACGGGGATGGCGGTGTGTCTGGCTGTTACCATGTCACTTTCCGCCACGGGATGTTCGAACATTCATGATGACAGCACCAGAACCAAAACTGAAGGCACTCTCACCGGAGCCGGAGTAGGCGCCGCCGTGGGAGCTCTTTTAGGACTGGCCATCGGGGGTAATACTGAAGGGACTCTTTTGGGGGCTGCTATCGGTGCCGGCGTGGGTTCGCTTTCCGGTTTTATGGTGGGCAAGCATGTGGCTGACAAAAAGGCCGAGTATGCCAGAAGAGAGGACTGGCTGGATGATTGTATTGATCATGCCAGAACCGTAACCGCTGAGAGCAAAAAGAAAAATGATTCCCTGCGGCAGAAGATAGCGGCTCTTGACAAGGAGTCCAAGGATCTGCAAACGGCTTACAAGAAAAAGCAGATAAAGTCGCAGCAGCTTGCCAAGGAAAGAAAGAGCATTGAGAGTCTCCAAAAGGAAACCAGCGATAATATCAAGGTGCTGAAGGAGGAAAAAGCGAAGCAGCTGGCCGTTGCCAAGGATGCCAAGTCCGGTAATAACACCAAAGAAGCCAAGATTCTTGATGCTGAGATCCAGAAGCTTAATAAGGAAATTAAGCAGATGGAGGACAGCAATAAAAAGCTGGCCAATATTTCTGCCAGACTGGCTGTTTAGGAGGAGGCATGAAAAAAGCGTTATTTACTACCCTGGGACTTGTTGTTTTACTGGGAGCTTCTGGCTGCAATATGACTGACGATCCTCGTCAGGGAGGCCTGTTCAGCTACAGCCCTGACAAATATGAAAGACGTCTTCAGGATCGTGAAGCCCGGCTGGCCAGCATTGAAGCAGAGCAGGCTGCCGAGGAACGGCAGAGCTCCAGCCTTTCCCGTGATTTGACTGTCAAGCAGAAGGAGGTGGCTAAACTTAAAGCCAGTCTTAATGCGGAACAGAAAAAGATTGACAGCCAGCTCAATCGTATCAAAAAGGATAAAAGCAAGGCCGCTCAGGCAGCCGAACTGTCCAGAAAAAATGCCGCTATCAGGCAGGATGCTGCTCGCATTGACACAATTGATGACAATGCTGCCAAAAAGAAGGAAATTCAGGCTCTCAGAAAGAGACTGGAAGAACTTAAAATGGAGGCAGATGCTCTGAGCAGACTGTAACCGGGCATATGAAAAGCGGTGCCAGCAAAGCGGCTTTTTTAGTTTGTTTCCTTTTTGCGGCAGCGGTATGGGGGCAGCAGTCTTTGGCTGTTCCCTGCGCCACTGAGATTGCGGATCTTATCAGCCGGGAGTCGTACGGTTTTGATAGCAGAGTGCTGAAAAGGCTTGATGCCATCAATATTGCGGCAATGGATACAGAGGAACTGAACCGAACTCTGACTGCCGGGGATCGTTATGCCAGTTATATTCCGGCAGCCACTATGAAGCGGGTGATGAATCTCGGCAAAAAAGCGGCAGCCGGAACCGGGATGGATATCATAAAGGATCGCAGCGGCCGGATTAGGATGATTCCTTTTATCGGTTCTCCTGCCGATACCAGCGGTATCGAATACGGTGATGTTCTCCTCAAGGTTGACGGGGTGGATATTACCGCCAAAAGCATTGACGACATCGGCTATCTGATTCGCGGCGAGGAGGATACCGATGTGGAAATCACGGCAAAGGACAGCAGAGGCGAAGAATACACGGTTCCGGTAACCAGAAAGATCAAACATTATCCTGATGTTATGAGAACAGGATCCAATCCTGTGGTTATCAGAATTTTTCGATTTGGCAGCAATACCGGAGAGCTGCTTCGGGCTGAAATTGCCAGATTGGAACAGGAACAGGGGGCTTTTAAGGGGACGGAAAAGAAAAACAGGCGCTTTTTCATCGATCTTCGGGGAAATACCGGCGGTGTTATGGAGCAAGGGGCCCGAAGCGCGGAATTATTCCTTAATGCCGGAAAAACGGTCTACCGATTAAAGAATAATCACGGCATTAATGAAGTTAAGGCAGCTAAATCAGGACTGGCCGCCAATAATCGCTTTGTGATAATGCAGGATTATCTTACAGCCAGCGCCGCAGAAATGATGATTGCAGCGCTGAAAGCCGGGGCGAATGTAGGCACTTACGGGGAACGGTCAGCAGGCAAGGCCCGGGTTCAGGATGTGTTCCGGCTTTCCGATGGCAGTTTTCTGAAGCTGACGGTGGGGGAACTTCTTTATCCGGATAGTGACGCTGACAAGGATACGAACTGGGAAGGCTCCGGAATTGCTCCCGATGTGGAAAAGCGGCATTGAAAACACCTGAAATGAAGGCAGTATGTCCGTAATACAGAACTCGGCATCGGACTTCTTGGCTGTCTTTTTCGTTATAAACTTCCTTATGCGTCATCTCTGTCATCCATCATTATTCCGGATCATATCAAAGAAATTCCTTGCTGCAGATCTGGGTAAAGAGTCTCGGTTCCGGACAGACAAAATCATTCCCGAGACTTGAGACAAACAGTCAGAATACTGATTTTTGACAGCGGGAATACGGTCATTTGATGAAGAAATATACAGATATAGGACACCATATGAATCACTTGTTAAAAAGAGGGAGACTCCTTGTTTTATTTGCGGGGGCCTTGCTGTCAGCCGGTACTGCCATGGGAGAGACGGTGTACCAGCTTGAGAGCTCCGGCCGGGATGAAAAGGCGGCTGCCGGAAATCTGAAAATGACCGCTTTGCGGGAATGCGTTAAAAAGATGATCTCCGATGATGATCTTCGCCGCAATGCCCGGGTGTTACGAACCGAGATATTTATGAAGGCCGATGAATTCGTAACGCTGGATGACAGTTCTCTAAAAATTTCAGAAAAATCCGGCAAATATGTGGTTACCGGAACAGTAAAAGTCAATGATGAGGCCGTAATAGCCCGGATGGCAGAGATACCGGAGCTGAATGAACTTATTGTTATTCAGCATCCGGAAAGCCCGGCTGCTTCTGATACCTCCGGTCAGGCCTTGTCCTCTTCCGGGGAATCAGCGAATTCTGACAGTCAAAAGGACAATTCTCATGCCGCTGCTGCTGGAATGAATGCTGACGGATTTATGGAATTAGTTGCTTCATCTGATGCCGGAAATGCGGCAAAGATTAAGAAAGCTCTGAAGGATGGAATGAATCCGGATGCCAGATATGAAGCCGATGACGGTCAGCCATACGGGGAGCCGGCATTTTGCGTTTATCTTATGAACGGAAACCGCGATATAGAAGTAGTAAAAGCTTTTATTGCGGCCGGTGTAAATGTTCTTATTACGGATACGAACGGTTATCATAAAACCCTGTATCAGGTATTTAGCAGCAGTGATGAAATCATTAAGACCGTTTTGGAGGGACTGAATCCGGACCTTAGGGATGTCAGGTTTGAGAGTAAAGGATCTCCTCTTTTGGTGTTTCTCGAGAACAGAGAAAACGTGACTGCGGACATGCCTGAAATTATTGATAAGATTGCGGCCCTTGGCGGTGATCTAAACAGGACTGACAGCGGCGGAGTTTCTGCGGTGATTTATGCTATCGTAAACGGCAAACTGGATATGCTTAAGCTTCTGATGGAAAAAGGCGGAGATCTTAAAAAGGCTGCCGCAAGCCCAATGCCTTCTCTTTACGGAGACGATTCTCGTACGGTCTATCAGAACATTACGGAAAATGAATACTCTGATGCGGAAATGGCTGCTATGAAGGAGTTTCTGATAAAAGAAGCCGGGCAGTAACTGAAGATAAAAGCAACGCTGCCGGAATCGCCTTTGTTAGCGCGGAAATCCGGCAGATCCTGAGGTTACGGTTTCTGAGCGCTGATAATGTGAGTTATTCTGGTCGGGCCGTCCCCTTTGTCATATCCGATATCAGGCATTTTTTTGAAGGGGATGATGATTGATCTCATTTCCGGCTTATAGTCGGCGATGCTTTCCTTGGTTTTAGCGATTACCTCGGTTTTCGGGGTGATTTTAGTATTAGCCGCAGTATTGTTATTTTCAGGATCTGCGTCATTATTTCCGAAATAGAGGTAGCTTACCAATCCCAGACCAGCAGCGGCTCCGATAATGAGTATTACAGTGGCAATAGCTTTAAGACGCCCTCCGGCGCTTCTGTAGTTGCTGTCACTGTCAGGAGGAAGGGAGGCGGCAATCACTTCCTGCTCTTTATTTCTTTGCACGAGCTTTTCCGCTTCCAGCGCTGAATTAATAAGATGCTCGTCAACCGGAGGATCTTCCGGATCTTCTCCTTTGACTGCCGGCAGTTTTCCAGAAGAAGTTTCAGGAGTTTTCGCTGCAATTGCCGGAAGTTCGTCGGCGGTCATGCCCTGCTCTTTAATTTTATTGGCAACCTTCTTTCTGTCCAGAGTAGACGTCAGATTCAGTATTTCAGCTGATTGATGGTCGCTTTCCGGCTTTGCCTGAGCGGGAGCGCTGTCAGGATGCGGTGAAGACGGAACATTACCCGCTTCTTTTCGGGGAACTGCCTGAGCTTTGGGAGTTACGGTGTCTTGAGGAGATTTATCCTGCTGAGGAGCCGAAGAGGGAGCTGATGATGCAATTGCGGTTTCGCTCTTGGACTTTTTGGCAGCAATTCTTTTAAGGATTTTTTCTTCTGATTCCTTGGTTAGTACCGGGGGCCGCATTACGTAGCTGAAATATTCCAGGGTGTCAAAAAAGTCCTGATCTGAGGCCTGTTCTACCACCTTGTAAATGTTGCAGCGATCTCGTTTCCAGTTGGCTGATTTTTTTTGGAAGCCCCAGCCGACAATCAGGGGCCGATCATTGACTATATAGATATGACTGGTATCGGGAATATAGAGAGCAGCGCCAAGATGATCCGGGGATTCGTTGTCGTAGAAAAAACGGGCCAGAATCTTTTCAGAAAAAACCGATGAATTATCGGAAAGAATTTTCTGGCAGCGATCCTTTAATTCTTTAATCACCCGGCAGACTTCCAGCAGGTAGAACACCTGTTCATCCTCAGAAAGAGACTCCAGCGGTTCCACCAGAAATTTGGTTCCGAAAACCTTGGGGATATGCCAGCTTATGCCTTCTTTGGAGCTTACCGGAATGGCAAAAGTGGATACTGCTCTTTGGCTTTGCGTGGCGTCCTGATAGAGAGATTTCTGGATGAACATTGTCAGGCGCATGACAGAATCAGGCACCGCGCTGCCTTCAACGCTTATAGGAGTGTATTCACTTAGATTCAGGGTACAGATAACGTTGTCTTGAGCCATAATAAGATTGCCATTGACCTTACAGAGAACTTCCTGATTTTATCAGTTATCAGCGGCAATAAATCGGGCCCAAACTGCAATATTGACAAATAGCATAAAAAAATCCCCGCATTATGAGAAATGCAGGGATGCGACAAAGAGTAACAAAAAACGATTTACTTGTTTCCGTTAAGAAGAGAGGAAATAAGCCGCTGGTTATTGTTCTTCTTAGCAGGTTCTTTCGGCTGTTCTTCCTGCTCAACAGGCTTCTCCGGAACAGGCTTAGGCTGCGCCATGGGCTTGCTGTTCTGAACAATGGAAGGCTGAACCGGCTTCTGAACTTCGCTGGGGCCGGAAGGAATGGCACTGGGGGAATTAAAGCCCTTTGCTCTCTGAACCTTAAAGCTGTTCTGCTTGGCAGTGGCAACGAGATTATCAAAACTCAGGTTTTCAGTTACGAAGGTAACCTGAATATCAGGCTCTGCCATATTCAGTTTTGCTATCAGGAAGGCCATGCTGAGGAGAAGCTCGGTTTCTGAGTTATAAGAGAGCTCTAAAAATTCAATGTTTACATGGCTTTGCTGCATGATCTTCATTAATTTCATAACTACAGGAATGGGGAGGCTTTCCTGCTGTTCAGTAACCAGATAAACATGCTCGTAACGATCGAGACCTTCTGAAGGCAAATCCTGCCCGTTATAATCAGGGAGAATGAGTACTTTAGCCATATATGTAAATATCCTCAGGCATACAGTTAAAACCAACAACTGTTTTAGGTGCTAAAAACAGGACTTATTTTACTATCTTTAATGATTGACAATAGTGATCGCTATCACTCTAACATCAGAGCGTCCTTAAAATGTGAGTCTTTGGTCAAAAAAAAATCCGAGCATTCGGAAGCCTGTCCTGCTGCCGGTGATTCTCTGGCGCGGAAATCCGTAAAGCGAAGGCAGGCCGATAAACGGAAAAGTCCTGTTTTTACAGAAGCTGTCAGGACTCAGCTTTACTGGTTTCAGGGAGCCGTCTTTCTGTGATTTCGCTGCTGCCGGTTTTAGCGGAAAACCGGGAAAGAGCGATAAGAATGACTCCGGCGATAATGAAGGGGATGCTCAGGTACTGACCGACGGTAAGGAAAGAATCCTGATTGTAGTCTGCCTGTTCTGGTTTGAAATGTTCCAAAGCAATTCTTACGGTGAATACAGTTACCAGAAAAAGCCCCAGAATCAGACCTGAGCCCCGTTTTCTAACGTATTTGTAGCAGATAATCAGAAAAGCGGTAATCGAAAGATAGGCGGCTGCCTCATAAAGCTGAACCGGATGCCTGGGAAAGTTTTCGTTCAGCCTCTCAAACACCACCCCGTAGCTTCCGTCCGTGGCTTTGCCGACAATTTCCGAATTGAAAAAATTGCCCAGACGAATCATAACTCCTTCAAATGCTGTGGGAATGCAGAGCAGGTCGGCCAGAGGAAGAAATCTGTAGCTGTATTTTGCAGAGAAAATAAGTACGGCGATTACCAATCCGAGGCCGCCGCCGTGGCTCGCCAGACCGCCCTTCCATATTTTCAGGATCTCCAGAGGGTTTTCCAGATAATAGTCTGGCTGATAAAAGATGCAATGTCCGAGGCGCGCTCCGATGACTGTGCCCATGAACATGTAAAAAAGGAGATTATCAAGATCATTGTCCGGGTAGCGGTGCTTTTTGAAAAAACGGCTTATAGCAAGATATCCCAGAATAAACCCAGCCGCAAACAGCATGCCGTACCATCTGACTTGGTAGTCTCCCAGAAAAGGAACTGTGAATGCGGCAGGATCTGCGTTCCAGTGTAAAATCATCTGCAAGAAGGCTCCTGTGTTAAACGTGGTGAAAAATTACCGCGAAGGTTTGCTCCTGATGTGATTATAGATGTTTGAAAGCCTCCGCGCATTAGGATCGCAGCAATATTCCCGTTGCATTAAGCAATGTTAAGAGCAGAGCAGGCGTGATTTAGGCTATAATCTGCAAGGTTATTGAGAGATCTTTGTTATGGCTGAAATTATTCAAACTTTTTTTACCTATGCAGGATTGACCCTGTTTTTGGGCGGACTGATATTTTGCTTTGTAGCTCCGGCATTCAGATATGGCGTGTTCTGCTCCGTGCTGGGAAATCTCTTTTTTGTTACTGCCATTGTTTTTCCCAAGCAGATGGTGCAGTTTGTGGAGACTCATGAGCTTGCTCCGTACTTTATTAGCGTGGATATTCTGGCACTGAAGGAAAAGGCTGTAATAACCGGCATAATACTGATGTGCGTGCTTTGGATAGTAAGATGGTTTAAGCACTTGACCGTAGAAGGATTTTTCATTTTCCTGTTTCCGTCTCTGGCCCGACCGGTGGTGAAGGAAGAAAAGAAAAAGAAGAACAAGAAATCCAAGAAAAAAGGGAAATCGGAAGAAGCGTCTCTGGCTGAAAATGCAGCCGGCGCGGAAACTGAGTTATCAGAAAGCTTTGAGAGTGATGCATCCGCTGAAACACAAACTAAATCTCAGGATGATGCCGGCGGAGAACTCTCTCAGAACATGGATACATCCGGAAAAAACAGTGAAAAACTGTATGACGATGCGATTGAAGATAATGGAGAGAGGAATCAGGATCAGCAAAAATTCGCCAAGGAGGAAGATTTGCCTGTTATCAGGGTTCGTGGTTAAAAAATAACCAATTTGGTAAGATGAAAGGCGATTTTTGAGTTTTTTTGATAAAAATCAAAAAATCTGTTGACAGAAAAGCAGAAAACTATAAAATTCGCATCACTTGCTCAGCACGAGCAACAAGTTCTTTAACAAACAGCTTAGACAATCTGTGTGGGCACTCGGCAGAAATTATCGGAAGGCTAGAAAAA
>JAEEGF010708658.1_pt1 | contig 44840 bp, 47 predicted proteins | sample 9134171 | NCBI WGS metagenome assembly JAEEGF01 (sample SAMN16246542, study PRJNA631951) | gut metagenome | biome: gut microbiome; feature: rumen; material: AP-attached | host: Bos | place: Iran: Karaj | collected 2018-10 | reverse complement strand
TAAGAGGAGAAGCGTTTTCTTTTCCCAGCCGTTGAGCTTTTTCCATAACAGGTTTGAAGCCGTATGGTTACAGGAAAGCAAGAGCGCGTTCTACGTTGTTGCATACCATTGAGATATGACCGCATGTTCCCCGGCCGTTTTCCTTCATGATTTCTACCTGTTCAGAAGCGAAGATTGAAGAGTTGCCGATTTTTGAAGCGAATCCGAAGAGTTCGAACTGTTTTGCAATTTCAAGAGCTTCTTTTTCGTTTTTAGCATTGATACCCATGTGGTCAATGTGGAAGTTATGCATTGCTTTTACAGCGTCTTTACAGATCTGTGTGATTTCGTCCCATTTGCAGCCTTCGATGAGCGGCTTTTTAACCATCCAGGTTCCGCCCATACAGAGGATGTTCTTGCGTTTAGCATATTCAGAAACGTTTTCTGTTGTTACACCGCCTGTAGGCATGAATGTACACTGTGGGAAAGGACCACCGAAGTCGTCGATGATTTTGTATCCGCCCTTGCGTTCAGCAGGGAAGAGTTTGAGGTGTGTTACGCCCTTGTTTACACATGCAGTGATTTCTGAAGGGTTAGAGATTCCAGGCATTGTCGGAACGTTGTTTTTGATACACCAGTCAACAACATCAGGATTGTATCCAGGTGAAACGATGAATTTAGCACCTGCTTTTACAGCTTTTTCAGCCTGTTCAATGTTGAGTACAGTTCCTGCACCAACGAGCATGTCTGGTTCTGCTTTAATCATAGCTTCGATTGCTTCTGCAGCGCATGCAGTGCGGAATGTTACTTCTGAAGCCGGAAGACCGCCCTTTACGAGAGCGTGTGCAAGGTCTGCAGCTTTTGAAGCATCTTCAATTGCAACAACCGGAATAATACCGATGTCACGGAATGTGTCATAAATGTCTTTTGCCATTTTTAACAGCCTCTTATATATGAAAATTGTTTTAATAATATAGCGGAAAAAGCTTTTAAAGTATAGAGACAGGGATTTTTAACTTTTTTTATCAGAGGGCGCCTCCGCCTGCCTTACTGCAGGCGGACCGGGCTTTCCGCACTTGCGCTTTGCTCCATTCGCCGCTTTGCGGCGAACGCCCTGCGGTGCTCCAATCCCCTGGCGCTTTATTTCCATTTTTCAATTTCGAAAGCGCTTTCAGCTTCCTCTTCTGCCTTGTCTTCCAGACCTGCAAAAAAATCAATTCCCGTGCGCTTTTCAACTTCGTCTACGCTGCAAGCATAGTCAAAAAAACTTCCTTCGCATTTTTTGTTCGGGAAGATAAATCCGATGGCTGTAACTGCAGAGGCATCATCTTTTGTCGCGCGGTCGTTTTTATCACAATAGAGCGGGGCTAAAATCACTTTGTAATAGTATTTAGGAACGCTTACTTTATTTGTCCCGATTGTGGCGTAATTTTCAGGTTTTTCATCAAGCACAGGTCCAGAAACAACAAAGACCCGTCCGATTTTTTTTGCCCAGACGCGTACTTCGCTTTCAAGGTCTTTCCAGATGCCGCGGTTAAAGCTTCCTGCCTGGGGGCTCATATTACTCATGTAAAAAGTTTCGCTCATTGCTTCTTGAGAAAAGGCAAAGTCTGCTGCCGGAGAAAGGTGTCCCCTGTCATAACCGCTTTTTTTGTAATCGGCAGGAGCTGCCGAGCCTGTTGAAATTTCCGGGTCTTCCCTAAAGTCATCTGAGCGTGAAGCATTTTTGACAAGTTCTTCTTCATCAAGACAGTAGGCGCTCCATTCTGCCTGCTCGTAGTTTTCCCTGTAGCAGATGGAATAATGTTTATAGTTCCTGAGCTCATGGTCAGGAGTATGTTTTGAGGCGGGGCAGAGGGGAAAAAACAGGTCTTCTTCTGTGTAAACAAGGCCTTCTGCTGCCGGGGTGTCTGTATTTTTTCCGGCTTTGCCTGCGGCGCCTGTTTTTCCGGAAGTCTTTTCTGATGCTTTTGTGTTTTCTTCAGTTCCGCCGTTTTCTGTGTCCGCATCAGGTTCTGTGCCCGCCGCTCTCTCAGCGACTGAGGTCGTTTCGCCGGTTATCTGTGTTACAAAAGTCTTTACGCCCTGATTAACTTCTGCCTTAAAAGCGCTGTCCGTAAAATAAAAATACAAGCAGATTCCGATAAAAAGTGCTGCGAGTAACAGCAGAAATGATTTTGAGTTTTTTGAATGCTTTGATTTTCTGTTTGCCATAATAAGTTCATTTTAATCAAATAATTGAATAATCACTATAAAATTCGTTAAAATTACCAAATCGAGGTAAAAATATGTCAAAAGTAGTATTTCCAAAAGGTTATTCATCACTTCTCGGAGCAAAAGAGACAGAACACGCCATTGTAATGGTAAAAAATTTCTTTCAGAGTCAGTTATCAACAGCTTTAAATCTTACAAGAGTTACAGCACCTTTGTTCGTAGAAAGCGGAAAAGGTCTTAATGATGACCTCAATGGAATTGAAAGAGCCGTTACCTTCCCTGTAAAGGATATGGGAGACGCAAGAATGGAAATCGTTCATTCCCTTGCAAAATGGAAGCGCGTTAAGGTAAGTGAGCTTAATCTTGCACCGGGATTTGGAATCTACACTGACATGAACGCAATCCGCGCAGACGAAGAACTTGATAACATCCATTCCCTTTATGTTGACCAGTGGGACTGGTGTGAATGCATCGACCCTAAAAACCGCACGGTTTCATACCTTAAAGAAACAGTAAAAAAAATCTATGCGTGCTTAAAACATCTTGAATTCTATATTTACGACCGCTATGAAGCAATCAAGCCTGTTCTTCCTGAAGAAATCACTTTTGTTTATGCAGATGATTTACAGAAAGAGTTCCCTGATAAAACTCCAAAAGAACGCGAAAATATCATTGCAAAAAAATATGGAGCAGTGTTTTTAATCGGTATCGGCGGAAAACTTCCTGACGGAACTATTCATGACGGCCGTGCTCCAGACTATGACGACTGGATTTCTGTAAACGAAGAAGGACATACAGGTCTTAACGGCGATCTTCTTGTATGGAATCCTGTGCTTGAAAGTTCATATGAGCTTTCTTCGATGGGAATCCGCGTAAGCCCTGAGAGCCTTAAAAAACAGCTTGAAGAAAGAGGTTGCCCTGAACGTGCAGAACTTGAGTTCCATAAGCGCCTTTTAAGCGGTGAATTAAGCTACACAATGGGCGGAGGAATCGGTCAGAGCCGTCTGTGCATGTTCTTCCTTCGCAAGGCTCATATCGGAGAAATCCAGGTAAGCATGTGGCCGGAATCAATGAAGGCTGACTGCGAAAAGCACGGAATCCACCTCCTGTAAAAAATGCACCGTGAGGGCAGTAAAAGACACTGATGAGCACAAATATTCATTTTTCAGCTTCTGAACTTGAATCCTCACTTTCAAATCTGGAAGATAAAGGAATTACAGAGTTTGTCCTTCAGGATGAAACTATTTTAAGTCACAAGGGAAAACTCCTTTCCTTTTTGAAGCTGTTTGAAAAAAAAGCGCCTGAGGTTTTTCTCACTCTGCCTGTCAGTGCAGAAGTCCTTGATATGGATGTCTGCCGTGCCTGTACAGCCCTTTACTGCACCCTTGAAATACCTCTGCACGGCCAGGCAAAAGGAAACTCTTATCTTTTTGATAAAAAATTTTACAGCCGCCGTGCCAGAATGCTCAATACTTTAGGTCTTGTATTTGGTTTCGACCTTGATTTTGCACTTGAAGCAGGCGACGGAATTAAACTTTTTTTAGAGCGCCTTGATTTTGCCTTAAGCCTGTATCCGAATCATATTGATTTTGTCCAGCTTGAAAAGGAATGCGCTGAAGCTAAAGCCCTGCAGCCGCATCCTAGTTCAACTTTTTCTACCCAGGACATAAAGCGTGCTTTTCATACGGCTGTGGCTACCTCAATTTTTTATTCTTACGGCAGGGCTGTTACCTGGTTTCTGTCTGTTCTTCATCCTTTAAAAATCAATGCCTCAAAGTTTTTTGAAGATTTCTGGGAGTGGAGTGAAATTAATCATTATGCCCTTGAGAAAAACTATTCTTCACTTAAGGCAAATCATAAAGAAATAGAAAAAATGCAGCTTGCTTTCCTAAAATTCAAATATGAAGAAAAAAATAAAGGACAGCTTTTTGAAGCCGTAAGCAGCATTGTCCGCCTGAACGGTGCCCTGAGCCGCTGTTTCGGTGAAAATGAAGAAAGTATTGTTGAAATGTCTTATAATCCTGATGAAATTTTAAGCGGGGCCGCAATGAACATTCAGTCTTTTTTTGATAATTCTTTTATGGAATACAGCACTGTAAAAGTTTTTATGGGAAAAGACGGTCCTGAGTATAAGTATTGTTAGAAAAAAAGCAAATTTTTATAAAAAATATTGACGATTAAACGGGAGTTTTATTAGTTTTTAAGTATGGAAAAGAATGAAAAAGAAGCAGAAAAACAGTCTGCTGAAAATCAGAATGCAGAAACTGCACAGAATGAACAGGCCGCTGCTCAGGAAACTGCCGAAGCAGGTGAAGGAGTAAAAGCTGAAGCTGCTCCAAAAACTCCTGAAGAGCGTATTGCAGAACTTGAAGCTGAGATTGAACAGTTAAAGAAAGATGCGCTTTATAAGGCTGCAGAAAACGATAACTGGCGTAAAAGAATGATGCAGCAGAAAGAAGATGCTGTAGCTTATGCCAATGAAAGTCTTCTGTGTGACCTTCTCGACAGTCTCGATAATTTTGACCGCACTGTTGAAGCTGCAAAAGGCATTAAGGAAGCAAAAAGTATTGTTGACGGCGTAAAGATGATTAATAAATCTCTCGTTAACATGCTTGAAAATAAATATAACCTTTCTGCTTTTGGAAAAGAAGGTGATGATTTTGATCCTGAACTTCACGAAGCAATCGGCATGCAGGAAGGAGATGTTAAAAAAGAAAAGCTCCTTCAGGTATACCTTAAGGGTTATAAATTAAAAGACAGAATTATCCGTCACGCAAAAGTTATGGTTGTAAAACCGGCGGAGAAGTAATTGCGAGTAAATAGGAGATAAATAAAATGGGAAAAATTATTGGTATTGACCTTGGTACAACAACATCAGAAGTTTCAGTAATGGAAAACGGACAGGCAACTGTCATTCAGAACTCAGAAGGCGGACGTATCACTCCGTCAATCGTAGGTTTCACTTCAAAAGGTGAACGCATTGTAGGACAGTCTGCAAAAAACCAGGCAATTACAAATCCTAAAAACACTGTTTATGAAGTAAAGCGTCTTATCGGTAAGCGTTACGGAGACCTTCAGGATGAACTTTCACGTGTTCCATACGGAATCAAACAGAAGGGTGAAAACGTTGTTGTAACAGTTACAGACAACGGCCAGGAAAAAGAATATACACCTCAGGAAATTTCTGCCTTCATCTTACAGAAAATGAAGAAAACTGCAGAAGATTACCTCGGTGAAACTGTAACAGATGCAGTTATTACAGTTCCTGCTTACTTTAACGACGCACAGCGTCAGGCAACAAAAGACGCAGGTACAATTGCAGGCCTTAACGTAAAACGTATTATCAACGAACCTACAGCTGCAGCCCTTGCATTCGGTCTTAAAGAAGACAAGAGCAAGGAAAAAGTTCTTGCTGTAATCGATGAAGGCGGCGGTACCCTGGATGTTACAATTCTTGATATGGCAGACGGCGTATTCGAAGTAAAGGCAACAAACGGTGATACTCACCTTGGTGGTGCTGACTGGGATAACGCAATTTCAGACTGGCTTGTTTCTTCATTCAAAGCTGATACAGGCATCGATCTTTCAAAAGACCCGATGGCAATGCAGCGTATTAAGGATGAATCAGAAAAGGCAAAAATCGCCCTTTCTAACCAGACAACAACAGATATCAACCTTCCGTTCATCACAGCTGATGCAACAGGTCCAAAACATCTTCAGAAGACACTTACCCGTGCAGAATTTGAAAAAATGACACAGTCTCTCTGGGACAGAGTTCTTATTCCTTGTCAGAATGCGCTCAAAGATTCAGGCTATTCAAAGGACGAAATCGACGAAGTTCTCCTTATCGGTGGTTCTTCACGTATGCCTAAATTCCAGGAAGTTGTTAAGAACTTCTTCAATAAAGAACCTCTTAAGGGAATTAACCCTGATGAAGCCGTTTCAATGGGTGCTGCAATCCAGGGCGGTGTACTTGCAGGTGATGTAAAGGATGTTCTTCTTCTTGATGTAACTCCTCTTTCTCTGGGTATTGAAACAATGGGCGGCGTAATGACAAAACTTATTCCGCGCAATACAACAATTCCTACAAAGAAGAGCCAGGTATTCTCTACAGCTGCTGACGGTCAGACTGCGGTTACTATTCATGTACTCCAGGGTGAACGCGAAATGGCTGCAGAAAACAAGACTCTCGGAAACTTTGACCTTGTAGGTATTCCTGCAGCTCCTCGCGGAGTTCCTCAGATTGAAGTTACATTCGATATCGATGCAAACGGTATTGTTCACGTATCTGCAAAAGATCTTGGAACAGGAAAAGAACAGCACATTCAGATTACTTCATCTTCCGGCTTGAGCAAGGAAGAAATTGAACGCATGGTAAAAGATGCTGAAGCTCATGCAGATGAAGATAAAAAACAGCGTGAATCAATCGATGCTAAAAATGAAGCAGACAGCCTTATCTACGCTACAGAAAAGAGCCTTAAGGATGTAGGCGACAAAGTAAGCGATGCAGAAAAACAGAAAGTAAATGATGCAGTTGCTGAACTTAAAAAAGCTCTGGAAAGCAATAATACAGACGAAATCAAGTCTAAGACTGAGGCCCTCAAACAGGCTTCTTACAAGATTGCTGAAGAACTCTACAAACAGCAGGGGGCTCAGGGTGCAGGTGCAAATCCTGGCGCTGATGCAGGTGCCGGAGCAGGTAATGCTGATGCCGGAAACAATGCCGGTGGTGCAGGCTTTGACAAGGGTTCTGCTGACGACGTTGATTACGAAGTTCACGACGACAAATAAGTTTTATTCAAATGATTAAAAGCGTGCAGACTGTCGTTGTAAGGCGGTCTGCAGCTTTGTTTTTAAAAGGGCAAAAGGAAAATGGCTGCAAAAAGAGATTACTACGAAGTACTGGGATTACAGAAGGGTGCTTCTGCAGATGAAATTAAAAAGGCATACAGAAAACTTGCCGTAAAATATCATCCTGACAGAAACCCTGGAAATAAAGAGGCAGAGGAAAAATTCAAGGAAGCAACTGAAGCTTACGAAGTTCTTTCCGATGACCAGAAACGCCCGATTTACGATCAGTATGGTTTTGCAGGCCTCGACGGCTCTTCAGGTTTCGGCGGGGGAGGCGGCTTCTCTGGAAGTCATGCCTTCCACGATTTCTCAGACCTGTTCGGCGGAATGGGCGGCGGCTTTGGAGATATTTTTGAAGGTATCTTTGGAGGCGGACGTTCATCTTCAAGAAGCCGTAATCCTAATGCTCCTCAGCAGGGACAGTCTCTGCGCTATGACCTTGATATTTCTTTTAAAGATGCTGTTTACGGAACAAAGGCTGAAGTTAAGTTTACTCATAATGAAGCCTGTTCAGAATGCCGTGGTTCCGGGGCTGCAAAAGGCGGAAGCAGAAAAACATGTCCGTCCTGCGGTGGCTCCGGTCAGGTAAGGCGTCAGGCCGGATTCTTTGCCGTTCAGCAGACCTGTCCGACATGCCGCGGAGAAGGCACTGTAATCGATAAACCTTGTCCTCACTGCCGTGGAACTGGTGTTGAAGAAAAATCAAAACGCGTAACACTTAATATTCCTGCAGGTGTAGACGACGGAAAACGCATCGCAATCCATGGGGAAGGAGATGCCGGTAAAAACGGTGGTCCTGCAGGCGATTTAATCGTTGTCCTCCATGTTGAAGGCCATACTTACTTTGAAAGAAGCGGACAGGACCTTTACTGTGCCGTTCCTGTAACCATGGCTCAGGCTGCCCTCGGTGAAACTATTTTTATTACAACCCTCGACGGCAAAAAGATTGAGTTTAAGCTTCCTGCGGGCACTCAGAACGGAAAACTTCTGCGCATTAAGAATGAAGGTGTTCCGATTCTTAACGGTTCAAGAAAAGGAGACCTGTACATTAAAATTATCGTTCAGGTTCCTTCTCATATGTCTTTAAAACAGAAAGAACTTCTTGAAGAGTTTTCAAGGCTTGACAATGCGACTACAAGCCCGCAGCCGGTTCCTCTTTCATCACTTAACAGTTAAAAATGAACGGACTGCTTGAAGACTTAAAAAACTACATAACCCCGGGAACAGACAGACTTGCTTTTCTGCAGAAATATCTTTCTGACCGGGGGGTAAGTACTTCAGTAATAAATGTTCAGGATAAAAAACATCTTTTCGTTAATTTTCCCGCTTCTTCTTTTAATCCAAAGTTTAGAATCAAGACGCTCATTTCTCACTACGATATAGTTCCTGAAAGCCCGGGCGCAAACGATAATTCAAGTGCAAACATGTCGCTTGCTTCTTTTGCAGTAAAAATAAATGAAAGGGCAAAAAAAGGTCAGGTTTCAAATATCCGCATTTTCTTTACCGACGGAGAAGAACTTGGGGAGAACGGAGTTAGTGACCAGGGGGCCTTTGGACTTGCCGAATTCTTAAAAAAAGCAGGAATAAGCGACAGTGATGTTTTTGTTTTTGACAGCACGGGCAGGGGAACTGTTCCTGTGCTTGCAGAAGCAGGACTTTCTTCCGTTAAGGTTAATGCGACTGGCGGTTCTTCTGTATTTGTAAAAAAGTTTGCCTCTTTATTCGAAAGAACCCGCTCAATTTTAAGCAGGGCGAGTCCTGAAAAATGGATTACGCTCCCTGTTCCTTATAGCGATAATGCGGGTTTTCTTGCCTCAGGAATTCCTGCTGTTGCGCTGACAATGCTCCCGGAGGAGGAGTCTTCACTTTATTATAAGGAACTTCTTAAAGATAAAAATCTTTCCAGGGCCGTTATGAATGCAGCTTTAGAAAGCGGGGCTGATTTTAAGTTTAAGTATCAGGAAAAAATGCCTGTAACCTGGCGGCTTTTCCATACTGAATATGATAATTTTTTTAGCCTTACTCCTGAAAGTTTTGAAGTTATGGAAAAAATACTTGATGAACTTCTTGTTCTTTACATGTAAATACGCCTTTCTTTTTTATACTGTATTTTTTTGCGGTATATTGCATAAAATTTCACAAAACACTAGGATATATGTATAAATATGCATCTTCGCGCGTATAAATATTCATTTTAAACGCAATTTTTTTGCATACAGGAGCTTTTTTATGGCAAAAGAAAAGGTTGTCTTAGCTTATTCAGGTGGATTGGACACAACGGTAATTATTCCGTGGCTCAAAGAAAATTATGATTATGATGTTATTGCAGTCTGCATCGATGTTGGTCAGGGTGATGACTGGGAAGCAATTAAAGGCCGTGCACTCAAGACTGGTGCCGCTGCCTGCTATGTAGTAGATGCCCGCCAGGAATATATTGAAGAATACATCTGGCCTGCACTTAAGGCAAATGCTGTTTACGAAGACGAATATCTTCTTGGAACTTCAACAGCACGCCCGCTTATTGGAAAAATCTTAGTTGAATATGCACGTCAGGAAGGTGCTGTTGCAATCTGTCACGGTGCTACAGGTAAGGGAAATGATCAGGTTCGTTTTGAACTTGCAATCAAGGCTTTTGCTCCGGATCTCCGCGTAATTGCAGCATGGCGTGATGACAAATGGAATATGGACAGCCGCGAAGCTGAAATTAAATTCCTTGAAGACCGCGGACTTGAAGTTCCGATGAAAAAAGACCAGTCATACTCACGCGACGAGAACATCTGGCACATTTCTCACGAAGGCCTTGAACTTGAAAAAACAGAAAATGAACCTAATTATCCTCACATGCTCAAGAATACAACAGTTCCTGAAAGTGCAGGTGAAGGTGAATATGTTACAATCGAATGGGAAAAGGGTATTCCTGTAAGCCTTAACGGCAAAAAAATGAACGGTCTTGACCTCATGCTAGAACTCAACAAAATCGGCGGACGTAACGGTGTCGGACTTGTTGACATCTGTGAAAACCGTTGTGTAGGCATGAAGAGCCGCGGCGTTTACGAAACACCGGGCGGAGCTATCCTTTACTTTGCTCACCGCATGATGGATCACATCTGTCTTGACCGCGATACTTACCACTACAAGCAGCAGGTTTCTCTCCGCCTTGCAGAACTTATCTACGACGGAAAAGTTTTCACACCGCTTTATGATGCTCTCATGGCATTTGTAGATTCAACTCAGGCTACAGTTACAGGCTGGACAAAAGTTAAGCTCGTTAAAGGTCAGATCCGCGCCGCAGGCTCAGGTTCAAAATACAGCCTTTACAACGAAGATATTGCTTCATTTACAACAGGCGAACTTTACAATCACAAGGATGCTCAGGGCTTCATCACTTTGTTCGGTCTGCCGCTTAAAGTTCGTGCAATGATGGAACAGAAAACAGGTGAAGGCAGGGCAATTACTGAAAGCAAAAACCTGAAAAAACGCCCGACAGAATAATTAAATCAGTTTTTACATCCGTGTCAAAATTGATTTGACAGGAGCTGCGCTCCTGTCCTCAGAGTGGATGCCAGAGTGCCATCCGTGGCACTTGACATCCGTGTCAAAATTGATTTGACAGGAGCTGCGCTCCTGTCATCAGAGTGGATACCGGGGTGCCGTTCGTGGCACTTTACATCCGTGTCAAAATTGATTTGACAGGAGCTGCGCTCCTGTCATCAGAGTGGATGCAGGGTGCCGTCCGTGGCACTTGACATCCGTGTCAAAAAAAGGATGCATCAGGATAATTTCAATCCTCTGCATCCTTTTTTTTTTATTAAAAATTCTTTTTAATTACTTAGTTTTTAATGTATAATAGTAAGACAGTGAGGGGCACTTCTGCCTTTGCGGGAGTATTTTTTTTACGGATGTGGCATCATGAAGGTAATTTATACTTATAAGTTTAAGGTTATTGCTGCGGTTGCATTTTTAATGGCTGTTTTATGCGGTGTAATAACATGGATGGGTATTGTCGGACTTGAAACTGCCGCTATTGATACTTTCCTTCAGGAAGGAAGGGTGATCGTAAAAGAGGCTTCTGACTGTATTGAAGTTTCACGATGGGAAAAACTGAGTCAGACTCTTGATAAAACTGATCCCTATTATGAAGACCTTAATGAGTTTTTGTATGATGTCCGTGAGCGTTATAACTGTCAGTATCTTTATACAATGTCAGTCTCTTCAGACGGAATTCACGCAACCTATATTGTAGACGGCTCTGTAATTATTGATGAAGACGATGACAGGTTCAGCCCTCTTGGAACTGAAGAAGACATTTCTTCTTACGGACCGGCCCCGTGGACATGTTTAAAGACAGGTATGATAACTCCAAGCCGGTTAATTTATGATGAAACTTGGGGGTGGAGTATTTCTGTCTATAAACCGATTATCAATGACGCCGGCACCCCGATTGGTTTTACAGCAGTCGATTTTGATGCAAACGCACTTCATAAGACAGTTCTTGTTCAGACTGTAAAACTTATCCTGACAACTATTCTCGGTGTTATCATTGTTCTTGGAATTCTTCTTTTAATCTTTATACGTTTCTTTAAGCATATGAACAGGGTAGTAGTCCGCATGGAAGAAATTTCAGGCGGTGGAAGTGACCTTACAGCCAGAATCGGTTACACAAAACAAAATGAAATCGGAAAACTTGCAAATGCCTGCAATCTTGTAATCGAGACCATTCAGAAAATGGTTAAAACTGTTTCAGGTTCTGTAGGAAGCCTTTCTTCAAACAGTACGGAAATCCTTGAACAGAGTAACAAGATGGTTTCTATGGTAGGTGAGGCAGAAAGCAGTATTGCCGTTATTGAAGACAAGGCAGAAAATCAGAAAGAACTTGTTTCAGGACTTACTTCGGAAATTCAGAATTTTAAAAATTCAATTGATATGTTCCAGAACCGCGTTGAAAAGCAGGTTGATGCTGTTAACCGCTCTTCTGCCGCAATTGAACAAATTACAGCAAACATTTCTTCTGCTGATCAGAATATTACCCGTATTTCAGGTGAATACAGCGTAATCGTAAATGAGACAAACCAGAATCTTTCAAATCAGAAGGCTCTTTCTCAGCAGATTGCACATATTCAGAGTTTGGCATCTAACCTTTTTGAAGCAAATAAAATTATTTCAAGCATTGCAGGACAGACAAACCTGCTTGCCATGAACGCTGCAATCGAATCGGCACATGCGGGAGCTGCGGGTGCGGGCTTCTCTGTAGTTGCAGAGGAAATCCGTAAACTTGCAGAAACTTCTTCTGAACAGACAAAGTCAATCAAGACAATCGTTGCAGAAATTGAAGGCGCTGTCGGTGATATGGTTGATTCTTCAAATAAGTCAGAAGCTGCCTTCTCAAAACTCGGCGAAAAAGTTGATACGCTTCAGTCTTCAGTTCAGGAAATTCAGCGCGGTATGAATGAACAGGCCACAGGCGCAAGGGAAATTCTTGACATGATGAAAGTCCTTAATGCTGCTTCAAGTGAGATGGCTGCTTCTTCTCAGACGATGAGCGATAAAACTGGTGAAATTGTAAACAGCATGCAGGAAATCAATACTTCTTCAAGTGACATTCTTGACAGTACAGGAAGCACAAGTGAAAAACTCCGCAACATTAAAATGTTTGCCGAGGAAGCCTCTGAAACTTCAGGCAGCAATGAAAAACTCGCTGAAGAAGTTACAAAGATTGTCGGAAGCTATAAAGTAGATTAAAACTGCTTAAGCCTGTAAAAAATACCATCTCAAAGAAAAGAGACCGCTTATTTTTATTGAATAAGCGGTCTCTTTTATGTTAATTTATTAACATCATGTTGTTTAAGATAATTAATTTCGCAGGCAGCTTGTGTATCCTTTTATACGGCATGAAGCTGATGAGCGACGGAATTCAAAAGAGTGCAGGACAGAAATTACAGAAAGCTCTTGCCTTTATGACAGGTAACCGCTTCCGCGGACTTTTGACGGGCTGTGTACTTACAATGATTATCCAGTCATCTGGTGCTACAACCGTAATGCTTGTAAGTTTTGTAAATGCAGGACTTGTAACCTTAGAGCAGTCCGTCGGCGTAATTTTCGGTGCAAATATCGGAACAACAATTACTGCCTGGATAGTCGTATTATTCGGGTTTAACTTCAGTATAGAAGCTTTTGCCATACCGCTTTTCGGTATAGGCTATCTTTGTACAATCCTTAAAAAACGTAAATATGAAGGCCTTGGTCAGGCAATAATGGGCTTTGGACTTCTGTTCATAGGCTTAGGCTGGCTTTCTGCAGCCTTCCAGTTCAGCGGCAGCGGAGAAGCCGTTAACTTCCTGGAGTCAATTCAGGGGTACGGTTTTATTTCAATAATTCTTGCTGCTCTTGCAGGCATGATTTTTACTGCGATGATTCATTCATCTTCTGCAATGTCTGCAATCGTAATCACAATGGCATATAACGGTGTTGTAAGCTGGGAATTCGGCGCTGCAATGGTTATGGGCTCTGCGGTAGGTTCAACAATTGATGCGGCAATGTCTGCTGCCGGTGCTTCTGCAAATGCAAAACGGACGGCACTGGTTCATGTTCTTTGTAATGCCGTTACAGTTGTTGTCCTTCTTATTCTTTTTAAGCCTTTCCTTGCCTTTACAGACCTTTTAATTCCAGGTGATGTTACTAAAAACGAAAATCTTATCTACCACATTGCAATGCTCAATACGGCATTTAAAATAATTGAAACAATCGTATTTATTCCGTTCACAAATCAGATTGCTGTTGTCTTAAGAAAAATTGTTCCGGACGATAAACCTGAAGATGAAAACCAGGAATATAAACTTGAATTCAATAATGAACTTGCCGCAAAATCACCTGAAGGCTGTGTATTCCGTGCACAGAAAGAAATTACCGCTTTTTCTGAGCGTGTAGTTGAAATGTACGATGAACTTCAGATGGGACTTGCCCGCTTTGATGCAACTTATCTTGAAGAACATCATCCGCGCATCATGTTCCTTGAAAATTATCTTGATCAGATGCACGAACAGCTTACTGCTTACCTTATAAAATGCCAGCACCTCCATCTTTCTGATGAAGCAAAAGATAACATTCAGCTCATGCTTCGTCTTATAGGCGAAATGGAAAGCATGTCTGACGGCTGTCTGAGCATTTCAATTCAGATTAAAAAGGCCCTTGAAAAGAATGTTAAGTTCAAGCAGGAAGACTTTGATCGTCTTATCCCTTATTTTGAACTTGGACGCCAGCTTCTTTACTTCATTCATAAAAATGTTTCAACTGTACAGAAACTCACTCCGGAGCAGTATCAGTTTGCCAGTGAACTTGAAGAGCAGATTGATACAGAACGCACTGAACTCCGCCGTATTGCACGCCACAGACTTGAAGCCGGGGCTGATGTACGTACTGAGCTTTATTATATGGACATTATCCGTCAGATTGAAAAAATCGGTGACCGTTGTTTTGATGCGGCCGGTGATTTAAGATAGGACTTTTCGGAGGCTTAAGGTGTACGAATCAGGCGAAGATTATCTTGAAGCAATTCTCAGACTTCAGCAGGAAAACGGTTTTGTTCGTTCTGTTGATGTTGCAAACAAACTTGCTGTATCCCGTCCGAGCGTAAGCCGTGCAATGGGCGTTTTAGAAAAAGACGGCTATATTGAATTCAGTCTGGGAAATACCATTAAACTTACCGAAAAAGGACTTGAAAAAGCTGAAGATATTTACGGACGTCATAAACTTCTTACAGTCTTTCTGCAGAAAATTACAGGACTTCCTGAAGATCAGTGCGAAGAAAACGCCTGCCGTGTAGAACATCAGATTGATGTTGATGTTGTAAACGGCATTAAGGCCTGGGTAGAGAAAAACTAAAGGAAAAGAAAAATATGGCACAGTTAACCTGTTCAAATTTAACTTTAGGCTATGAATCAAAAGTAATCATTAAGAATCTGAGTTTTTCCGTAAACGCAGGTGATTATCTGTGCATTGTAGGTGAAAACGGCTCAGGAAAAACCACTTTGATGAAGACAATTCTGCGTCTTTTAAAACCCCTTGAAGGCAGCATTACAACAGGTGACGGACTTCTCCCTGATGAAATCGGTTATCTTCCCCAGCAGACTTTTGTTCAGAGGGATTTTCCTGCAAGCGTAAGGGAAATTGTCCTGTCAGGAAACCAGAGCCGCTGCGGACGCCGTCCTTTTTATACTAAGGCTGAAAAAGAACTTGCCATGGCAAATATGGAAAAAATGGGAATAACAGACCTGGCAAAACGCTGTTACCGTGAACTTTCTGGCGGACAGCAGCAGAGGGTTCTTCTTGCCCGTGCCCTTTGTGCTACTCAGAAAATGCTTCTTCTGGATGAACCGGTAAGCGCGCTTGATCCTGCCGCCCAGGAAGAAATGTACAGCCTTATTTCAGACCTTCATAAATCAGGCATTACAATTATTATGATCAGCCATGATGTAGATTCTTCCCTCCGCTTTGCAACACATGTACTTCACATTGGAGAAGAAATATTTTTCGGAACAAAAGCTGCCTTTATTCATGAATCAACCTGCCCTGACTGCAGTGCACAGATAAAACGCATAATGGGGGTAAAGCTTCTGTAACCTCAAAGCGGAATGCAGAGTGCTCATAAAGATGATAGACACCTTAATCCAGTATTTCAATTATTCTTTTGTTCAGTATGCTTTTATTACGGGAATCCTTATTTCCCTGTGTTCAAGCCTCTTAGGCGTTACCCTTGTATTAAAACGCTTCAGTTTTATTGGTGACGGCCTTAGTCATGTTGCTTTCGGGACAATGTGCATTGCAGGCGTTTTAAATCTGTCAGAGAGCATGTATCTTGTAATGCCGGTAACAGTTATATCAGCCGTGCTTCTTTTAAAATCAAATAAAAATACAAAGATTCAGGGAGATGCCGCAGTTGCGCTCATAAGTGTAAGTTCACTTGCCTTAGGCTATCTTGTAATGAATATTTTTAATACTTCGACAAATCTTGCGGGCGATGTATGTTCAACTCTTTTTGGTTCTACATCAATCCTTACATTAAAAAAGAGCGAAGTAATTTTAAGCGTAGTTCTTTCACTTATGGTAATTGCCGCCTTCATTATTTTTTACAACAAGATTTTCGCAGTGACCTTTGATGAATCTTTTGCGCAGGCTGTAGGAACTCATGCCTCAATTTATAATCTTGTAATTTCAGTCATTATTGCCGTAATCATTGTTCTTGCAATGAATCTTGTCGGCTCACTTTTAATCAGTGCGCTGGTTATTTTCCCGGCACTTTCTGCAATGCGCGTTTTTAAGAGCTTTAAGGGCGTAACAGTCTGTTCAGCAATAATAAGTATTTTCTGCTCGGTTACAGGGCTTTTAATTTCAATTCTTGCAGGAACACCTGTAGGTTCAACGATTGTTGCTGCAGATTTAGTTGTATTCATTATGTTTATTTTTGCGGGAAGGTTCATAAAATGAAAAAGAGGTATTCTTCAGGGCAGTTTTTTGTTTCTGTTTTTGCCCTGGTTATTGCGCTTGCCCTTGCAGTAATTTCTGCACTTACTTTAACTTCCTGCACAAAAAAGCCTCAGCTGGATGAGCAGACTTTAGAAGCTTTAGAAAATATTGACCAGGCTGCTTCTGCACATAAAAATGTTCTTCTTCCTGACGGTTCAACAGTTGATTATGATTTAACGGGAATGAATCCGAATATGATTTATGCGCAGGTTTTCAATCTGATGCTTAGTCCTGAAGAATATGAAGGAAAGACCTTCAGAATGAAAGGAAATTTTCTGCGCGTGAATGACATTGACGGTAAACCTTCCTGTGCGGTTGTAATAAAAGATGCCCTTGCGTGCTGCCAGCAGGGACTTGAGTTCAAGTATGATTTTGGCAGCAGTCTTCCGTCTGACGGAGATGAAATTCTTGTTACAGGCACCTTTGTTATGCTTACAAGAGATGACGGAATATCGTATACTTACATAAAGGCAGATTCTGCTGAAAGGCTATAGTTTTTTACAGAATCACTTTTTAATTAAACGGATTTTTTTAATATAAGGAGATGAATAAATCACTATGAAAAAGACACTTTTAGTAACATTAATGGCAGTTTCGTTTGCAGTACTTCCACTTTCTGCTTCAGGCAAATCTGACAAAACAGCAGTTCAGACTGTAGAAGAAGCAACTGATAAAACAGCAGAAGCTGCAGATAAGACTGTTAAAAAAGTTGAAGAAGAAACTGACGCTGCAAAAAAAGCAGGAACAGCAGTAGGTGAGGCTGGTAAAGACGTAACAGAAGCCGGTAAAAAAATCGGTTCTGCTGCTAAAGATGCCGGAAAAGAAATCGGTTCACAGGCAAAAGCTTTCGGAAAGAGTGTAAAAGAAGCTTTTTCTAACTAAAGATTATCAGGAGTAAGTTGATGGATATCAGATATTCAACAGGAAAAGAACCTTTCAAGCGCATGACAACAGAAGAAATGCGTGAAGAATTCTTAATTTCAAACATCTTTATTAAAAATGATGTAAGCACTGTTTACAGCCACATTGACCGTATTGTAACTCTCGGAGCAATGCCGGTTGATAAAAAAGTTAAGCTCGACAAAAATATCGATGCAATGAAGGATTTTGGAGTTGACTTTTTCCTTCAGCGCCGCGAACTTGGAATGATTAACATCGGCGGTGACGGTGTAGTTGTTGCAGACGGAGTTAAGTACGAAGTAAAACATTATGACGCACTTTATTTAGGAGCCGGAACAAAAGACGTTACACTTGAAAGCGTTGACAAGAAAAATCCTGCAAAGTTCTATATGAACTCAGTTCCTGCTCACGTTTCTTATCCGAGCCGTGTAATCACATATGAACAGGCAAATCATGTTCACGCCGGTTCTGCCGCAGAATCAAATGACCGCACAATCAATCAGTACATCCATCCGGATATTCTTGAAACATGTCAGCTTTCTATGGGTATGACTCACCTTGAAACAGGTTCAGTATGGAACACAATGCCTGCCCATACACACGAACGCCGCATGGAAGTGTACTTCTATTTTGACCTTCCTGAAGATCAGGTTCTTTTCCACTTTATGGGAGAACCTCAGCAGACACGCCATATCGTAATGCACAATGATGAGGCTGTAATCAATCCTTCATGGTCAATCCATTCAGGCTGCGGTACAAGCAACTATACGTTCATCTGGTCAATGGGCGGTGAAAATCGTACATATACAGATCAGGACTGGATTAAAACTACAGATTTAAGATAGTTTTTTATTCCTTTTGATATTATCCCCGGTCATTAACTTGTCCGGGGCTTTTTTCATTAAATGCAGCGCACGGACGCGCTGTGGTGACAGGCAGGAATTTCCCAGGAAGATTGCTGCAAATCAGAAAACCCATGGATGGATTTTCTGATTCAATAACTAATTGTAAACGCTTTATTTATCTGCTAAAATATAACTAGTGATAAAAGTTGATGCGCTTTGTACAGGCGTTTTATGAATCACTTTTAATAAGGGTATTTTTTTTGCCCTTGAGGATTTTATATTGGACCAGGAAACAACCCAGCATATTATTGAAGGGCGTAAGACTTTTTTTGTTGTCCCTGATGTTTCTCTTTTACCGGAAAATTATCTTGAAGATTTTATGACTCACGGCTATGAAGCCTATATAATCGGTGATGACCGTCAGTGTCCGCTTGTTAATAAAGTTGAAGTCATAATGAATACCTTTCCGGATTCCATTTTCTTTTTTTATATTGATGCTCATGTAGATGGAGTTGACTGGTCGGTTTATATCCGTAATCTTCAGGAACAGCATCAGGAAAATGCTTTAATTGGTGTTCTTTATGCCAAGCGTGCTGATGAAGCGCAGAAAAAAGCCCTTGAAAAATACTTTCTTTTTGACGTAGGCATTCAGTGCGGCTGTATTTCACTTGAGTATCAGAAGTCAAAAAACTTTGATCTGATTGAAAAAGTTCTTTTTGCAAACCAGGCATCAGGCCGCCGCCAGAACGTACGCGCAATCTGTGACCAGAACAGTAAGGTAAGCATACAGACAGCGGCAGGAATATCTGACGGAAAGATTCTCGATGTAAGCATGAGCCATTTTTCGTGTCTGTTTAACCTTCCGCCGAGAATCAAGATGTACGAAAAGGTTTCAAGGGTAATGCTCAATGTAAACGGTACGCATTTTATGACAGATGCAATCTTGTTTATGACCCGTCCTGTTGACGGCAGGGACCTTTATATTTTTGTTTTTGCAAATTCTGCAGGAGGGCAGGGACTTGATCCTGATGCAAAAGAAAGGCTTTCTAAAAAAATCTACACAATGATAAGCGAAAAAGCCAAAAAACTCATGCAGGAAAAGTTTACGGAAGAGCGCAATAAGCTTGCAAATAAGTCAAATCCTTTTACAAGAACCTATTCGGCTTCTGATTTTAACTGATATATTGTCCGTTTTTTTTCAGGGGCTGAACATATTTTTTTTGTATGCGACTGCTGCTTTGTCTATTCCCCCTGTTATATTTTTTCGTGTATAATCTTGAATACTTGCGCTTATTATCAGGAGTTAAGATGAAAAAGATTTTTTATTTTCTGGGACTTGCCTTAGTCCTTTCCGGCTGTGCATCAACTAAGGGTGCTCAGAAAGATGCTTTCAAAAACCAGGCTGCTTTTGAAGAATATACAAAAGCTTCGTACCAGGCTGTTTCTTTAAGCGAGTTCAATGACGGTTTTAATCACGCCCGCATGGGAATGAAAAACGGTGTTCCGCCTTATGCGATTTATAATCCTGATCAGATTGCAGGTCTTGCAGAAAACATGCTTTATTATCAGAATCCTGACGGCGGCTGGACAAAAAACATTGACTATCAGAAGATCCTTACACTTGATGAATTAAAGGCAATCCGCGAAGCCAATAAATCTGTGCTTCCTGTTACTTACAACCTTATGACTCAGCATAAAGGTTCTACAATGGATAACAGAAATATCTATTCGCAGATCCGTTATCTTTCTCTTGTATATCAGCAGATTCCTGAGGAGCGCTATAAGAATGCTGCTGTGCGCGGAATCAACTGGATTTTAAATGCCCAGGAACCGAAAACAGGCGGCTTTACAGGTGCAGATGTTTACGGAATCACTTTTAATGATGATATAATTGCAAATACTTTGACTTTCCTTTATCAGATTGCAACTGATGATAATACTTTCGGTTATATCGATAACGGCACAAGAAAAAAGGCTATGGCTGCCTATGACAAAGGAATTGAATGCATCTTAAAGTGCCAGCTTACTGTTACCTTAAAAGACGGGTCAAAACTTCTTACAGCCTGGTGTCAGCAGCACAGCTATGAAAACTATGCTCCAATCTGGGCACGTGCTTTTGAATCACCTTCAATCTGTTCTGCTGAATCAAAAAAGATTGTTGAATTCTTAATGAAAATAGAGAACCCTTCTGACGAAATTAAAAATTCAATTATTGCTGCCTGTGAATTCTTTGACAGGGATGACATCCGCATTCACGGACGCAAACTTGAAAAAGTGCCTCTTACAAAACCTGTTCCTGGCGATCCTTACTTAAAGACTGAAAGAATGCTTGTTGATAAGGCTGATGCACCAGACTGCTGGGCACGTTATTATGCGCTTGACTCAAGCTATGATATTACTCTCGGCTGTCCTCTTAAAGTTCAGGGAACTTATCCTGAAGTGTTAAAGCCTGTATGGTGTGACCGCGGCTGTAAGTTTGTTCCGGATCATAACGATATCAGCATGGAACGCCGCAACGGTTACTCTTATACAAATACTTCAATGGAAACTCTTGTAAGTAAAGAATATCCTGAATGGCTTAAGAAGAACGGCCTTAAAAGACCTTAGTATTTTTTTACCATGAGATTTATCTGTAAATGCCTGTTTGTACTGGTTCTTGTAATTATGCCTGATTATATTTTTGCCGCCCAGAAAGCGATAAAAGTTAAAAACACAGTTACAACTTCCTCTTCTGCGTACATAATGTGGAACAGTGTAATGCCGCTGTCTGACAGAGTTACCGATTACATTGTTCTTGTGAACGGAAAAAAGGCCGATATGTCTGCCCGCGAACAGGCTTTACTTAAAAATGTTCTCTGCGTCGGCTATAAAGATATTTTCTATAAATCTTTTACCAAAAGAGAAACTCTTCTCGATAACGGCATGGAAAAAAATGATGTTACTTTTTACTGTGTCGAAAATCTTGAACCTGAAACTGAATACAGTATTTCCGTTTCTGCCGTAACAAAATGGGGAAAGCCTATTTATATATCAGATACTGTTAAAGTTGTTACAAAAGCTGAATCAAAGCTCGTAAATATCCTTGATTACGGAGCTAAGCCTTCCCTTAAAATCTCTTCAACCCAAAAATCAGGCGATAAAGATTTTATTAAGCACAATACAGAGTGCATTCAGAAAGCAATTGATGAATGTCCTTCAGGCGGGACTGTTTATATTCCTGAGGGAATTTTTATGAGCGGAGGACTTAATTTAAAGTCTGACATGACGCTTAAAATTGACGGTGTACTCTGCGGTTCTCCTTTTGCCGAGCATTATGAATTCGGTTATCTTTTGTATCCTTATTACACCGACAGACGCTATCGTGGTCTTTTGAATGCAGAAAATGCTGAAAACATTTCGATTACAGGCGGCGGAAACGGTACTATTGACGGTAACGGCTGGCTTTATGCTGATGAAAACAATAAGCCTTATCCTATAATTAAGTTTTATGCAGAAGAAGGTGATGATAATAAGCATCCTCTTTACCGCTATGTAAAGGGTAATAATAAAACTGTCTATGAGTACGGTCTTCTTGCAAAAAGCTGTGCACTTTCTTATCTTGACTCTATTGGAAAAACTCCTGAAACTGCTGAAACTGAGGAATTAAAGCGTGCTTATTCCTGTCGCAGTACAATGATGATTCTTCGCGGAGTAAAAAACCTTTTCCTCGAAGGCCTGATTGTCGTAAATCCTGCAAATCACATGATTAATATTCAGGATTCAAAAAATATTACGGTTACGGGGCTTCGTGAACTTTCTTATGATATCAATAACGGGGACGGGCTCGGACTTTTATGCTGTCAGGATGCTTATATCTTCAATAATTTTATTGATACCGGAGATGACTGTATTGTTTTCAGTGCGGGAGTAGGAAAAGAAGCTTTTACAACAGGGCAGAGTCCTGTAAGCAATATAGAAATCTGTGGAAATTATTTTCATCACGGTCACGGCGGAGTTGTGTGCGGAAGTCATACGGCACTTGGAATCGAAAATATTTTTGTTCACGATAATGTTTTCAATCACACTGATATCGGCTTAAGGCTTAAAAGTGCACCTGCAAACGGCGGCTATGTAAAAAATATCATCTTTGAACACAATGCCTTAGCTTATGTTAAGCGGGCTTTTCATATGACGACCGAATACAGTGATTCTGGAACAGTCTCTCAGTACCATGCTGCTGACACTCCTGCTGTTTTTTCTGACATAAAATGTTCGGACTGTACAATCTATAAAAGCTCCAGTTATCCTGTCTATATTTATGCTGATGAAGCTTATCCTCATCACGATATAACTTTTAAGAATGTCAGAATATCTCCTGAAAGTTATCAGCGTAAATCTGTCAGAAACTGTACAAATTATTCTTTTGAGTAGAATTCTATGAAGGTATATAAACTTTCTCCGGACTGTAAAATCCGTCTGGACAATCTTTTAAGGAATGAACTTCCCGGCCTTATAAAAAAAGAAATTTCTAATTCGAAAATCAGGCGCCTTATTGTTGCGGGGGTGGTAAGCGTAAATTCAAGACAGGTAAGAATTCCTTTTTATGAAGTTTTTGCAGGAAGTTCTGTAACTGTTACTGTTGAAGAAGAAAAACTGTTCTTTGAAAAGCAGCCTGATGACATTAAATATGAACTTACATCAAAAGACGTTCTCTATGAAGATGAATATATAATCGTTGTAAATAAGCCGGCTTGTTTCCCGTCTGAAGAAGGAATGGTTGCTTCCAGAGATAATCTTCATGCTGCTCTTGTCCGCTTTCTTTTTAAAAGACAGAAAATTGAAAAGCCGAATGCTAAAAATCCGCCTTATGCCGGGATTATGCACAGACTTGACAGGGAGACTTCAGGGGCGATTCTTTATACTAAGCAGAGAAGTGTAAACGGCGCTTTTTCGGGGATGTTTGAGTCTCATGAGTTTACAAAGCATTACACGGCCCTTGTCTGCGGTGTTCCTGAAAAAGAAAAGTTCAGCGTTGAGTTTTATATGAACAGAATAAGTCCTAAAGGTCAGGCTGCAAAATGGGGGCGGGTAAGTGAAGAAAAGGGGCTTTATTCTAAAACTGACTTTGAAGTTCTTAAATCCTTTACTTTAAAAGATGAATTAAAAAAGAAAGGCATTACTGCAGTTTTGTGTAAGCTTTATACGGGCCGCACACATCAGATAAGGGTACATTTATCTTCAGCGGGGCTGCCTATTTTAGGTGATGAACTTTACGGCGGCAGGGAGTGGGAAAGGGTAATGCTCCATGCTTCGTACCTTGAATTTTGTCATCCCGTTACAAAAAAAATAATAAAAATTAATGCTCCTTTTCCTGATGATTTTGCAGAAACTCAGGCCTAATCTATTGATTAAATCTATATAAAAGAATAAAATAGCGACATTCTACACTAGTGTTTTTATGCCCTGTAGAGTACTTTTTAAGTTTTTCAAATTTAGGATCTGGAAACAGATTCTTGGAGGATAAAGTGGTCAAAATCAGACTCAAGAAATTCGGTACAAAAAAGCGTCCAGCTTACCGTATCGTAGTGCAGGATTCACGCACACCACGTGACGGCACAACAATCGAAGAAATCGGAACTTACGATCCAATTTCTGCAGGTGAACAGGTTTCTGTAAAAGAAGACCGTGCTAAGTACTGGATGAGCGTTGGTGCTCAGCCGACAGACATGGTTCGCAACCTTTTCAGCAAGAAAGGCCTTAACAAATAGCTTAACGGGAGTAACGGGGAATGGAAAAAGACCTGATTGAATACATTGCAAAATCATTGGTCGATGATCCCAGTGCAGTCTCGGTAAATGAAACCGAGGGTGAACGTGGTCCGGTTTTAGAACTGCGTGTTGCCCAGGGTGATATTGGTAAGGTGATCGGCAAATACGGCCGTATTGCAAAGGCATTGCGTACTGTTTTAAGCGCATCAGCTGTAAAAGGTGGAAAACGCTACAGCCTGGAAATTCTGGATTAGATTCATGGCTGAACAGACAGAACAGTTTATTGTTGGTTTTATCCGCGGCTCTCATGGGGTTGCTGGTAATATGAAAGTTGAAAGTACTTCCGGTGAAACTGAACATTTTTATTCAATGAAGGAAGTAACTTTGAGGGACGGTAAAACAGGGGACTCAAAACTTTGTAAGGTTGAGTCAGTTGATGAAGGCGCCGGTACCTTGTATTTAAAACTCGCGGGAATAGATTCACCCGAAGATGTTCGTAAGCTCAACGGATGGCAGATTGTAGTACCGCGGAAATATGCTAAAAAACTCGGTAAAAACGAGTGGTATATTGAAGACCTTAAAAATTGTGTCCTGAACTTTTATCCTGAACAGGACAAAGACGGATTGGCAGTTTGGACTGCGCCTGCTGTCGGCAAGGCTGTAACAGTGGGAACAATCACAGACGTAATAGAAGGCGGTTCTGGAAACCTTTTGGAGGTTTTGCTGGCCGAGAATTGTGAAGAACTTGCTCAGAACGTCAGATTTGATTCAAACGGAAAGGTAAGAACGGTTTTAGTGCCGTTTAATCCTCAGTTTGTAAGAAATGTTGATGTAAAGAACAAGTGCATCCAGTTGATGCACCTCTGGATTCTGGAGTAATTCCATGAAATTTACTGTGCTGACCTTATTTCCTGAGATTCCGCGCGCTTTTTTTGAAGCCTCAATCATGGCGAAAGCGGTTGAAAAGGGAATTATTGCTTACGATTTAGTGAATATCAGGGATTTTGCCTTTGATAATCACAAGACATGTGATGACAAACCGTACGGAGGCGGAGCCGGTCAGTTGATGATGGCTGAACCTCTCGGGCGCGCTTTAGACAGCGTAAAGGCCTATAAGAAGCATGTAATTTATGTTACACCTTCCGGAAAACCTTTTACACAGATTAAAGCGCAGGAACTTAGTCAGAAGGACGAAATTGTCCTTATATGCGGAAGATACGAAGGTATTGACCAGCGTATAATCGACGAGTATGTAGATGACGAAATCTCCATCGGGGATTATGTCATGTCCAGCGGAGAAGTGGCCGCAACTGTTGTAATCGATGCCGTTTACAGGCTTGTTGACAACGTTATAACCCACGAATCTCTGGAAGAGGAAAGTTATTCTGGCGGGCTTCTGGAATATCCCCAGTACACTCACCCGAAAGTGTATAAGGGCATGGAAGTACCGGATGTTTTAACAGGCGGTAATCATGAATTGATCCGGAAGTGGCGGCTGAAAAAGCAGCTTCAGAAAACTCTTGCTAACAGACCGGACCTGATTGTCCAGGCAAGATTGAAGGGGCAGCTCACTGCAGAAGCCGAAAAGATGATTGAGGAACTGATGGACATGCATTTACAAAAGCATGAACACGGTAAACGCCGCAGAACAAAGAAAGCGGTAAAATCAGGAGAATAACAATGGATCTTATTAAGACTATTGAAGAACAGCAGAAAAAAGAAAACGCCCTGCTTTACAAAGTTGGTGATACAGTTGTAGTTCACTTCGAAATTATCGAAGGTAAAGTAAAACGTATCCAGAAATATGAAGGCGTTGTAATTTCAATCAAGGGTTCAGGAGTTCGCAAGACATTTACAGTTCGCAAGACTTCTTACGGTGTAGGTGTTGAACGTGTATTCCCTGTATTCAGCCCGCGCGTTATCAAAGTAGAAATCGTTAAGACTGGTAAAGTTCGTCAGTCTAAACTTTACTACCTCCGCGAAAAGGTTGGTAAGGGTGCAAGAATCAAGGAACTCCTTGGACCAAAAGCAAATGCACGCATTGCAGCTTCTCGTGCAGCTAACAAAGCAGCTGACCAGGAAGAATCACAGATTAACGCAGAAGCTAAGGCTGAAATTCAGGCTGAAAACGCTTAAGCATAGTCAGCTCAAAGCTGTGAGTTAACTGAAAAAGCCCGGTTCATGTTATAATGATTCCGGGTTTTTTATTTTTTTTAAATGCAGTCAAATGTTCATATAGTCCAGAATTCGAATGTTTCCTCTGTTCAGACAACTTCACCGTCGCTTCACAACGGAAGTATTGTAAAGGCAAGGGTAATTGAACAGACAGGACCACAATCATTTGCTGTAAGCATTGCAGGACAGAAAGTAAACGTTACTTCAGCTTTACCCCTTGTTAAAGGGGCCGTTTTTGATGCCAGGATTATTGTTCAGAATAATCAGGTTATGCTCAAAGTCCTTCAGCAGAAAGAAGAGGGTGGTTTAACCTTTCTAAACTCTAAGCTCTTCGAATCAAAAAATCCTGAACTTGAAAGTCTATTAAATAAGTTTGGACTTCCTGTAATTCCTGAAAGCCTTAAACTCCTTCAGTTTGCCCTTAATATGGGAATAAAACCCTTACCGGATAAACTTGGAAGGGCGTTTAAAAATGGACTTGAAAAAAATAAGTTTTCACAGGAAAAGGCCCAGACAGCCCTCCTGCTTGACGAAAAGGGAATTACCGTAACTCAGGAGGCAGTTGAAGCTGTTACCCAAAGTTTTGGCGGTCATTCAGGCGGTCAGTCTTCTTCAAAACAGGATGAAAAGAAGAAAGAAACTGAATCAGAAAGCATTCGAACAGAGGACAGCAGGGCTGAGAGCATCAGCTCAGAGGACGTTAAAGAGTTCATTAAGAGCGCGGATGAAGCTTCTTTAGTTAATAAGACAGGTGTTCTTACGCTTTTTAACAGTGTAATGTCAAAAGTTACAGAAAAGCCTCACTGGCTTATTCTTCCGTTTGAATGGGACTATGACAATTACAGTGGAGTAATTAGAGTTTTATTTTCAGAAAACAAAAAAGAAGTGCAGAAAATTATACTAAATTGTCATAATGAGTCGAAAAGTATAATTTTTGTGTTATATTTAATAGGTGAAAAACTTGAATCTGTAAAAGCCGCTTTTAAAGGCGTTTTTGAAGGTTCATCGTCAGACAAAATACAGAAAAAACTTGAGTCCTACTTTGAAGGAACACAGGTTAGTACTGTTGATTTTGAGGAACTTGAAGGATTTGCTGTTGAGGATTCTGATATTGGAGTCTTTAAGGGAGAGGCGTAATGAGTAAATTTCAGAAAGCCGCTGCCCTGCGGTATCCTCAAGGTGCAGACGCTCCGTACATCAGCTGTACCGGAAAAGGGAAAGCCGCTGAGACAATACTTAAAATTGCAGAAAAAAACGGCATTCCTGTTGTTGAAGATGAAACACTTGTAAATGTGCTTTCAATTCAGTCAGCAGGTGAACTTATTCCGGAAACTGTATACGAGGCAGTTGCAAAGGTTTTTGCGTTTGTTCAGAGTCTTTAAGGCTGCTGTAAAACAGAACGTAAAAGATAATAAAAGAGGGTTTAGATGAATTATACAAAAATCAATTGCAGTGACATGGTTCTTGGAATCAGATATTCTGCTCCGGTTTTCTTTGAAGACGGGGAGAATATGTTTCTTGCAGAGGGAAAAACTGTAAAACAGTATCATCTTGATGCCCTCAAAAAGTGGAAAATTCCGTTTTTACTTTCATACGGGCACGTTATTGATGACAGTTCTTCTGCAGCAAAAGACAGTTCATATTCAATAGACGATATTGAAGAACTTGAAGAAATTGAAGAGCTTGAAGAACTTGACTGAAAAGAATGACGGTTTAATGTCAGTAAAACAGCAGGCAGCCTCAAAAAAATCAATTGGAAACAGCGGTGAAGAAAAAGCCGCTGCTTTTTTATTGTCCAGTGAATATTCAATAATTGAAAGGAATTTCAGGACAAGAGAAGGGGAAATTGATATAATTGCAGAAAAAGGGGATGTACTTATTTTTGCGGAAGTTAAGACGCTTCCAAGCGGAGGTTTAGAAACTCTTGCACATGAGCTTAATTTGAGAAAGCAGAAAAGAATTATCAAAACTGCTAAATACTTCCTTGCAAAATATCGACAATATAGTAAGGACAAAATCCGTTTTGATGTTCTTGTAATTGATATGCCGGGTTTTGATTCTGTCTATCATATTGTTGATGCTTTCTCGGAGCTTGTATGACTGCAATTTCTAAATCTTCAAGAACTCAATATTCTGACCGCGTGTTAGAATTGAGGCAAAAAATCCATGACTCAGAATACGTTGACTTTGCTGTGCAGAGAATTGCCCAGGTTTTAAGCCGTAAACTGGTTGAGGATAATGAACGTATATACTCCGGGAGAAGGCATGAGTCGAGATAATTATTCCCGCGGCAAGAACCGTGGTAACTGGAATAATAACAACAGAAATAATCAGAAAAGAAATAATAATCATAATGACCGCTCAGAAAGAAATGACCGTCAGGACAGGAACAAATCTTTTGAGAGGCGTTCAAATATAAATCAGGATTTGCAGAAGCAGTTTGCGGAGAATGAGGAAGCAATCCGTGAATTCAAATCAAACGTTCCTGTGTGCGAAATCTGCGGTGAACCAATTACAGACCTTGCAAGCGCAATTAACAATAAAGGAAGCATGAATCCTGTTCATTTTGACTGTGTCCTTAATAAACTTTCTGAACAGGAGAATCCGGGACCTAATGAGAAGGTGACTTATATCGGTAACGGTAAGTTTGCAGTCCTTCATTTTGAAAATGTACATGACATGCGCCATTTTTCAATTCTTAAAGAAATTGAATGGGAGAACCGTGATGCCGAACGGGGCGAATGGCGTAATACCTATGCAAACCTTTACAGCCAGGTAAAATAATTTTTGCTGCTGTTTAATAAACCCTGTCTTGCGTTAAGAAAAAACTGAACTTTAGCGCGGACTGGGTTTTTAAATTTTAAAAAGAACCCTGATATTTTTATCAACCAGTTCACTTAATTCTTCAGCTTCCATTTCAAGCATTTCACCTATAAATCTGTAAGTATGCTCAATGAGGGCAGGATGATTTGTCTGGCCGCGGAAAGGAACGGGCGCAAGGTAAGGTGCGTCTGTTTCGAGTAATAGACGGTCTTTTGGAACGTAATTCAAGAGGGCTTTCATTTCTTCAAGTTTTGCTTTTTTTGTGTAAGTTACGGCACCACCGAATGCTATGTACCAGCCTTCATCTAAAAATGCCTTTGCTTCTTCAAGTCCATAACTGAAACAGTGGATGATTCCATTAGAAAAGTGTGCATTTTTAAGGCAGTCAAACGAGTCTTTAAAAGCATCTCTTGAATGAATGATAAGGGGCAGATTCATTTTGTCTGCAAGTTCAATCTGCATTTCAAAAAGTTCTCTTTCCCCCCTGAAGATTTCTTCGTTAAAATCGTCTTCTGACCTATCGTCCACTCCAGAAGGATTCCAGTGATGGTCAAGTCCGCATTCGCCGATGGCAATAAGTCTGCCCGCTTTGTTTTTAGAAAACGCGTCAATGGAGTTTTCAAGTTTTTTTATTTCTTCTTTCCTGTTTTTAATTGATTCTACATCGGGCCAGATGCCTGCAGTATAGTAAATCATGTCTGAGGCTTTTTCCTGCTTTTCTTTCTCGAGGCGTAAAATAGAATTATTGATTAGGGCGCTGCGCGGAAGAAGATCTTCGCTTTTTGTTCCGATATCAAGACCAAAAAAGGTGTTGTTATTAAGCATGTCTTCAAGTATCTGCATGCCGTCTAAACCGCGTTCGTTAACAAGATGGTGAAAATGAAAATGTGTATCACTGAACATAAAATAAATTATATTAAAAAAACTGCGTTGTTAGAAGCGAGGAATATTTTTAAGTATCTGACTGTTCTGCCCTTGAATTCCCCGGCCATTTTTGATATAATAATTTTGTTGTTTTAATTAACAATGATGCCGGGATGGTGGAATAGGTAGACACAAGGGACTTAAAATCCCTCGGCAAGTCAAACGGCCGTGCCAGTTCGATTCTGGTTCCCGGCACAAAAAAGACTTCTGAAATTTTTCAGAAGTCTTTTTTTTTAATCGATTAAAAGTCCTGCAAAAGCCTTTAAAGCTCCTTCCATCTGGCCGCTTAAAACATTCTTTGCGAGCTTTTTGCCGAGCTGAACGCCTTCCTGGTCAAAACTGTTTATGTTCCATACAAAACCCTGGAACATTACTTTGTTCTCATAATGCGCAAGAAGTGCTCCGAGCGATTCCGGATTAAGTTCTTTTCCCCAGATAAGGCTTGAAGGCCTTTCGCCTGCAAAGGTTTTGTTTGGGTCTGAATCATCCTTACCGCAGGCAAAAGCCATAATCTGGGCAGTAACGTTTGCAGCAAGTTTTGTCTGGCTTTTTGAGTTTTCAATTACAACATCATTTTTTGCCTGGCTTTCCTTAAAGGCGATGAACTGAAGCGGAACGATGTCAGTGCCCTGATGCAGAAGCTGATAGAAAGAATGCTGGCCGTTTGTTCCCGGTTCACCAAAAATTACTGGTCCTGTAACATAATTGATTTTCTGTCCGAATCTGTTTACGCTTTTTCCGTTTGATTCCATATCAAGCTGCTGCAGGTGAGCAGGGAAGCGGCTTAAAGCCTGGCTGTAGGGAAGAACTGCTGTTGCTTCATAGCCCTGGACATTGCGTTCATAGATTCCGATAAGTGCATCGAGCATTGCAGGATTTTTTAAGAGTTCTTTATTTGTATCAAGGGCATCTTCTTCATGTGCGCCTTTTAAGAAGTCAGCAAAAACTTTCGGTCCAAAGGCAAGAGAAAGAACTGCCCCTCCCACACCGCTTGTTGAAGAATAGCGGCCGCCGATATAGTCGTCCATGTAGAAAGCTTCAAGATAGTCCGGGTTATGGGCAAGGGGAGAAGTTTCCGAAGTTACTGCAATCATATGTTTTGCAGGATTAAGGCCTGCTTTTTTTAAGGCATCTTTTACAAAGGATTCGTTTGTAAGGGTTTCAAGTGTTGTGCCTGATTTTGAAACCAGAATAAAAAGTGAGTGCGCAGGGTCAGTTGAAGCAAGAACGGCTGAAGCGTCATCGGGATCAACGTTTGAGATGAACTTTGCTTCCATTTTGAATTTACCGTTCTTCTTTGCCCAGTTTTCAAGGGCAAGATACATTGCGCGCGGTCCTAAATCACTGCCGCCGATTCCAATCTGAACTACTGTAGTAAACTTTTCTCCTGCGGCATTAACGATTTTTCCTGCGTGTACTTTGTCAGCAAAATCAGCGATTTTTTTCTGTTCATTTTTGTAGAATTCACGCTTGTCAGTATTGTCTGCTGTTACTTTGTCACCGAGCTGTCCTCTTGTCAGGTGATGAAGTACAAGGCGTTTTTCTCCCGTGTTGATTACTTCTCCGTTGTAAGTGGCCTTGAATTTGTCTAGAAGTTCTGCTTCTTCTGCAAGTTCTTTTAAAACAGTAAGGATTTTTTCATCTACCTGTTTTGCAGCATAGTTATAGTTAAGTCCGCCTCCCATTGAAACGCTACAGCTTTTTACTCTTTTTTCTGCGTCTTTTCCGCCAAGCTCTTTTTTAAGGCTTACGGCTCCTTTTAATGACTGAAGTTTTTTGTACGATTCTAATGAATCCAGGTTTTCCCAGGTAACTGCCATTATTTTTCCCCAATATACATTTATAATTGGCTGCCCTTTTTTTTTATAAAACCGGCTGCTGTATTTTTTTACAGTTTTGTCAGTTTTTTAAGGCAACCTTTTATATTTATTATAGCACACATAATTTCATTTAGGTTTAGAAATCTTTTAAGGAATGGTATAATTTAACAATGAGTCAGACAGAAAGAATTCTTTATATCGACAGAAGCCTCCGCACTGCAGGCTCTTTTACCGTTCAGGATATTGTTGATAAATTTGAAATCAGCATTCGCCAGGCAAAGCGTGACATTGAGTATATGCGTGAGAGGTTTGAAGCACCTGTTTTATGGAATGCAAAACTGCATGCCTATGTTTACGGTGAAAAATTCAAGCGGCTTGAATTTGCCGACCAGCACCTTATTCTTGCTTATCTTTCAATGCAGTCAATGCTTAAAAATGCAAACTATTTTCCTGCAGTCAGTGATGAACTTTTATCTTCGTTTACAAGTCAGATTCCAAAAGATTATCTTGGTGTATGTGACAGGATTTTGTATCAGGTGAGTGCTGCAGAAAGTTTAAAGCCGGAATTCTTTGCATGCATCTGCGGGGCTTTAAGGGATAAAGTCTGTCTTCAGCTTGTATATGTAAACTCAAAAAATCAGAAATCAGAGCGCAGGGTAGAACCTTATTATTTAATCAATTACACAGGAAACTGGTACATGCTTTGCTGGGATTATAACCGTAATGAACTGCGCACATTTAATATCGCAAGAATTGAAAAGCTTTCTTCTGCTTCAGAAGCTTTTGAAAATCATGGCAGGGATTTTCAGTCTAAATTAAAGAGTTTTATTGAAAACGGCTTCGGTATTTTTATGGGTGAAAAAACACAGACTGTAAAAATAAAGTTTACAGGTGAAGCAGCAAGAATTGTTCATACGCAGAAATGGCATCCTAAACAGACGGTTGAAGTTTCAGATAAAGAGGGGGAGGAGATTATCATAAGTTTTCCGGCAGCGGATCTTACTGAAGTGCTTTCAAAAGTTTTGAGTTTTGGTGAAAATGCAGTCCCTCTTGAACCTGCTGAATTACAGGAACTCTGGAAAGAAAAGATAAGAAAAATGAGGGAACTGTCAGAAAAGATTCTTTAATTATTACAGGGGACAGTTGTCGTGTTTTAAAGAAGCGCCTTTTTGAAGTGAAGAAGTATCTGACGGAGAAGTAACCATCTCGTGGAATGTTCTCCAGCCGAGTTCCGCACATTTTACGCGGGAAGGCATATGTGAAATGTCTGCTAGGGAAGCGGCTTCATCAAGTTCTTCTATCTGTTCCGGTGTTGAAGTTCCGTGAATCATTCCTGTAAAGATTTCGTAGAGCTTAAGACCGTCTTCGATTGATTTTCCGATTAAAAGGTCGAGCATCATGTCTACGCTTGCCTGGCTGATTGCACAGCCTGAGCCTGTGTAAGAACCGTCAGTGATTATTCCATCCTGAGTTTTTAAATACAGGACAATGTTGTCTCCGCAGCTCGGGTTTACGCCTTTAAGCTCAAGAGTGGCTCCTTCCATCGGAACTTTGTGGGCAGGATTTATATTGTGGTCATTTAATATTTCGCGGTACAGTTCTTTTGTATCCATTTTTTTTGCTGTTCCTTTTTTGCCTTTTTAATCTTTCCAGCCTGAGAGTTTTCTCAAATCTTTTACTTTGCTGATTAAGTAATCAATGTCTTCTTCTGTATTGTAAAAATAAATTGAAGCGCGTGCAGTTGAGTTTACTCCAAGGTATGCTCCGAGAGGCTGTGCGCAGTGGTGTCCGGCGCGGACTGCAATATTTTCAGCGGCAAGCAGTGTTGCAATATCGTGAGGGTGAACTCCGTCTACAGTAAAAGTTACAATTCCAGGGCGTTTTGTTCCGTCTGTGTTACCGATGATGTTTACATGAGGAATCGTTTTAAGGCCTTCAATAAGGCGGCAGGTGAGTTCTGCATCATGGCGTGCAATGTTTTCAAGACCGATATTCTGTATGTATTTTACAGCTGCTTCAAAACCGGCCGCATCTCCTGCACTTACAGTTCCCGCTTCGAACTTATGCGGAACTTCAGCCCAGGTGGCGTCATTTTCGGTTACATATTCAATCATTTCACCGCCGCGTAAAAAAGGAGGCATGGCGTTAAGGAGTTCAAGTTTTCCGTAAAGGGCACCGATTCCCATCGGCCCGCAGAGTTTGTGGGCGCTCATTGCAAAAAAGTCTGCATCTATGTCCTGTACATCAACTTTCATGTGAGGTGCAGACTGGGCTCCGTCTACAACCATAACGGCACCGTTTTTATGTGCGAGCTCTGCTATCTTTTTAACAGGATTTATGGTTCCTAAGACATTTGAAACATGTGTGATTGAGACAAGTTTTGTTTTTGGATTGATTTTTGAATATTCACTTTCAGGAATTTCGCCGGTTGTTTTATCGATGTAAAGGTAAACAAGTTTTGCACCCTTTGTCTGTGCTACAAACTGCCATGGAAGAATGTTTGAGTGATGTTCCATTATTGAGATTACGATTTCATCCCCGGCGTTTATGTTAGCCATTCCCCAGGTGTTTGCAACAAGATTGAGGCTTTCTGTTGTATTTCGCGTAAAGATTATTTCATTTGCGCTTCTGGCATTTATAAAATCTGCAACACTCTTTCTTGCGTCTTCATATATTTTTGTAGCCCTTTCGCTTAAAGGATAAAGACCGCGCAGCGGGTTTGCGTTGTTGTTTTCGTAAAAGTTTTTTAAGGCCTCAAGTACGCAGTAAGGTCTCTGTGCTGTTGCTGCTGTATCTAAATATACAAGGCCGCGGTTTTCTTTATTGTCCGTGCTGAATAACGGAAAATCTTTTTTGTAATCATTCATCTTATTCAGCCTCTCCAATATATTCTTTTATTTTTTCTACAAGTTCCCTGTCAGGAATTTTCTGTGCCACAGCCATGACTTTAGAGCGCGTCATAATCTGTTTTGCTTTATTTGTATCAATTCCACGGGCATTAAAGTAAAACAGTTCTTCTGCGTTTAAGTGACCTAAAGTTCCGCCGTGACTTCCGGTAACATCTTCTTCACCGCATAAAATCATAGGAATTGAGCGGTTTACTGCCGTCGGAGAGGCAAGAAGTGTTTCTTCCTGTTCGTCTCCTGTAGCGCCCGAGCAGCCTTCCTTAAAATCAATTGTACCGCGGTAAAGCTTTCTTGCATTGTCGAGAAGTGTTCCTTTGATGGTCATTTTTGTATCAGTCTGTTTTCCGGTGTGAACGGTGCAGTAGTTGATGTCGTAATCCTGTTCATCTTTTGCAATCCAGGCTGTATCACTTTTGAATGACGACTTGAAGCCTGCAAGATTTGACGTAACGTTTACAAAGGCTTTTTTTGAGCCCAGTTCAATCTGCGTAATTTCAATTTTAGCCCCGTCTTCTGCAAAAGACTGTGTGTCATCAAGGTGAATATATTTCTGACCTAAAAGCTGCACTTTAATCAGGTGGATTTTTGAATATGCCTTTGCCCAGAGTTTTGTCTGAATTGCACAGAAGCCGCTGTCAAAGGGAAGGGAAGTGTAGTCCATGATTACTGTGAGTTCTGCTTCCTGTTCTGCTATTACAGTCTGCCTTCCTGAATAAGACTGTCCGTCACGCAGGTTAAAATCAATTACAACCGGTTCAATGCATTTTTTCTTTGCAATAAGGGCAAATTTAATGGAATTGAGGGAAGAAATAATCTCTGAAGTTTCCCTGCTTGATTCGTGTTCCATCTGCGGAAGAGCTTTTTCAAGTTCGCTGATTTCAGCGCAGCCGTCTCCTTCATCCTTGTAAACAATGAGTGAACTGTCTGCTCCCCTTATGCGTGCACACGGCCTGATATTTTCATCAATTTCGGCTTCGAGTGTTCCTCTGTTGCTCTTGAGCCAGTTCCAGGTGAGGTAAGGAGTTTTATTTACGTTATGATACGACAGCTTTTTCATAATTACATGTTGCCTTTCATTTCAAGACGGATAAGATTATTCATTTCCACTGCATATTCCAGGGGAAGTTCCTTTGAAACCGGGTTTGCAAAACCGGAAACAATCATTGTCCTTGCTTCTTCTTCGCTTAAACCTCTGCTCATAAGATAAAAAATTGCATCGTTATTGATGCGTCCGATTTTAGCTTCGTGTCCTACATCACAGTCATCGGTGTGGATTTCCATTGCAGGAATTGTGTCCGAGCGGGAGATACTGTCCAGCATAAGTCCGTCACAGCTTACGCTTGCCTTTGAACCTTTTGCGTCAGGTCCGATATAGACAGCACTTCTGTAAATGGATTTTCCGCCGCCTTTTGAAAGGGATTTTGCGGTGATGAGTGAAGTTGTATTTTCAGCAAGATGAACCATCTTTGCGCCTGTATCGAGTTCCTGTCCGTTTCCTGCAAAGGTAACCCCTGTAAACTCAGCGCGCGCTCCTTTTCCGACAAGGTCACTTTCAGGGTAAAGGTATGAAATATGGCTTCCGAATGAACCGGAAACCCATTCAATAAAGCCGCCTTCTTCTACACGCGCTCTTTTTGTATTCAGGTTGTACATGTTTTTTGACCAGTTTTCTACGGTCGAGTAGCGCAGGTGAGCGCCTTTTTTTACATAAAGTTCAACACAGCCTGCGTGAAGGTTTGCAACATTGTATTTTGGTGCCGAACAGCCTTCAATAAAGTGAACGTCAGCGCCTTCATCAACAATAATCAGGGTGTGTTCAAACTGACCGGCTCCCTTTGCATTTAAGCGGAAATAACTCTGAAGCGGAACCTCAACCTTTACGCCTTTAGGAATATAGACAAAACTTCCGCCAGACCATACTGCTCCGTGAAGGGCAGCAAACTTGTGGTCACCCGGCTTTACAAGCTGCATGAAGTATTCTTTAACCATGTTGGCATAAGGGCCTTTGAGAGAACTTTCAAAGTCAGTGTAGACAACGCCGAGTTTTGCAACATCATCCTGAAGCTTGTGATATACGAGCTCTGAATCATACTGTGCTCCGACGCCTGCTAAAGATGTGCGCTCTGCTTCAGGAATGCCGAGTTTTTCAAAGGTGTCTTTTATATCCTGTGGAACATCTTCCCACTTTGTCTGCATCTGTGTATTCGGACGGACGTAGGTTGCAATTTCATCCATGTTGAGCCCTGAAATGTCAGGACCCCATTCAGGCTCTTTAAGCTCGTTGTAAATATCAAGACACTTGAGGCGGAATTCCCTCATCCATTCGGGATCGTCTTTATCTTCTGAGAGTTTTTCTACAATTTCTCTGGTAAGTCCCTGGCTGTTTCTGTAAAATCCTTCTTCGCTGTATTTAAAATCATAAGGAGACTGTGAAACTTCTTGGAACTCTTCGCTTGTTTTACCCATATTTTCTTTTCCGGTCCGGCTGATCAGATGTACTGTTCAAAGCCTTTTTCGTTGATTTCTTTTATAAGGCCTGAATCAGAATCCTTTACGATTTTTCCCTTTACAAGGACATGAGTTTTATCAACTTTGAGGCTTTCAAGAATTTTTGTCGAGTGTGTAATGATTAAAAGTGCGCCGTTTACAGATTTCTGATATTCTTCGATTCCTTTAGAAACAGTGCGTACGGCATCAATATCAAGCCCTGAGTCAGTTTCGTCGAGGATTGCAAGTTTAGGCTTTAACATTAAAAGCTGCAGGATTTCGCTCTTTTTGCGTTCACCGCCAGAAAAACCAACGTTCATGTCGCGTTTTGCATAGCTTTCGTCCATGTTCAAAAGAGCCATTTTTTCTTTCAGTTCTTTCTGGAAGGCAAAAAGCTTGACTCTCTGTCCTGTTACAGACTGGAGTGCGTTACGGAGGAAACTTTCAAGTGAGATTCCCGGTACTTCAAGCGGGGTCTGAAAGCTTAAAAAAATGCCTTTTGCGGCGCGCCTGTCCGGAGCACATTCAGTGATGTCTTCATTGTCGAGAAGAATTTTTCCGCCGGTTACAGTGTAGCGCGGGTTTCCCATAATCGTGTAGCCGAGGGTGGATTTTCCGGCTCCGTTAGGTCCCATCAGGACGTGTGTTTCGCCGGCGTTTATTTCAAGATTTACAGAGCTTAAAATCTGTTTATTTTCTATGTTTACGGATAAATCTTTAATCTGCAATAAGTTACTCATAGCGTTCAAAGTATACAGAAAAATGCGCTTTTAGGGAAGAAAGGGCGTCTCCCCGGCAGAAGCATTTATATTGTAAATCCTTACTGACAATGGGTCTGCCGGGGCCGGGCTTTCCGCACTTGCGCTTTCGCTTCATTCGCCGCTTTGCGGCGAACGCTTCGCGGTGCTCCAATCCCTGACGCAAAAAGAAGGGGCGTGCGTAAATATTCTTTTTTTTATATAATTGCCTTTATGAGTGAACAGAAAATCAAAACTACTTTTTCAGGTGTAATAATACTTTTACTTACGGCTTTTATCTGGGGAACTTCTTTTTTAGCGCAGAGTGCAGGAAGTGCTTTTGTTGAGCCGTTTACTTTTATGGGACTCCGTACTTTAACAGGCTCACTGTTCTTAATTCCCGTAATATTAATAAAAGACAGAATTACAGGACGTTCAATGACTGAAGAACAGCTTGCTGAGCGCAGAAAGTCTGACAGAAAACTTTTAGTTTCAGGAACTCTCATGGGAATTGCACTGTGTACGGCTTCGAATCTCCAGCAGTTTGCCTTTACTTATCCTGACCACTCAGCCGGAAAAATTGCCTTTATTACGGCAATGTATATGTTTATGGTTCCTCTTATCGGGCTTTTTTTCAGGAAAAAAGTACCTCTTTTAACCTGGCTCTGTGTTGCAGTCGGTTTTACGGGGCTTTATTTTCTGTGTATTGACAGCCGTGGTTTAGGCTCTGTAACAGGCGGAGATATCCTTTCTTTGTGCTGTGCCGTCTGTTATGCAGTTCAGATTCTTATGATTGAACGCTTTGCTCCGGGTGCGGACGGAATAAAACTCAGCTGCGTGCAGTTTTTTGTTTCAGGGGCAATAAGTTTTATCCTTATGCTTATATTTGAAAATCCTCAGTGGACTAATATCAGACAGGCCGCTTTCCCGCTTTTATATTCTGGAATCGGAAGCTGCGGAATAGCCTATACCTTACAGATTTTAGGCCAGCAGCGGTGTGAAGCTACGATTGCATCACTTTTGATGTGCATGGAAAGCGTTTTTGCAGTTTTAACAGAAGCCGCTTTTGCTGCGTGGTTTGCGTTCGGCTCAAAGCTTCTTACTGCACGTGAGGTTTCCGGCTGTATCTTAATGTTTGCTGCCATCGTTATAAGCCAGCTCGCCCAGCTTAAGAAAAATGGGTAAAAAAGTTTGCTGCCTCACTTTTCCTGTAACTTTTACAGCGGGAACAGAAAATGACTTTTTTTTATTTCAGGCTTAAAAAACTGTGCTAGAATGAAGTTATGAATATTTCCAGAAAATCAGGTATTTTACTTCATCCGACATCTCTTCCGTACGGGGCTGGAATCGGCTCCCTCGGAAAAGCGGCATTTGACTTTGTTGATTATCTTTCTTCATCAAATACAAAACTCTGGCAGGTACTTCCATTAGGTCCTACGGGCTACGGCGATTCTCCTTACCAGTCTTTTTCAACTTTTGCCTTAAATCCTCTTCTTATTGATTTTGAAGATCTTTGTGACAGAAACTGGGCCTCAAAAGAAGACTGTGTTCCTCCTGAATACATTAAAACTTCAGGTAATGTTGATTTTGGAAGTGTTGTCTGGTGGAAGACTAATGCTTTAAAAGAAATCTGCCTTAAACTTCAAAAAAACTGCACGGAAGATTTTAAAGCACAGTTTGATTCTTTCTGTAAGGAAAATAAATTCTGGCTTGATGACTTTGCTTCGTTTATGAGCATAAAAACTCATTATGATGAAAAGGGAATGTGGAATAAAGCATGGCCTGAAGAACTTAAGCTCCATGAAAAAACTGCTCTTGTTAAGTGGAATAAAGAGCATAAAGATGAAATCTTAAACATTAAGACACAGCAGTTTTTTGTTTTTACTCAGTGGGAAGCACTGCATCAGTACGCAAAGGCAAAAAAAGTAGAAATTATTGGTGATATTCCGATTTTTGTAAGCGCTGACAGTGCGGATGTATGGTCAAATCAGAAATACTTTCAGCTCGACAAAAAAGGAGTCCCAAAGGCTGTTGCCGGCGTTCCTCCTGATTATTTTTCTCCGACGGGCCAGCTCTGGGGAAATCCTCTTTATGACTGGAAAGCACTTGCAGAAGATAATTATTCATGGTGGATTTTAAGAATAAAGCAGACCTTAAAACTTGTTGATTATGTCAGAATAGATCATTTCCGCGGTTTTGATTCTTACTGGGCAGTAAAAAACGGAGAAAAGACTGCAGAAAAAGGGAAGTGGGTTAAAGGTCCCGGCATAGCACTTTTTAATCAGATAAAAAAAGAACTCGGGGAGCTTCCTCTTATTGCTGAAGATCTCGGTGAAATTACAGATTCTGTCCGTGAACTCAAGAAAAAGACGGGACTTCCAGGAATGAAAATCCTTCAGTTTGGTTTTGACACGGCAGAATACTCAAAAGGTTCGCTTGTAAATGCTTTCCTGCCGCATACATACACGGATGCAAACTGTGTTGTCTATACAGGAACTCATGACAACGACACGACTCAGGGGTCCCTTAATGCAATGAATGACGAATGCCTCTGCCTTACGGCTTCTTATCTTGAAGGAAGGCGGGTAGAAAAAGAAGAAGCCTGGCAGCTGCGCTCATCAGGAGTTTTGTGCAGAAAGCTCGTATCACTTTGTTTTTCAAGCATCGCTTCATTTGCAGTTGTTCCACTTCAGGATTTATATTACTTTGGTTCGGATTGCCGTATGAACAGCCCTGGAACTGCCTGTTCAAACTGGGCGTGGCGTATGCGGGAAGACATGCTTTATGGAAGTGAAGCCCTGCAGAAACAGAACTGGCTTAAGGAAATGAACTGCCTTTATAGCAGGTAGAATAATTTAAGTTTACGTTTTTTTAACCGGGTAAAAAAAAGGGAATGTCTTACTGGAGTGCAGTGACATTCCCTTTTTGATTTTTCTTTAGCTGTTACTAGCAGTTAATTACGCGGAGTATTTTTCCTGTAAAGAGGATGAGGATAAAGTCTAAAACCCAGACAATATTCCATCCGAAGAAAAGTCTTAAAAGACCTGCAATGATTTTTCCTTCAGAAAATCTTGCAAGAATGCCCATAATCGGACCAATGAAGAAAGCGAGAATTACGCTTATAATCCATGGAAGTCCGAAATAATCTTTACCTTTTTTTGCCATATTTAATAGCCCTCCAAATATTGATATAATAATTATCAAATCAAAAATAAAAGCCGTCAATCTTTTTTTATTTTTCTGCGGTTTTTAAGGTGTTTTAGATGAAAGAAAAATTACTTAATCTGTATCAGCTTTTCTGTGTAATGTTTAAAGTCGGTCTGTGTACTTTCGGCGGCGGAATTGCTATGCTGCCGATTCTTGAAGCGGAGCTCGTTGAAAAACGCGGCTGGGTCACTTCTGAAGAACTGTTAGACTGGTTTGCGATTGGTCAGTCAACCCCGGGAATTATTGCCGTGAATGTTGCAACTTTTACCGGCTGTAAGAGGGGAGGGACACTGGGCGGCTGTGTTTCTACTTTTGGAATGGTTCTTCCTTCTCTTATTATAATTACAGTGATAGCCCTCTTTATAAATAATTTTGCTGATATTCCGTGGGTAGGACGCGCCTTAAAGGGAATTAACATTGCAGTTGCGGCAATCCTTACTGCGGCAGTGTACCGTTTTTCTAAAAAGTCTGTAAAAAATCTTTTTGGCTTAATTCTGCTTCTCGTTTCATTTTTCCTGATTTTTATTTTTAATGCCGGCACTGTCTGGATTATTGCAGGAAGCCTTATTACAGGTGTCGTTTTAGCACTTCTGCGCGGTGACTTAAAAGAAAAAAAGGCAGCAGACAAAAAAAGTGAGGCCTTAAATCATGGCACGGCTGAAGAAGCAGAAGGCAGAGATGAGGGTAAAAATGACTGATTTTATAATTTCTCAGCTTCAGACTCATTCGCCGGCAGGTTTTATTTGTCTTGTTGCTGTGTTTTTTTATGTAGGCTTAATTACTATAGGCGGCGGACAGGTCGGAATTACTGTAATGCAGCAGGTGATTGTTGATAACTTTAAGCTTTTAAGTGAAGAAAAGTTTTTTAACATGGTTGCCATTTCTGAGTCTACTCCTGGGCCTATCGGAATCAATATGGCTACTTACATCGGAACTGAACTTTACGGGGTTTGGGGAGGCTTTTTTACAACTTTAGGGGAAGTTCTTCCGTCTTTGATAATTATTATAATAATTGCAAAATTTTTCGGGAAATTCTCTGAGAAAAAAGCTGTTCAGGCGGCTTTTTCAACCCTGAGGCCTTCTGTTTCGGGGGTAATTGCTGTTGCGGCCGTAAGGGTTTTTATTCTGGCTTTGATTACTGTTCTTCCATCTTTTTGTTTTACTGATATTTCAACCTGGAAGACAGGAATAATAGTCAACTATGTGAATGTGCTTTTTTATGTTTTGTGCCTGGCAGTTCTTTTTAAGACTAAGCTTCATCCTGTCTTTATTGTCCTGGCCGGAGCAGTTTTTGGAATCTTTTTCTGCTGAAAAAAAAGGGGAATTTGATTTTTCATCATTTCAATAAGATAATTTAATAGTCAGCGTAATAAAAATACTCTGCACGCTTTTACTTGTGATGCAGGCAAAAACGCTGTCCGCCGCATCCTGGCAGCGAAGTTTTTATGAAGGAGAAAACTATGAGTACACATATCAATGCGCCTGAAGGGGCTGTAGCAAAAAATATTCTTTTACCGGGGGATCCGCTCCGTGCAAAATTTATTGCAGAAAACTTTCTTGAAAATGCAAAACTTTATAATGAAGTGCGCGGAATGTTCGGTTATACAGGAACTTATAAAGGACTTCCTGTAAGCGTTCAGGGAACAGGAATGGGGCAGCCGTCCCTTTCAATCTATGTAACTGAACTTTTTAAAGATTACGGGGTTGAAAATGCAATTCGTGTCGGAACCTGCGGAGCTGTTCAGGAAGACCTTGAACTTAGGGATACGATTCTTGTTAATGCAGCCTGTTCTGATTCTTCACTTTTAAACCAGCGTTTCGGCAGCCTGCATTTTGCTCCGACGGCAGATTTTTCTCTTGTTCGTGCCGCTGATGAAATCGCCTCAAAAATGGGCATCCGCTACACTGTCGGTTCAGTATGTTCTTCTGACTTTTTCTACGACATAAATGATAACTGGAAAAAATGGAAGGATTACGGCGTTAAAGGAATTGAAATGGAAAGCGCAGAACTTTTTACGCTTGCAGCACAGTATAAACGCCGTGCAATGGCAATAATGACTGTAAGTGACCATATCTTAAAGGGCGGACAGACAACTGCAGAAGAACGTCAGACCACCTTTACGAATATGATGAAAATTGCGCTGGATACCTTAGTCGAAATCAATAAATAAAAAACACATTAGTATCCGGCTGCGGCAGGGGGGGAAGTGTTTTGTTTTTTAAGTCCGGATTCGGATTATTTCGCCGTGACCTTCAAGAGTGATTTTTTCTCCCGGGGTTACGGCAAATATTTCTTCTTCACAGAGTTTTACGCCTTTAGCTTTTAAATCGGTGCTTTTGACAACAAAAAGCAGTTCACATTCTTTTCCTGAGGCAAGGTATGAATAGCCGCCGGAAATTGTTTTATGTGAAAGAGAAAAGTAAGGACATTTAAAGTTCTGAGGGAGAGGCTTTACAGTCTTAAAATTAAAAGGCTTTTCATCCGCACTGACATCTTCCAGAATATCCGGAAGATTTTTTACTGACAGAGCTCCTTTTTCAATATGAATTTCCCGGGGTCGTCCCCAGTCATAAAGACGGTAGGTTATATTGCAGCACTGCTGTACTTCTAAAAGCCTCAAGCCTCCGCCTATTGCGTGTACTGTTCCTGAAGGAATAAAAATAAAATCACCTTTTTTTACTTCAATAAAGTTTAAATACTGTTCAAGGGATTTTTCTTCTGCTGCTTTTTTTATCTGCTCCCTGGTAAGCTTTTCTTTTAGTCCTGCCACAAGTTTTGCGCCTGGTTTTGAGTCCAGGACATACCAGCATTCAGTTTTTCCGTGTTCGTTTTTGCCTTCAAGAGTTTCTGCTGTACTGTCATCAGGATGGACCTGCACTGACAGCGTATCATCTGCCTGAATAATTTTTACGAGAAGAGGGTAGTTTCCTGCGAGTTCTTTAAAATCTTTTTGAACTCCGTCTTTGTGGGTTGAGGCAATCCAGTCTTCATAGCCCCAGACTTTTTCTGAACGGAGGGGAGTAAGTTTTAACATTTTAGGCTTTACCTGTACGTTATTTTTCCCAGAGTTTTGCAGGGTAGTAGCCGCTTTTTATCTTGTCAGCGATTGCATCTTTTACAACCTGCTTGTCTTCCGCGTATGTCATTCCAAACCAGCTTTCTTCAGAAGTGAAGACTTTGATTCTTCCTTTTTTATCTTTGATTATCTGGCTTGCTGCAACAGGAAGAAGTGCTTCTGCCTTTAATTCGCTGATGTTATTTTTTCTGAAGTTATCCCAGTATTTTTCAAATTCATCAAATGCGGCAGGAGTAAAGCCGAAAAGATTCATGCTTACTGTTTCTTTTCCTGTAAGGGCTTTTTTTGTTCCGTCAAGTTCTGAAACGATTTCGTCTCCGCTGAAGTTTTCGCCTGTGTAGTAGATTTTTGTGTTTTCTGTGATTGATTCAAGCCAGCCGTCGTTTGTCTGACAGATTCCGCGGCTTACAGAACCGTTGCGGCTCATTGTTTTTCCAAGTACGTAGCCGACCATTGCGTGGTCAGTGCAGTTATTGTTAATTGAAGAAAGGTATTTGCCGAGTGTTTCAAAAGCTGAACGTCCGTAATAATCGTCTGCGTTGATTACTGCAAAAGGGGTGTCGAGGGCTTTTTTTGCACATAAAACTGCGTGTAAAGTTCCCCATGGTTTAGTGCGTCCTGCTTTCTGT
>JAEEGF011759896.1_pt1 | contig 44851 bp, 33 predicted proteins | sample 9134171 | NCBI WGS metagenome assembly JAEEGF01 (sample SAMN16246542, study PRJNA631951) | gut metagenome | biome: gut microbiome; feature: rumen; material: AP-attached | host: Bos | place: Iran: Karaj | collected 2018-10 | reverse complement strand
CTACAACGGAAAGAAGATGTCCGTCATACTCCGCACAGACTACGATGAGGAGGTCACGAAGCTACTGGATGCTATCGGTGTGAAACACTAAACCCCGATTTGGGTCACCCCGTTGCGGAAAACAGGAAAAGAGTTGCTGGTTGGCGCCAAGATCAATTCTTGGTTACGCCCTCCACTTTGTAACCCGCCTGCCGCAGCAGATGAAGCACACCTTTCTCGCCAGGCAAGTGGGCAGCGCCGACAGCAAAGAGCGTTGGTTTCTTTGCCATGATAGCGGGCATCTTTGTCAGCCAGTCGGCATTGCGGTTATAGATGAGCTCAGCCTCTTCCTCAGGACTTGAGTCGCAGCTGTTGTTCATTTTCTTGTCCATAGCCCGCATGATGGCGTCTAAGTCTTGAGCATAGAAGGCCTTGATGACGCCGTCGGTCATCTCATCCATAAAGGCCGCATGGTCCACCATGCACATCAGCAGTTGCTTTTGTCGCTCCAGACTCTTTCCGCCATACAGCACCTTGATTTGGAAGGCCAACGTCTCCAGCCCCCCGACATCTTTGCCCGCCGCGCGTGCCTGTTTCTGGAAATAGTCATCAAAGCTATCCTGCAGATTCAGGTTGCCACCCTTCTTGACATAGTTGAACACCGTCAACATGGTGCTCAAGGCCTCGGGCGTCATCTTTCCCATCTGCTGAGCCACCATCGGGTTGGTTAAATCGAAGCCCATCCGCTCTTTCATATAGGCATTGAGCCGGTTCATCTCTTCCTCAGAGAACAGTTGCTGCAGCGTCATCCCTTCAGGCAGCATCAAAGCCTGCTGCATCAAAGCGACACTGTCAGCACCCAGCATGTCGCTCATCACTAACTCGCCGTAAACCTGCTGGCAGTCGGCCATGGCCTTGCGAATGCCTGGAATGGAGTCGACGAATGAAACCTGCGCCAGATGATAGGTGCCCACAATGTAGGAAGGCTCCGTCAGCCCTTTCCCACTGATTTTGTACAACAGCTGGGCAGGCGCACACAGCGTTGCTGCCGCAAGCCAAAGGGTAAGAAGAATTCTTTTCATAAGCTATGATGAATAATGATGTTTTTTTAGCTTCGCAACAGGCTTTCGAGGTCTTCTTCCTCGCCCACGACCCAGATGATGTCGCCTTCCTCGAAACGACGGTTAGGCTTGAAGGGCGACAGATTTTCCTGACCCTCCTCAAGGCCGACCACCATGCAGCCATACTCACTGCGCAGACCGCTTTCTTCCAGCGTCTTGCCAATGAACGGGCTGCCCTGACCAATGATGAGCTGGCGCAGCTTCATCTCACGCTTCTCCAGTTCCAGGTCTTCTTGCAGCACCTGGCCTTCCACGGCATTGCGAAAGACGGCCAGCTGCGTGTCACTGCCAATGACTTGCAAGCGGTCCATGGGGAAGAGCTGGTCGGTGCCGGAAGGGATGTTCACGCGATGGCTGCCTCTGAGGATGCTGCTGACGTGCACGCCGTACTTGCGGCCCAGGTTCAGCTGCATGAGCGTCTTGCCTGCCCAGAGCGAGTTTTGAGGAATGTCAAAATCGGCGATGTGGATATCACGGTCGAGCAGGCGCCCCTCGTAGAGCGGACGTTTCCTGCCATGCACCTGAGCCTCGATGTCGCGTGAGCGAAGGTTGTTGATGAACAGCCGCTCCAGCAGGATGCTGCGGTGCTTGACACTACGCGACATCACCATCAGCACCACAATGATGATGCCCAGTGTGATGACGATGGCAGGAGCGAAATTGGACAGGTGCTGAAAGATGGTGAACACAAACATGGCTGCTATGACGCCACGCACCAATACGGTGAACAACAGCGGAAGGTGGTTGCGGTTGCTCTCCGCCCATAAGGCCTTCCACTCCTCGCTGTGGTTTTTCTTCATCACCATCGCTCGCAGGAAGGGCGATATCAGCACCACCGTCAGCACACCGGTGATGGCATTGGCATACCACGCACCCTGCAACACACGCAACAGGAAGGGATGGAAGAGCATGAACATCAGGGCAATGACTGCCGACGAGAGGATGCCGTAGACCACGGTGTTGACCGTCATTTGCAGCAACAGCTGCTTCCACTTGCTGCGCTCCGTAGAGTTGGGGTGGCTCATCGACAGGTGGTTGAGCGCACGGATAAGGCGCGAAGGCAAGCGGTGCTCCAAAGCGTTATAAGCCGGTGTGGCAAGCCGTATCATGTAAGGTGTGAGGAATGTGGTAATGACTGATACGGCCACCACAACCGGATAGAGGAAGTCACTGATGACGCCTAAGGCAAGGCCCAGCGAGGCAATGATGAACGAGAACTCACCTATCTGTGCCATCGAGAAACCGCAACGCATGGCGCTCTTCAGGCTCTCGCCGCCCAGCATGAACGAGAACGAGCCGAAGATGGCCTGACCCACGATGATGGTCATCACCAGCACAAAGATGGGCAGGGCGTATTCGACAAGGATATTGGGGTCGACCAACATGCCTACAGAGACGAAGAAGATGGCACCGAAGAGGTTCTTCACCGGCTCCACCAGCTTCTCTATGCGCTCAGCCTCGATGGTCTCAGCCAGGATGCTGCCCATGATGAAGGCTCCGAAGGCCGACGAGAAGCCCACCTTCGTGGAGAACACGGCCATGGCACAGCACAGGCCCAGCGACACAATGAGCAGCACCTCGGCGTTGATGAGCCGCCGCACCTTGCGCAGCAGCAGCGGAATGGCAAAGATGCCCACCACTAGCCACAGCACGAGGAAGAACACAATCTTCACCACCGACTGCAGCATCTGGCTGCCCTCCAAGTTGCCGGCGGCCAAGGCGCTCAGCATCACCATCATCACAATGGCCAGGATGTCCTCCAAGATAAGCACACTCATCACCAGCCCGGCAAACTGCTGCTGCTGAAGGCCCAAGTCGTCGAAGGCTTTATATATAATAGTTGTCGACGACATGGCCAGCATACCGCCGAGGAAGATGCAGTCCATGCGGCTCCAGCCAAACAGCTGACCCACCGTGATGCCCAGCATAGCCATGGCGAAGATGATGCTGACCACGGAGATGATGGGCGAGGCGCCCATCTTCAGGATTTTCTTGAACGAGAAGTCAAGGCCCAGCGAGAACAGCAGGAACATCACGCCGATGTCGGCCCACAGCTTGATGTTCGACATGTCAACGACGCTGGCCGTATAAGGCATGTGCGGCGAAACCAAAAAGCCAGCTACGATATAGCCTAAGACCAGCGGCTGCTTCAGCCGCTTGAATATCAAAGTCACGACGCCGGCCATACCCAGAATGAGCGCCAAGTCTTGTATCAGTGCAGGCAGTTCTCCCATGTTTTTCCGATTTTTGTTTGCAAAGGTAATCATTTTTCTATTATTACGTGCATATCTCGTTTTTTTTTTCGCCATCATTCTACTTCCTACTGTTGGTTAGCTCAGAGAAAGTCCGCAGGCTTCGGATTTTTCTCGGACAGTGCGGCTGAAGAAGAACCGAAGGGACGAAAGGACACAGACGGTTGCCACGTCAGTATTTCGTACCATGCGGAGGCAGACCAACACATGAGGAAGGGATGCACACAACTTAATCAAAAAAATAATGGAGATTTGTTTTGTATTTCGCTTAATAATCACTAACTTTGCACGCTAATGTGCGTGAAATAGTGAAACAGACTGTTTGATCATTAAACTCATTACATCCAAATGAAAAGAATACTGCCCATTTTCGTTATCCTCCTGCTGTCGTCGACATACGGAATGGCACAGACGACTGTGGACGGACGCAAAGTAAAACGCATCACCTTCAATCAGGAACAAGTGAGCATTGAATACGCTGACGGCACCACTGACGAAGGGGTCAAGAATGTTAACGTCAAACGCAACCCAGTGGTCACCGACATCGTTGCCGCCAAACCGGCGCAAAGCATGTCAAGCCGCCAATACTACACCATTGACGGACGCCCACTGCAAAGGGCACCCCGTGAGAAAGGCGTTTACATCGTGAGAGACAAGAAGGGGGCAAAGAAAACCATCAAGAAATAATCATGGCCATGAAGAAGCTGTTACTTTCCATTCTCGTACTCATGGCTTCCGTGGCTGCAGAGGCTAAAGTCGTCAAGATCACCCTTGCTGACGGCACCATGAAAGTATTCACCAGCAGCCAGCTCTCAGCCATCGACTTCAACGACGACGGCACGCTCACCATCACCACCTACGACGGCCAACAGCTGCCAGCACTGGATGCCGAATTCGACGATCTGACCATCGACGACGAAGCTGTCATCTACGACATCTTCCCCGACGAGCTAAGCTTTAACCTTGATGTTGACGGGACACAAATCGAGATGGGCTCTCAGCGCGCCATCATGAAGGTGAACTATGTCTATCCCAGCACCGACCCCTGGGGGGAGCCCATCACCCTGAGCGGCACCATGCTCATACCCGAGGAAATATGGAGTGGGAAAGTAGGCAGCGAGGGCATTCTGATGATGAACCACTACACCAAGTTCCACCGCGACGAGGCACCCACCATCAGCAATGGCGAGCTGGAGAACATGCTGTTGGCCAACCCACTGAAGCCCAACTACATCATGGTGGAGAGCGACTTCTACGGCTTCGGCGTCACCGAGCGTTTCCCGCAGGCTTTCCTGCAGGGACTGGTCAATGCGCGGTCCTCGCTCGACGGACTGTTGGCTGCCCGCCAGCTGCTCGACGAGAGGGAAATAGCATACGGCCCACTCTGCTTCAACATTGGATACTCCAGCGGCGGCTTCGACGCCCTGGCAGCACAGAAGCTGCGCGACTTGGAGTATGCCGACCGTATCTCGTTTGACAAGACCTTCTCGGGAGGCGGCCCGTCTGATGTACGCGAAGCTTACCGACAGTATGTGCAGACAGACTCTACGGCCTACAACGCCGTTCCCTTGCTGCTGCTGGTGTGCACCAACGAGATACAGCGGCTTGGGATAGACTACAACGATGTGTTCCAGCCTTACATCAGCAACCGCATCGACGAGCTGGTACTGTCGAAGAACTTCTCATCGTGGCCAATATGCGACAGCATAGGCCGCGACAAGAAAATACACGAAATACTCTTGCCCACCTACTGTGACCTGGAGTCAGCAGAGAGCACGGAAATGCAAAATCTCTTCTACAACAGCAGCTTGACCACCGACGACGGATGGACACCCGATTCCTCGCAGCGCATCTTCTTGTTCCATTCACGTGGCGACGACTATGTGCCCATACAGTGCGCCCGCCCCATGATTGCATTCCTCAAGAGCAAGGGATTTGAGCCCAGCATCATACCCGGCAGAACCCATCTGCAAACCAATTTCGTGGTGACCGATATGGGGCACCTCAAGGCCACTCTCGTCTATTTTGTGCAGACCCTGGCCGCCATTAAGGCATGGCCGATTATGTATACCGACAACAAGCTCAATCCGCTCTATCAGGCCATCGTCGGCAAAGAGCTCGACCTGGTGAGCATCATGCGCCAGCTCAATGTTATGGGCTTCAACTGCAAGAAAATCATCAGTGAGGTGGCAACATGCATCGCCGCGCTTCCCTGCAGTCAGCAACCGGTTTCTCTCGATTTAAACACGCTCGCTGACAACATACTTGCCAAGATGGGTATCACCGAGAAGGACTTGTTGGAAATGATGGAGGACTCTGGCATTGACCTCAAAACATTCTTAAAAGACCTCATTGCCTATCTCAGCGAAGACCCGGAAGCTGACAGAGAGGAATACACCAAGGATGTTAACTTGAGCGAAGATGCCGGCAAGCCTAATCACCCCTCAGACTCGGAGGCGATTTCCATGCGTCTTCTCGACATTCTCGACAAGCCCGACACTCCAATAGACACTAATCTGCAACTGTTGCGCGACTGGCTTAATGGTGCATTAAACCACCTTGAAAGCATCTATTAACTCGTATCCTTTAAGCTACGCAAAAAAAGAAAAAGACATGTTTGACAAACAGACTTACATCCGCCGCCGCGCGGAACTCAAGCGGCTCGTGGGCTCAGGCATCATCCTGCTGCCGGGCAATAACGAGAGTCCGGCCAACTATCCGGCCAACTCCTATGCTCCCATGCGTCAGGACTCCACTTTCCTCTACTATTACGGACAGCACCGTGAGGGACTTTTCGGTCTCATTGATGTTGACAATGATGAAGAATGGCTCTTCGGCGACGACATCGACGTGGAAGACATCGTCTGGATGGGCTACACGCCATCCGTAGCCGACCTTGCCGCCGAGGTAGGCATCACGAAGACAGCCCCGATGAATCAGCTGATACCTTTCATGGAGAATGTTCATAGAAACAATCGCCGGGTGCACTGGCTTCCGCCTTATCGCCATGACATTATGATACAGATGAAAGACCTGACCGCAGGTATTCATCCATACCTGCAGAGAGAGGAAGCATCGGTAGAGCTGATCAAGGCTGTAGTAAAGATGCGCTCGACAAAAGAGCCGCAGGAGATTGAGGCCATCGAGCGTGCCTGCGACGTGGGCTACGTCATGCACACCACGGCACAGAAACTCATCAGGCCAGGAGTCACCGAGCGCTACATCGGCGGACAAGTGGACGGCATCGCCCGCTCGCTGGCTCAAGGTGTGAGCTTCGCCACTATCTTCTCACAGCACGGCGAGATCATGCACGGCAATCCGAGCGATGCGCTGCTGGAAGATGGACGCATCGTCATCTGCGACGCAGGCTGCGAGCTCGACGACTACTGCTCAGACAACACCCGTACCATGCCTGTCAACGGCAAGTTCACCCAGCGGCAGTTGGACATCTACAGCATCGTGGAGGAGTGCCACGACTACGTGTTGCAGGTGGCCAAACCTGGCGTGAAATATATGGACGTACACTTTGCCGTCTGCCGTCTGATGAGCGAGCGCTTGAAGGAGCTGGGCCTGATGAAGGGCGACGTAGACGAGGCCGTGGCCGCCGGCGCCCACGCCATGTTCCTGCCTCACGGACTGGGACACATGATGGGCATGGACGTGCACGACATGGAAGGACTGGGGCAGATTTACGTCGGCTTCGATGATGAGACACGCCCCAACCTCGAACAGTTTGGCACCAACTGTCTGCGCATGGGCCGCCGCCTGCAGGAGGGCTTCGTCGTCACCGACGAGCCGGGCATCTACTTCATCCCCCACCTCATCGACCTGTGGCGCAAAGAAGGCCACTGCAAGGATTTCCTCAACTTCGACCTGCTGGACACCTACAAGGACTTCGGAGGCATACGCATAGAGGACGACCTGCTCATCACCGCCGACGGCTGCCGATTCCTTGGCACCAAGCGCATACCCTATCATCCCGAAGAGCTTGAAGCCTTCATGGAGAATCATTGAAGAATAATCAGATTGAAAAATAAATCGTAAATAGTAAATCGTCAAATCGTAAATGAAAAAGTTTTTCCCCCTCGCCCTTTTGGCCATCATGGCCATAGGCGCACAGGCTCAGGAGGCTGAGCAGAAAGAAAAGGCTGACAACAAGCCAGTGTTCACTACCATCAAGGAGAATCCCATCACGTCGATGAAGGATCAGAACCGTTCAGGCACCTGCTGGGACTATAGCACTATCTCGTTCTTCGAGGCAGAGATTCTGAAGGCCACCGGCAAGACCTATGACCTCGACGAGTCGTTTGTGGCCAACAAGACCTACATGGAACGCGCCATCCAGGTGGTGCGCTACCACGGCGACTGCCAGTTTGCACAGGGCGGCTCGGCAGAGGATGTGCTCGCCACGATGAAGACCCACGGCATCGTCCCGCAGGGCATCATGCCCTTCCCCGGCTCGCTCTACGGCGACTCGCTCAACAACTTCAATGAGTTCTTCTCGCTCTTAGAGCCTTACGTCGCCGCCATCGCCAAGAGCGAAGCCAAGAAGATCAGCAGCCAGTGGAAGGTGGGCCTGCAGGGCATCCTCGACGCCTATCTCGGCCAGTGCCCCGAGAAGTTCACCTACGAGGGCAAGGAGTACACCCCGAAGACCTTCATGCAGTCGTTAGGCATCAACCTCGACGACTACGTCAGCATCACCAGCTACACCCACCATCCCTTCTACACGGGCTTCGCCGTGGAGGTGCAGGACAACTGGCGCTTCCCACTGTCGTACAACCTGCCGATGGACGAGATGATGCAAGTCATCGACAACGCCGTGGCTAACGGCTACACCGTGGCCTGGGGCGGCGATGTCTCCGAAGAGGGCTTCACCCGTCAGGGCCTGGCATACGCCATCGACGGTGAGGCAGCCAAGAGCCTGGCAGGCAGCGACATGGCACGATGGCTGAAGCTCACAGCAGACAAGCGCAAGAATGTCATCGACTCGCTGGGCTGCAAGGTGCCCGAGGTCATACCCACACAGGAGATGCGCCAAGAGCGCTTCGACAACTGGGAGCTGACCGACGACCACGGCATGCTCATCTACGGCACGGCCAAGGACCAGTACGGCAAGGAATACTACATGGTGAAGAACTCCTGGGGGGAGACCGGCGACTACAAAGGCGTGTGGTACATGACCAAGAACTTCATCGCCCTCAACACGATGGATTTCCTCGTGAACAAGAACGCCATTCCCAAAGCCATCCGCAAGAAGCTGGGACTGTAGCAGGAACTACTTTGATTCTTTGCATCCAAAGACATGCCGAGGGCTTCGGATTTTAGTCCGAAGCCCTCGGCATGTTTCCGAAGCTACAGGTGCTTGATGACTTTTGCCGGAACGCCAGCAACAAGTGTATGCTCCGGCACGTCCTTCGTCACCACAGCACCAGCTGCCACAACGCTGTGGCTGCCGACGGTGACGCCTGGAAGAATAACCGCATTAGCTCCCACCCACACATCGTCGCCAATCGTGACAGGCTGAGTACTGACGCCCTGTTGATCTATCCTCAGTGTTGCATCAGAGAAATTATGATTAAGGGCCGTCACGGTGATGCCTTGCGCCAGATTGACATGACTGCCTATGGTGACCGGGCCGATGATGGTGTTATGAAGGCCTATGCGGGTGTAATCGCCGACAAGCACATCGCCTACGGCATTGTTGATGCAAGAAAAAGACTCCACCACACTTTCCCTGCCCAGTGAGAAGCGGCGGAAGGGCGGCGTGTCCATACGGACACTGGCATAGACCTTCGACCCACGTCCACGATGCTGATAAAGCGGTGCCAACAACCGTATGTACCACCGCGGACGTGCATCGCGCTGATTCATTATCAACAGATGAAGCAGCCGCTTCAGCTGTGGACTCCCGTTCAATCTTTCATTCATCGGCTGCAAAAATACGGAAAAAATTTGGAACACTGAAATCTTTTCCGTAATTTTGCAGAAATTCTCACACAGAAAGTACGGTAATCACAGAAAAGAAGCATGAAGATACTTTTCCTTACCTATCACGGCTTCGATCCCGCCAGCGGCATCAGCAAGAAGATGCTGGCACAAATCAAAGGACTCAGGCAGAACGGCCATGAGGTGCACGTCAGCTCCTACGACCGTGATGAGCGTGGCCATCTATGCCGATTTATCGACGGTAAGCCTATCCGCGACTACGGACGGGGCAAGTGGGCCGCCATTGTGCAGCGCATCGACTATCGCTGCTTATATAATTATTGTGTCAGAGAAGGTATCGAACTCATTTATGCCCGCAGCTATATGAACGCCACGCCGCCCTTGGTCCGTCTATTCAAACGTCTGCGCAAAGCAGGAATCAAGAGCATCATGGAAGTGCCCACATATCCTTACGACGAGGAATTCAAGGGCTACGACATGAACCAGCGCATGCGTCTTCGGGTAGATCAGCTGTACAGGAAGAAGCTGTCGGCAGAGATGGAGGCCATTGTCACCTTCTCGGATGAGAAAACAATTTTCGGACAGCGCACCATACGAATCAGCAACGGCGTGGATCTCGACACCATCCCCCTGCACACGACAAAGCCCGACACAACCCATGAGGTGCACCTCATCGCCGTAGCCGAGGTGCACTCATGGCATGGCTTTGACCGGCTGATACACGGACTGGGCGAATACTACAAAAAAAACGATGGCAAGCCTGAGCGCAAAGTCGTATTCCACATCGTTGGCGACGTGTGGCCCAGCGAGATGAACGGCACACAGCAGGCACCGGGCTTTGCACCCTACATCCGTGAGTATGGCATCGAGCAGTACGTGAAGTTTCATGGCAAGCTCTTCGGCGAAGCACTTAACGCCGTCTTCGACCAGTGTTCCTTTGCCATTGGCAGTCTCGGGCGCCACCGCAGCGGCATCACCGTCATCAAGACACTGAAGAACCGTGAGTATGCCTGCCGAGGCCTCCCTTTCATCTACTCCGAGCAAGACAGCGACTTCGACCATCAGCCCTATGTGCTGAAGGTACCAGCCGACGAAACACCCATTGACATAGACCAAGTGCTGACGTTCCTTGACCATCTGCAGATGACACCGCTGCAAATACGTCAGACGGTGGAGCACTTGTCGTGGAAACAGCAGATGCAGATAGTGCTTGAGGAATTAGGAATTAAGAGGTAAGAGGCATCGCTTCGCGAGTAAGAATGAAGAAGAAAGAATGAAGGGTTGAAGATGAAAAAGATAGTATATATAGTGGGCGACCTGTCGTACCCCAACGGTATGAGCCGCGTGCTGAGCCAGAAGGTGAACTATCTGGCCCGCCACACCGACTATGACCTGTATGTCGTGCTGACGGAACAGGCCTCAAAGCCTTGGTACTACCAACTGGAGCCTAGAGTAAAACACGTGAACTTCGACCTCAATTTCGATGATCTCTACCAGCTGCCCCTGCTTCGCCGCCTGCTGGCCTATCGCAAGAAGCAGAAGCAATACCGCCGTCTGCTGACCGACTACCTGATGAAGGTGCGGCCTGACATCACCGTATCTGTGATGCGGCGCGAAATCAATTTCATCAACGACATCCAAGACGGCAGTCGCAAGGTGGGGGAGATACACTTCAACAAACAGACTTACCGCGTGTTTGAGAAGCGATGGCTGCCAGGCTTCATCAACCGTTGCATCACCCGCAAGTGGCAACAGAGCTTAGAGCATGAAATACGCCGACTGGACAAGTTCGTTGTACTCACCCATGAAGATTTTAGCTTCTGGAAGGGTTTTACCAACATCACCGTCATTCCCAACCCCATTGCCACATTTCCGGGAACACTTTCTGACGGACTGTCTAAAGCGGTGATAGCAGCAGGACGGTATACATGGCAGAAAGGCTTCGACATGCTGATTCAGGCATGGCAAATAGTGCAGGAACTGCATCCCGACTGGACACTCAACATCTATGGCGCCGGTGATAAAGAATCCTATAAAAGACTGGCTGTCGAGCTGCATGTGTCAAAGACAGTGCACTGCCATGCCGCCGTATCCGATATCTTTGCACAATATGCCAAGCACAGTCTTTTCGTACTCAGCTCCCGATACGAAGGTTTTGGCCTAGTCATCATTGAGGCAATGGCAACAGGCCTGCCCGTAGTGTCATTCCGCTGTCCTTGTGGACCAGCCGACATCATTACCGACCATGAGGATGGTCTGCTGGTGGAAAACGGAAACGTAAAAGAATTGGCAGAAGCCATCTGTTATGCTATTGAGCACCCTGAGGAGCGAAATCGCATGGCAGAAAAAGCCTTACATTCGGTAAAACGCTATAGCGAAGACGCTATTATGCAACAATGGATACAGCTGTTTGAAGCGTTATGAGAGAACAACTGTATAAAAAAACAATTATATGAGAAAATTATGAAAGTTGTTTACGTCATTGATTCATTGGCCAGCAAAGGCGGAGCTGAGCGCATCATTTCTGAAAAGATGAACTATATGGCTGAGCGTTTTGGCTACGACGTGACAGTCATTACTTGCTATCAGTCTTTTGCAAATCATCCCAACACCTATCATCTGTCACCCGAAGTGAGACAGGTGAATTTGGACATTCCTTATTACTCGCAATATAGTGTAAAGTACCCAAAACGATTGTTCGTAAAATGGTCTTTATACAAACGTCTTAGAAAAGAACTCACTCAGGCTATTGAGACAATCGACCCCGACATACTGGTAAGTGTGAGCTATTTCAATGCCGACATGCTAAGCGGCATCAGATGTAGGGCTGCCAAAGTTGTTGAAGCTCACGAATCACGTTTGTTCACACTGCAGTTAGATGGCGAAAGCAAATCAACAGTGAAAAGACTCTTCACCCGTCTATACGAATGGTGGTACTTTAGAAGAGTGGAGCACCGGGCAAACACTGTGGTATGCCTTACAAAAGGTGATGCGAAACTTTGGCACAAAGCCCGACGGGTGGAAGTGATTCCCAATTTCTCAATCATGCCAGTCAATCAGCTCAGCAGCTGCGACTCAAAGCGAGTAATTGCTGTAGGACGGTTAGAGTGGCAAAAAGGATATGATATGCTTCTCGAAGCCTGGGCAGAAGTGGAAAAACGCCATCCTGACTGGGAATTGAACATATATGGTTCTGGAAGGGCAGAACAGCAGTTGAGAAACCAATTAGCGGATTTGGGACTCTGCTCCGTAAAACTGATTCCCTTTACGCCCAACATTAGCGAGGAATATTCCAAGAGTTCCATTCTTGTGCTTTCTTCACGTTTCGAGGGTTTATCATTGGTACTGATTGAAGCCTTACGCCATGCATTGCCGGAGGTAGCATTCAATTGTCCATTCGGCCCTAATGAAGTGATAGAAGATGGCAAGAACGGATACCTTGTAACAGTTGGCGACATCAAGGCTCTTACTGATAAATTATGTGTACTGATTGAGAACCCATTAATAAGGAAACAGTTTTCAGCCGCTGCAATTGAAAGGGCGAAACTGTTTGATGTTGACACTATCATGTCACGTTGGAAAAAGCTCTTTGAAGAACTGTAATAAAAAATCATCATGGACAAGAAACTTACCATTTTCACTCCCACCTATAACAGGGCGCACACGCTCCCAGCTTTATATCAGAGCCTTAGCGCGCAGGATTCCCACGACTTCCACTGGTTAGTGATTGACGACGGTTCCTCCGATAACACCGACGAACTGATACGGCAATGGAAGGAAGAGAAAAAAATAGAAATCACCTACATCTATCAGGAGAACAGCGGGAAGACCAGGGCCCACAACCGAGCAGTACAGCTTTGCCAGACTCCACTATTTGTCTGCGTTGACTCCGATGATATCTTGGCATCGCCAACTGCGGTTAGTGATAGTCTGAACTTTTGGAACGACCACGCAGCATTGGCTGAACGTTCAGATGTGAGCGGCATGGTGTCCTACAAAAAAATGGTGAATGGCACTAATGCGGAATTCCCCGACGGAATGGAATTGTCAACATTGGCTGGGCTTTATGCTGCAGGATTTAAAGGGGAGGCGAATCTGCTGTTTAAGACCGAAGTGTTGCGCCATTATCTTTTCCCCGAAATTGAAGGTGAGAAATTCGTAACCGAAGACTATGTACACAACCAGTTGGATCAGACATACCAGTTACTACTGTTTCCTTACACTTTCCAGCTGTGTGAATACAGAAGCGACGGTTTCACTTGGAACGCTTGGGATGTCCTTTTCAAGAACCCCAAAGGCTACCGCATGTACTACAACCAGCTGGTAGAGCTGGGCAAGGGGGCTCGCAGATACAACATGCAAATGTATATCGCCTGCTCATTACTGGCTGGCGACGGCAAGACCTTTTCCGAGTGCAGTTCAAAGGGGTTATTGCTACTTCTGTTTCCGTTGGGCATTTGGCAATACTTCAAGCTACGCCGTCGGAAATGGTAAGCCACCCTCATCAAAGCGACTTCAGCTTAATGTAGGTATTGGGCATCAGCCTGTAGAGGAGGCTTACGACACGTTGCTTCACCCCGTGAGTGAACTTCAAGGCTGGGACTCTCTTCTTGAGGTCTTTTACATATTCGTTTCTCCTCTTCAACAGAGCCTTGTCGTGCGTCAGATACCAGACAGCAACAGAGAACGTGGCGAACATGGTGTCAGACATTCTCATCGAAACATCTTCAGGGAGCGGCAATTCTTGCTTCATGGCCTGCAAGCGTTCCAGCACAATATTGAAATCGGTCACTTTCTTCATGTTGACAGAGGAAACAATAGAGTTAGCCCGCTGACGATAGACATAGAATAAGACGGGAATGCGCACGCATTTTTCTGCCCTCAGATAACATTCGGTGGTAAATGGCACGTCTTCAAAATAGATACCGGGGATGAACCTCAGGTTATGGACTTCGAGAAAGGCCCGTCGATAGAGAGTGCGCCACACATAGCACTCTTTGGGATTAAAATCGTTAATGAAGAAAGCCTTGCCTGTTTTTTCAAATATGGCCGTTTGAAGACGGGGTTCGGGACGATAAGTGGGAATTTGCTCATCGGTCAGTTTCACGAAGTCCGCTATAGCCATATCGGCTTGCCATTCCTGCGCTTTATGCAGCAGCAGTGAAAGGGTGTTTTCAACAAGCAAATCATCAGAATCCAGGAACAGCACATAGTCGCCTGAGGCTTTTGACAATCCAGTATTTCTTGCTGCTGACAATCCCTGATTCTTCTGCTCAAGAATAATGATGTTACCGTGAGCCTTTATCAATTTTTCTAACACGCCAAAGCTATTGTCCTGCGTGCCGTCGTTGACAAGAATCACCTCAAAACAATCCTCTGCCAATTGTTGGCAGAAAATACTCTCCAAACATTGAAGAATATACCTTTCAACATTATATACAGGAACAATAATACTCAGCTGTTTCATAAGGCATTTGCATGGTTGCTGCAAAGGTAGACATTATTTTTGAAAAAGCTTGGCTGTTTCACAAAATTAATCTAATTTTGCAGACAAATTCTCATTCACGCCCCTTTACAAGAAGAAAATGTACAACCCCTTCAAAATACTTTGGCTGGTGGTCAGGTTCCGCCGTCCCAGCCGTGTTGTGGAGATGAAGGCGGTGGCCGACAGTTTCTGGCTGGGTAAGAATTACTCAGCACTGACGTTCTTCGGCTACATCGTGGTGCACAGCCAAGAGGAGGCCGACAAGCTCAACGCCACCACGGCGCAGAAGGACAGCCTGAAGCGGCACGAGATGATTCACCTCAAACAGGCGCAGGCCACCCACAACTCATGGCTGTGCTTCTACGCGCGATATCTATGGTATTGCCTGCGGGCGATACCGCAGAACAGGTACCGGCGCAACGCGGCCTACTATCTGAACCCCTTCGAGATGGAGGCCTACGAGCACATGTATGAGCACGACTACTTAGACAAGTGCAAGGACGGTGCCAACGGATGGCGCAAGTATGCGAAGATGAAGCCCGGCGAAAGGGCTGCACTGTCAAGATAAGGACAAAGCACGAAAGGACAGTCCTGATTTGAGCAAATAGCGGTTCCCCGCAGAGCGGCTCTTGAAAACGGGAAGCCTACTTTTGGTTGAATACGCATGAGATTTGACCAAAAGTAGGCTACTTTATTTTTCGATTTGCGGTTGAATGATTCAAGACATGCCATTTTCCAGATTTTCAGCCTGCATGTATTTGTAACCGAAATTCCCGTAATGTTATAACCATGTTCTATTCTTGAGGAGGTTCTGACTGTACTTGACCGATGCCTTCGTCCTTTTCATTGGCTAATTGCTGTTTGGCGTTGACTTTGTTTCCTTTGTGGAAGTATTCTATCTTGAAGAAGTCGAAGATGTCTCGTTGCGCCGCAGTCGGAATCGTATAGACATCTTTGTATTTGTTCTCGAAGTGGATTCTGGTGTAAGTGTCCACCTTCTCAAGGAAATCTCTTTCCGACCAGTACTGGCGTTCCTTGGGTGCGACTTTCTGCACCTCCATCCTGAGTTTGGTGAGCAGAATCAGTGCTATGAACACAACGAACATCTTGCCCTTGATGGTTCTTTCGTTATGGTTTCTCATGCGCCGCATGTCCTCGGCGTTCTTCACGTCGTCGAAGCTGACTTCCACGTCGTTGCGGTCACGGTACGACAGCAGTGCCTTGCGCGTGTCCTTCTCAGAGGTGGACATAAGCACCCAGTAGCAGCTGTCATTTTCAATAAAGTCATTGACGGCCTGGTCGTTGTATTCCACGACGCGTCCTCTCTTGGGTGTCTCCGTCACATGGAAGTACGTCTCGTACATCGTCTTGTTCTTCTCCACCTGCCTATTGTCCTCCAGTTCGTCCTTACACCTGCGCAGCCGCCGCATGAAATCGTCTATGACCTTGGCCTTCCGTGCGGCATCGAAGAAGATGTGATACCATGTGCGTCCGTATTCCGTCATCTTGAACACGGTCTTTCCGTAGACCAGCTGCCCGTCCTCCAACTCGATGGTGTTCCTCGGCGAAAGCAGGCTCGCCTTGTGCTCGGCTATCATCTTCTTCTGCCAGCCCACCGTGGAAGGCACGGGAATAGTGAAGCGGTGCCCCTTCTTCGTTATCAGGCGGAGGTTGTAGTCGCTGTAGAAGCCCCTGTCACCGAAGAAAGTGAACTTCTTCGCCCCCAGCTTGGAGAGCATCTTCAGCACGTATTCCAGCACGGCCTTGTCCGACATGCTTCCCGGGGTCATGGCGAACCACATCGGCAGGCCTGATGCCACGGAGGTGAGCAGTCCGAGGTTCACCTGCTCAAGGTTCTCATGATCACGATTGTAGCCCCGCTCCGCATAGGGGTTGCCCTTGCCGTAGGTGCTGATGCTCGTGATGTCGAACAGCATGCTGTCGCCCTTCCCCTGGCGTGCCATCCATGACTTGAAGAAAGCATTCTGCCGGTCGTCGGATATGGAGGCGAGCAGGGCGGAGATGCGCTGTGACGTGAGACCGAGGTCTGCATAGCCGCGTGCCTCAAGCCAGTCCTCGCTGTGGCAGAATGCCTTGCCGCGGCACACCGTGTAGTAGGCTAGGGCTAGAATGGAGTCCGTGTCCCCCGCAGAGAAGGCCTCAAGGAGCGACTTGCGGACGGAAGTCGCCTCACACACCTTGTCGAGAACCATCTTCTGCCCCACACGAACCGTATAGGATACCGCGGGACTTTTATCTCCCGTAGATTCTTCATCGGAAGGATGTTCCGCGACAGATTCGCCGGGAGGCTCGGCTTCTGACGTATGGCTCTCTGCCCTGCTCAAGTAGTACTTGTTATAGGCAATGGTGCCGTCTTCCAGAACCTTACCGATTGAATGGCGCTTGTGAGTTGAGTAGCCGCGGTCCTTATCCCAGTATGAGTAGTCCTCATAAACATATGTTGTGCCATTCTTGGCCTTAATATTGATGATTTTGTAACTATGTTTGTCCATTTTGCACCATTTTACGATGCAAATATAACCATAAATGGCGAAAACAAAAAATCTGAATCTCCAAAATATGAGTTATTTATAAAACTTTAACCATGTTTGTGGTTATAATTGGGAATTTCGGTTTGTAACTCCTTCTGTTTTTATTATTTTAAAAAGTCCGTAATTTTTCTTTACATTTCGGACTCGTTGTCCGAAGCCTTCGGACGACGAGTCCGAAGCCTTCGGACAGAGCGTCCGAAGCCTTCGGACAAACAGTCCGAAGCCTTCGGACTTTTTTGTGCTGTGCAGACGGAATTAGGCAAAAGGAACTTTTCAACCGCAGCAAGTCACAATTTATCACAAATAGAAGGCAAAAAATTTGATGGTTATAAAAAAAAGCAGTATCTTTGCATCTTCAAAAGAAGGCTAAACTACATTATCTGTTTCAACATTCTTTCTAAGCCATGCAAACGCACCCCCATATTCCGCTGCGAGTACGTCGGTTCATCACCATCGTCCTGCTCCTGCTCACCCCCGTTCCCCTGTTGGCGCAGCACGCTGGCACCGGCACTGAAATACACGGCACCGTGGTGGACGAACAGGGCGAGCCGCTGATTGGAGCCACGGTGAAGATGAAAGGAGAAGGCACCGGCACCGTGACCAACATCGATGGAGCGTACACCTTCCGTCCCCATGTCACCGAGGGCACTGTGCAGGTGTCGTATATAGGCTACAAGACGCTGGAGATGTCGCTGTCGCGCTTCTCGCAGCTGAAGCGCATCCAGCTGGAGGCCGACGGGCGCGTGCTCGACGATGTGGTGGTGACCGGTATGCAGAAGATGGATAAACGCCTCTTCACCGGCAGCACCACGAAGATCAGCGGCAGCGACAGCAAGCTGGACGGCGTGGCCGACGTGAGCCGCTCGCTGGAGGGCCGGGCCGCCGGCGTCTCCGTGCAGAATGTCAGCGGCACCTTCGGAGCGGCCCCGAAGATACGGGTGCGCGGCGCCACCAGCATCTACGGCAGCAGCAAGCCGCTGTGGGTGGTCGATGGCGTCATCATGGAGGACGTGGTCAACGTTTCGGCCGACGACCTGGCTTCGGGCGATGCCAACACACTCATCTCGAGTGCCATCGCAGGACTCAATGCCGACGACATAGAGTCGTTCCAGATATTGAAGGACGGCAGCGCTACATCTATATATGGCGCGCGCGCGATGGCCGGCGTCATCGTGGTCACCACCAAGCGGGGCAAGGCCGGACAGGCACGCATCAACTACACGGGCGAGTACACCATGAGGCTGAAGCCCTCGTACACCAACTTCAACATCATGAACTCGCAGGATCAGATGTCGGTCTATCAGGAGCTGCAGCAGAAGGGCTACCTCAACTACGCGGAGACGGCCAACGCCTCCGAGACGGGTGTCTACGGCAAGATGTACCAGATGCTGTCGGAGTACGACCCTGTGACGAAGACCTTCGCCTTGGACAACACCGACGAAGCCCTGGCCGCCTATCTGCGAGCCGCTGAGTGGCGCAACACCGACTGGTTCGACCGTCTGTTCTCCAACGCCATACAGCACACCCACTCCGTCAGCATGCAGGGCGGCACGGAGCAGGCACAATACTATGCCTCCGTCTCCGCCATGTTCGACCCCGGCTGGACACGACAGAGCGAGGTGGAACGCTACACGGCCAACATGAACACGCTGTTCAACATCACAAAGAAGCTCTCCTTGGGCATCATCACCAGCGCCAGCTACCGCAGTCAGGAGGCTCCCGGCACACTGGCGCGGCAGGTGGATCCCGTGCAGGGACAGGTCACACGCTCATTCGACATCAACCCCTACTCGTATGCCCTGAACAGCAGCCGGGCTCTCGACCCCGATGCCTACTACACCCGCAACTATGCGCCGTTCAACATCTTCCACGAACTGGACAACAACTACATCGACCTGGGCGTCACCGACTTCCGCCTGCAGGGCAAGCTGACGTGGAAGCCGCTGCGCAAGGTGGAGCTGAGCGCACTGGGAGCCGTGAAATATTCCGCCACGCGCCAGGAGCACAGCATCCTCGACCAGTCGAACCAGGCCATGGCCTACCGAGCCATGGAGACATCGGTCATCCGAGGTCAAAACCGCTATCTCTACACCGACCCCGACAACATCTATGCCCTGCCGGTATCGGTACTGCCTGAAGGCGGCATCCTCGAGCGCACCGACAACTCCATGTTCGGCTACGACTTCCGAGGCGCTGCCAGCTATAACGACGTGTTTAGCGACATCCACATCGTCAATGCCTACGCCGGCATGGAAATCAACTACGTCAACCGCCATGCCACATGGAACCGCGACTGGGGAGTGCTCTTCGACGACGGCGAGATATCATCGTTCAGCTATCTGGCCTTCAAGCAGATGTCAGAGCGCAACAACAGCTACTACTCGCTGAACAACACCCGCGAGCGCTCGGCTGCATTCTTTGCCAACGCCACCTACAGCTACAAGGGGCGCTACACCCTGAACGGCACCTACCGCTATGAGGGCACCAACCGCCTGGGGCGCTCACGCTCGGCCCGCTGGCTGCCCACATGGAACGTCTCTGCCGCCTGGAACGCACACGAGGAGCCGTGGTTTGAACACATAGGCAAGCAGTGGCTGAACAGCCTGACGCTGAAAGCCAGCTATTCGCTCACCGCCGACCGCGGACCTGCCGGCGTCACCAACTCCACCAACATCTTCGTGCCCGACTCGCCGTGGCGGCCGTTCACCAGTGTGAAGGAGAGCGCCATCGACCTCAGCCTGCCGGAGAACGCCCACCTGACCTACGAGAAGAAACACGAACTGAACCTGGGCCTTGAGGCGGCCATGCTTAGCGGGCGCCTCAGCATCGGCTTCGACTGGTACCAGCGCCAGAACTTCGACCTCATCGGCCCCATGTTCACACCAGGCTATGCGTCAGGCATCCGACAGTATGCCAACGTGGCAGAGATGAAGTCAAGCGGCGTGGAGCTGAGCCTCAGCAGCGTCAACATCAAGAGCCCCGACTTCACATGGACCACCGCCTTCGTCTATTCCCACACCCACAACGAGGTGACCAGCCTGCAGAGTGCCGAAAGGCTCATCGACCTGGTGGCCGGCAGCGGATTCACGCTCGAGGGCTATCCTGTCAGGAGCATCTTCAGCATACCCTTCGCCGGACTGAACCACGAGGGACTGCCCACCTTCCGCATTGCCAACGGGAAAACCACCACCACGGGCATCTACTTCCAGGAGAGCGAGCCGGAGGAGCTGGCGTTTCTCAACTATTCAGGCAGCGCCGAGCCCACCGACATGGGGTCGCTTGGCAACACGTTCAAGTACAAGCAGCTGACGCTGAATCTCTTCGTCACCTATTCCATGGGCAACGTCATCCGCCTGGATCCCGTTTTCTCCAACCGCTACAACGACCTCACCGCCATGCCACGCGAGTTCAAGAACCGATGGATGGTGCCTGGCGACGAGGCCCACACCGTCATACCCGTCATAGCCAGCAAACGGCAGAACCGCAATGACACCGACCTGTCTTACGCCTACTCGGCCTATAACTACTCCACGGCACGCATGGCCAAGGGCGACTTCATCCGCATGAAGGAGATATCGCTCAGCTACGACTTCCCCCACACACTCATAGCCAAAGCCGGGCTCCAGACCCTCAGCCTGAAGCTGCAGGCCACCAATCTCTTCCTCATCTACAGCGACGACAAGCTGAACGGACAGGACCCGGAGTTCACCAACAGCGGCGGCGTGGCAGTGCCCATGCCGAAGCAGTTCACCATGACCCTAAGATTAGGACTATAACCCCTCATCAGCCCTATGACACCGACGCTACATAAAAAACTCATCACTTGTCTGCTATGCTGCAACATCGTTGCAGCCCTCACTTCCTGCAACGACTACCTCGACGAGCTGCCCGACAACCGCATGGAGCTGTCAACCGTGGAAAAGGTGCAGAAGCTGCTGGTCAGTGCCTACCCGGCCAACGCGCCCATCTTCGTGGCCGAATACAGCAGCGACAATGTTGACAACTACGGTGACCAGAATCCTAACACCAGCCGCTTTGTAGACCAGATATACCACTGGCGCGACATCACCGAGGCAGCCAACGAAGGCACCGAGAACTTCTGGGCCGCCTCCTACGCCGCCATCGCCTCGGCCAATCTGGCCCTGCAAGCCCTCGACGAGCTGTCAGCCTCTGACGGGACTTCCCTGACAACGGCCAGCAGGCAGGAGGCTCGCGCCGAGGCACTGCTCTGCAGGGCCTACTGCCACTTCCTGCTGGTGAACGTCTTCTGCCAGGCATACAACAGTCAGACGAGCGACACCGACCTCGGCATTGTCTATATGACGGCCCCGGCCGATGAGCTTGACGCCAACCCCAGCCGCAGCACCGTGGCCGACGTCTACCGGCAGATAGACCGCGACCTGCAGGAAGCACTGCCACTGGTAGGCAGCGACTACAGTGTGCCCAAATATCACTTCAACCAGAAAGCGGCCTATGCCTTTGCGGCACGCTTCTACCTCTACTACGAGCAGTGGGACAAAGCCATCGACTATGCCACACGGTGCTTGGGCACAGCACCCGAAGCCATGCTGCGCGACTGGAGCTACATGGCCACGATGACACAGACCTACGCTGCGCTGACGCAGCACTACATCGATGCTACGCTCAATGCCAACCTCCTGCTGCTCACAGCCTACTCGTCCATGGGCCTCGTCTTCGGGCCTTACAATTACCTGTCGCGCTATGCACACGGCAAGTACTTGGCCACCCATGAGGACGGAGAGGCGCAGAACATCTGGGGCAGTGCTCCCTACTATCAGGGCATGCACACGTTTGCTGCCACCAACCTCGACAAGACCATCTTCTACAAGCTGCCCTATCTCTTCGAATACTACGACGCCGTGGCCGGCACGGGCTACAGCCGCACCGTCTATCCGGCCTTCACCGCCGACGAATGTCTGCTGAACCGTGCCGAGGCGCTGGTGCTCACCAACCAATATGATGCTGCCGCACGCGACCTCACCACCTGGATGCAGAACATCGTCCAGACCGACCTCACGCTCACCCCGCAGCTCATCGTCAACTTCTACAACAGCGCCGACTACAGCTACAGCGACTCCTTAGGCATCGCCTCCACCATCAAGAAGCACCTGCACCCCCGCTTCGACATAGGCCAGGAGGGCGGCACCCGCGAGGCCATGCTGCAGTGCGTACTCGGCTTCCGACGCATAGAGACGCTGCAGACCGGACTGCGCTGGTATGACGTCAAGCGCTATGGCATAGAGATCATACGGCGTGTCATCAACGCCGATGGCGACCCGGAGCGTCGCACCGACATCCTCACCGTCAGCGACCCACGCCGAGCCCTGCAGATACCACTGAAGGCAAGAACAGCCGGCGTGGCCCCCAACCCCAGATAAACCAAGCCCTAACCCCCACCCCATCCTCATCACCATGACCATCCCACAAAAAATCATAGCAAGCTTTCTCGTCAGCTGCGGCATCGCCGCAGCCCTTTCCTCCTGCACCGACGACGACAAGCTAAGCCCCGAGAGTGTCATCACAGCCGACCGCCAGGAGTACACGGAGTTCGACTACTGGCTGCAGCGCAACTTCGTGGCTGCCTACAACATACGTTTCAAGTATCGCTACGAGGACATCGAGAGCGACATGAACTACACCACCGTGCCCTCACGCTATGACGACGCCGTCGTGCTGGCGCATCTGGTGAAGTACCTCTGCCTGGAGACCTACGACGAGGTGGGAGGCATCGACTTCACACGTGCCTATTTCCCCAAGCTCATCTTCACCATCGGCGAGTGGGAATATCGCAACAACGGCACCTACATCCTCGGAACGGCGGAGGGAGGACGCAAGATACTGCTTTCAGGCACCAATTACCTGAGCCAGTATCTGCATAGCGCCGACGACCTGAATGAATACTACTTGAAGACCATACACCATGAGTTCACCCACATCCTGAACCAGACCAAAGACTATCCAGCCGACTTCCAGCTCATCACCGGCAGTCTCTACGTGGCCGACAAGTGGAGCGAGAGTCCCCACGACACCAACTACCTGCAGCGGGGTTTCATCAGCGCCTACGCTCAGCACAGCGACAAGGAGGACTTTGCCGAGATGCTCTCCACCTATGTGTGCAACCCTGTGAGCCGCTGGGACGGATGGATGAAGGAGGCCGGTGCCGACGGCGCACGCCTCATCACCGCCAAGCTCGACATCGTCCGCTCCTACATGCGCGACACCTTCGGCATCGACATCGACCAGCTGCGCACCACCCTGCAGCGACGTCAGCAGGAAGTACAGCAAGGCCGCATCAACCTCAGCGAACTGACATAAGCCCCATAGGCGCCATAAGTCCCATAAGGCCCATAAGTCCCATAAGTCCCATTGAAAAGAAAAAATATGACAAAAGCCCTCCGCCTCTGTTTCCTATGCTGCGGCATCGCCGCAGCCCTCAGCTCTTGCCACGACAGCGACGACTCCCTCTTTACTCAGCCCGCCTCGCAGCGCCAGCAGGCGGTGCTCGACCACGCACGGCAGGTGCTGCGCAGCAGTGCGTATGGCTGGGAGCTGGAATACTATCCCGGCGCCGACCTCGACTACGGCGGCATCGTCTACACCGTGAAGTTCGACTCGCTCCACGCCACCGTGGCCTGCTCGCTCATCGCCGACAGCACCGCCACATCGCTCTATCGACTGACCAACGACAACGGGCCAGTGCTCACCTTCGACACCTACAATCCCCTACTCCACTACTATGCCACGCCCAGCAGCAACGAGTATGAGGCGAAGGGCGGCGACTTCGAGTTTGTCATCGACAGCATCGCAAACGACTGCATCACGCTCTATGGCAAGAAGAGCCGCAACCGCATGACACTGCGACGCCTCACCACCACTGCCGACGACTATGCCCGACAGGCCATCGACATCTTCGACCACTTCGTTGACTCCCTGCAAGGCGACATCGGCACACAGCACATCAAGGCCAAGTGCCGGCCGGCCGACAAGCGCATCATCATGGACAGCATGGAGATGGCCTATGCCTACACCAACCACGGCATACGCCTCTATCAACCACTCACCATGGGAGGCGTCAGCGTGCAGTCATTCGCTTTCGACAAGGAAACCTGCCTGCTCACATGCACCGATGCCGGCTGTGAGAACATTGTCCTGCAGGGCATTCCCTACAACGACCAGACCATGAGCTATGCCAAGTACGAGGGCGACTACAACATGATTTATCAAGGCGGCAGCGTCGCCGTTCACCTCACGCCCAACCGCCTGGAGGGCACCTACCTGCTGCAGGGGCTGAGCAGCCACTACGACCTCACCCTGCGCTACGACAGCGCCACTGGCAACCTCACCTTGGGCTCGCAGATGGTGGGCGAGACGGGAGGACGACCGGTCTACTGGGTGTGCTACGACCCCGACAAAGGCTCGCTGTCGCTCACCGACGACGGACAGTTCACCATCAGCTGGAACAAGAACCGCTTCTACCCCATGTTCAACTTTGCGCCCACCAATCCCCGCCTGCTCAACTGCACCGGCGCGTTGCTCATCACCCTCTACACCGACGAGGGGGGCACCGTGATGGCCTCGCTCGTCGACGACGCTGAGTGGATGACCAACGGCTCCATGCAGTTTCTCAACCTCAAGTCGCTGAACCGCAAGACAAGACTTTGACATCGTCGTAAACAGAAGTCACATGAAAACAGAATACATCCACACCATCCTCTTGCTGCTGCTGTCGCATAGCCTCGTCTTCCTTTCATCATGCTCCGGCGACGACGAGCTGACAGGCTTTGTGCCCGCCAAGCAGACGCTCACCATCGTGAAAAACGACCTGCTCTTCCCCTCACAAGGCAGCACCGCCACCGTGGAAGTGCGCACCGACGAGGCCCTCACCGCCCACACCGATGCGCCGTGGGCTACGGCCACCGTCAGCGGACAGACCGTCAGCGTCACCGCCCAGCCCAACACCAGCTATGAGGGGCGCACCGCCATGCTCACCCTCAGCACGCCCACTGCCACTCGTCAGCTGCCCCTGCAGCAGCGCGGTGTCATCGTGGGCACCATGCCGATGGACAGCTATGCAGCCACCATGCAGGGCGGCAGCCTGACCATGACCATCAGCCACGACATGCCCATGACCTTCGTCGCCGGCGAGGACTGGATACACGCCACGATGCAGGGCGATGTGCTCACTGTCACTGTCGATGCCTGCAGCGAGGGTCATTTACGCCGCGGACGGCTGGTGAGCAAGTGCAACCAGCTAAGGGACACGCTCGCCATCGTACAGTATGACATGGACACCGATGTCGTCGGCTCCTATTATCTGATGGGCTACAACGGCGGCACCGGAGGCGTACCCGTCGCCATGAGGTTTACAGTGGAGCAGCGCAATGGTGCACTCTTCATGACCTGGCCCACACAGGAGCAGTGGAAGGACGCCAGCATCCCGCTCGCCTTCGATGCCGCCTCATGCACCATCACCTTCCCCTCGGCCATGCATCTCTATGACAACGGCGGCAACTATGACAGGGCCTACTTCTATGACACCGAAGGCATCATAGCCGTTTCCGACAGCCGGGGCGCACTGGCCCGATTAGACTACAGCAACGAGATAGGCGCCGTGGCGTCCGTCCTCACCGCTGCCAACTGGCCAGGCCATAAGCTGGCTGGATTCATCATACGCTCGGTGAGGGCCAACGGACTCGTGCAGAACACCCTGGCACAGATAGCATCGCCTGCTATTATGAAAATCACAGAATAAAGAATGTGTATGAGAAGAAGAAACAACAGAAAGAAACCAATGCTGACGATGCTCACCACAGCTCTTCTGATGCTCTCATGCTTTCCCGCTGTCGGACAGGCGCAGAGCTTTGAGCGCCGTGCCGTGGTGGAGGAGTTCACGGGCACGTGGTGCGGCAACTGTCCGCGCGGCATGGTGGGCCTGCAGCGCCTCGACGAGCAGTTTGGCGAGCGGGTCATCTTGGTAGCCGTGCATAGCGGCGATGCCGAGCCAATGGTCATTCCCACCTACCCCAGCCTCGTGCCTGCAGGCCACGGCGTGCCATCGTGCAACCTCAACCGCAAGGGTTACCTCGACCCTTACAGCGGCGGCGGGACGCGCGGCGCCTTCCACTACGGCATCGATGTGGAGGTGGCATACGAGTTGGAGCAGAAGGCCGAAGCCGACGTGAAACTGACGGCGCAGTGGAACGATACGCAGCAGTGGGATGTGCGCTTCACGGCCACCACCACCTTCGACCACAACAGTGATGACGCCCACTACCGCCTCGCCTTCATCCTCGTGGAAGACGGTCTCAGCGGCACTGGAGCCAACTGGATGCAGGAGAACTATTTCAGCACCGCGTCAGGATACGCCGACAGTCAGAACTACACCGACGACGACATGACTTTCTGGCGCGACGCGGCACCACGCGTGGAGAACATGGAATACGACCACGTGGCTGTCAACACCCTTGGCATCAAGGACGGCATCGCCGGCAGCATCAAGACGCCCATCACCGCCTACAGCCCGCAGGTGTACTCCAGCCTCGTCACCACGCTCAACGTGAAGGTGATACAGGACAAGAGCCGCCTCAGCGCCGTGGCCTTGCTGCTCAACACTCAAACGGGCGAGATAGTGAACGCCGCCCAAGCCGCCATCCTGCCCTACGGCAGCGATGCCGTCACCTCAGTGGCTATGCCATCGCAACCTACAGACCTGGTTCACGACCTGCAGGGCCGAACCCTCAGCGGCACGCCAACCAAAGGACTTTACATCATGAACAACCGCAAATACATTAAAAACAGATAAGACAAATGAAGAAACTTTTTACCTTATTATTAATTGTTCCTCTGCTCACGGCCGCCCTGCCTGCTGCGGCACAAGAAGTGGAGACCGTTGGCTATGCTAACATCTGGACCACTGTGAAGGCTGTCCCCGGCGAGGGCGGTCAGGTGAGAGCTTCATTGCTCTCAGGCGGTCTGCCCGTATGGAAAGACATCGTGGAGTTCCAGCAGACCGTTGAGGTGGGCTCCATCATGGGCCTCAATGTCGTCCTCTACAATGTTTATGCCCGCACCCAGAACGACTATTCCTTCGGCGGATGGTATGAGGACACCGACGGTGACGGACAGCTTGACATCACCATCGACCAGCAGCTCAGCGAGCAAGAGCAGTTCATGGTCATTGCCGCTGTGGATGACGACATCGCCATCTACGCCACCAAGGCCGAGGCCAGCGCCGGCACCAAGCCTGCTGCCTCACAGTCCACCCTCTTTGCTTACTTCACGCGTGGCGCCAAGGTGGCCGTCAGCTACCATCAGGGGGAAGACCGCGGCAACTGCGGCTCCGTGTTCATCGACAAGGCTGTCAACGCCCCTGGCGACCAGGTCACTGTGCGTGCCTTGCCCAACGACGGCTTCCAGTTTGAATACTGGCAGGATGCCAGCGACATGGGCAACATCGTCAGCCGAGACAATCCTTACACCTTCACCGTAGGAGGCGGCGAGCGCCTCTATGCTTACTTCACCGCCATCGATGCGCCCGTGGTCAACCTGCCCGAGGAGGGCGGCTTCACCGTGATGACCTTCGACGGCCCGTGGGTGATGACCGACGATGCTCGCCGGGCCGGGGCGATGGTGCTGGTCATGGAGGCGGAGGACCTGGTGAGGACCGCCGACGGCAAGGCCTACCTGGACATGACCAAGGAGGAGAGCCACTTCGACGTTGCTCAGGGCAACAGCATGCCCACCATCATCTACGGCAAAGGAACCGTCCGCTTCGCCTATAAACTCGACTACGGCTATGCCCGCAAGAACACCCGCGAGGCCCTGGTGCAATGGAGCACCGCACGAGGCACCAACGTGAAGGGCGAGAACCTCTACGTCTATGCCTTCCGGCCCGACCTGGGAGCCTTCGTCACCATTGGCAACAGCGACCAGATGCTCAACCCCGAGGTGTCAACCACCATCAGCGTGCCATCCAACACGGCCTATTTCAAGATGGACGCCTTCGACCTCGTTGACGACCAAGGCAACATTCCCACCGTCATCGGTCTCTCGCCTGAGACCTACGACAAGGTCATGGATGGCATAGAAGACACGCCAACCGCAAACGCACAGAGCAGTGCCCCAGCAATCTACGACCTACAGGGACGCCCCGTGCAGGGAAAGCCGAACAGAGGACTTTACATCATTGACGGGAAAAAACATTCCGTAAAATAGCCCGGCAGGTTTGAAGTCGAATATTGTTGCCGTTTACCTTTACTATTTCGCAGAAAATGCGTACATTTGCAACGAGAAAGGAAAACATCTTAACTATTACAACAAACATCTTTATTATTCACACTTAAACTATCAGATGCTTATGAAGTTTTTTACTAACATGAAAGCAGCAGTGCTCCTCGTGGCAGCATTGTTGTGCGCCGGAACGGCATTTGCCGAGACCGGCTCAGAGACTGAGAAGGACGCCACTGGAGGCGGTTCTTCAAATGCTCAAGTCGATGGACAGAGCTATTTCATTGCCGGAACTTACATTGCCGGAAAGGGTTCTAAACAGACTGGCAGCATGACAAGCAATGGATTCAAGCTACGCACAAACCAGGATGGCAAGCGTGTGGTATTCACCGTCAACCAGCCCTACACCATCCACAGCCTGACGCTGACAGGCGCTTCCAACTATGAACTGAATTCAGCAGACGGCAAAGACGTCTCTGTCATCAAGGTGGAAGCCGACGGCGAAGAGGTGGAGTTCACTGGCGGTGAGGCTTTCAAGTACAGAGATCTTGGCGAGTCGTGCACACTCACCATTACCGGCATCAATGCCAAGGAGAGCATTGCCATTTATTTTGACAACGGCGACTCCAAAGGCTCGCAAATCAATGCCTCATGGGCCATAGAGTGGAGCCGGCCTGACGCCACGCAACCCACCATTACAGTGACACCCGACGAGCTGACGCTCATTCCCGGTGCCACCTATCAGCTCAATGCCAAGGTTGACCCCGCAAAGTTCACCACCCACTGGGAATCGATGGGCGAAGACATAGCCACCGTCAGCGAGACAGGACTGGTAACGGCTGTGGCCTCTGGCTTCACCACCATCAGCAATGTGTGGAACGACGACGCGTCGGTCTATGGTGCTACCTATGTCTCTGTGATAGACTTCGACCCCGCCGATTATAAGGTGGACAAAGCATTTGACTTCACAGCCATGGGCGATGTCACACTGACCATAGAATCGGAAGCTGCAGCCAACATCTGGAATGAGGGCAACAACAAGACCAACGCTGTGTACTACTGCACCAACGAAGGCCTGGAGGATATAGCTGTGCAGGCTGTTCTGTCCAGCAACAAAGGATGGTCTATCGTCGACGGACAGGGACTCACCCTCGGTTCGGGTGCCGGACGCTGTGCTGCCATTGGAAACCTGAAGGAAGGCCAGATAGTGGAGATCTTCTACACTGGCGACCATTTCTACACCGGCAACAGAGAAGACGCCAAGCGCAAGGATGACGGCGCACTGAAGACCTCGTGGAACGACGGCATAGGCCACGCCATCTACATGATGGAGGAAGACGGCATGCTGGGCTTCGAGATTGACAAGGGAAAATGCGTGAAGAAAATTGTTGTCTATACCGCCAGTATGATGGACGCCGACGAAATCACCCTTGACTTCGAAGAGCTATTGGAGAACCAGATTGCCGTTACTGACGGCACCAGCAACTACGTGATGCTGGGTCTGCCCTGCAACCTCGACTTCACCGGCATTGAGGGCATCAAGGCATACACCGCCACCAAGAACTACGACAACTACGACGCCATCATCAGCGTCACCCTGCTGCCCATCAGTAAAGTGCCCGCCGGAACCGGCATCCTGGTCAAGGCTGACGAGATAAAAGAGTACACCATTCCCATCGTAGAAGAAGTTGAGCCCATCAAGGGTGAGAACGCCTTCGTGGCTGTCGATGAGGACATCGACCTCTTCGATGCTGTGAAGTTGAACAGATGGGGTGAGTTCGTTTCCGGACCGGCAGAACTCACTATGGGTCTGTACATCAAAGACTTCGACTATGACACCCTCGAGCCTATCTATGACTTTGCCTTTGGCTTCTTCCCCTATCCCGCACCTACCAGCGCCGGCATGGGCTACATCAACGCTGGCAGTGCCTATCTGAACATTGAGGAAGGCGAGTGGGATGCTTACGGCACCGGCTATGTGAAGCTCAACTTTGCTGACAACGTGGCTACGTTCAATGGTATTGCAGAGCTCACCGCAATGGAAATCATCAACGACATGGAGGGCATCAACGCCACCTTGCAGTTTGCCGAGCCCACCACTGTCACATGGACCGATGGTGAATATGCCCTCATCGAGGACAACACGGCAGGCCTGCTCGTCATGCTGCCCGAAGATGTCACGGTGAAGGCTGGCGACCAGCTGAAAGGTTCATTTACCGCCTCCTACCTCAATTACATGTTCCCGCAGCTCCTTGCCTCAGGTGCAAGCGATGCCTCCACTATTGAGGTGGTCACAGGCGGTGAGGCTCCCGAGGGCAAGAAGCTCGGTGCTCTGGCCGAGGCATACGAGGATGCCAACGTGATGCGCCTTGTGAAGCTGAACAACGTCATCCTGAAAATGAATAAGGGCACATGGAGCAGCGACTATTACCTTTCCGACGCTGACGGCGCAGAGGTGTATCTCAACGATGATTTCCAAGTCTGTGAAAGTGCGTTGAAGAACATTCCCAACGGTGCCGTCATCAGCGAACTCACCGGCTTTGCATTTATCATTGGCGAAGGAAGCATTCTCCTGCAATATGGCTACGATGCCTACCAGTTCATACCTGTTGCCATGGGCAGCATCACCACTGGCATCAGCGAGCTGGCCGCCGGCAAGCAGGAAGCAACAATCTACAACATGCAGGGTGTCCGCGTGAACAACATGCAGAAAGGACTCTACATCGTAAACGGCAAGAAAGTAGTGGTGAAGTAATTCCCCTATACAATTCATTCATATGCGGACTGCGCATGCAAGGGCTGCGCAGCCCGCTTTTTTTACTATCATCAAATAGAAAGCAATGCGCAGCAGACTCATACTTGCATTTTTGGCCCTGGCTGTGGGCACCGGCATCTGCCATGCCGCCGAAGGTGAGGCACAGCACACGTGGTGGGGACTGTGGAACACTGCCCACGGCACCTCCACGTCTGCCACACTCGAAGGCAGCAACGACCTCTATGTGCGCCTCACGGCACAGAACAGTGCGCTGCTGGTGGGAGGCAGCATCAGCGGGCTCCGTTTCTTCATCAGCGACAAGACGGCCGTCACCGCCCTCAGCGTGTGGATGGCAGCACGTTATTCCAACGGCCCGCAGACAGTGACAGTGCAGCGCGACGTGCCACTGAGCGCGCTGCGCGACATGCAGCACGACGGGTTGCCAACCGAGGTGTCGCTGGAAGGTGACATCGGCATACTGCCGGCCGGCAATGCCTACGCCAACATCCTCGTGGGGCTGACCATACAGGTTGCCGGTGGACGCGCCATGCCACTGCTCACAGGCAGCGTCAGCGGCCCCTCGGGCAGTTGTTTCCTCAACAGCCGTGACATGTCATCTGCCTATGGCGCACTGCCCCTGCAAGTGCTGGGCTGCGGTCCGTTGCTGCCCGCAGAGGGCGCCACACCCATGACCATCGGCGAGCAGGTAGAGATGGCCGGACAGCCTGCAACCCTCACGCTGCCTGTCAGCAACAGTGGAGCCGCTGCTGTCACCGACGTGGCCTACATCGTCAGCATCGACGGCGAGCCACAGCCCGAACAGTTCTACCAGCTGCCCGCCACCGTCGACGAGCTGGGCCTGGTGTTCGACATGCCTGTCAGCTACACCACCCCCGCCACGCCACAGGAGCACCAACTCAGCATCACCCTGACGCGAGTGAACGGACAGCCGATAGGCTCCGCGCCACAGTCCACCAACTTAGCCACCCTGGCACGAAAGCCGACGAAGCGCTCGGTGATGGAGGAGTTTACCGGCACGTGGTGCCACAACTGCATACGCGGCATTGCCGGCATCGAACTGCTGCAGGAACTGTTTGGCGAGCAATTCATCCCCATCGCCATGCACAGCGATGACCTCAACAACCCACGCGACCCGATGATTGTGCCGCAATATCGCAACAGCACTTTCTACCGCGAGAAGCAACGGGTGCTGGGAGGGCTGCCCTCATGCACCATCGACCGCTGGATAGACTGCGACCCCTACTGCGGCATGGCCACAACGGGCAGCTTTGCCACCGACCAGCTGGTGGCCTATGCCCTGCAGCGCACCGCCGTGGCCGACATAGCGGTCAACACGCAGTTTGCCAGCACGACGGAAATCAGCTGCGACATAGCCACACACTTTGCCTACAACAGCTCCGATGCGCACTACAGCCTCATCACGGTGCTCACGGCCGACAGCCTGACGGGGCAGGGCAACCAGTGGCGGCAAAGCAACGGCTACAACGACTATGCAGGGCCCGACGCGGCACTGCTGGCCTACGCCGGGCGCGGCGCTTATCTCTATGACATGGTCTACAACCACGTAGCCATCGACATCATGGGCGTCGACGGCGGCATCAGCGGCAGCATCAGCACCCCGCTGCGCAGTAACGCGCCCCAGCACTATGCTTGCACCTTCAACATCGGCGGCAACGCGCTGGCACAGCATCCAGACAAGCTGAATCTGGTGGTCATGCTCATCGACACACGCGATGGCTCGGTGGTGAACGCCGCCGTCGCCCACGTGAAGCCCTTCGGCAGCAGCGACGGCATCAGCGAAACCGTCAGCCGCCAGCCAGCACCGCACCATTACTACGATCTGCAGGGCCGCCGGCTGCACGCCAGGCCGCAAAGCAAGGGCATCTACATAGCAGGAGGCAGGAAATATCTGCGCCGATGCGATGCCGCGACAACGCAATTATATCAAAAAGATGACAAAAATCAATAAAAGATAACAAAAAGACACTTTTTTATAAAAAAATCGGATAAATTGTTGCGTAATTCTGATTTTTACTTTACCTTTGCACCCGTCAAAAGAAAAAACGACGCAAATCGTTGCTCCGCCAAAGAGAAAGACAACGCAAAAATCACATTATAGTTCAACCTAAAGTAAAAAGATTATGAATGCTCAACAAGTAGTAGAAATGCTCAAGCAGCGTTTTCCCAACGAGCCCGAGTACATTCAGGCCGTGAGTCAGGTTCTTCCCACCATCGAGGAGGAGTACAACAAGCACCCTGAGTTCGAGAAGTCAAACCTCATCGAGCGTCTGTGCATCCCCGACAGAGTCCTCGAGTTCCGTGTCACATGGGTAGACGACCAAGGCAAGGTGCAGACCAACATGGGCTACCGCATCCAGCACAACAACGCCATCGGCCCGTACAAAGGCGGACTGCGCTATCACAAGAGCGTTAACCTGGGTATCCTGAAGTTCCTCGCCTTCGAGCAGACGTTCAAGAACTCACTCACCACGCTGCCCATGGGCGGTGCCAAGGGTGGCTCCGACTTCTCGCCCCGTGGCAAGAGCGACGCCGAGGTGATGCGTTTCTGCCAGGCATTCATGAACGAGCTCTACCGTGTCATCGGTCCCGATGAGGACGTGCCCGCTGGCGACATCGGCGTAGGCGGACGTGAGGTAGGCTACCTCTTCGGACAGTACAAGAAGCTCACACACCAGTTCCAGGGCGTGCTCACAGGCAAGGGCATCCCCTTCGGAGGCTCGCTCATCCGTCCTGAGGCCACTGGCTACGGCACCGTCTATTTCCTCACCTCGATGCTGGCCACACGCAACATCGACATCAAGGGCAAGAAAGTGCTTATCTCTGGCGCCGGCAACGTGGCTCAGTATGCTGCCGAGAAGTGCATCCAGCTGGGAGCCATCCCTTTGACAATGAGTGACTCCGACGGTTACATCTACGACCCCGACGGCATCGACCGTGCTAAGCTCGACTACATCATGGAGTTGAAGAACGTGGAGCGCGGACGCATCAAGGAGTATGTCGAGGAATATCCCACAGCCGTCTACCACGAGGGCATGCGTCCCTGGTATGAGAAGGCCGACATCGCCCTGCCCTGCGCCACGCAGAACGAAATCAACGGCGACGAGGCACAGGCGCTGGTCAACAACGGCATCATCGCCGTGGCCGAGGGTGCCAACATGCCTTCGCTGCCCGAGGCTATCAAGATTTTCCAGGACGCCAAGCTGCTCTACTCACCGGGCAAGGCCAGCAACGCCGGCGGCGTGTCGGTATCGGGTCTGGAGATGTCGCAGAACTCTGAGCGCCTCAGCTGGACGGCCGAGGAGGTGGACAATTACCTGAAGCGCATCATGAACGACATTCACGAGAACTGCGTGAAGTACGGCACAGAGAAGGACGGCTACATCAACTACGTGAAGGGTGCCAACGTGGCCGGCTTCATGAAGGTGGCCAAGGCCATGATGGCGCAGGGAATCGTGTGATTTTTCTTACAGGAAGTTAAAAAGGAAGTAAAAAGGGAAGTAAAAGAGGAAGTTAAATTGGACATATCCTCTTTTACTTCCTTTTATTACTTCCCATTTTACTTCCCATTTTACTTCCCATTTTACTTCCTTTTATTACTCCCCCTTACTAAAAAGCAAGACCCCTCGGAACCGGCGGTTCCGAGGGGCTTGTTGTTTGTTTGGAATAAGTTGTTTGTTTGTAAGTTTTTTGCGAGTGTGTTATGCCTCAGCTTCGGGTATTACTGAAACGACGCTCTTGTTGTGATAGCCGCGGTGGAAATTCACCGTGCCGTCGATAAGGGCGAACAATGTGTCGTCCTTTCCAATGGCCACGCCATTGCCCGGGTTGTGGTGAGTACCACGCTGACGGACGATGATGTTGCCAGCCTTCACCTTCTGGCCTCCCCAGATTTTCACACCAAGTCGCTGGGCTGCACTCTCGCGGCCGTTCTTAGAACTACCTACACCTTTTTTATGTGCCATAATTCTGTCCTCCTTTAAGCGATTACTTGTTTAACTTCTACCTGGGTGAACTGCTCACGATGGCCATTCTTCTTGCGAGAGTCCTTGCGACGCTTCATCTTGAAGACAATCACCTTGTCGCCTTTGACCAGCGGGTTCACCACTTCAACTACTACCTTTGCGCCCTCTACGGTGGGTGCGCCTACCTTGACAGCGCCGCCGGCATCAACGAGCAGCACTTTGTCAAACTCAACAGTCTTGCCTGCCTCCACGTCCTTCATGTGGTGCACGAAGAGTTTCTTACCCTCTTCAACCTTAAACTGCTGACCCTGGATTTCTACAATTGCGTACATTGCTTTTGTTTTGTTGTATGATTTAGGGGTTTTTCCGCGAGGCGGCGCACGTCCGTGCACACTTCACCCTGCCTCTACGGACTCAATTCGGGCTGCAAAGGTACACATTTTCAGGCAGAAACATGTTTCTGTACCCGTCTTTCGTCTCATTATTTATATTTATTTAACTAAACTTACTCAGCTAAGTAACTGCTGTCTATTGTTTGGATGGTTCATGCCTTTTTCTTAAATCCCTGTATTAACGGCATCACTGCGCCGTTTACGCGCAACACTGGCAATTTTTGTACAGAGTGTACATAGGCTTGGTGGGGATAGTGGGCGTGGCGCAACTTCCCAACATCATCCCAGCCAACTAAAAAACGGAAGAACCTGCTTTTTTGGGTGCCGATATGCGAAAAGCGGGGAAAAGATGCTTCTGTTTCAGAAATAATGCTTACTTTTGTAGCATCAATCTTTTCAACGCGCGAATATGAACATTGGAGACAAGGCGCCCGAGATACTGGGCAAGGACGAACAGGGACGTGACATCCGTCTGAGTGACTATCAAGGCCGCAAGCTGGTGCTGTATTTCTACCCGAAGGACAACACCAGCGGCTGCACGGCCGAGGCTTGCAGCCTGCGCGACCACTACGGCGAGCTGCAGGGCGCAGGCTATGAGGTGGTGGGCGTGAGCAAGGACTCGGCCGCATCGCATGTGAAATTCAAGGAGAAGCACAGTCTGCCCTTCCCGCTGATTGCCGACGTAGACCACGCCCTCCTGGAGGCGATGGGGGCTTGGGGCGAGAAGACGATGTATGGCAAGAAGACGATGGGCACCATCCGCACCACGTTCATCATCGGCGAGGACGGCACCATCGAGCAGATCTTTGCAGGCAAGCAGGTGAAGACCAAGGAACACGCCGAGCAGATATTGGGAAGATAAGGGAGCCCCCTCTTATCCCCCCCCGGGGGGGGAAGACTGTGGACGACGGCCCACCCCCCCCCTCTCTTATCCCCCCGGGGGGGGGGAGAGACTGTGGACGGACCTTAGACAACTTAAAGAAATATGGAAAACAAAGAATTGCGCACGGCGTGGGACTTCGTGGAGAACACCGGGCGCAGCATCTTCCTCACCGGCAAGGCGGGAACGGGCAAGACGACGTTCCTGAAAACGGTGATGGAGCGCTCGCGCAAGCGACCCATCGTGGTGGCACCGACGGGCGTGGCCGCCATCAATGCGGGCGGCGTCACCATCCACTCGTTCTTCCAGCTACCCTTCTCGCCCTATGTGCCCGGCGCAAAGGTGGAGAGCAAGTTTGACTTCGGTAGGGAGAAGCGCAAGATCATCGCCTCCATCGACCTACTGATCATCGACGAGATATCGATGGTGCGCGCCGACCTGCTCGATGCCATCGACGCTGTGCTGCGGCGCTTCCGCGAGCATGGCCAGCCCTTTGGCGGCGTGCAGCTGCTGATGATAGGCGACCTGGCCCAGCTGACACCCGTCGTCACGCCCGAGGACGAGCACATGCTGAAACCCTATTACGACACACCCTATTTCTTCGGCTCCAAGGCGCTGCAGCAGACAAGCTATGTGACCATCCAGCTGGAGCATGTCTACAGGCAGCAGGATGCCTCGTTCATCAGCCTTCTCAACGAGGTGCGCAACGGCCATCCCTCGGCCGAGGCTCTGGCGAAGCTGAACAGCCGGTGCCTGTCCTCATCCTCCGAAGCTCAAGCCATCCCCCCCAAGGGGGATAACAGGGGGGCCGGGGCCGAGGCTCCCATCCGCCTCACCACCCACAACAACCTGGCCAACTTCTACAACGAGTCAGAGCTGCAGAAGCTGCCTGGCCGCGCGGTGCAGTATCGCGCAGAGGTGAAGGGTACCTTCCCCGATTACTCTTATCCCACGGCCGAGACGCTGGTGCTGAAGGTGGGCGCGCAGGTGATGTTTGTGAAAAACGACCCCTCGGGCAACCATCTCTACTACAACGGGCGCATAGGGCGAGTGATGGAGGCCAGCGAGCAGCGTCTCACCGTGTTTTGCGAAGGCGACAGCGAGGCCATCGAGGTGGAGCCGCTAGAGTGGGAGAACACCCGCTACACGCTGAACGAGAAGACGCGCGAGATAGAGGCCGAGGTGCAGGGCACGTTCCGGCAGCTGCCCCTGCGGCTGGCGTGGGCCATCACCATCCACAAGAGCCAGGGCCTGACCTTCGACCGTGCCATCATCGATGCGGGCCTGTCGTTTGCTCCGGGACAGGTGTACGTAGCCCTGAGCCGCTGCCGCACATTGGAAGGGCTGGCGCTCGCCACGCCCTTAGAGGCACGGGCCATCATCAACGACGAGCGCGTGGACAGCTACATCGCCCAGCAGGAGCACGAGGCCGAGTGCAGCATCCAGCAGCTGCCCCTGCTCAAGCAGGAATACGAGCGCTATCTGCTGCTCCAGCTCTTCGACTTCCGCCCAGTGCTTTATCTGGAAGAGACGATGGTGCGCATCTTTGCCGAGTTCTTCTACCACAGCTATGCCTCGCTGAAGCAGCTCCACGACCAGGCCCTCATCGACCTCCGGCAGCGTGTCATCGACGTGGCCGCCAAGTGGCAGCAGAAGATACAGGCCATGCCCATCGAGGGGCTGCGCGATGCCGACTTCCTGGACCGTGTGAAGCGCAGTGCCGACTACTTTGCCGGCCAGCTGAACGACATCCTGGCCAAGCCCATCGAGTTGAGCGCCAAGGTGGAGACGAACAACAAGCAGGCTGTGCGGCGACTGAGCAATGCGCTGCCCGACTTGCGGCAGACGTGGCTCGCACGCCGCTATCTGCTGATGAAAATAGCAGAGAAGGGATACACCGTAGACACCTACCTGCACGAGAAGCAGATGTCGACGCTCGATGCCCTGGACAGAGAGGCTTCCCCGCGTCATGGGGGGAAGGCAACAGCCAAAGGCCCGAAGACTCCCAAGGAGACAAAGCCCAAGACATGGGAAATAAGCTACAGCCTCTACCAGCAAGGCATGAAGCCCGACCTCATTGCCCACGAGCGCCAACTCACCCTTAGCACCGTCATCAGCCACTTGGCACGTTATATCGATTCCGGCAAAGTGTCTTTCAGCGACCTCGTCTCGTCAGAGCACCAAGAAGCCATTGAGCGCGTCATCAGCAAAGTGGGAACGGGCGACGGCTCCACCGCCATCAAGAATCTCTGTCCTCCCGACGTCACGTATGACGAGATTCGGCTGGTGATGGCTCGCATGGAGAAGGATACGAAAGACGAGCAGTGACACGGCAGGCTTAGTCCCGCCATGTCACTGCTCGTAGTTTTTTTTAGCCGATGACTTCAGCTGCCTGGCTGAAGTCATCGGCTAATATGGTTGGCTAAAGTGATCCGACTGTAGTTACTCGATGACCACGAGAGCATCGTCTTCCATCACGCTCTCGCCTATCTTCACGCAGATGGCAGTGACCTTGCCGGCCTTCTCTGCCTGCAGGGCATTGGCCATCTTCATAGCCTCGAGCACGATGACGGTGTCGCCAGCCTGCACCTCGTCGCCCACCTGCACCATGATGTCGGTGATAACGCCGGGCAGCGGAGCCTTGATAGCATTGCTCTTGTTGACGGCGCCTTTGTCGGCAACGGCAGAACCTTCGCTTGCGTTTTCTGTTGCGGCGGCAGGCTTGCCCAGCACAGGCTTCTTCTTCTCGGGCTCGGCGGGGCGCTCCATCTCCACCTGGTATTCTTCACCATTGACGGTGACGGTCACTTTGTTTTCTTCAATCTCGCCAACGGCCACCTCATATTTGTTGCCGTTGATGGTATACTTGTATGTGTTCATAGACATTAATTTAAGGATGTAACGTCATGGTCTGGGCATAGCCGTTCCACTGCGTGGGATGCTCCTTGATGGTGATGAAGCCCGGCTCCACGTCGTGTACGTTGTTGCCCAAATGCTCGTGCAAGGCAAGAGCGATGGCAGCATAAACTTCGTTTGTTTTCATATTGCTTGCCCCCCTCTTATCCCCCCGGAGGGGGAAGACCAAAGCGGGGGTAATGGGTCTTAGTTGAGGCTCCCGGTCTGGCACAGCCCCAGCCTCCTTCTTATCCCCCCGAAGGGGGAAGACCGAAGCGGGGACTGCTGACAGGACTCACAGGTCCCATAGGACATATAAGACTCATAAGACTTATATGACCTATAGGACTTACAGGAGCTTTACATCGGGATATTACCGTGCTTCTTAGCAGGCAGGGCATCGCGCTTGGTGGCGAGCTGAGCCAGGCCGCGGCAGATGCGGAAGCGGGTGTTGCGCGGCTCGATGACATCGTCGATGTAGCCGTACTTGGCTGCCTGGTAGGGGTTGGCGAAGAGCTCGTTGTACTCATCCTCCTTCTCGGCGATGAATGCCTTCACGTCCTCGCCGGCCTCCTTCTTGGCCTTAGCTTCCTTGGCGTAGAGCACGGCAGCGGCACCGCTGGCACCCATCACGGCAATCTCGGCTGAAGGCCATGCGTAGTTGAGGTCGGTGTGCAGCTGCTTGGAGCCCATCACGATGTGGGAGCCGCCATACGACTTGCGCAGGGTGACGGTGATCTTGGGCACTGTTGCCTCGCCGTAGGCGTAGAGCAGCTGGGCGCCGTGCAGGATGACGGCGTTGTACTCCTGACCCGTGCCGGGGAGGAATCCGGGCACGTCGACGAGCGACACGATGGGAATGTTGAAGGCGTCGCAGAAACGCACGAAACGGGCGCCCTTGCGCGAGGCGTTCACATCGAGCACGCCGGCGTAGCATGAGGGCTGGTTGGCCACGATGCCCACGCTCTGGCCGTTGAAGCGGGCGAAGCCCACGATGATGTTCTTGGCAAACTTAGGCTGCACCTCGAAGAACTCGCCGTTGTCGACCACGGCACCGATGACCTTGTACATGTCGTAGGCCTCGTTGGGGTTCTCGGGGATAATCTCGTTCAGGCTGTCCTCCATGCGGTTGATGGGGTCGTCGCACTTGTGGCGCGGAGCCACCTCCATATTGTTCGAAGGGATATAGCTGAGCAGCATTTTCAGCATCTGGATGCCCTCCTCCTCGGTCTTGGCCGTGAAGTGGGTCACACCGCTCTTCGTGGCGTGCACGCTGGCGCCGCCGAGGTGCTCCTGGTCGATGTCCTCGCCCGTGACGGTCTTCACCACCTTCGGGCCGGTGAGGAACATATAGCTGGTGCCTTCCATCATCAGGGTGAAGTCGGTCAGGGCCGGGCTGTAGACAGCGCCGCCGGCGCAGGGACCGAAGATGCCGCTGATCTGCGGGATGACGCCGCTGGCCAGGATGTTGCGCTCGAAGATTTCAGCGTAGCCGGCGAGGGCGTTGATGCCCTCCTGGATACGTGCGCCGCCAGAGTCGTTGATGCCGATGACGGGAGCACCCATCTTCATGGCCATGTCCATGACCTTGCAAATCTTCTGGCTCATGGTCTCAGAGAGCGAGCCGGCATGCACGGTGAAGTCCTGTGCGAAGACGAAGACCAGACGGCCGTCGATGGTGCCTGAGCCAGCCACCACGCCGTCGCCGGGGAACTGCTTCTTCTCCATGCCGAAATTGTGGCAGCGGTGCTCCTTGAACATGTCGTACTCCTCGAATGAGCCTTCGTCGAGCAGCATGTCGATGCGCTCGCGGGCAGTGTACTTGCCGCGCTCGTGCTGCTTCTGTATGGCTTTCTCACCGCCGCCCAAGCGGGCTTTCTCGCGGTTCTCAATCAGTTTCTTGATTTTTTCTATTTGTTTGCTCATAATAAAGCCCACCCAAGCCCTCCTCAGGGAAGACTGTTTGGTTACATTTGGGTGCTCCTTTTTTTGCGTTAATAATATTAATGATTAATTACTTCTTTTATTTGCCCACATCAGCCATCTGATCGTCTATCCCTTTGGGAAAGGCTTGTGCAGGTTTTACTCAGGGTGCTCGCAGAGCTCGGTGAGGATGCCGCAAGTGTTCTTCGGATGCAGGAAGGCGATGTTGAGGCCCTCGGCACCCTTGCGCGGCTGCTGGTCGATGAGGCGTACGCCCTTCTCGCTGACCTCAGCCAGTGCGTTGGCCACGCCGTCCTCTACGCAGAAAGCCACATGGTGAACACCCTTGTTGCCCTTGTCGAGCCACTTCTGGATGGTGCTCTCGGGGCTTGTGGGCTCCAGCAGCTCCAGCTTCACCTCGCCGCAGCGAAGGAAGGCGGTCTTTACTTTCTGATCCTCTACTACTTCGGTTGCATAACACTCCAAGCCCAGCACGTTGGTGAAATAAGGCAGGCTCTCTTCAATGCTCTGGACGGCAATGCCCAGATGCTCAATGTGCGAAATTTTCATAATGAATTTAAAGATTAAGCTTAAAATTGCTGCAAAGGTACAAAAGATATATGAATAAACATTCTTTTTTGGCTTAATTATTTATAAAAAAAATATTCCAGCGGCAGCCAGGCGCTGACATCCGTTCTTGTCAGAGCAGAAAAGACCTTTTTGGGGGCTTGACAGCGCCAAAGCGACGATGGAAGACGGCTGCGACAGTTCCACCGCGCAGCATCAACCGATGGGGATGTTCAACCGCAATGCCTTTCGTTTGGAAGTGATGAAGAAAAAAAAAGAGTTAAAATCTTGGCGGAATGGGAAAGAATATGTAAATTTGCCACGCAAAAATGGAAGATTCACAGATGAACAGGGCAAAGGTATTACTGTTTGTTGTGCTTTGTGTCGTGGCTGGCACATCGTTATGGTCGTGTGGCCATGACGAAGCGGCCCACGAACTAAAGGCAGGACATGCTGACAGCATCATCTTTGCCGCAGGTACCGAGAAGCAATACGAGCGCATGAAAGTGCTGGCTGACAGCTTCGAGCAGGCTGGCGACATCTCTGCCCTGGAGGCCAATCGCTGGCGTGGCTCAGCCTCCTACCGTCTGGGACAGTTCCGCACAGCCGAGTATTACTTTAAGAAGGCCTTGGCCTGCGAGGTGAAGGATGAGCAGGATCAGCTGAGCTACAACAAGTCGGCGCGCCGACTCTCCGAGCTCCTGCTCATCAAGGGCGATTTCGAAGGCTCGCTGCAGGTGGCCATGCCTGCCGTCGCGAAGATGAAAGTGACAAAAACCGGCTCCGACATCGACTATGCTATCCTGCTGAACAACATCGGCTGCTGCGAGCTCAACCTTGGACGGGTGCATGAGGCCAGCGTCAGCTTCTACCAGGCGCGCGAGCACTATCGCAACCGTTGGCAGAACGACACTGTGGGCCGCGGTCTGCAGGAGGCGGTCATCGGCACCATCTATACCAGTCAGGCATATATCAACACCCACCGCTTCGAAGACGCGCTCTACTGGATAGACCGCACGGAAATGTTGCTCGACCGCTACCGAAAGATGAAGGATACGCGCGAAGACTATATCGATGAGTACAAGGGCCAGATAGAAATCATGCGCGCTGTGGCCAAGCTGGGCATCGACAGCACCGAGCAGGCCGCCGAGGCATACCAGGACTTCTTGCAGACCAACTACTCGAAGACCAGCTTGGGCCGCATCAATGCCAACGACTATCTGCTGCGTGCCGGCCGTTATACTGAGGCTGTCAACAACTACCGCTATCTGAACCAGATGCTCATTGAGCGCGACATCGAACTCACCCTCGACAACATTCAGCTTTATCTTCTGCCCAAGCTGCGGGCCAACGTGGGAGCCCAGCAGCGCGACTCTGTCATGGCGTTGGCCCTGCAAGTGTGCGATGCCCTCGACAGCGCCATCGTCAAACGTAAAAACGACGATGCCGCTGAGTTGGCCACCATCTACAACACTTCACAAAAAGAGGCTAAGATCAACCAGCAGCAGGCCGACATGGACCGTCAGCGCTGGGTCAGCGTCACTGTTGCCTTGTCGCTGCTCATTCTCTTCTTCATCATTTTCATCTTCTTACGCCATCGTTCCGCCCATCGTCTGGCTCATGCGCACAAGCGCCTGGAGGACACCCATGCCAAGCTGAAAACCGCCTACGACAAGCTGGAAGAGACGACTGCACTGAAAGAACGTATCGAGAGTGAGCTGCGCATTGCACGTGACATACAGATGTCGATGGTGCCGGGCATCTTCCCTGAGCGCGACGACCTCGACATCTATGCCGCGATGATACCTGCCAAGGAGGTGGGTGGCGACCTGTATGGCTATCTGCTCATGTCCGACAGCCTCTACATCTGCGTTGGCGACGTGTCGGGCAAGGGCATTCCCGCCTCGCTCTTCATGGCTCAGGCCACGCGGCTGTTCCGCACATTGGCTACACAGGAAATGATGCCGGCCGAGATTGCCACACGCATGAACGCCGAGCTGGCTGGCGACAACGAGGCTGGCATGTTCGTCACCATGTTCTTAGGGCTCATCGACCTCAAGACCGGTCGTCTCGACTTCTGCAACTGTGGCCACAATCCGCCCATCCTCAACAACGAGTTCATGCAGATGGAGCCTAATGCGCCCATCGGCCTCTGGCCAGACCTGGAATATGTGGGCGAGAGCATCGACAGCATCAAGGGTATGCCGCTACTCATCTATACAGACGGTCTGAACGAGGCCGAGAACCAGCGGCAGGAGCAGTTTGGCGACGACCATCTGCTCGACATCCTTCGCAATGCCCACTTCACCAAGGCTCGCGAAGTCATTGAGTTCCTAAAGGCTGAAGTGGAGAAACACCGCAACGGTGCCGAACCCAACGACGACCTCACAATGCTGTGCCTGAAGGTTGGATAGATGCTCCCTCAACCGAAAAGAAAGTCGGCTTGTGCGGCTGGCTTTTATCCTTGAACTGACTTGCCCTCGCTGGGTAGCGCAAGCGTCTCGTCTGCGGCTTAGTTACGTCGCTATCTATGTGAGTTGATACCGCGAAGCGGCCTGAGAAAAAACCAATAAAAACCAATAAAAACAAGAAAAACAAATTGGTAATTTTTCTCATTTGGTACAATAGCTATCGCCTTGCCCGCCGCAGGAACTCCGTGAGGCACTCCCCTCCCTTCAAGGGGAGGGGCAGGGGTGGGGTCTGTAACTTCTTCGCTGCCTCTTCTTCGCTGCCTCTTCTTCGCTGTCTCTTCTTCGCTGCCTCTTCTTCGCTGCCTCTTCTTCGCTGCCCCTTCTTCGCTGATAAAATATTACAGACATTACAGACCCCACCCCTAACCCCTCCCCTTGA